>Ga0307374_10013413_pt1 | contig 11346 bp, 8 predicted proteins | sample OX3MG_FD_202532 | JGI IMG/M metagenome (GOLD analysis project Ga0307374, IMG submission 202532) | Soil microbial communities from Risofladan, Vaasa, Finland - OX-3 | ecosystem: Environmental > Terrestrial > Soil > Coastal area > Acid sulfate soil | place: Finland: Risofladan, Vaasa | collected... | reverse complement strand
TCCATGATCAACTCGACGGTGATGCGCCGACCCGCGATGACGGGCTTGCCCACCATCACGCGCGGATTGGTGACGATGCCGGGGGTTAGCTCGCGCGCCTGGTGTGGCTCGTGTGGCTCGTGTGGCTCGTGTGGCGCATCAGGGTTCGGTTGGTCTTGTGCTTGCTGCATGGAAGTTGCTCCTTGAATAGGCAAAGCTGATAGGGTGTTGGAGATAGTATGGCAGGCTGGTTGCTAGTCAATCATGCCGTGGTCTCGCAGCCAGTCGAAGATAATCTGATCAACTGGCGAACTTCGCAGCCGATCTTTGTGTTCAAGCCACAGAACTTCCTCGATCTCAGAAGCAGGCGCAATGATCCCCACGTAATCTGCTGTGTAGCATGTCATCTGCACCACGACACCCTGCGCCTTGCCGTGCGCCTGCGCCGAAAACACGCCAAAAGGCGTTAGCGTGTCGAGGACCAAGTCAACTGTTAACTCTTCCTTGATCTCCCTGGTCAGCGCCTCTTGATCCGTCTCACCACTCTCGCGTTTACCCCCAGGTATGTAGCAGATATCTTTGCCCCTGGAACGTGTACTCAGGATTTTCCGGTCTTTGATGTGGATCCAAGCCAACTTATCAATGACTTGCTGCATGTGACTCCTCCGTTCTCCACGTTCGCGTAGGCCTAACCCTCTACACAGTATGCCACATAGCGCGCAGTCGTGGGTTGTCGGCCATTCCCGCCGCTTGTGCGCCACGCAGCATGCTGTGCGAGAGAACCGTTGAGCGGCGTGGCGCGCACCCATGCGCATGGGTTGGCCAGGAGGTGCTATAATAATGTGGTATTACATCGAACCCTGAACATCGCGCCTGTGCGACGTGTGGAGGCTCCCTTGAAAGTCACCGTAGAACGTACCCCCGCCAGCGAGGCGGTCTTGACTGTCGAACTCGAGTGGGCTGAACTAGAGGCGGCGTCAAATAAAGCCTATCAGCGACTCGTCAAGAAATATAATGTGCCGGGCTTCCGGCCTGGGCATGCGCCGCGCTCCACCCTGGAGCGCATGCTAGGCAAAGACGCGCTCTATCACGAGGGCCTCGAAGACCTGATCGACTCCAGCTACCAGCAGGCCGTCATCGAGAACAACCTGACGCCACTGGCGCAGCCCACCGTGGACGCGCCGGAGATCGAGATCGGCCAGCCGTACACCTTCGTCGCGCGCGTGGCCGTGCTGGCGCCCGTGGAGATCGGCGACTACACCGCCATCCGCGTCGCCCAGCCCGAGATCGAGGTGGGCGACGACGAAGTGCAGCAGACGCTCGACCGCATCCAACAGGACCAGGCGATGTGGCTGCCCGCCGACCGCCCCGCGCAGGTCGGCGACAAGGTGACGGTGGACCTCACGCTGAACGTCGGCGAGCGCGAAGTGAGCAAGCTGCACGACAACGAGTTTGAGTTGGCCGAGGAACGCCCCGGCATCTTCAGTGGGATGGACGCCCACATCGTCGGCCTCAAAGAGGGCGACCACGCCGAGTTCACCACCACAATCTCCGAAGACTATGCCAACACCGAGCTGGCAGGCAAAGAAGCGCAGTATGATGTGACCGTCAAGGCCGTCAAGTACCGCGAACTGCCTGAACTGGACGACGAACTGGCCAAGACCATCGGCGACTTCACCACGATGGACGAGGTGCGCGACAACATTCGCCAGCAGATTCGCCAGCAGAAGGAGGGCGACGCCCGCCGCGAGCTACGCGACGAAGCGCAGAAGGCGCTCTCCGAGATGACCACCGTCGAGATCAGCCCCATCCTCGTCGAAGAAGAGCAAGACGTGATGGTCCGCGAGATGCGCCGCTCGCTCGAACAAAGCCGTATCTCATTCGAGCAGTACATGACGGCGCTGGGCAAGACGGAGGACGGGTATCGGGCGGAGATCGAGCCGGAGGCGCGTGAGCGCGTCAAGCGCGACCTCGCCCTCAACGCCGTCGCCGACGCCGAGGGCATCACCGTCAGCCAGGCCGATGTGCAGGGTTGGCTCGATCTGCTGGCCGCCATTGGCGCCAACAAGAAGATGCGCGCCTCGCAGCTCAGCCGGGGCCAGCGCGCCAACATCGAGGGGCGGCTGCGCCGCGATCAGGCGCTCTCGCGGCTGCTCGAGATCGCTACCGACGGCAAGGGCGAGCCGGGACTGCACACACATGACCACGAGCATGACCACGAGCATGACCACGAGCATGACCACGAGCATGACCACGACGCTGAGGCTAGCGCCGAGGCCAGCGCCAGCGCCGCCGCAGCGATGGCTGAGGCTGTTGAGATAACCGAGGCCGACGCGCCAGCGGCTTCGGCGACGGCTTCGGCGACGCCCACCACCACGGAAGAGCCTGCCGCGACTGCGGCTGGCCAACCCGCGCAGGCGGATCAGGCAGAAGTACCAAATACGAGCGCGTAAGCCCTATTCGGTTCCCCAACGGCGCGATCCTGGCGTATACTAGTGAGACAGGCCGTTGGATGAAACGGGTCGGTTGACAAGATAATCACAACAATTCGGCGCCCGGACGTTGCGCGATGCCGTCCCAGGGGTGGCTACACGATTGAGCAGGCGTAGTCATGGTGGCTGCGTTGGCGTCGGCTCGACCGCGTCGGGCAACGAGGGGACGGTAATTTGTGGCAAATTCGAAGGGGACACGCATGACCTACCGCTGCTCCTTCTGTGGCAAGAGCCAAGATCAAGTACAGCGTCTGATCGCCGGACCGGGCGGCGTCTACATTTGTGATGAGTGCGTCGACCTCTGCCGCGAGATTATCGAGGAAGAGCAATCCACCCACAAGCCGCGTGTCGCCACCGGCAAGACGCCCACCCCCAAGAAAATCTTCGATCAGCTCAACCACTATGTCATTGGCCAGGACCGCGCCAAGAAGACGCTCTCCGTCGCCGTCTACAACCACTACAACCGCATCAATTCGGGCATGCAAATTGATGAGGTGGAGCTTGGCAAGAGCAACATCCTGTTGATGGGGCCGACTGGCTGCGGCAAGACGCTGCTGGCGCAGACGCTGGCCAAGGTGCTGGACGTGCCGTTCTGCATCGCCGACGCGACTGCGCTGACCGAGGCGGGCTACGTCGGCGAGGATGTCGAGAACATCCTGCTACGCCTCATCCAGATCGCCGACTTCGATGTGGCCCGCGCCGAACGGGGCATCGTCTACATCGACGAGATCGACAAGATCGCCCGCAAGGCCGACAATCCCTCCATCACGCGCGATGTCTCGGGCGAGGGTGTGCAACAGGCGCTGCTCAAAATCATCGAGGGCACCATCGCCAATGTGCCGCCACAGGGTGGCCGCAAGCATCCCCACCAGGACTTCATCCAGATCAACACCCAGAACATCCTCTTCATCTGCGGCGGCGCCTTCGAGGGGCTGGACAAGATCGTGGAGCAGCGGCTGGGCAGCAATCGCACGATGGGCTTCAAGGCCCAACTGGGCGACGCCGTCGCGCAGACCAACGCTTCTCTGGCGCAGGTCATCCCCGATGACCTGCTGAAGTTTGGCTTGATCCCGGAGTTCATCGGGCGCCTGCCGGTGATGGTTTCGCTGGATAACCTCGACCGCGAGGCGCTCATCCGCATCCTGACCGAGCCGAAGAACGCCATCGTCAAGCAATACCAGAAGCTGATGAACCTGGACCGCGTGGAGTTGAGCTTCACCCCCGCCGCGCTGGAGGCCGCCGCCGATAGCGCGCTGCGCCAGAAGACCGGCGCGCGTGGCCTGCGTACCATCATCGAAGAGGCGCTGCTCGACGTGATGTTCGAGGCGCCCTCCCGAAACGACGTGCGCCGCGTGACCATCGAGGCCGAGACGATCACCCGTCATGCTCCCGCCGTGATGGTCTCGCGTCCCGATACGCATGAGGCGCAAGAGGTGGACTTCGACGAATCCGCGTAGGCGACATTGCTCCGTCTGCCATCGGGTAGGGCCGTTGGGAAAGCGTGCGCTTCCCCAACGGTCTTGGCGCCTGGCGTTCTCCACGACTGTCGCTTCGTATCTTGTGGTCATTTCACGCGCCGCACGCATCGCGCCCCGCCGCCCCGGCGGAGGGCGAGACCTGCGGCGCGTTTGCGTTCACAGCGATACGGGGACGATCCAGCACGATTATGGAGACGAACCGAGTCAATGTGCGGCGCCATCTGCCGCTCTCCCGAATTGGCAGGTCATGCTGAGTTTGCCGATTCGGGCATGATGCGTTGATACCAATAGAGAGCGCGACGACCCTGCTCATCCGTCGTACTGGCTGAGCGACTCTGCGGAGCCTTGAGGAACCTGACAAGCGAGGACTCATTATCATGGATACACCTTCTCGTGGAACGCGACGTGGGACTACGCGGCGACCGGCGGCTGCGAATGCTGCGGTGGCCAAAGCGGCCAAAGCGACCAAGGCCAGCGAGTCGCCCAGGGATGACCAGGAGAACGGCGCGGACGCTGGCGCCGAGCAAGCCGTCGTGAACAACGGCGGCGCGGCAGATCAGGCGCCGCGCGCCGAGCATGCGGGCGCGCCCGTTGCGCCTGCCGAGCGCGGCCCCGCCCTGACGCCCTATCCCTTGATTGCGCTCACCGGTACAGCGCTCTTCCCAGGCGCCACCCTCTCGCTGACCATCACCCGCCCCTCGGCGCTGCGCGCCATCCGCGCGGCCCATGCCAACGAGAAGCAGTGTGTCGTCGCCTTCCTGCGGCAGGTCGAGTCGCCGCCCGCGCCGAACCAAGCAAGCGTGCCAACCGCTCCTTCGGATCAGCCGCGCGCCTTGGCGACGCCTGGCGCCGAGGCTGGCGAGGCCACGCTGGCCACGCTGGGCGACCTGGAAGCGCCAGCGGGGGCGGCGACCGGCGCTGCCGGGGGTACGGCGCCCGAGAACGCCAAGCCCGGGCCGTTGGTCATCAACGGACAAATTCTGTGTGACATTGCCACCCTGGCCGTCATTAAACGCTTCGAGGAGCAGGCCGACGACTGCGTCGAAGTAACGATCGAGGGCGTGCGCCGGGTGCGCGTGGAAGACTGGTACAAAGACAGCCCCTACCCGCGCATCGCGTGCAGCCAGATCGCCGACGAGGCCAGCGCCGATGACGGCGCGCCTGCGATGAGCAAGGCGCTGGTCCGTCATGCGCATTCGCTCTTTGAGCAGTTGGCGCAATTGAGCCGCCGCTACGCCGCCGAAGACCTCGCCGCGATCAAAGCGACGCAGACGCCGGGCCGCCTCGCCGATCTGCTTGCCGCGCAGCTTGCCCCCGAGGCGCCACAGCAATGGGAGCTGCTGGTGGCGCTCGATCCGCTGGTCCGCCTGGAGAGCGTCTGCGTGACGATGGGCAACGAGATCGAGACGCTTGAACTGGAAAACAAGATTCGCCAGAAGGTCCGCCAGCAGGTTGAGAAGAACCAGCGCGAATACTATCTGAAAGAGCAACTGCGGGCCATCCAGGAGGAACTGGGCAATGACCAGGCCAGCGAGGCGCGCGAACTGCGCGAGAAGCTGGAACGCAAGGGCATGCCCGCCGAGGCGCTGGCCAAACTGATCAAAGAGGTTGACCGGCTGGAGCGCATGCCCACCCACTCGGCGGAACTGGTGGTGCTGCGCAACTACATCGATTGGGCGCTTGCCCTGCCCTGGCAGGAGCGCACCGAAGACATCGGCGACATGCGCCACGCCCAGCAAACGCTGGACGCCGAACACTTTGGGCTGGAGAAAGTCAAAGAGCGCATTATCGAGTTCCTGGCCGTGCGCCAACTGCGGATGCTGCGCGCCCAGCGTGAAGCGGCGCAGCCGACGAGCGCCCACGCCGACGAGCGCGCGGCGGAGGCCGAGGGCGCCGCGCGTCCCAACATCCACAAGGGGCCGATCCTCTGCCTGATCGGGCCACCAGGGGTGGGCAAGACCTCGCTGGGTCGTTCGATTGCCCATGCGCTTGGCCGCAAGTCGTTTCGCATCTCGTTGGGCGGCGTGCATGACGAGGCCGAGATTCGTGGCCACCGCCGCACGTATGTCGGCGCGCTGCCGGGGCGCATCATCCAGGCGATGAAGACGGTGGGCGTGCGCAACCCCGTCATCATCCTCGACGAGATCGACAAGCTCGCCGCGGACTATCGCGGCGATCCGTCGTCGGCGCTGCTCGAGGCGCTGGACCCGGAGCAAAACTACAGCTTCACCGATCACTATCTCGAGACACCCTACGATCTCTCCGAGGTCTTCTTCATCTGCACGGGCAACAACCGCTTCCAGATTCCCCGCGCGCTGGCCGACCGCATGGACATCATCGAGATTCCCGGCTATACCGAGGAGGAGAAGGTTGCGATTGGGCGTTCGTTCTTGTGGGAGAAGACGCTCGATCAGTGTGGGCTGGCGCCGAGCCAGGCGCAGCTCTCGCCCGCCGTCATGGGCTTCGTCGTCACGCGCTATACCCGCGAGGCGGGCGTGCGCAATCTGGAGCGCTCGCTCGACGGCATCTGCCGCAAGCTGGCGCTGCGCGTGCTGCAAAAGCCAGACGCCAAAGCGCAGGCGCGCCTGCGCGTGACCGAAAAGATGGTCGAGGAGTTTTTAGGGCCGCCACGCTACTCGCCCGATCATCCCTTCGAGCCAGGCCAGGTCGGCGTCGCAATGGGCCTCGCCTGGACGACCAACGGCGGCGCGCTGCTGCCGGTGGAGGTGTTGACTATGCCCGGCAAAGGTGGGCTGATCGTCACCGGACAACTGGGCGATGTCATGCAGGAATCGGCCCGCGCCGCCTACTCCTACATCCGTTCGCGCGCCGACGACCTGCACATCCCCAACAGCTTCCCGAATAACCTGGACCTGCACATCCACCTGCCCGAAGGCGCAGTGCCGAAGGAGGGGCCATCGGCGGGCATCACAATGGCGATCGCCATGATCTCGGCCCTGACGCGCCGCCCGGTGCGTAGCGATGTCGCAATGACCGGCGAGATCACGCTGCGGGGCCGCGTGTTGCCGATTGGTGGCCTCAAGAACAAGGCGCTCGCTGCCTATAGCGTCGGCATCCGTAACCTGCTGGCGCCGGCGGAGAATGAGAAAGACCTCGCCGAGATACCGCCGAAGATTCGTCACGAACTCAACATCACGCTGGTGGCGACGATGGATGACGTGATCCGGATCGCGCTGACACCCGTCGTCGGCGCAGACGCCGAGCCTGCGGGTCCCGACGACACGCTTGCCGCCGATGGGCCAGTTGACACGACCGAACTGCCCGACGCGCCAGCGCAAAGCCCCAACGGTCTGCCCCTGGTCGCCAGCGAGGTGAGCGAGACGCCAGCCGGAACTGCGACGTCCGACACGCCCGACGACTCGTTCGCCCCCGCGCCGCCACCTGACGACCTGGGGGAGACGCATGACCAGCCGCCGAGCTAGGACTTCGGCCCCAACTTGACGGTCATCGAGCCGTTCGCCGTCGTCACCCCGGTGACGACATACTGCACGCCGTTGAAGGTGGGCGAGAACGCCGATCCACTCAGTTGCTGGTTGATCGACGTTTCCAGCGCCGTCAGCGTTGCGGAGGGCGCTGTGGCGCCGCCAATATTGCCGCTGAGCAGGTGAATGGTGAGCCGCCCGTTGACGACGCGCGGCTGCGCCACCGCGCTAAAGTGCGTGCCGCCGAAGAACAGGATGCCTCCCACGTCGCCCGTGATGGCAATGGTATCGTTTGGCTGGATGTGCGCGTGGACGTTGGTGATTGGTAGCGGCAGGCCAGCGTTGTTGGCCGCGTTCTGCGCGACGTTGGTGAGGAAGGCGTCGTCCACTGTGAGCGAGACACTGCCATGCCCTACCGGGGTGGGAAGCGGCGTCTGGGGCGCGGGCGCCAGCCACACCAGCCAGGCGACGGTCAGGAGCGCGCCCAACACCACGCCGATGAGCAACGTCACCCCGCCCCAAATGATGCGCCCGGCGAGACCATTCGTGCGCGTCGTGGCGGGGGTGAGGCGCTTCCTGACGGAACGGCCAGCCGGACGCCGACGTGGCTTCGACGCAGGCGGCGCATCCAGTGTGATGGGTTGCGTGACATAGTCGCGATTGTCGCTTTCGGTCGTCGGGAGATCACGCGAGTTTTTCATACCACGAATTCTCTTCTCTACTGTGCGCCTTCACCGGGCGACGACGCGCCCCCTGGCGAGACGGGAACATCGCTCACCTACACCCGTATGCAATTTCTACGCCTGATAGAGAGCCTATGGCGTAGAACGCTGACCTTTCGCCAACACGAAGCGCCTGCGCGCAACACAAGGGGACGTTGGCCAGCGTCTCAGTCAGCAGTAGTGTACACTATGGCGCGACGAATGGGCTACATCTCCGGCGTCTATGCGGCGTCTGGCGCCATGATGTGATGTTGTGTCGCTGGCGCGGCAGGCGCGCGGTTTCGTGGAGGATGCAATGTGAGGCGCCCAGAACGAGCCAAATCCTTCGCCGTGACCGGCGCTCCGCCCGGCGCGCCTGACGAGCAGGGCGCGCCGCCGCGACGCCAACAGGCGACTTCGCCTATCGCGCGGAATGTGGATGAGCGCCTGGCGCGGCAGGCGCCCACGCTTGGCGCGTTGCTGGTCGTGGGTGAATCGGAGCCGACGCCAGACTCCGCTAGCTCCACATCTATCACGAGCGCCGCGCGGATACGCCTGCCCAGCCTGCTACGCCGCATATGGCGCGGCGACGATCCGCCTTCACCATTGCCCGGCGGCGCGTATGTCTATCCCATCCTGCAGCGTGTCACGACGCTTGGCCGCGCGCTCACCAACGCCGTGACACTGCTGGATACGACCGTCTCGCGTGAGCACGCCCACCTGCATTGGCAGGCAGGCTCATGGTGGGTTGAAAACGTCACTGAACAAAATCCGCTCTGGGTAGCTGGGCGTCTGACGGCGCCCGGCGAACGGGCGCCCATCTCGCCGGGCGACATCCTGCGCCTGGGGCACACCCGCCTGCGCCTGCTGGCCATTCGCCCACCTGCGCATGGCGCAGACAGCGTCGGCGCGTCGTCTCCCACTGATCGCCCAACGCAGCCGCCAAGCCACCTCCCAGCCGCTTCCGCCGATGTGGCGGCCCAGGAAAGGGCATCACTGGAGGTGATGGGCATGACAGACGAGGCAGAGGCGACCGGTGATGCGGGAGATGCGGGCGATGTGGATGGTTGGGGAGCGCAGGCGGTCGCCGTTGGCGCCAGCGGAACGGGCCTGCTCAGCCCCGGCGTCACCTTGCAATTTGCCCTGCGCGAGCGCCTCTCGCCTCGCGCGCGTTGGGCGCTGGGCGCGCTCTGTGTCGTCGTCTTTCTGGTGAGCGCGCTGCTGACGTTGGGCGTGGTCTCGCTGGTCGGGCAGGATGCGCTGGCCAGCGGCGGCTGGCGCCAGGCGCTGGCCGCGCTGACCCTGCCGCTGATTCCGGCGCTGGGGGTGGCGCTGCTGGTCGCCGCGCTGGACCGCTACGAGCGTGAACCGGTGGTCGTGCTGTTCGCCGCCTTCCTGTGGGGCGCGGTGATCGCCATCCCGCCGACGCTCTTCGTCGAACGTGGCGTCAATGCCGCACTGGCTCCGCTGCTGGCGGCGGCGTTGCGGTGGGTCGGCGCGGCGGGCGCCGCCGTAAACGCGCATGCGCCGCTCGGCGTTGCGCTCACGGCGGCGTTCCAGGCGGCGAACGCGGGCGTGACCGAGGAGGCGCTCAAAGGCGTGGGGCTGCTGTTGCTGCTGCTGGCGCTGCGCGACGAGTTCGACAACGTGACCGACGGGCTGATCTACGGCGCGCTGATCGGCGCGGGCTTTGCGATGGTGGAAAACATCGTCTACTTCGCCGCCGCGCCGCGCGCCGACCTGGGCTTTCTAATCGTCGGACGGGTGGCGCTGGGTTGGCTGAGCCACTCGACGTTCACGGCATTGTTTGGCGCGGGGCTGGGTTTTGCCCGCGAGACACACTACCGTCGCTGGCGGTGGCTCGCGCCGCTGGCCGGGCTGGCGGCGGCGATCCTGCTGCACACCTGGTTCGATTCCGTGGCGTTTGTCGCCGAAGGGCTGGCGCAAGGGCGCATGTCGTTGGCCCAGCAGCCGACGCTACTGACCGTAGCGACGCTGCTCGCCGAATACGGCCCGCTCTTCCTGACGCAGCTTGCGCTTCTGTGGGTGGCGCTACGGGCGTTGCGGCGCGAAGCGGCGACCGTGCGCGCGTATCTCGCCGACGAGGTGATGCGCGGCGTCGTCACACCCGACGAATACATCGTCCTCCAGGACGCGACGCTGCGTGGCGCCGCCGAACGCCACTACGGGCTGACGTATGGTCCGCGCGTCTACCTGACGGCCCGCGCATTCTACCAGACGGCGACCGGCCTCGCCTTTCGTAAGTGGCATGTGGCGATGGGCGACGCCCCCAAACGTGGCGCCCGCCAGCCCGAAGACGCCTACCGCGAACGCATCCCTCGCCTGCGCCGTTCGCTGGAGCGCCAGGTGAGGGTCAAGCAGTTGTGAGTTGAGCGGATAGGAATTAGACGACGTGCCACCGGATGAAACGTATGATAGAATGCAGGCATCGGAATAGGGTAGTTAGAAGGTGGGTGGCGCAATGCCACGCAAGTTGCGCGAACTGCGGGCGGCGCTGAAACGCGCAGGCTGCTCTGTTGACCGCCAGGCAGGTAGTCATCAGATTTGGGAACACACACTGGTACCCGATTTTAACGTGAACCTTGCAGGCCAGGATGGCGCGGACGCGAAAGACTATCAGGAGAAACAAACACGCGAGATGTTGAGGCGAGTCGCCAGGGCAAAGTGGGGGAAGATGCCATGAATCAACCGACACGCTACTCTATGCTCATCGAATGGTCAGATCGCGACCAGGCGTATCTGGTCACGTTGCCTGAATGGGCGGATCGGCTGGCGATGCCAGCCACGCATGGCGCAACCTACGCCGAGGCAGCCACCAGTGGCCAGGAACTGCTGGAAATGATGCTGGTTGACGCCAAAGAGCGCAACAGGCCGACGCCCGCGCCCGCAGTCTTTGATACGCACGGCTATGAGCCGGGGGAGACGACAGAGGCCATCATACGCGAGACGCAAACGCTGGCGCTTGAGATTGAGCGCGAAGACCACACGATCACTTCCGCTTGATCCGCTGGCGCCTCAAGAGCGCCTCAAGCGCGCCTCAAGCGCGCCTCCCGCGCTCACACTGCGAGTAGTCGTTGCGCCGCCTGCGCGCCGCGCGCCGCCCACCAGCGCGCTCGCTGCTCGGCTTGCCTGCGTGCGGCCCCGGCGGGGGTCCCGCGCGCCGCGCGCCCAAACGCCTCGCCGCAGGTCAGCGCCGTGCGCAGGTAGCCAGCGTCGGCCAGCGACCGCCAGA
>Ga0307374_10013411_pt1 | contig 11347 bp, 10 predicted proteins | sample OX3MG_FD_202532 | JGI IMG/M metagenome (GOLD analysis project Ga0307374, IMG submission 202532) | Soil microbial communities from Risofladan, Vaasa, Finland - OX-3 | ecosystem: Environmental > Terrestrial > Soil > Coastal area > Acid sulfate soil | place: Finland: Risofladan, Vaasa | collected... | reverse complement strand
TTTGCGGAACTGCCCGCCTATGACACATTTCTCGTCCAATGTTTGACTGTTTGATCGTGAACTTGGCTGCAATTTGCGCTCATTTTTGTGAGACGGATTCGTTTCTCGCATTGCGCAAAATCAATAAACATTGGCTACATCAGGTATTTAGTCAATCTTTTACTTTCAAGCATTTCACTCTTAACGATGAATGGCGGGCGCGCCGTTCGATCCTAATCAGTCACAAAGAATGGAGAGAGGACGGTTGCATTTTTCGCCATCTGAGCTCATTTAAATTGAGCACGCTGAATCCCAACGATACCAAAAATGTGTTGCAGAGATTTTTCCATCTAACCACTCTGTCCATAGAGAGCCACTGGAAAACTGCTCACCGTTTACATCGTCATCAGTTGCCCTACAGTATTGTGAATCTTTCGGTACATCTCCCCGATCTTGAAATGATCGAACATTATGACTGGTACCAACACAGCCACGTTTTAGAGTCGTTGACGCTATCGTTCGACAGCAGCGTCAACGACAGAGAATTACTGTTTGTGATTCTATATGACGAGCTGTCTCATTTGCGAGCATTAAAGTTCCTCAGCCTGAACTCTCAGGCGTTTGAAGGAACCGACCTGGACACAATTTCTCACCAACTTGGAAATTTACTGCGATCATTCCCGGTCCTGATACAATTCAAGTGGAATGTATCTTGTACGGTTGCAATGATAAAAGCTATTCAAAATGAAGCTGGACCGTGCTGCACTCTCAAGCTCGTAGGACTAAATACGCCAGAATGGCACAAGGAGATGAAAGAATACTTGGAATCGAATCAGACGGCTGCTCAAAATCTCCAGATTTCGATGCATTGGCTCAATTGTGCAGATTTCCAACACTTAATCGATTCCTGTTATCTCATTCGCAACACTGCCGTGAATTTCGCGGATACCAGGCCCTTTGCTCCGAAGCTCTTTCTTGCTCCACAAGAGTGGTGTCGTTTTGCCAAATGCCCAAAGCTCAGTCAAATTATTTTGCATTGGATTAAACCGTTCCCACTGCGTGTCGAACATTTGCAGCAACTGCTGCCGATTTGCAAACAATTACGCATTTTCAAAATGCATCATATTATCGCATCACGTGCGACATTCGAAGTTCTCAGTAGTTGGATTCGTACACACATGATCCACTTAGAGCATGCAGAGCCACTGCAAAAAGTGATGTTTATCAGCGAAAGCGAAGAACGTTATTTTCGTTCAATTGCGGCGTAATGTCATCACAACCACACGTACATTTTTACTTAGTTTATGTATAAAGAAGTCATTCTTCTACTTTAGCGCTACGCGACGAGATTTGATAATCTGTACTAGTTCTATTCCAGGATCATCGGGAATTACAAGCTGGTCATTGCAATCATCACCAGAGTCATCATTTTGAGTTGGTACATGTACATAATCTGGAGCTAAACGAATTTTTGCGAATTCGCGTATCTCATTCCAGTGCTCGTCCATGTGCGACCAGCGATAGATCAAATAAAGTGTAATCACTTCCGTTTCAGTCGCTTCAGGATTGTGCAGGGCGTATTCGTATTCACACTTGCGAAAATCCTTGATAGCTCGCACGTAATTCTGTAGGTAGTACGCAGAGTCGTGCGGTTCTCCATTTACCTCGTCTAAGAATACTTTGCTTTCTGTATAATTCTTTGCACACTCTTCTAAACGACGACTATTCTCTGGAAGAGGTTGACTGCTTCCTCCGCCAACAGCAATAACCTGAATTCTTACCTTGATCTCGTCTACACGCTTGTTTATGTTATCCTTTTGGCTACAGAGATCTTTCAATTCAGCTTCCATCGCCTCGAGTTCTTCCAACTTTTCTAATTCCAAGTCCATTGCCTCTAATGAGTTAGAGGATGACATGAGTTGTGTGTGGTTGTCGACGAGCGCGAGTTTTGTGAAGAGCGTCACCACAACACATTTTTCTTTTCGCTATGCTTGACTCGCTGATCGTTAGTTTGGCTGCGCTGTGTGCTCATTTTTGTGAGACAGACTCATTCCTAGCTCTCCGAATAGTCAATAAACACTGGTTGCATTATGTGTTTAGCCAGGACTTTGTCTTTAAGCATTTTACTCTCAATGACCACTGGCAATCGCGATCTGCGATTTTAGTGAATCGGCAGACCAGATGGCACCAAGAAAGCTGTATTTTTCGTCATCTCAGCTCCTTTAAGCATACTCTAGTAGAAAGAAAGGATACACAACTGCTACTAGATAGCTTCTTTCGCCTGTCTAAACTATCACTAGTCTGCCCTTGGACTGCTCCACCGATGATTAAGCACCAGCTTCCCCAAACTATCACCAAACTTTCTGTCGATATGGTCATCCCTACCGTAATTCCGCACTTTCAATGGAATAGGCACATTCAAACGCTAGAGTCGTTGACCCTACAATTCGCCAGCGCTAAAGAATTTGGAGATAAGTCCGTTTTCTTGCTACTATATGATGAACTTCCGCAACTTTTACGATTGAACTCTCTGACGATTCATTTCAAAACCTCAGCAACTCTCAATCTTACCAACTACAAAAGGCATGCTGACCAACTGGAAACTCTGTTGCGGGCGTTACCACATTTAAAAAGCTTCGTATGGAATGTAACGTGCCTTGTTAGAACGATTAAAGCTCTTCAGGCTGCGGCTGGAGAATCGTGTCAGTTGGAGTTGGGTGGCGTAAACACGGTAGAATGGTTCAATGAAATGAAAGACTATTTAGAGAGCGAAGTGCAGGCAGCAGCAAAATTGAGAATAGCTATAGTCTTTGGGGATTGCATTGATTTCAAGCGCGCGATAGATGCATGTTATTTAATACGAAAGAGTGCAGTGAATTTCGCCCATCGCCCATTCCCAGTAGATCAGTTTCTTGCTCCTGCAGAATGGTCTCGGTTTGGAAAGTGTGCGAAGTTGAAGAAGATAGACTTGTACTGGACAGATCCATTTCTTCTGCGACTGGAGCATTTGCAAGAGCTTTTACCTGTCTGCAAACAATTACGAATTTTCAAGATCCACAATGTCGTCACTTCTACTCCGACTTTTGAGATTCTCAAGGAGTGGATTTATAAGCATATGACTCACTTAGAGCATATTGAGCCGTTACAGAATGTAACATTCGTAAGTAAAGACGTGGAGAGGTCATTGCGCGACAAAATGTAACAAGAGACAAAAAGTCGATAGGAAATTTTTTATTTTGTGCGCGATCTAGGAAAGATAATCCTCGATCTCTCAACCATGCCCAAACGAAAAGCTCCCTCAGCCAAACGCCCCGTCGCCGGCAAACGCGAAAAATCTGCTGAACGTGCTGTCTCTGGCAAACGGGAAGTACGCGCTAAACGCCCTTTGACAGAGTTTAATCACTTCATGTCCAGTGAATTGAAATCATTGAATCGTATGGGGTTTGGTAATAACCCCAAGGATCGATTCAAACAAGCTATTGCAAATTGGAACAAAGAAAAAGAACGTAAACGCTCACAATAAACTTCACTTACGCATAAATTTCTTGTTTGTACTCACATCATGAAAGATAATCCCTCGATTTCTCCAATCATGCCCAAAACCAAACCTAAGTCTGCTAAACGCCCCGTCGCTGGCAAACGCGAAAAATCTGCTAAACGTGCTGTCTCTGGCAAACGAGAGAAACGCCCTTTGACCGAGTATAACAAGTTCATCTCAGAGCGGTTGAAAGAAATGAAACATAATGAGGTATTAAAGAGTCACTCTTCCAAGCAGCGGTTCAAAATAGCCACGCAGTTGTGGCAAGAGCACAAGGAGGCTAGGGTTGTGGGACGCGGCGAAAGGGAAGACGAAGCGGAAAAGAAACGATTAGCCGAGGAGAAAAGACGATTGAAAGAGGAAGCTCATTGGGCGAGAAAATTCCGGTGAACGTTCAATAAACTTCATATCTAATGCCGAAGCACTTTATTGCAAAAACAAATTATTGATGAAATCGTTGCGGAAAAGCGGTGAAACTTTCCCTTTGTACATTGCCAGTTCCTTTTCGTAGCGTTTGCGTATCTCCTTCAGAAAGGGATCGTTCCGATTCAACTCTGCAATCGGATGGTACTTGCCAAAATGAAATTTGCCTCCGTAGACACGCATGCACACTTTGAGAAAGAGATCCATAGTCCGCCTGTAGTGCTGCGCCTTGGAGCGTTCACCAAACCACGCTATGGAAACTGACCACACATCTTGTTGATAATTGGGTGCCAGTACTGCGTTTTCGGTGCGCGGCACATAACGAACCTCCGGCGGTGCTGTGAACAACGCGTTCGGATGGATGCATTGCAGTAAATCTTCCCACAAATTCACTGCCGCAAGTTGGCTTCGATACTTGTCGTGGGAAGGAATTTTCGCTTCGACCTCGTCTGGTGAATATCGAAACAATATCACCTGGTACATAAAATTGTACAAATCCAACGCCTCTAAAATCCCACCAGCCTTCGCGTCGACTGGGAAAAACAGCTCGCAGTCGATCGAGATTTCGAAATAAGGCTGCAGATTTAATGCCAAATCACTTACGGGCTTCTCCAAGCGGTACATGGAATTGAGAGTGGACAGTTGCTGTACATCGAGGCCGTACAAAGTGTTCAGCGTTCCATACGCAGTCGATGGCAAAATCCAATTCCCCACGCGCGACGCATTGAGTAATTTTGCAGCGGGCGGGCTTAGCGAGTCGCTGAAGCGTCCGAACCACGATTCCGTGTTGGCCTGCTGAGCCGTGTCATTGCGGTCCAACAGGCGACGCTTGAAGTAGAATAGTCTGTGCGAAATCGGAATCCAGAACGCGTGATCAAATACATCAGTCGCCGTCGGACTCATTGAAGAGATCAATTCAACGACCTCGGGATCACGTACCGGTCCAGATAGATCGTATCTCTTGTGACTTTCGCTGCACAATTGAGCAGGTTTGCATTCAAGTTCCAATTCGGTGATGATTCCTAACGTGCCCTGTCCACCGCATACTAAACGAAATGTCTTTGCATCCGCCGTTTTGTCTATACGTTGAAGCGTTTTGCCGTCGTCCAGAAGTAGAGTTAGGGACATCACCACGTCAGCTACCGATGCGTGAAATCCAGTTCCATGAGAGGCGGCGGAGGTTGTTCCGCTAACCGACAAGTCCAGACAACCCGTGAAATTGGGCAGTGTCAGATCTTGTGCCTCTAAATAAGAAAGCAATGCGTCGAATTGCACAGCAGGACCAACAGTCACACGAGTCCGGTTCTTTGCAATCTGAATTGTATTGAATTGTTTCATGTCGATGATCGCTACCTCTTTCGCCTCCTCGGCGCTCTCGCTGGTAATATTAGAGGCATAACTATGTCCCGCACTTTGCACACGTAAATGTTGATTGCGTTTCCGTGCACTAACCACTATGGATTGCAGTTCCTTTACATCGGCCGGGATAAACACGTTATTACTATTTTGAACACTTTTGCTGTAATTCGACCACACCATCTTACATCCTACAAACAGACATAGTCAAAAAATTAAATCCACTCCACGATCATTTTCTTTGAAGCGATCACTTCGACCTCTGCACTGTTGAAGCACCATTGACGAGACAGTCGCAATCGCGCGCCATCATGGAACGCCTCTTCGATTTGAATCGAATCCAGCGGAAATCCTATCGAATGCCATCCAGCACCGCATGAACAACCCTCGTGAAGTGGTAGTATGCATATATCAGGAATTAAGCAATCTCGTACATGCGCTTCGACTGTGCAATTGTGCGGTTTGTTAAGGATTAAAGTGACACTTTTAAATTTCGAGACATAGCGTATGGTGCGCCGGTGGTACGTTTGTTTTGAGACTAGTTCTTGTATCTCCACTAATAAACACTCGGCACTGCGAAATTCAAAGTGGCTTTGCAGCAAATCTATTAGTTCTCCGTCGCTCCAAATGGAAAAATGCAAATTCAACGAAGTGAGAGAGATGCCCCCAAAAGGACATACTCGAAAGCACCCAGATGAATCCATAGAATCTTCGGTTATGGAGAGTTGTTGAAAGGGCAACGAAGTTAATCGGTTAGCAACACGACTTGATACATTGCAGTACATGAAATGAAAATGTAGCCTGCTGCGATCTTGAACAAGCGAGAACTCGTGCCAGAAGCTGAACAAATCGCGTACGCCCTCCGGATTCAACTGCCATCTCTTAATATGACGGGGTCCGACGATCGACAGATCGACAATGTGAGAGTAAGTCGCGAATAGTTGTTGCAGAACATTTTTTGTATGAAATCGAGTGGTAGGCAAAGAATGGAATACTGCAGAGTTCACGAATCTCCCAAATAAACACGAACGAGAGGTAATACATGCATCGCGATCGAGCTCGACTACAGGTTTTAGGTATCTCCTCGCCTTACCGCGATGACTCGCCCTTCGCCACTCCTGTACCGTTAATACTTGCACAGGCCAAAGGCGTGCCTTCCAGCTTGAATCCACCGACGCAAATCGTAAGACAGCAGGAAACTCAAAGCATGTCCAGATTGTAAACATGAGTTGATTAACATCGAAAACATCAGCACTCCAATCTTGACTACAAGGTTCCTTGCGTTTGCGACACGTCAGCGACATGCGTGTGCGGCGGTGAAATATGAAGTGAGCCTTGCGACAGATATGGAAAAACATCTATGGTTAGATTTGGACGAGACTCTAGTGCACGGCGAAGAACATGGCGACTCCGTAATTCCTCGACCACACCTTGAGACATTATTGAGGTTTACCTTTGAGAATTTCGCTACCGTCAACATTTGGACGGCTGCGTCGCGCTCGTGGTTCGAACAAGTATTTGCGGAGGAGCTATCGCCCGCCCTTCCACCGTCTCACCGAGAATTTCACCATGTATGGTGTGGAGATCGTTGTGTCAATACCGTAGATTACGATGCTGTTGATAATCGAGAGTTTTATCAACCTTACTACCAAGTCAAGCCGTTAGTCAAAGTTTGGCGTCGCTACAAATTCATGAATTGTCACAACACTTTGATCGTCGATAACACGCCCACAACGTACGAACGAAATTATGGCAACGCAATTCCAATCGACGACTTTGAAGGTGATGCAAAGGACGCCGAATTGCTCAAACTGACTTATTATTTGCCGACGTTGTTACCGCTTCCGAGCGTCCGCTATACAGAGAAGCGATTCTGGTCTGGCGAGGTTGATAAAGTAGCAGTTTATTCGATGACAAATCAAACAGACGGTTGCTCAAGCGCGGTCGTCAATAACTTACCTTCTTGTTCGTAGTTAGGTGCGCGTACTCCATTGAACGTAACACTTAAACCTTCCTCGCAACTGGGCTCGGTTTTGACAGCAAAAGCAGTTAACTTTCCAAAGTGTGACACGTAGCTATTCAACGCCGACAGACATATAGCCGTCAAGTCTTCGCAATCGCTTTGCACTAAGTGCGAGACATCTGCAAACGGTAACTCGGCGCTGCCTGGATCGCAATACTTGGCATTCTTGCAAGCCAGTATAAACTCTGCCAAATTACTGAATTCACCGGGTAATAACGACTCGATCGAAAAGAGTGTACCCGATATTGTTCCGGTCGGAGTGGAGACTGTCATCGAGCACTTGAAGCCGTAGCTGCAGTTTTCAAAGTTCTTTTGGCACTTGTCACACCAATAGGTTCCCGTTTCAACCTTGTACTCGACCTTCTTTTTAAACTGTTTATGCACAGGATCTGGGCAAGCGCAGTAGAAGATTGGTAATTGAGTCTTTTCCTTTTCCTTGCCAGGAGGTGCCGGAAACGAGGGAGCACTGAACGACTCCACATAACCAAGCACCGAATAGATTTCGTGTGGAATTTGATCAGAAATCTCCTTTGGGATAATTGGTTTGCCATAGGCATCCAACGACAATTGGTTCTGCTGTTTCAACTGCTGTAGCATTACCTTGCTCTGCGTTTGCCAAGTTGCCAATTGAGAGGCGGAGATTGGAGGATTCGTGGTATTACTACCTCCTCCTCCTCCAGCAGCGGCATCCTTATTACCGCCGCCACCCCAGTGCGACAAATCGATGTATTTAAACGGGTCGATTTCTGCAGTACGGGCCCAGCGTTGAAGGCTAGCAATGCGAACATTCTCGCTTGGCGGTTGCGCTGGAACTAACTGCACTGAAGGATCGCACAGCTCGTAACTATTACCCTTGGAATCCCACTTCATACCAGCACCTTGTACAATGTAAATCTGACCGACACGAAAGTCTTGCTGATCCTTCATTTCCCAAATGGTCCAGCTGATTCGATGATTCGATTCATCGGCAAAGGAAACTTTCATCATTTCCTTTGCGCCTTGCGCTTTCGTCATTACCGTCGTTTTCGGACCGCACTCGACACACAAAGCTGGAAAATTCGCATCCAGTACTGCAGTTGTTTTGTCCTTGTAAGTCGATTTGCTAGCACATCGCTGATACAGGCCAAGCAACGACTCGATACTCTCTATAAATTTCACTTCGACCTTCTCGTGTTCGCCATAACCAGGCAAATGACCGATATAGATCTTGTTGTTACGAGTGCTGGGATCATTATCTTTTGTATTGTCCTTTGCATTGAGCATAAAAGGGCACGGGCACCTGCTCTTATTAAAGGCATCAGAGACTTTCACTTGAAAGTTGCTTAATCGGTACCATTCATTCTCTTTAAAGCAGTGCTTATACAGTTGCCCAGCAAAATCATCCTCGAGATTTTTACTGCCCCAAGAACTCATAACGATTCTGTCGCCGTCTGCATCTTGGAAAATCACGTTAAACACCTTCTTGTCTGTCCAGATCTTGAATGGAGTCTTTTGGGCGACTCTAACATCGAGAATGTAGTCCCAGCTGTCCGAATGTACCAAGCTCAATGTTGAAATGGATATAGACTGAGCGTCAGCATCGGGTTCTCGGTCCTTAAGAGCGACGATCGGTTGCTTTTTCTTGCTTTCTTTCACTTCAAGCGGTTCTGCGGGGCGTTTATTGCGAGAAGTCATTTGCTGCTAGTAATATATGATTATGCATGACAGGCTCGCAGTTTCTAAATAAAAAAGCAGTATTACGAAACTCGTTTGCGCAGACGAGTCGTCATGCTATGTTGCGATAATGCGACTGCTAGCACTATGGTGGATGGTTTGACTGGAACGTCCACGGTCGTGGTTGACTGATCCTGTGATTTCTCTTGATCCTTATCATCGCTAGCGCTGTCGTCAGAATCCTCTGCTTCAGAACTGTCATCTTCACTCGATGATGAAGAGGAGGACGATTCTGAGTAGACTGGTTTCTTTCTCGGCTTCGGTTTTGGTTTAACGATTATTGCCGATTCTTCATCCTCTTCTTCTCGTTCACTCTCGTCGCTCTCACGCTCCACTTTCTTTTTCCTTTTTTCCTTGACAATCGGCTTTAAGCCATCGACCTTCAGGATTGTTTCCGCTTCGATTTTGAAATCCAACTTGTCGGTAGGGAAGTACGAGATGGATGGCGGATGCACGACATCCGTTTCCCATGATAACTTTAGAGAGGCAATGAGTGTCTGAATCTCGCCAGCCGGCAAATGCTCTTGTGTCCAGTTCGATTTATCTTCGATCATTTGCATCAACGCTTGAGGCTGGGTATTTGTCCGATGAATTTCCATCATTCGATTACGATCCGCACATAAACGCTCATTTTGAGTGCGCTGTAGACTGAAATTCTCCTTCCAGTTACGCCACAGTTGCAAGACGACGTCCGGCGTGAGAGCTTCTTGAATGGATTGCTTGGTATTCGCAATCACTTCTGCATTGTCGGGAGTTTGAATCATACTGCGACGCAATGCTACATAAAGGTTGTTGCCGTCGTCGATCTGCAAACGAAAATCAAAGACCTGGTTTTCCCAGTTTGTCGGATACTCGATAAATTCGCGAGAAAAGGTTTGAAATACAAATTCGATGGCCAGTTCGGCTTCCACGTACAGACTGCCTGCATCACACATTTGTGAAACGGGAGACAAATATCCCAGCTTTAGCAAGGCGATGTGTAGCGGACGTTCTGCAGGGCGTTTAACGAGCATTCGAATCACATGTTCGTTCAAGGCAGCAGCACGATAGCTGTTGCGATCATTCAAGTGCTTCTCCGCCGCGAATTCTGTCGCCTTCGCTTGATCTAGAGTGGCAATCACCCCGGTGCACTCATACTCACCGTGGCGATATTCTGCATGAACGAGATTATAATCGTGCCAATATCGTACATTTTTCGGTACAATTTTGTTAATACACGCGTCGACTGTATCTACGAATTCGAAGAGCTTGATGAATTTCTTCATTTCTCCGACTCTGTCGTGGTATGCCCAGCGAGTGTAGCGTTTGTGATTAGATAGCGTAATGTTGAATACGATGAAATCAAATTGTTTGCTATCCCGTCGCTTTACTAATTGGCCATCCAACAGAGCAGGATACACGCTTTCTGGCAACTGCAGCTCTGGCAAAATGTAAATTTCATTTGTCCGATCCATGAGACCAATCAGGTATTGCACCGCTTTGATCGATTTCTCTTTGCACTCTTTCGGCAGATTGATTTTGACTTCCAAGCCATCGGGGGCTTCTGGTTCGTCCTCGTCTGCTTCACTTTCGTCGGCCGTTCCTCCTCCTTCTTCTTCTTCCTCATCGTCCCCGCCTTCATTCTGGTTTTCATCTTCTTCTAACATTGTTACATAGGTTTTCTTTCGTTTTCGATACGTCTTCTTGTTCGCGATCAGGCTAATTGGCTTATCCGGTAAAGCAATACTCGCCAATGCTGCTTCTTGTTCGGTCTGTGAAGAAAATGATGATGTCGCTGCGGCCGGAACAGCCATAAACGAGGTATCAGAGCACAATTTTAACGCGACAAGGCGGTATCTCTGACCACGCATTTCTGGGGCCCACATTTGCAAGCCCTGTTCGAGCGTGTGCAGATGTCGCCGAGAAAGATTCGTTGGCGTTGCGCCCGGGAATGTGCGAGGCTTAGTATGCAGGGGCATATGGCAAGCATCCACTTGCACAAACCTCTCGATTAAACTTCGCAATTCGGGATGCACAACCTTGTACGCAGTGCCGCCTGCAAAAGACACAGGCTCAACACAATCATCTAGAAGATGACTGAACCACAGCAGAGAGGAAGACTTATGCATCGATCGACGAAGAATGAAATTTTTTTTATTCAACACGACCAGCGCGTGAAGTTGTATTCAATCGCCTTGTGATGCCAAAAGGCGATTTGTTGTGTATGCAAACTTTTCAATCCTTTCCAGCCACAGCCCTCGACGTACGCATAGTATATCGCGCTCCATCCAATAAACAGACCGCATGTCCAAGTGACAGCTGCAACAGTTACAACA
>Ga0307374_10013410_pt1 | contig 11348 bp, 6 predicted proteins | sample OX3MG_FD_202532 | JGI IMG/M metagenome (GOLD analysis project Ga0307374, IMG submission 202532) | Soil microbial communities from Risofladan, Vaasa, Finland - OX-3 | ecosystem: Environmental > Terrestrial > Soil > Coastal area > Acid sulfate soil | place: Finland: Risofladan, Vaasa | collected... | reverse complement strand
CGATCTGCTCCGGCTTGGACAGAGCGAACGCGCGCGCCCTGCGCCAAGCCGCCGCGGCGAGCAACGACGAAAGGCCGACGATCATCGTCAACGCCGGCCATGAGTTCCTCAGCATGGACGCGGCGGCGGACGCGTAGCTGGGCTCGCGATCGTTGAGGACGACCATGAACGGTTCGACGAAGGGCAGAACCAACGGAACAGGAAGCGCCCAGCGAAATACCGTGGCCGAGCGCTGTTTGTGCCACCTCCAACTGCCGCTTTGCAGCAACAGCTCGGCGCGGGAGGTTATCGTTCCGTCGGGGCCGATCTGGTAGAGCATTCTCGGCTCGAGCACCTGGTCGTCGTCGCAAACCCACGGCCGGTGGAACTCGACCCAAGCCCGGCCGTCGCCGACCTCGTACCAGAGGGCAGGGTCCAGACGGTCGGCTTCGCTCGGTATGGGAAACGCCCTGAGCAGGGCGTGTTCGGTATTGAACAGGTAGATCGTCCGCGTGGTCCGCACCAGAAGGGTTCCGTCCCGGAACGGGTGGCTCGGGGCTTCGGCCGGTGCCTCGATGATGTCCAGGGACTCGATCGTGTCCGGGGCCTCGAACACGGTCCGGACGAGCCGCGTGCTGAGGTCCACCGCGAAAACGTGGTTCTGGGAGGGGACGTAAACCAGGCGCGACGGAACCCGCTTCGTAATCAGCCCTTCATCACGCACTTTTCCGCGCACGAAATGGATGCGCGCCGAACTCCACCTTGGCGCCGAACGCATCACGTCGTACCGCACGGGAAACGGGTCGTCCGGTGGGTTGGGATCCGAACTGAAGTCCGATCGTCCGATGTAGCCGACCCTCCGCGCGTCGGACCCATCGTAACCGACAAAATAGCCGGCGCCGTCACGCTGGCCGTCGTGGACGAAATACCACTTCAGATCCTTGTGTTCATCGTCAACGAACAGCCTGAGCCGATTTTCCCAGGCGGACGGAAAATCCGACTCGAAAAGGAATAGGAAAAGATCGAATTCTGACCAGCGAGCCATGGTATGCAGCCAGCCCGGCCTCTCCAACAACTGGGTGCCCTGCGCATCGCTGGCGGCGCGGCCATCCAACTCCCGTAAGCTTCCGTTCCGACCGCCGCGTTCGGATCGTCGGATCAGAGGCGCGCCATCCGAGCGGACCACGATGGATTCTTGGGGCGGCCGATCTCGTTCGGGCCCCAGCCAAACCTCCATAGGCGCTTCGCCGATCAGCAAGAGAACGAACCAGAGTGTCCCGAATCCGATCGCGAGCGTCGTCGCCCAGATGAGGCGGCGCAAGACCGAGGGCTTGTTCGAAGTCATTGCGGTGCGTTCCCTTCATCAGCGATGGTTGGCGGAGAGCGGTCCGGATCCTCGGCGCCGACGCTGAATGGTTCCTTCGACCCGCGCGTGTATTCGATGCAAGCGTCTTCCAGGTTCATCTCCAGGACCTCCCAGCCGGCGGGCTTGAGCGATTCGACGACCTCCCGCTGGGGATCGCCGAAGTTCACGATGACGAGCTCCAGCCGGCGGCCCGCTTCCCGGGCGCTTACGAGTCCCTCACAGCCGGGAAAGGCCGGCGGCTTTCCAGGAAACGTGAGGACCACCTTGCGGACGCTTTCCATGAATTGGGCCGTCGGGCAGTCGACGCGCAGCACGCCGTCGACCAGGATGCCGATGCGGTCCGCGACGCGCTGCACGTCCGAGATGATGTGCGAGCTGAAGAAGATCGTCCGCCCCCCGCGCTGAATGAGCTGGATCATCGACACCAGAAACTCGCGGCGGGCGACCATGTCCAGGCCGGCCGTCGGGTCGTCGAGGATGAGCAGGTCGGGATCGGGGGCGATGGCCAGGGCCAACGACACCTGGGCGCGCTGGCCGAACGAAAGCCGGCGGAACTTCTTGCGCGGAGGCAACGCGAAATGGTCGAGAATCCGGTCGAGCAGTTCCTGGTTCCAACGCGCGGCGTGGAAAGCGCGGTGGAACTTGACGGCTTCGGCGACTGTCATCCACCCGACCAGCGGGTGCCCCTCCGCCAGAAACGCGATGCGGCCGCGAACCTCGGGCGGAAGCGCGCCGATCTCGTGCCCGAGCAGCTCGACGCGGCCATAGTTGGGCCGCGTCATTCCCAAGAGCATGCGGATCGTCGTCGACTTGCCGGCGCCGTTTCGCCCCAGAAAGCCATAGACGCTGCCCACCGAAACGCTCAGATTCAGGCCGTTGACGACGCGTTGCGACCCGTAGAATTTCGTAAGCCGCTCGGTCACGATCGCCTCGGTCATGGAGGGCGTTCCTTCACTTGGAGCCTTGCTTGGCGGGGCCCCATTGAAATTGCCGCGACCTGGCGGAAACGAGGCGCGACACCTCATCATCCGAGAAGCCGAGGTGAACGGCTTCGGTCAGCAACCTGTCGATGAGCTCGAGCAGGCGTCGCCGGCGGGCGAGCTTCGTCAAATCGGCCCTCGACTCGGCGACGAACACGCCCACTCCCTGCCGGCTGTAGAGAATCCCAAGGCGCTCGAGCTCGGTGTATGCGTGAACGACCGTGTTGGGGTTGATCACAAGAATGCAGGAAAGCTCGCGCGACGAAGGGAGCTGCTCGTGCGGCGCGAGCCACCCCTTGGCCACGCCCTCGCGCACCTGTTCGGCGATCTGCCGGTAAATCGGTTCGCGCCCGGCCGGGTCGATGCGGAATTCCATAAGGGCTCCATGAACTGCACTAGTTATACTAGTTCAGTTGGTTCGCGTCAAGTGCGACGGAAGAAATCCTTTCGTGCGCGCGATTGGGATGGATTATGAGATGGGAGGTTCGCACGGTACGAGACGCGGAGCGTCCAAGACAGCCCGTTCCCACGCGGAGCGTGGGAACGAGGAGACGGTGGCTGGGACAGAGCCCGTGGGACAGGTTTCTAACCTGCCATAGCGATGTGTATGGCAGGTTGGAAACCTACCCCACGAGCCGGGGCATCGCTAAGGCTCTGCCCCAGCCACCACCCCGGTCTCGTCCCACGTCAGGGCGGTTGGTGCGAGGTGCCCACGCTACGGGTTGCCCACGACCTTGACGTGCAGCGTCGACGGGTGGCCCGCCAGGTCCATTTCGATCGGCTCGGCGCCGGAGACCGGCGACGTAGTCAACGCGACCGCCAACGTCTCGGAGCGGATGTAGTCGGCGAAGTCGTGAATGGCCTTGAGCAACTCGGCCGATTCCGTGGCGACGCCCACTTCGATGCGGTCGGTGTACTTGCAGTCGAGGTCCTTGCGGCGGCCCTGGATCGCGTGCGCCAGCTCGCGGGCCAGGCCCTCGGTCTGGAGGTCCTCCGTCAACTCCGTGGAAACGATCACGACCGCCAGCGGCCCTTGCGCCGCCGCCCAGCCGGGCTTGGCCTGCAAGCGCACCTGGATGTCGTCGCCGTCGAGCGCAATCGGGCCGTCGGCCAGGTCGAATGTCACCTTTCCCTCAGCTTCGAGCGTGGCCAGCAACGCCGCCGCGTCGGCCGCCGCCAACGCTTGCTTGAGCGCGGGGAGCCGTTTGCCCAACCGGGGGCCAAGCCGTTTGAGGTCGGGAAGGACGCTATGGCTGATGTACTGGTCGGCCCTTGGGATGAACTCGACCTGCTTGACATTGAGCTCTTCGCGAATCAAGCCGGCGTGCGCCTCCAGCCAGGGCTGGTGCTCGGCGCGCACCAGCACGATCTCGACCTTCGCCAGCGGCTGGCGGACCTTGAGCCTGGCCGTCATCCGGGCACCGCGCCCGAGCGAGACGATTTCGCGTACGACGTTCATTTGTTCCGAGAGCGCGTCGTCGATCTCCGCCGCGTCACCCGTGGGAAAGTCGCAGAAGTGGACGCTTTCCAAGGCCCGGCCTCCGGTGGCGGCGACCGCCAGGTTCTGCCAGAGCGTTTCGGCCAGGAAGGGCACGAACGGAGCGATCAGCTTGGCGGTGGTCAGGAGGCACTCGTAAAGCGTCCAGTAGGCGTCGCGTTTGTCGGCGGTTTGCTCGCCGGTCCAGAAGCGGTCGCGGCTGCGGCGGACGTACCAGTTGCTCAGCGCGTCGACGAAGGCCGTGATCCGGCCGCAGGCGGCGAAGTTGTCGTAGGCGTCCATCCGCTCGGTGACGGCAGCCGCCGTGCGCGCCAGTTCGCTCGCGATCCAGCGGTCGAGCTCGCCACGCTCGCCCAGCGGCCGGTAGCCTTGGCCGCGGGCCAGCACGTCTGGGCCAAGTTGACCGAGGTCGCCGGCTGGCAGGCCGCCCGGATCGAAGCCGTCGATGTTGGCGTAGATCACGAAAAAACAGTAGACGTTCCAAAGCCGCAGCAGGAACTCGGGAATGCTGTCCTTGATCGCCTGTTCGCTGTAGCGGATCGAGGTCCAAGGGGCCTGGTTGGCGAAAAAGTACCAGCGCAGCGCGTCGGCGCCGTAACGGTCGAAGATTTCGTTCGGCTCGCGGTAGTTCCGTTTGCTCTTCGACATCTTCTGCCCGTCCTCGCCAAGCATCAACCCCAGCACGATGCAGTTGCGGAACGGGTGCGGGTACTCGTGCTTCGGCGCGGCCGCGTCGGCCGCGGTTTCGCCGCCGCCGAACAAAAGGGTGCTGATCGCCAGTTGGCTGTAGAACCAACCCCGCGTCTGGTCGAGCGCCTCGCTGATGAAGTCGGCCGGGAATTGCGAGGCGAACTGCTCGCGCCCCTGGTGCGGGTATCCCCACTGGGCGAACGGCATCGCGCCAGAGTCGTACCAGCAGTCGATGACTTCGCTCACGCGACGCATCCGCTTGCCGGGCGCTCGGGGCGAGTCGTAGGTGACGGCGTCGATATAGGGCTTGTGGACCTTCAAGTCGTCGGGCAATTGGGGGTTTTTCCGCTTGGCCTGGTCCCAGACCTCGGTCCCTTGCACGCCCGGCCTGGCCAGTAGCTCCGCGTAACTCCCGACCGCTTCCATATATCCGGTCTCTTCGCAGACCCAGATCGGCAGCGGCGTGCCCCAGTAGCGTTCACGCGACAAGGCCCAGTCGACGTTGGTTTCGAGGAAGTTGCCGAAGCGGCCGTCGCGGATATGTTCCGGCAGCCAGTTGATGCGAGCGTTGTTGGCCAGCATTTCCTGTTTGAAGCGGCTGGTGCGGATGAACCAACTGCGGCGCGGGTACTGTATCAAGGGATCGTCGTCGGCCCGCCAGCAGAACGGGTACTCGTGCAGGTACTGCTCCTGGTGGTACAAAAGGCCGCGGCGGCGCAGCTCGCGGCTGATGTCCTTGTCGGCCTCCTTGACCCAGCGGCCTTGGTAGTCGGGCGCTTCGTCCGTGAATTTGCCGTCCGGGCCAACGGCACAGATCAGTTCCAGGCCTGACCCCGAAGCGAAACGCTCGCGCTCGCGTTGCAAGACGTCGAAATCGACCTCGCCGAACGCCGGTGCCTGGTGGACCACACCGGTGCCGCTGTCGGTCGTAACGAAATCGGCCGCCACGACGCGCCAGGCGATGTGTTCCTTGGGATGTATGCCGTCGACGAACTGGGTCTGATCCGGAGATCCCTTGAGAAAAGCCGTAACGTGTCCCTGATTCTTGTAGTAATAGTCGAACGGCGGCGCATATCGTCGACCGATGAGCTTTGCACCCATGATCTTCGTTTCGACCTTGAGCTCGCGACCCACCTTGCCGGCGATGGTTTCGACCAGGGCCGAGGCGACAATCAGTTTTTCGCCGGCCTCGCCGTCGGTCACGACCGAGTATTCGAGCTGGGGGTGTACAGCGGCGAACTGGTTGCTGGGCAACGTCCAGGGGGTCGTGGTCCAGACCAAGAGCGCGGTATCCGGCTGGTCGACCAGCGGGAAGCGGACGTAGACGCTGGGGTCGGCCACCTCGCGGTAGCCCTGACCAACCTCACCCGAGCTGAGGGCCGTGCCGCCTTGCGCCCACCACCAGACGATTTTGTGCCCCTGGTACAACAGGCCGCGGTCGAACAGGTTCTTGAGCGACCACCAGACGCTTTCGACGTAGCTCTGATGGTACGTGACATAAGCATCGTCGAGGTGAATCCAAAAGCCGATCCGTTCGGTGAGCCGCTCCCACTCGCGCATATAGCGCCAAACGCTCTCCTGGCAGCGGTGGATGAATGGCTCGACGCCATAGGTCTCGATCTCCTCCTTGGAATGGATGCCCAGTTCCTTGCAGACTTCGACTTCGACGGGCAGGCCGTGCGTATCCCAGCCCGCCTTGCGTTGGCAACGATAACCCCGCATGGTCCGGTAGCGGGGAAAGAGATCTTTGATGGCTCGCGTCAGGCAGTGGCCCGGGTGGGGCATGCCGTTGGCGGTGGGCGGGCCTTCGTAGAAAATGAACGGCGGCGCGTCAGCCCGCCGCTCCAACGACTGCTCGTAGGTCCGCCGCTGTTTCCAGAGCGCGATGATCTCCGTTTCGAGGGTGGGAAAACGGGGGTTGGGTTCAACGGGACGAAACATGATGGCCCAAAAGGTCGCAAGGACTGTCGGCGGCGAAAGGGAGAGTAGACCGCGCCAAACGATTATTTTCAACGTCCTGCCCGTGGGGCGGGTTTCCAAGGTGCCATGAAACGAACTACGGCAACTTATCGTGGCTTGGAGATGTTCAAGCCAGAACGGCCGTCATTTGATGACGTCCAGCAGCAATTCCTTTAGCTGCTTTAGCTGCGGCCGTGGCTGCTCTTTCTTCACGACGAAACCCAGAACGCTAGCTCGGAGTCGTTCTCCAGGATGCAGGTCCACGATGAGTCGATCCCATTGGGCCGTTTCGTCGTCGGTGAGAACCAGGTACGTCGCCACATAGTCGGCTAACGCTCGGTCGCGTAACAAGACCTTCCCGAAGTGTTCTATCTGAAACGCCGAATTCGGATCACTCCAGATGGCGTAACAGTACGTCGGCAAGCTTCCGCCGTCGTCGATCGGCTGAAGCCAACGAACCCGTTCGTGTTGCTCGTCCCACTCGCCGTTGGTCGCAAACGGCCGCTCGACCGTCGCCAAAGCGAGCTTGACTTCGTCGTGGTCCCAGGCGAACTTCCACCCCAAAAGTTGCTTGAAGATGATTTCCAAGAAAACCTCGTCGGGCGTGGGACGTGGAGCGGTGGGTGTCGTCGTCTTCGTTTCTTCCCAGGTACGAAGCAAGTCTTCGTATTCGTTCGTCCGTTCCAAGAACCCGTTCCACGATTCGCGAACCCGGTTGGGATCCGACAGAAAATCAAACGCGTGAATTGCTTCTTCGTTTCCCAAACCCGCCTTTTTGGCCACCAGTGTAGGAAGGAGTTCCGCTAAAAGGCGCGAGCTGGACCCGCCTTCCAACGCTTTGATCCAATTGAAGAGCTCTTCGGGTTCAAAGTAACCACGTTCGCTGAAATACTGAGCGATCCGGGCGGTGTGATCGACGTAGGGGGCGAACGAGTCCCACTTGTCGTTCGTCGGCTTGTCGCTGGGCTGGCTCGGCGGATCATCGGCCGTGACTGCCTGGGCTCGCCAGAAGTAGAGGCTGAGATTGTGTAAGTCGCGACGAAAATCTTCGGTGAGAAACCGATGAACCTGAGGCCAGTTGCGATCCTGGCCCATTTGGCTCTCAAACCACTCATCAACAAGAATTGCCAGGCGCTCGGCCACCTTGCCACGCTGCTCGAATTGTTCGACGAGATCGTCGTTGCCGCGAAACCGCTCGCTATAGATTGCAATCGACCCCATCGGAGCTTCAAAGACCGTGTAAGTACCGGCACCACCGACATCTTGAGGCATTTTTCCGGTAAAGCGTCCGTCGAAGCGAAATTGCTCAGGCGCCGGTTTGGATGGCGGCCGGCCATAGATCTTCTCGGCTAAGGCTAGTTGCTCAGCGGGAAATGGCAGCTTGCCCCTCCGCCAGCAAGTCAGTTGGCGTTCGACGCCATCGGCATCGGGCGTAAGTTCCAGTTCGTAGTGATTGTCGTGGCCGCAACCACTCAAGAGAACGGTGATTGGGACCAAGAAGAGTGTCAATCGGTACTTCATAGCAGTTGGGCGTCAGTAGGACTACGAGCTTGGCAAGGGGATTGGCCGTGCAATCAGCATGACGCGCCATTGAACGGTAGGCAAGAGCGGGAGCTACGCTTGATGCGACCCGCTGCGCGGATGCCCCTGCAAAATAGAGCTTGTCCTACCCGTCCCACCCTGCAATTGCTGATCTAGCGGAAAGCGACTGCCGTTGAACGCAGTTCCATCGTTAGCGCGTATTCCACAAACCCGGCGGCTCGCCAAAAGGCAATGCCGTCTTGGTTGCCGAGCAACACTTCAAGGGTGACAGCCAGTCACCCATCCGCTTTTCGAGTTCGGCCGCCGTCATGCGGTTGCGATGTCGTTCGTCCGCGATCAGCCGGGCATTCATCGCGGCGAGCAGCGGCACGTCGAACTTCGACGCAAGCCGATGGTTCATCGAATCTCCGGCAATGATGCCGGCCCTGGCCATCCGCGATGCAAGTCCCTTATTCCGCCTCTTTTTTCCTGGTCGCCTTCTTCTTCTTCGCCTTCTTCGCCGTCTTCTTCTTGGCGGCCCGTTTCGGCGCGGTCTTCTTGACCGGAGCCGAACGCGCCGGGCCCCTACCGCGCCGGCCCGCTTTTTTGCTCGGACCCAACGCCGCCCGCTCGGCTAACAGGCCGACCGCCTGGTCGAACGAAAGCTCTTCGACGCTTGTTCCCTTGGGCAACGACGCGTTGGTCGTCCCGTCGGAAACGTACGGTCCGTAGCGTCCCTGCATGAGCTGAATCGGCTGCTTGGTGACCGGCGATTCGGCAAATGTCTTGACCGGCGTCCGCGCGGCGCCGAAGCCGCGCCGCATCTGCTTCGGCTGGGCCAGAAGGTCGACCGCCTGCTCGAGCGTCACGTCCAGGGGCGAAACATCGGCCGGCAGTGACCGTGTCTCATCGCCGCATTTCACGTAGGGACCGAAACGGCCGTTGTGGGCCAATACCGGCTTGGCGGCCAGCGGCGACGCGCCGTCGGGGTGCGGCCCCAAGTCGCGAGGCAGCGAGAGAAGCTTGAGCGCCGTCGCCAGATCGACGTCGCTCGGCTGCATGCCCTTCAATAGCGATGCGTTCTTGGGCTTTTCCTCGTCGTCGGCCGTGCCCCGTTGCACGTACGGCCCGAACCGCCCGATCTTCAAGAACACCGGCTTTTGCGTGTCGGGGCAAATCCCCAGGGGCTCTTCGGCCTGGCTCGATTGATCGAGCATCCCCAACGCCGCCACCATCGTCAGCTCGTCGGGCGGTGTGCCGTCTGGAATGCTCGCCCTCCGCTCGCCTTGTTGCAAGAAGGGACCGTAGCGCCCAACGCGAACGTAAATCGGCTCGCCCGCCTCGCCGTTGGCCGATGGCCGGCCGATGAGCACCTGGCTCACGTCGCGTGCGTCGATCTCGTCGACCTTGTGCGCCAACTGCTGCTTCAAGCCCGCGTGGCCGTTGCCGAAATAAAACGAGCGCAGGTAATCGACCCAGCGGGCCTCGCCCCGACTAATCGAGTCGAGCTCGTCTTCCATTTGGGCCGTGAACTGGTAATCGACCAGCGCGGGCAAGTGCCCCTCGAGCAACTGCGAGACGGCGAAAGCGGTCCAGGTCGGCACCAGGGCGTTGCCTCGCTTGAAGACATAATCGCGGGCCAGGATCGTGTCGATGATCGCCGCGTACGTACTCGGGCGGCCGATCCCCTTTTTTTCAAGCTCTTTGATCAGGGTGGCTTCGGTATAACGGCCCGGCGGCTGGGTCGAGTGCCCCTTGGGCTGCATGTCGAGACAAGCCAGCGCCTCGCCGACCTGCACGGAAGGCAAAACCGTTTCGCGGTCGGCCAATTCGGCTTGAGGGTCGTCGGAGCCTTCAACGTACGCTCTCAGATACCCTGGAAAGTCGATTGCCTTGCCGCCGACCCTGAACTCCGCCCCTCCTCCTTCAATACCGATCGAAAGCCGGCGCATGCGCGCATCGGCCATCTGGCTGGCGATCGTTCGTTTCCAGATCATATCGTAGAGCTTGAATTCGTCGACCGAAAGGTTCGGCCGCAGCGATTCGGGCATGGCAAAGGGAGGACCGGCGGGGCGAATCGCCTCGTGCGCTTCCTGGGCGTTCTTGACTTTATTCGGATGCACCCGCGGCTCGGTCGGCACGTACTCCGGACCATAGAGCGATGCGATCAGCGTGCGCGCGGCATCGACGGCCACCTTGGCCAAGTTCGTCGAATCGGTGCGCATGTAGGTGATGTGGCCGTTCTCATACAAGCTTTGCGCGGCCTGCATCGTCCGCCGCGCCGTGAAACCCAGTTTACGGTTGGCTTCTTGTTGTAAGGTGCTGGTGGTGAACGGCTCGTAGGGTCCGGTCTTGTACGGTTTGTCCTCCAGCGAGGCCACACGAAACTCGGCCTGCCGCAGCTTGTCGCTCAACTCCGCGGCTTGCGTTTCGTTCAACAACAGCAGGGCGGGATCTTTGACCTTGCCGGTGGCCGCGTCGAAATCCTTGGTGGCCGGTATCGAACGCCCCTCGTAGCTCACCAGCCCCGCGTCGAATCCGTCGCCGCCATGTTTGGCGAATGTCCCCAGCAGGTCCCAAAAACTCGCCGAGACGAAGGCCATCCGCTCCCGCTCGCGTTCGACCACCAGCCGCACCGCCACGCTTTGCACACGGCCCGCCGACAACTTAGGCCGCACTTTCCGCCACAGAAGCGGCGAAACCTCATAGCCGAACAGGCGATCGAGAATCCGCCGGGCTTCCTGGGCCCGAACCAGGTCGTCATCGATGTCGCGCGGGTGGGCCAGGGCCTCTTGAATGGCTTCCTTGGTGATTTCATGGAAAACCAACCTGCGGACGGGCACCTTGGGCTTGAGGATTTCGCGGAGGTGCCAACTGATCGCCTCTCCTTCGCGATCTTCGTCCGTCGCCAGAAACAGCTCTTTAGCGTCTTTTACCAAACCGCGCAATTTGCGCACTTGTTCCGTTTTTCCCGGCGGAATCACGTACACCGGGGCGAAGTTGTCGTCGACGTTGACCCCCAGATAGGCCCATTTCTCGTTTTTGTATTGAGCGGGGATCTGCTTGGCCCCCTGCGGCAGGTCGCGGACATGGCCAATGCTGGCTTCGATCACGTAATCGCGTCCCAAGAAGCCGCCGATCGTGCGGGCTTTCGCCGGCGATTCGACGATGACCAGCGATTTACCGCGGCCGGTAGGTGTTTTCTTAGCCATGCTGCGCGTGCGGGAGCCAGGGGTTGAGAAACGGCATACTTCCCGTTTGGGATTGCATTTACGTCGATGCAATTTAGAATTTATGGCCGTCCGGGGTCAATCGGTTGGCTTTCTCCTTAATATCTGTAGCACTCGGCTGTCAA
>Ga0307374_10013409_pt1 | contig 11348 bp, 11 predicted proteins | sample OX3MG_FD_202532 | JGI IMG/M metagenome (GOLD analysis project Ga0307374, IMG submission 202532) | Soil microbial communities from Risofladan, Vaasa, Finland - OX-3 | ecosystem: Environmental > Terrestrial > Soil > Coastal area > Acid sulfate soil | place: Finland: Risofladan, Vaasa | collected... | reverse complement strand
CATTTATCCAGATAGGCCGTTCGGACTCGGGGATCTCCATGGGTACGAATACGACCCTGAGACCCAGAAACGCGAGCGATTCCTCATCGCTGAGACCCGGGATTTGGACGAGAGCCACGTCTACGCCAAGGAGCGCCGTCTCGTTGATGAAGTGAAGTCAGAATTAGCCCGCGGCCGTCGTTGCCAAATCTATGCCGTCTACACGCAGAAGCGCGACGTTACTCGTAGGCTTGAACGGATTCTCTTGAACGAGGGAATACGTGTCGCGCTGCTAACGACAGACGTTCCCCCGGAGTCGCGGGAAGCTTGGTATGAACGCCAACTCCGCGCAGGCGTGCAGGCCGTCATCTGCCACCCGAAACTGGTCCAGACCGGACTTGACCTGATCGAGTTTCCAACGATCTTGTTTTACGAGACGGGCTACTCGATCTATGTCCTCCGGCAAGCAAGCCGCAGAAGTTGGAGGATCGGCCAGCGCCTTCCCGTGAACGTAAAATTCCTGCACTACGCCCAAACCATGCAGGAGACCTGCCTTCGGCTGATGGGCAAGAAGCTGCTGGTCTCTCTGGCGATGGAGGGCAAGTTCTCCTCGGAAGGATTGCAGTCGATCAACGACGAAGATGACATCCTGATGGCCATGGCCCGCGAACTCGTCACGGAGAAAGGGATCGGCGAGCGAGCCGATGCGGTGTGGGCAGCACTTCAGAAGAAGCAAGAGGAGATGCTTCCCACACGAGTGGCTGAGGATTTGGAACCGGGGCCTGACCGAACCGTAGCGGAGATCCCGCTGATCGAAGTGACCTCCGCTCCCGTCGACCAATTGTCACCAGTCAGCTCCGCAATGGAATCGCCGGGTCGGAAAAGTTCCCGGCGATCAGCCTCGGCAACGCCAGGCCAACAGCTCGCGCTGTTCTGAACAGCACGTAACAAGAGAAGGAGACACGCAAATGGGGATCCTCGGACTAACACATGATGAGAAGGGCGCGGCCCTTGAGAAACTTCCGGTGGCGATTAAGGTCGCTATCGGCGAGGGCCCCGACTCTGACGATGAGAACGGCAATCCGCGAGCGCTTTTTCATTTCGTTTTCAAGCGGAAGGTCATGCGTGGGCAAGCTGTGTATTGGGAGTCCGCGCCGGATATCGCCGAAGTCTATGGGGAGAAGCCGACTCAGTTGGGAGTCATCTTCCTCCATGATGACCCGAGGGAGGTATTCCCGTCCGAGTATGCTCTATGGACGAGGAGAGGCCGCTTCTGCCACGGAGAGCTGGTCCAGATCGTGAACGGCAGTGGGGCACATTACAAAATGCAGGCAATTCGAAGAACGAGGGAGCATCCCGAAGGGGAGCCTTGGCCCGGCGAACGCAAATACTTGGATGGACCGCAGAAGGGCCAGCCGGTCGAAAGTTGCGGCGCCGATTGCCCGGAACTTGAAAGCGGCAATTGTGGGCCTTCCGGGGACTTATATTTCATCCTGGAGAAATTCCCCAGTTTGGGCGCGATCTGCAGACTGCATACGGGAGGCAAGACCTCTGTCCCGAACCTGTCGAATGCGGTAGCGCAACTGCACAGTTGGAATGGGGGCCGTTTAAAGGGCGTAAAAGCCAGTCTTAAGGTCACGCCAGAGATGCGCTGGCACCCCGGAAGCGACGGGCGTTGGGAGACGTCGATTGTCCCCATTCTTAGCTTGGAGATTGGGGGTACAACGCTGGAAAACCTCATCACCGATATGACGGAGCCCGCAAGACTCCTTCGAAAAGCGCAAACTGCATGCGCTGGCGAACACGGCGAACAGTATGTTGTCCGGGAAAGCGAAGAAGGACGCGCCTCGGAGATTGCCGACGAGTTTTATCCGCAGAACAAGGGTTTGACGGAGGAAGAGACCTGCGCAGCTGTTGGATCCTCCGACAATGCGGAGCGGTATGCGACTATCTGCGATTTGGCGCGGCAACTTGGGTTCAGCGAGGCCAAGATAAAGATGCTGCTGGGGCAGAGGGCAAGGAATCCTGTCTGCCTTGAGCGGAAGCTGCGGAACCAACTGGACGAACGACCGGAGGATGCTGTCTCGACGAAAGCGATCTGTTAAAGCCAGGCTTCATTGGGATCCATCCAACCGGGGCAAGGAAACTCGAGCAAGCCCTTCGGAGGCTCGCAGCGAGTACGCGTTGACGCAACTGAGAGCATAACGATCGCTCTGACCCGCTATTCGTCTATAAATAGCCTCCCATTCGCAGTTGCACAACGCACCAGAAATAGTGCGTATAGCAACTATGCCATGCTGTATAATCTCGCTAAGCATCGTAAGTGGTGCCTTTTGTCTATATGAATGTCGAGCAGAGGGTTCGCAAATACACGGAACGAGGGTTCCAGAAATTCGAGGCCGAAATCCTTGTCCTGATGGAGGAAAGCGCGGCGGCCATCTTCGCGGCATTCCCGGAGAACTTCGTTGTGTTTGGCGGAGCAGCCCTTGTACTTTTTCACGACAGTCCCCGACTGTCCCGAGACTTGGATCTATCGACGACCCCTGCCGCATTGCCCAGCGCGCCTGAAATCCAAGCGGCGGTCGGGTCCGGCATCCAGCCGCTTGCGGAGGTCTTCGGTCTTGGTGAACTCGAATTTCGTAATGATCCGCCGGTTGCTGGCTTTGTCAGGCATTGGGTTCTCGCCGGCGGCAAGCCGCTCTTCAGCATTGATCTGACGGGAATCGCCGGAAGCGTTCTGAAGTCCCAAATCGTTAAGCACCCGATCGCGGCCGAGTCCGACAAAATCGTTCTCAGCCCGACCGCCGAATATCTGCTTTTCCAGAAATGTGAAACCTTCCTCAACCGGAGGTTTCTCAAGGCTCGCGATGGATTCGATATCCATCTTCTGGTCGGGCGCGGCGTCCACCTCGACAAAAACCTCCATACGCACCTCGAGGATTTCATCCTTATGAGGGAAATCGACGAGGCGTTTATAGTAGATCGAATTAAGAGAACGGACTCCAAATTATGCACGGCCGAGCTCCGGCCTGTGCTGCCGGCGACAATCTTCGACGATCTCGCTCGGCAGGAATTCGAACCGATACGGCGGTCGTTGCGGACCGTATTCGCAGACTGGCTCTGAACGGAGGCGCAAATGAATTGGACAAAGGCTCTTACCGACCAAGCGCGCCGAAACTGTTTTGTGCGAACCGATGACCTCGCGAAGAAATATGGCCTGGGCGAGCCCGTCATCCGTAACGCTCTCCGTCGCTATGAATCGCAAGGACTCATCGAGCGCATTGCGTCCAAGATTTACATCAATCACTTTAACCAACAGTTCTCCCCGCGCGATCTCACCAACGTGCTGCGCCGCCGGTCCTACATTTCTTTGGAATCGGCGCTCGTGGATCGCGGCATCACTTCCCAGAACCCCTCGTCACTGCTTTGCGTGACGCCTGACTATCCCCAGGCGTTTGAAAGCAAGTCGGTGACGATCGTCTATCGACGAATTTCTGCTGACCTCTACTGGGGTTACGAGGAGAAAAGCACCCGTTATAACAAATACTTCATCGCTGAGCCGGAAAAGGCGTTGCTCGACTGGATCTATCTGAACCGGCGGGAGGGCCTTCCAACGGCGCTCGACGAACTGCATCTCGAGTTCCTCTCGCTCCCCAAGCTCCGCGAATACGCCCTGCGATTCCCGGGCACGGTTAACCACGTTGTGAAGGACTTACTGCTGGAAAGCGCCTTCCCGTCGAAGGGTCGAGAAAGCCAGCACCGCGTCAATGTCTAACCTGGACGAACTCCAGACACTGCGCTTCGCGATGACTGAAGTGCCGGAACTCGGCGGTCAGCCCGGAACCTATGAGGAGATGTGGGGCCAATGGCTCCTCGAGCGCTCCCACGCTCAGCGGTTTTTTTTTTGCCTTTCTTTTGCATCATAAAGTACGAGCTTATGAGGTCATCAACGGCCAGTTGACCGTTTCTGTCGAGAAATCAAGGCGATATCTGGGTTAACAGGTGGGCTCAACCGTTTATTCCTTCATCCAAAGTATTTCTTGGCTTCTCGACCCTTCCGGCGAGAGAAAGCATTTCGGCGCACTGGGTAGACTCCACGCCGTTTTCGGAATTGCGAGAAGCTCGAAGGAACGGACCAATTCCCCCCCCAAACGATCAGAATGAGCTGAAGGTGGGTACCTTTAGGTGCCTTGTCTTTTACGCCGTTAGAAAATAGAGGAGAGCGCTAGCCGCAATCTGGCGACCATCGCCGATCCCTTGAGGTTTGAGAGCATGCCGCCGTTCGGCAGCTCCGTCTGTTCTCCTGCTCTTTCGGTCAGAATTCGATGCTCCCGAACAGACGGCGCTGTTCCTACGGTCACGATCCACTCATATTCTTGGGTCGTATGGAACCCCATCAGAAATTAAACCGCCCCGCGTTTGCGCGACGCGCAGAGCGGCATCTCCGCCAAAAGATTCCCCGTCGGATGACTGATAGGCAAAATATCGCGTGAATCAATCCACTCGAGATTTGCGGCGCTGTACAATCCAAAGCATCTGTCCGCCGAATGCCGGCCAAGGAGTCGTCGCCAGCATCAAGCCAAGGTTGTAGAAACGGCGCCGATCTTCTGCGCTACGATATGAGCGTCACGGTGTTGCAAGTAACGTGCGGAAATAGATATCGGTCCTTGTCGTCGTCATCGCCGTATTTCTTCTTTTCAAGTTTCACGCGCATGAGAATCGTTTGCGTGTAGGAAAGATATTTTGTGGTCTTCCCGCCATCTTTCTTGAACAGGAGCCAGTAATCGGCGAAGTAGTCCGTCACTTCCGAAACTCGCCTCTCGAACGGGATATTCGTCACGATACCCTTACCATGCTGCAACTGCTCAGTCGTCACCCGCCAGTGCATGTGCTCGTCGGGCTTGATGATGGCCACAGCCATCTGGAGGGGGAGATTGGCATTCAAAGTGAGATTTGGTTGGGGATTCTCGTAGCCGTTGGGGCCGGCTATTAACATGGTGGAATAGTGATCCTGAGCGAACAAGTTCGATACCAACGACGGAGGCGCGGGCTCGTGAAACTTGGGGATGCGGGGCGTCGGGAAAGGACACGGCACGTCCGGAATTATGGGGCTTCCGGGAATTCTGGCCTTTCTTTTCGTGCAGTTGCCCGTGGGGTCTATTTCGCAGAGGGTATCAAAGCTGCCAAGCGCCAGGATGGAATTGCCGTGCGGAACTGAAATCTGCTTGGCGATGGCCACATCCTCCGGCTGGTCAAGCGCGCCCTCGACTCTTTCCTGGTCGATGTTCGGAGGGTAGGCGCCGAGCTGCTGCACGAATCTCGGGAGCCAGAGCCACGCACCGTTCTCGACATGGACGACATTGTTAACAGAGGGTCCCTCGGCGAACTGGACTTGCTGCTCATAGAACAGCGCGCGGGCGTTCTGGGCGACGAGACCGCCACGGTTCGGGGCTTTGGCCGCCACCGCGATGCTGTCATTGAAGTTAAGAAACTCGAAATACGTGAAATTTTTGAGGATGAAGCCGTTCGGATTGTCAGAGCCATCCGGGTTCTTATCCTGCGGCAAGGGCATGATGTTGTAGGACAAGGGATTCTTCTGGCCGCCAACCGGATTGCCTTTCGAGTCCTTGCCAAAGTCCACGTTTTGCCACGTGCCGGGCTGGCCTGAGACGCCCAATAGCTCGAACTGAAAGGCTAAATCGTTTGGGTTTGCAGCACTGGGCATGCGAATATTCTCCTTTCATTTAAATCAAAGGGGCCGAGAGAGCTCTATCCTGGGAATCGCTTTCCCGCCTATACTTGGCGAAGTCGGCGATCTGATTACCAGTGCGTTAGTTTTGTATATATTCGTCGGTAAAGGACCTCAATATGTCTGCGATTGCCGTCTTCAGTTAGCACTTGCTGAAAGTGCTCAGTATTATAAGCAGAGGGTTGCGTTGGCGCGGGAGCGTAACGTCGCATTTCTTGCGTTGCTCCGTGTAGTTGTTCCGATGAGCGACTTGATAAGGCAGCCTCGACGAGACGTTTCGGTCGGTCTCCGTTACCTGAGGTCGAAACGCGCGGAGTGGCCCAGGCGATGATCTCGCCAGTACAACGGTCTTCCCGAATCACGGCTCCCCCGACGGCTTACATCAGGCTTCCGATCTGCACCAACAGGCCGGAGTACGCAACGCCGCCTTATTCGGGGCCTGGGGCCCGCCCGATTTCCCTAACGGGAACCGCTCGCCCTTGGAATCTTCTATCACCACGGCAGATCGAAAAAGTCCTCGCTAATTGTGACGAATGGGGCGTTGCGTAGAACGAACCTACTCCCACTGTTACCGCTGCGGCTCGAGACACGAAGGTTGCGAGTTCACCAAGGATAGAATTCTTGGAACCGATCAACCGTTATGGAAACCTGAATCGTTGATTTTTCGCGTCTCTTTGCCGACAGGTCGTGTTTGTCAGTAACCGGAATATTTAGTGCTTCCCATCCAGCAGCAGACGCCGAACCAGAGGCTAAATTCCCTGTGTGCCGTCAACCCAGAGCTGTCGGCATCAATTCCCAGAAGCGGACTTCTGGCTCCGGATAACTTCCGGTTAGCCCGTCATTCGAGAGTAATCCATCACGCATACGTCAGTCAGAAAGCAACAGGTACTGACGGGGACAACGTCCTTATCAATGACAACAACCTGAATCCTCACTTGCCGCTTCGCACCGACCTTTCACGCGCAGAAACTTTCTTGTTGGCCCTCTTTTTGGTGGACTTGATTCGGAGTGCCTCTATTGGCTCCCCACGCGTAGAAACAGCCATCAACCACGCCTCAAACCCAAATTCAAGGCCGCTTGCCGGTTTGATCTCGCCTAACACTTGAGCGGCTTCTAACGCCACGGCCCCATGTAGGAACGCCCAAAGCGCGACAGACGCCTGCGCAGCTCGGTCCGACCCGGCAATTCGTTGCACCTGCTCGACAGTGAACGTCCAGAGGCTTTGGTGGGAGGTCGCATCGTGCTCTGGCGCGTGGAGACTCATCATCACCTCGTAGAGATGACGGTTGTCCCTTGCGAACTGAATGTAAGCAGATGACATCTCGCGGATTGCGGTAACCGGTTCGCACCCGTCGGCTGCCTTCCTCAGCGCCAGTTCTATTTGCCGGGCAGCTTCGTTTGCTAGCGCAGCTTCCAGTGCTGAGCGATCGGAAAAGTAACGGTAGATCGCATTGGGCGCGAGGTCGAGGGAAGCGGCGATATTCCGTAGCGATAAGCCGCGGATACCACCGTGGGCCAGTTCCTTAACCGCAGCCGAAAGGATGGTTTGACGGTCCGTTTTCGATGGATACGGCATAGAGAACACTGTACACCTTGACACCTATAAAGTGAAGATGTACAGTGACCATGTTTAAGATGCACACTGCTCATCTTAGGAGCAATGCGATGACGAACAGCAAAGATGTCGTGGTCACGGGGGTCTCCACCGGAATTGGTTGGGGAACCACAAAGGTACTTGTTTCAAAGGGATTTCGCGTGTTCGGTTCTGTACGCAAGCCAGCTGATGCCGATCGCTTGCAAAGGGAGTTCGGGAACGGCTTCGTGCCTCTCATGATGGACATTACGGACGCAGACGCTGTACATCGAGCTTCCCAGAGGGTCGGCTCCATGATAGGCGACAGGAATCTGGTTGGCCTGGTGAACAATGCAGGAATTGTGGTGAGTGGGCCACTGCTTTACCTGAGGCCCAACGAGTATAGGCGGCAGTTGGATGTCAACATGATCTCCCCGCTTGTCATAATCCAAGCCTTCGCTCCTCTTTTGGGAACGGATAAGAAGAGGCACGGTCCCACCGGCCGGATCGTGAACATCAGCTCTACCGTCGCAAAAGTTGCCATCCCGCTTCTCGGTGCTTATAGCTCCTCCAAATCTGGTCTTGAAGGAATGTCGGACGCGCTGCGGCGAGAACTAATGTTATTTGGCATCGACGTCGTGATCATTGAACCGGGCACTGTGAACACGGCGATGTATGATAAGGGCGAAAAAGAAGATCTGAGCGAGTTCAAGCAGACCGAGTATTGGGAGGCGGTGCAGAACTTCCAGAATTTCATCGTTGCCGATGCCCGTAATAACGGTTTATCTCCTGAGCGTCTAGGCGAAGCCGTCCACGTGGCACTCAGCACGGCGAAACCGAAGGCACGCTACGCCGTCGTTCCGCAACGTTTCAAGAACTGGACTCTGCGTAGACTTCTTCCTGTGAGGGTGCTCGACGCCGCGGTCGCAAAGCAGATGGGACTCAAAAAGCCGTAGCCAGGCTCGGACGCGAGGATTCCCACCTCATCGGCTGACTTCGCTCACACTCAGGGCGGTTTTCCTGACGAGTCCCAAGAAACGCGCTTGGGTGTCTCAGTGTCGGGATGGTCGGCTACTCGAAAGTTGGCCGGAAGCGTTAGCGTTTTATCGGACGCGCGTTTTCACGAAGGAGTGACAACTTGGCGAGATGCTCTTCGCGCGTTCGATAAAGCCGTTTGAACGAAGGCGCCTGTGGTAGCGGCGGACGCGGGCCCTATGGGGATTGAATGACGGGAGAGAGCGGTGTGGAGCGTCGCCGAAGCTGTGCGGTGCAGCAGGGCGGATGACAGCGGGGGTTCGTTACCGCGCAAGAGTATCGCGGAGACGGCGCTGAGGAAGCTGGCGGAAGAAGTTGGCTCTGCGAGAAGGCGCACAGGGACGGAGCCCGCCGAAACACGCAAAGAATTCGAGATCGAGAAGGTCGTTTCATGTTGCAGTGGTGGCCAGCGGCGGAGAACGAAGTTGGATCTGGAGAGCCGTGAGCTTCTCGACGACCACCATCGGGCCGCCACACTCGGGGCATCGCCAAAGTTCATGCGAGTCGCTGGCGGATGAGACGTCTGGTTCGGCTTCCGGTTCTCTTGCTGCGCCGAGCAATTGAAAGCAAAGCGGCAGGAGGGTGGCGCGCCGTCGGTTGGCCAGGAAACCGAAGTTGCGGATCCGTAGGAAGCCTTTGGGCAGCAAGTGCGACAGGAAACGGCGGAGGAACTCATCGAGCGATACAGTCAGCAGCTTTTGTTCGTTGTGGTGAGCCGAGTCGCGCCAGCGAAAAGTGACTTTGCCATCGGCAAACGAGATGAGGCGATGGTTGGAGATTGCCACGCGATGGGTGTAGCGGCCCAGATAGTGAAGTACATATTCAGGGCCACCCAAGGGCCGTTTTGCATAGACGACCCAGTCCCTTCGGAACAGCAATCGCAGCCAGGCAGCGAAGGCGCTGGACTGAGTAAGAGGAGTCAGATTTCCATGGAAGCTCAGTTGGCCGTTCTGGAAGGCTTTCTTGAGACCACCGACGAACTTGCCGCGAAAGACTCTCGACAGCACCTTGAGGGGAAGAAAGAATCGGTTTTGTGAGTGAACCCAGCGAGTGTGATCGAGACTCAAGCCACCAGCGGGAATGACGCAATGAACATGAGGATGCAGGCCGAGCTTCTGATTCCAGGTGTGCAGCACACTGAAGAAACCAATTTCGGCGCCCAGGTGCCTGGGATCGCGCGCTACTTCGAGAAGAGTTTCCGCACTGGCGCGAAGCAACAGGCCGTAGATGACCTTCTTGTTCTGTAGGGCCAAAGACGCCAGCTGAGAAGGAAGCGTGAAGACAACATGGACGTAGCGTGTCGGGAGAAGTTCCTGACAGCGCGCGGCGATCCAGCGGTCCCGGGCAGCCGTCTGACACTTCGGACAGTGGCGATTGCGGCAGCTGTTATAGGAGACGGTGGCGCGATGCCCGCAGCGGGTGCATTGATCGATATGACCGCCGAGCGCGGCGGTGCGACAGCGCCGAATGGCCCGCAGCACTTTGACGTGCTTCCAACTGAGCCAGCGGCGATTCCGTTCGATGAAGGCAGCTCCCGCGGTGCGGATGAGATCGGCCACCTCCAAGGGCGGCCGGCTCATCTACTCTTTCACCTTCAGCGAGTCCAAAGGACTCGCGGTCGCGTGGAGATGGCGCTGCGAAAGATGCAGGTAGATGGTGGTCTCTTTTAGATCTCGGTGGCCTAGCAGGATCTGAATCGTGCGAAGATCCGCCCCGTTTTCGAGGAGATGCGTTGCAAAGCAGTGACGCAGGGTGTGCGGGTGTATGGCTTTCTGGAGAGCGGCGCGACGAGCAGCCCTTTTACAGGCATGGTAGATCGCCTTGGGAGTGATGGGCCGATCACTGACGTGAGCATGCCTGCTAGGAAACAGCCATACACTGCGCTTTCGTCGCAAGCGGCGCCAGTGTTCGCGCAGTTCTTCGAGCAATTTGGGGCTGAGCAGCACATCGCGGTCTCTGCGGCCTTTGCCACCTTGAACGTGAATCACCATGCGCTGGCTGTCGACATCGCTGACTTTCAGGCGCGCGAGTTCAGCACGTCGGAGCCCCGTGGCGTAGAGCGCCATCAGCAGAGTGCGATGCAAGGGCGGCCGGGCCGCATTGATGAGCCGGGCAACTTCTTCCTGGCTGAGAATCGTTGGCAGGTGAGCAATCTTCTTCGGGTAGGGAGTTTCTTCGATGCTCCAGGCTCTCTTGAGAGTCTTGGTATAGAAGAATCGCAGGGCCGCGAGGTGTTGCGCCACGGTGTTCGGCGAGAACTTCCGCTCCTGGAACAACGCCGCCTGATATTCACGAATGTGTCGCGGGCCTAAACGATCCGGAGAACAATGGAAGTGTCGAGAAAACTCTTCGACACTGCGAAGGTAGCAATCGATCATAGTTTGGGCGTAATTACGACGCTGGAGTTCCTCCAGCATCATTTTTCGTAGATGGGTCACGGGGATGCCTCCTTGTGACCCAAACTTATCTCAGCTGCTAGGCAACCACTATTCTGTTCACCTCACGCGAAGCGTCCGCCGCCGGGCGGCTTCGTTCAAACGGGCTTGTGGGAAATCAGTGGACTTTCTCGAGCCGGACTTTCTCGTGTACGCCGCGTGTACCTCGCTTGGGCGAATCGGGGGTTTGTGGCGTTTCTCTCGTCTCCAGGGCCGTGATCGATGGGTTTTGCGCTTGCAGACAGCGCCGCGCTTTGCGTTGCGCGGGCTAGAAGATGAATTTGGCTACGAGCTGCATCAAGCGCGGGTTCTGCGCCTCGGAGATCGAGCCAAAGGTAGGAGAGATGATGTCTGTACCGATACCGTCCGGGTTAAACTGAGTATGGTTGAAGACGTTGTAGGCCTCCATCCTCAATTGGACCTTCATGCTCTCGTTGATCGAGGTGTCCTTGTAAAGCGCGAAATCCCAGTTGTTGATGCCCGGGCCGCGGAGTGGATTACGGGGGGCGTTCCCATAGGCCAGAACACTGGTGGGTGACACACCGGCGGCGGAGCAACTCGGCGCGCATGCGACTTC
>Ga0307374_10013408_pt1 | contig 11349 bp, 11 predicted proteins | sample OX3MG_FD_202532 | JGI IMG/M metagenome (GOLD analysis project Ga0307374, IMG submission 202532) | Soil microbial communities from Risofladan, Vaasa, Finland - OX-3 | ecosystem: Environmental > Terrestrial > Soil > Coastal area > Acid sulfate soil | place: Finland: Risofladan, Vaasa | collected... | reverse complement strand
GACAGGAATGTAGAGGTCAGGTTCGATTCGATGACGAAATGCCACTCTTCCTCGGTGATCTCGCAGATCGGGGTCGGCCGCCCGAACCCGCCTGCGAACGGGATCAGAATGTCGGTCGGTCCGAGCTCCTTCTCCACCTTAAGACGGACGCGCTCGATGTCGTCGAAGCTCACCATGTCGGCGCTGATCCCGATCGCCTCGGCGCCCCCGGCGGTCAGGGAGGAGACCATGTTGTCGATGCTGGACTGCTCCCGGGCGACGACCGCGACCTTGACCTTGTTGGCGGCCAGGACTCGGCAGGTCGCCGCCCCGATGCCCTTTGAGCCTCCGGTGACGACTGCCACCTTGCCCTCCAGGTCGGGGTAGTGGGGGAGGGTCTTCAGCTGGGCGTCGCTACTCATGGTTGGCTCCTGAATTGGATGTGCACACAGGTGCTGGGATTGTCGAAAAATGGATGGCGGAACTCTAGCGCAGTGCCGACGGCCCGCGCGCTCACCAGACCAGCGCTCCGCGCCCGAGGAGTCGGCCTGCGGCCAGGTCGTCGTGGATCTGGAGCACGCGGTCCGGACCCTCGCGCCTGCCCACGATTGGGGTCACTGCACCCGAGGCCACGAGCCCGGCCGCCAAAGACAGCTCGGAGCGGGTGGCGTAGCGCGAGCCCAGGACCGAGATCTCGCGCAGGACCAGTTCGCGCGGGCTGACCTCCAGGGCGACGTCGCGGAAGGTGGTCAGGGTCAGCAACCGCCCGCCAGGGGCGAGGCTGGACAGACTCCAGGTCAGGGTTGCGGGTGAACCGATGAAATCGACGACGACGTCGGGGCCTCCATCGGAGCCCCACGTCGCCGACGCCGGAATGCGGCCGAGGTCGGAGGAGTCCTCCGCTCGCACTCCGAGCTCGCGTTCGAGGAAGTCGAGCTTGTCGGGACTCACGTCCAGCCCCAGCACCTCCGCCCCGAAGACCCGCGCAACCTGGACCATGTGCACGCCCACGCCACCACCCGCCCCGATCACGACCACCCGCCGCCCGGGACCGAGCTGGGCCCGATGGGCAACGTGGACCGGGGTCGAGATGGCGTCGGGGACGGCGGTGGAGAGGACGGGGTCCGCTCCTCGGGGGAGCGCGATGGCGTTGCGAGCCGGCAGCACCGTCCGCTCCGCATAGCCGCCGTCGCGGTCGACGCCGAGATAGCCGGAAAGTTCGAGGCAGAGGTCTTCCTGCCCGGCCAGGCAGCGGGAACAGGCGCCGCAGAAGAGATAGAAATAGGCCGTGACCAGCTCGCCCACCCGCCTTGGGTCCACGCCCGGGCCGACCGCGCTGATCCGGCCGACGAGCTCATGGCCGGGCGTCAGAGGCAGGTGGGAGGGATCCTGACCCAGGTCCCCGCGGATGCAGTTGAGCACCGTCATCCCCACGCCACAGGCCAACACCTGGATCGCCACCTCCCCGTCGGCGGGGACGGGTTCGGGCTTGTCCATCGGTTCGAGCTGTCCGGCCCAGGTTCTGATGCTGAGGGCTCTCATGCCTCAGAATCGTATCGGAGATTAGGGAAGGTCCGAGTTTGACGATGCGCGGGAACCCAGATTAAGATTTGGCCCCGTGCACCGGCTCGGTTGCCGCTGACACCAATTTGGGGAGAGTAGGGTGCAGAACTTTATTCAGCAGACGATGAACGGCGTCACCTATGCCGGTCTTCTCTTCCTATTGGGTAGCGGTTTCACTCTCATCTTCGGACTCATGCGGATCGTGAATCTGGCCCACGGTTCAACCTACCTGGTGGGCGGATACATCGGGTACACGGTGATGGCGGCGACCAACAACTTCATCCTTGCCCTGCTCGCCGGCGCGGTCTCCATGGGCATATTCGGCGTCATCCTGGAGCGCGGACTGATGCGCCAGGTGCGCGGGCAGCCGATCTCCGAACTGCTTTTGACCATGGGCGTCTCGTTTGTCATGGGTGACCTTGCCCTGGCCATATTCGGGGGCAACCCGCTCAGTGTCAGGATGCCGGGAGGGCTCGACAAATCGACCCTGATCGGTCCGATCACCTACCCCAACGAGCGCTTCTTCATCCTGGGGGTGGCGATCGTGGTGGCCGTGATCCTGTACGTCGTCATCGGGCGCACCCGGGCGGGCGCCATGATTCGGGCCGGGGTTGACGACCGGGAGATGGTGGACGCCCTCGGTATCCCGATCAAGCGCGTCTTCACCGCCGTCTTCATCCTGGGCACATTTCTGGCCGGACTGGCTGGCGTTCTGGGCGCGAGTCTGCTGACCCTCTACCCAGGGGCCGACTCGGAGATCCTGACCTACGCCCTGGTGGTGGTGATCGTGGGTGGCATGGGCTCCCTCAAGGGTGCCGTGATCGGCAGCCTGGTGGTCGGTCTGCTGGACAACTACGGCAAGGCTTACTTCCCCGAGCTGGCCTATTTCTCGCTCTTCGCACCCATGGTCTTGATCCTGCTCTGGCGTCCCCAGGGCCTGTTCGGCAAGTCAGTCGCGTGAACGCTGGCCTCCGTGCCCTGGTCCACGTCGTGGTCAGGCGTCGCCGGAGCGTGCAGCTGGGAGTGGTCGTGGTGGCCCTGGTCGTGGCCGCCATCATTCCCCAACTCGGCTCCAGCTTCTACGTTTCGCTCACCTTGAGCGTCCTCATCTACGGTCTGCTGGCGATCAGCCTCGACGTCCTGGCCGGGTACACCGGTCTCATCTCCCTGGGTCATGCGTCCTTTTTGGGCGTGGGGGCCTACGGCATCGCATATGCGTTGAAGATCGGGCTCGATCCAATTCCGGCGATCGGGTATGCCCTGGTGGCGGTGCTGGTGACCGCGCTGTTGTTCGGACTAGTGGCGGTCCGGGTGCGCGAGTTGACGTTCGTAATCCTGACCCTGGCCCTGGGCCAGATCGTGTGGGGCCTGGCCTACCGCTGGGTCAGCGTGAGCGGCGGGGACAACGGCCTCCCCGTGCCCGGACGGCCCTCATTCGGGCCCTTCGACTTCAGCGCCGATTCCTCCTACTACTACCTGGTGCTGGTGGTCTTCGTGCTCTGCGTGCTGGTGATGTGGCTTGTGGTCCACTCCTCCTTCGGGCTGTCGCTGCGGGGCATCAGGGATAACGAGGCCCGGATGCGTACGCTGGGCTACAACGTCGTCGTCCACAAGTACCTGGCCTTCATCATCTCGGCCATGTTCGGTGGGGTGGCCGGCGTGCTCTTCGCCTTCTACAACCTGTACGTGAGCCCGACCATGATCGACTTCGCCCACAACGGAACGGTGGTCCAGATGGTCGTGGTGGGCGGGCTGGGGACGCTGTGGGGGCCGCTGGTGGGGGCTGGTGTCATCGTTTTCTTCCAGCAGTTTGTGAGCATCTACGTCCCGCGCTGGGAGACCGTCCTGGGGGTCATCTTCATCCTGACCGTGCTCTTTGCACGCGGCGGACTCTGGGGGGGACTGGCCAACCTCGGTCGCTGGCTGCGGGTCCGCGCGGGCGAGCCGCCGACCTCGGGCGCCTCAACCAGCCAGGCGCTGACCGAGGTCGACGCCGCCTCCGGCAGTGGTGACTGATCTTATGAGTGCCAACCAGGCTCAGAGGGATGCCGGCTCGGCGCCGGCCCTGGTCCTAGACGACGTACACCGTCGCTTCGGGGGTGTCACCGCCATATCCGGGGTCAGCCTGACGGTGGCGGCCGGTGCCCGGCACGGGATCATCGGTCCCAACGGCGCGGGCAAGACCACCTTGTTCAATGTGATCAGCGGCGAGCTCGCCGCCAGTTCGGGGAACATCCATCTCTTCGGTCACAATGTGACCAGGATGTCCTCGGTGCGACGGGTGTCCAGGGGCCTGGGCCGCACCTACCAGATCACCAGAACGTTCCCCACCTTGACCGTGCGTGAGAACCTGGGCCTGGCGGTCAACGGCCTGAGCCGGCACAAGTTCTCGATGCTCCGGCCCTGGAAGACTTACGGCGATGTCTCGGCCGCGGTGGCCGAGCTGGCCGATCAGTTCGAGCTCAGCCCGCGCCTCGACAGCCCGGCCGCCGACCTCTCTCACGGCGAGGTGCGCCAGCTTGAGGTTGCCCTGGCCCTGGCTCTCAAGCCCCGCCTGTTGCTCCTGGATGAGCCCGGCGCCGGGCTGTCGCCTGGAGAGAGGGTGAGCATGAGAGCCCTGTTGAAGCGTCTCCCTTCGGACCTCACCTTGATCATGATCGAGCACGACATGGAGCTGGTTCGTGACGTGGTGGACAGCATCCACGTGCTCGATTTTGGCCAGGTCGTTGCCAACGGGACCACGGCCGAAATTCAAGCCGACGAGAAGGTGCGCCAGATCTACCTCGGAAGCAGGTCCTGAACGTGCTCGAAGTTAAAGACGTGCACGCCTACCGAGGCCACAGCTACGTGCTGCAGGGGGTCAACCTGACCGTTCCTGATTCCGCCTGCACCACCCTGCTGGGGCGCAACGGCATGGGCAAGACCACGCTCATCCGCGCCGTCATGGGGCTCACCCCTCTGACGTCAGGGTCGGTGACCTTTGACGGCGAGCGGATCGACGTCAAAGAGCCCAACCAGATCGCACGTGCCGGCCTGGCGCTGGTGCCTCAGGGCCGACACGTGTTCCCCTCTTTGAGTGTGGAGGAAAATCTGACCCTGGCCGCGCGCCGGGTGGATGGTCGGGGAGCTTCGAGCTCGGGCAATTGGACCCTGGAGCGCATCTACGATCTCTTCCCTAACCTCATGGCCCGTCGCCGCAACGGCGCCGGTCAGCTCTCGGGCGGTGAACAGCAGATGCTGGCCATCGGGCGGGCGTTGATGACCAACCCCCGCCTGCTGCTCATGGACGAACCCTCAGAGGGGCTGGCCCCGGTCATCGTCGACCGCCTGGGCGAGATCATCGCCGGCCTGCGCGGCGAAGAGCTCTCGATTCTGCTGGTGGAGCAGAATTACCATCTGGGGGTCGACTCGGCCGACCACGTGCACATCCTCTCGCGGGGGGTGGTGGTGTGGGACGGGGCCCCCAAGGATCTGGAAGCGGCCGAGGATATCAAGCAGATGCATCTGGGGGTCTAATCACGACATGGAAAAGCGCAGGCTCGGAAGCAACGGTCCCCTGGTATCGGCTATCGGGCTCGGCTGCATGGGCATGTCGGGGGTGTATGGGACCCCGGACGAGTCGGAATCCATCGCCACCATCGCCCGCGCGGTCGAACTCGGCGTCGATCTGATCGACACGTCCGACATGTATGGCGCCGGCCACAACGAGGAGGTGGTGGGCCGGGGCTTGAAGGGAATCCGCGACAAGGTGTTTCTGGCCACCAAGTTTGGCCACGTCACCGGTCCCGACGGACGTCCGATCGGGGTCAACGGACGTCCCGAATACGTCGTCGAGGCGTGTGAGGCCAGCCTGCGTCGGCTCCAGGTCGACGTCATCGATCTCTACTACCAGCACCGCGTGGATAAGACCGTGCCCATCGAGGAGACGGTGGGCGCGATGGCGCGCCTGGTCGAGGAGGGCAAGGTGCGCTACCTGGGGCTGTCGGAGGCGAGCGCGACCACGCTTCGACGCGCGGTCAAGGTCTACCCGATCGTGGCCCTGCAGACCGAGTACTCGCTGTGGTTTCGCGAGCCCGAGCTCGAGCTCCTGCCCGCCTGTCGCGAGCTTGGTGTGAGCTACGTCGCGTATTCTCCGCTCGGCCGCGGCCTGCTCACCGGTCAGGTGCGCCAGCTGGACCAGCTCGAGGCGGGCGACAACCGACGCAATCATCCTCGCTTCCAGGGCGAGAACCTGGACTTGAACCTGCGTCTGGTCAAGGCCATCGAAGATCTGGCGGCGGAGAAGGGCTGTACTCCGGCTCAGTTGGCGGTCGCCTGGGTGATGGCGCAGGGCGAGGACGTGATCCCGATTCCGGGCACCAAGCGGCGTACCTACCTGGAGCAGAACGTGGCCGCAGCCGCCATCCGGCTCAGTCCCGCCGAGCTTGACCGGCTCGACCACGCGGTTCCGGTCGGGGCCGGAGCCGGTACCCGCTACGCGCTGGCCCAGATGCCCACGGTCAACGTATGAGCCCGATGGAGCCGCCTCCGGCGGTCGATCGCAGCGCCATGCTGGCGCTCCTGAATCAGAACCTGACGCTGGACCCCAGGCGCGCCGCCGTGATCACCATCGACTGCCACCGCGGACATCTGGATCCCGCAGTGGCGACCATGCCCGTGGCCCCCGACGTGGCGCGGGCGGTGGTTTCGGCCACCACTCGCCTGGTCGAGCTGGCTCGTGCGAACTCGATGGCGGTGATCCACGTCATGTTGCAGAACCGCATCCTTCCCGACGGCACCTCGGAGCCCATGCATAATCCATTCTGGGCGGCGGTCGAGGGGGCCAACCAGAGGCTCACTCCGGAGCGCGAGAGCACCATCAGTCGGCACAACCTGGTCGGGTCGGTTCAAGCCCAGCTCATGCCGGAGCTGGGCCCCGCCCCCACCGACGTGGTCATCAACACCAAGCGCCGGCTCTCCATCTATCGCGACACCGATCTCGATCTGGTTCTGCGCGAGCTCGGGATCGACACCGTGGTCCTGGCCGGCATCAACACCAACACCTGCGTCATGTGCGCCGCGTTTGAGTCCTTGAATCGGGATCTAACCACGATCGTGATCTCGGACTGCGTGCACTCCATGTATGGAGATGACCTGCACTACTTCGGGCTCCAGAACATCAGCCGCTGTCTGGGGTGGGTCCTGACCGTGGACGAACTGGCCGCCAAGGTCTCCCGCGACAGATCGCCGGCTCACGCCGCACCATGACGGTCGCGCCGCTCAACCCGCCACGCTACGACGATTGGTTCGCCTACTTTCCCGAGGACTATCGCTGGTCTGCGGCCATGGCCCTGGTTTTGGGAGTGGCCTCACACGGGGCCTCCGATCTGGGTGAGGCGGATCATGCCGGGCGGCAGCTGCGAGCCCACCTGGGCGACGATGACGCCTGGTTTGAGGTCTGGCGCGAGGAGGGTGACCGGCTGCGAGCCCGGGGGCAGCAGGCTGAAGGCGCAGGACACCGCTTGACGGCTTCCTCCTGCTACCTGCGCGCCACCACCTACTATCAGATCGGAGAGCGCTTTCGCACGCCCAAGGATCAGGCGGCGCTCGACTGCTACCGGGATTCCCTCACCACCTTCAAGGACTTCGCGCGGCTGACCGACCGGCCCCGCATCGAATCGGTCGAAGTTCCCTACCTGGACACCTCACTGCCCGCCTACCTGGTGGGGGCGGAGCTCAGGGATGGCGGGCGTCCGCCAGTGGTGGTGTTCTTCGATGGACTCGACATCACCAAGGAGATGTGTTTCCAGCGCGGCGCCACCGAGCTGGCCCGTCGTGGCGTCAGCGTGCTCCTGGTCGACGGCCCGGGCAACGGCGAGAGCATCCGGTTTCGCGGTCTTCCCCTGCGCTATGACTACGAACTCGCTGGCAGCGCCGCCATCGACTATCTGCAGGGCCGAGATGACGTCGACGCCACCCGGGTCGGGGTAATGGCGATCAGCCTGGGCGGCTACTACGCCTCGCGCTGTGCTGCGCTCGAGCCCAGGTTCGCCGCCGCCGTGGCCTGGGGTGCGATATGGGACTACCACCAGGTCTGGAAGCAGCGCATCGAGTCCAACTTCGCGGGCTCGCTATCGGTTCCCGGTCACCACCTGCAGTGGGTGCTGGGCGCGTCCTCGACCGAATCGGCACTAAGGCAGCTCGAGGACTTTCGCCTGGACGGGGTTGTCGAGCGCATGCGCTGCCCATTTTTGGTGCTGCACGGCGAGCACGACGAGCAGGTACCGCTGGCCACGGCCCAGCAGCTGCTGGCAGCGAGCGGCTCGCCTGACAAGACCCTGCACGTCTTTGAGGCGGCCGGCGGGGGAGCCCAGCACTGTCAGAGTGACCAGCTAACCACAGCCACCGCGTTCTTTTCCGACTGGCTGGCGGACCGTCTGGGCGCCTGAGCCGGGCGTGGCTTCCCGGTGACGGGCGGGCAAGAGGTTGTAACCGGCCGGAGCGAGGTAAGGAGTCAACCGGTGAGTGGACGGCTTGAGGGTCGGCGCGCGATAGTGACCGGGGCGGCAGGTGGCATCGGCCAGGCCTTGGCCGGGGGAGTGGCGGCCGCGGGCGCCACCGTCGTGCTGGTTGATCGCGACGGGCCCGGAATCCGGGCCTGCGCCGAGCAGGTTATCGCGGCCGGCGGGAGGGCACTGGCAATCGAGGCCGACCTGAGCGAATTTGAGGCCGTGCAGGCTCTGCTTGAGCCCGCGCTCGATTTCATGGGGGGCGTGGACCTGCTCTTCGCCAACGCCGGCGGATCGCGCGGGGAGACGGTGCCGTTCCTGGAGCTGGATTGGAGCATCTGGTCAGGCATGCTGGCTCGCAATCTGTCGACCGCGTTCAACTGTGGCCTTGTGTTCGCGCGCCAGATGGCTCGGCAGGGAGGGGGAGCGATCGTGTTCACGAGCTCGCAGCTAAGCGAGGTCACACGGCCCGGGCTGGCCCACTATGCCGCCGCCAAGGGGGCCGTGCGCCAGCTCGTGCGGGGCATGGCTGTCGACCTCGCCGAGCACGGCATCCGGGTCAACGCGATCGCGCCGGGAACCACCTTCACCCCCGGGAATCGAGAATATTTCTCACGCCCAGAGGTCGCTGAGGCGAATCGGCGGATGGTGGCCCTGGGTCGGGTGGCCGAGCCTGAGGAGATGGTCGGGGCGGCGGTCTTCCTGGCCTCGAGCGAGGCCAGCTACGTCACCGGGACCACCATCTTCGTCGACGGCGGGTACACCTGCACCTGATCTGGTCGGGTTGACCACAGGGGATGGCCGGGGCGGGTAGGAGACGATAGATTGTCGGCAGCGGACAAACGCAAGGAGATGGGCACATGACTCTGGGATGGGGAATCATCGGACCGGGCGGCATCGCGCAAAGCGCCATGGCGCCCGCCATCGCGGCCGACCCTAACAGCCACCTGGCGGCCGTCGTCAGCCGCGATCAGGGGCGGGCGGATGAGTTTGCCCAAAAGCACGGGGCGACCTGGGCCGGGACTGACTACGAGGCCATGCTCGCCCGCCCGGACGTGGACGTGGTCCTCATCACCACGCCCAACGCCCAGCACGCCGCCCAGGCCATCTCCGCCGCCCGTGCGGGCAAGCACGTGCTCTCAGACAAGCCTCTGGCCGGCAGCGCCGAGGAGGCCCAGCAGGTCATCGACGCCTGCGCCGCCGCCGGCGTCAAGCTGGGTCTCAACTTTCAGACCCGGCACCACGCTTGCTTCCAGGAGGCACGTCGTGTCATCGCCTCCGGCGCCATCGGCGACGTCGTGGTGGTCCAGATCGACGCCGGTAACGGGGGCCGCCCACCCGGCGGCTGGCGGCTGGATCCGAACCTGGCCGGACTCGGGGCGGTCAACAACATCGCCGTCCACATCTACGACGTGTTGCGCTTCCTGCTGGGATCGGAGGTGACCGAGGTGGCGGCCATGTTCGAGACTGGGCAGAAGCCGGCGATCGAGCTCTGTCCGATGGTGCTGATGCGCTTCGCCAACGGGGCCATGGCCTACGCCAACGGCAATCAGCTCACGGCCAAGCCGCTGGACGAGATCGTGATTCACGGCACCAAGGGCCGCATCGACGGTCGTGGCGTCACCCGGCCGGGCCAGGATGGCGAGATGCGCGTGGTGACCGAGTCCTCCGAGACGACGGAGCACTACACGAGCCGGGACGCCTACCAGCGCACCGTCGCGGCCTTCAGCCAGGCCATCCTCGACGGCCGCGAGCCCAATCCCTCGGGTCTCGACGGGTTGCGCAGCGTCCAGCTCACCGACGCCATCGCGCGCTCGGTGCGCGAATCAAAGGTGGTGCCCGTCAGCTCCTGAGTAGAAGCCGATCGTCGAAGGCGGTGCGGGTCAGCGCCCGCCCGCCGTCGGCGGTCACCACGATGGTGTCCTCCAGACGCACTCCGGCCCCGCCGCGCACGCCCGGGACCCAGATCAAGGGCTCGACCGCGAAGGTCATGCCGCTCTTCAGGACCACCGTCTCGGCTCCGGGCAGGTCCTCGCCGATGTAGGGGGGCTCGTTGGAGCCGATACCGACCCCGTGGCCGATGAACAGACTGATGAAGTTATCCTCCAGGCCGTGCTTCGCGGCGGCCTGGCGCACGGCCAGAGCCACGTCGTCGTTGGTGTTGCCCTCCTTCATCGCCGCCGTGGCGGCGGCCAGGGCCTCGTGCACCGCGGTGTAGACCTCCTGCTGGCGCCGCGCAGGCCGGCCGCAGATCACGGTCCGGCCCATGTCGCCCCAGTACCCCGACCAGCCCGCCCCGATATCGATGAAGACCAGGTCGCCATCGCGAATGATCTTGTCTGAGGGAATGCGGTTGGGGGGAGCCATGTGCTCCCCTGAGGCCACAAACGGGGTATCGACGTGAGCCTGTTCACCACCCAGCCGGAACAGCGTGTGCATCGCCTCGGCGACGACGTCGGTCTCTCGCACCCCGGGGCGCACGGCGTCGATGGCGGTCTGGGTCACCGCCTCGGCGATCGCGGCGGCCTCCTCCATCAGCGCCAACTCCTCGGGCAGCTTGATCAAGCGCGCCTGGTGCATGACGGCGTCCCCATCGGCCAGCTGGAGCTGGGGCAGCAGCTCACCCAGGGCCTGCACCAGCACGTAGCCGGACTCGTCCAGGCCGACCCGCGCCGAGCTGAGGTTGAAGCGCTCGAAGAGCGGCTTGAGCGTTGATTCGGTCATACCCCGGACCAGGCCCCGCGCTTCCATGATGGGGACGGCGTGGATCTCCTCGATCCACGGCATCACGATCTTGGCTCGCTGCACCTCGCCCCCGGAGGCGAGCAGGATGGGCGCGGCGTCAGGCAGGAGCAGGCAGCCGTTCAGGACCGCACTCTTGCCCGCGATGATCTGGGCCCGGAGCGAGGTGACGTAGCGGACGTTCTCGTTCTTCCAGAGCAGGAGGGCGTCGAGTCCGGCTGAGCGCATGGCCTGGCGCACCCGCTCGACGCGCTTCTCGCGCAGGCGCTGCGCGTCCGGCCGATCCTCATAGTCGACCCGAAACTGGCCGTGCGCGAACTGGCCCAGGTCGCTTCTTTGAAGACTCACGAGTGCAGCCCGCAGTGAGACGTGCTTGGGGCCGGCTCGGAGCGCGGCGTGGTCGGCAGCGGATTGACTTGCATCGATCGAGCTCCTGTCCAGTGTTTACGCCCGGGTCGGGCGACGGGGAACGGCTATAGACGGGTGCCCAGGGTGCCGCACCACGGTGGCCGGCTCAGGGCGTGCCTCTTCTGGCAGGAGAGGCTAACACGCCGGGTAAGGACCACGCGACCGGCGC
>Ga0307374_10013407_pt1 | contig 11349 bp, 11 predicted proteins | sample OX3MG_FD_202532 | JGI IMG/M metagenome (GOLD analysis project Ga0307374, IMG submission 202532) | Soil microbial communities from Risofladan, Vaasa, Finland - OX-3 | ecosystem: Environmental > Terrestrial > Soil > Coastal area > Acid sulfate soil | place: Finland: Risofladan, Vaasa | collected... | reverse complement strand
GGGCCGGACCAACTCCGGCTGTTGAGCATGAGCTATTGGGGATTCGACGGATCAGCCCACACCGGGACCATGGTGGTGAACGCCTCGGTCGTCTCCTCCGTCCTGCATGTGTTCGCCTCGCTGTATTCGGCCCGGTTCCCCCTCCAGGAGATGATCCCGCAGTCGTACTACGGAGGCAATGACAACGCCGCCGCCGCCGCCGATGACACGTCCGGCTTCAACTGCCGGGACGCGGTGGCGCCCGGGCCGCCGCAGTGGTCGGTGCACGCCTACGGGGAGGCCATCGACGTCAACGACGTACAGAACCCTTACGTCGACGGGTCGACCGTCATCCCGCCGGCGGGCGCGGCCTATGAGAACCGTTCCGAGTTCCGGCCCGGCATGGCCACCCCGGGCGGGACCCTGGTGGATGCCTTCGCGACGGTGGGCTGGCAGTGGGGCGGCCGCTGGACCCAGAGCCCTGACTATCAGCACTTCTCATCCACCGGCGGGTAGGGCCAAAGGCGCCGCCGACGGATCAGTACTCGATGCCTTTGATGGCCCGGATGCCCTGGTCGTAGGCGTGTTTGACCTTGCGCATCTCGGTCACGGTGTCGGCCGCTTCGATCAGTTCGTCGGGTGCGTTGCGTCCGGTGATTACCACGTTGGTCTTGGGTGATCGTGAGCGCAGGGCGGCCACCACGTCCCCGACCGGGACCCAGCCGTAGGTGATGGCATAGGTCAGCTCATCGAAGACGAGCAGCTGATAGTCACCCGAGGCCAACATGGCCGCTGCCACCGCCCAGGCGTGGCGGCCTTTGGCCGCCGTCTCGTCCAGGTCCTGCGACTCCCAGGTGAATCCGTCCCCCAGGGTGTGCCACTCGACGTCGAGATGATCGGCCAGCTTTCGCTCCCCGGTCTTCCAGTTCCCCCCCTTGATGAACTGGACCACGCCCACCTTCCAGCCCCGGGCCCAGGCCCGGCCCATGACGCCAAACGCGGCCGAGGACTTGCCCTTTCCGTGACCGGTGTTGATCAGGACTATCGACTCGGCGCGGGCCACGGGTCGACAGTACCGGTACGCAGTGGCAGGATCATGGCAATGACGACCGCCGGCCCGACCGGGCGGTCGACTGGGGCAGGCCGGGGGCGACAGGAGAAGACTGCGCCCGAAACCGCCTCGTCGGCCGTCGACCTGGTGAAGATCTTCGGCGCGGGCGACACCGCCGTGCGGGCTCTGGACGGGGTGACGGTGGAGTTCCCGGCCGCACGCATGTCGGCCATCATGGGGCCGTCGGGTTCGGGGAAGTCGACGCTCATGCACTGCCTGGCCGGCCTGGATGATGTGACCTCGGGCCGGGTGACGTTGGGCGGGACCGACATCACCGACCTGGGGGACAAGGAGCTGACCGCCATCCGGCGTCAGCGGGTGGGCTTCGTCTTCCAGAGTTTCAACCTGGTCCCGACCCTGACCGCCGAGGAGAACATCACCCTCCCGATGGACCTGGCCGGCACCAAGCCGGAGGCGGACTGGCTGAGCTCTCTCATCGACCTGTTCGGTCTGTCCGACCGGCTCTCCCATCGCCCCGATCAGCTGTCGGGAGGCCAGCAGCAACGAGTTGCCTGTGCCCGGGCCCTGGCCAGCCGCCCGGCCGTGGTCTTTGCCGATGAGCCGACCGGGAACCTGGACACCCGGGCCTCAGGAGAGGTGCTGGGCCTCCTGCGCCGCAGTGTGGATGACCTGGGCCAGACGGTGGTCATGGTGACCCACGATCCGGCCTCGGCCTCCTACGCCGACCGGGCCGTGTTCCTGCTGGACGGAGCCGTGGTAGATGACATGGCCCGGCCGACAGCCACCAAGGTGCTGTCCCGGATGAAGACCCTCACCCCCTGACATGTGGAGGGCCGCCTGGCGCAGCTTCCTGGCCCATAAGCTGAGGCTGGCTTCGACCGGTCTGGCCATCGTCCTCGGGGTCGGTTTCGTGTGCGGGAGCCTGGTGTTGACCGACACCATCAACGCCACCTTCCACAACCTCTTCCAGCAGGCCGACGCCGGCATCAGCGTGGAGGTGCAGGCGGTCGATGCCTTGGCCCGGGCGGGCACCAACACCGGTACCCAGCCCATGTCCGACTCCGTTCTTCCCCGGGTGCAGGCCGTTCCCGGAGTGGCCGATGCGGTCGGGGATGTGGTCGGCGTGGCGGTCATCCTCGACCGGCACGGCAAGGCCATCGACCCCCCCGGCCCTCCGACCCTGGGCCTCAACTTCACTCCCGACCCCGCCCTGTTCGGGCTGACCCTGCGCTCAGGGCGGGGACCGACGGCGCCGGGCGAGGTCGCTATCGACGCCGCCACCGCCGCCAAGTACGGCTTCCGGGTGGGCGATGAGGTCCGCATCGTCACCGATGAGCCGGCCCAGCCCTTCCGCCTGGTCGGCACCCTCGGACTCGGGGCCAGCGGGAGCCTGGCCGGGGCCACCCTGTCCGCCTTCACCACGGCCACGGCCCAGTCCCTGTTCGATAGTCAGGGCAAGTTCATCGCCGTCGATGCCCGGGCCACCGCCGGCGTGTCTCCCACCACCCTGCAGGACCGCGTCGCCACCGCCCTCGGGTCCGGATTCCGGGTCCGCACCGGAGCCCAGACAGCTACGGCCAGCGCCGATGCCATCACCAAGGGACTGGGCTTTCTGACCGACCTGCTCCTGATCTTCGCCCTGGTGGCCCTGGTGGTGGGCAGCTTCCTCATCGCCAACACCTTCTCCATGATCGTCAGCCAGCGGACCCGGGAGTTGGGCCTGCTCCGAGCCCTGGGGGCGGAGCGATCCCAGGTCATGCGGGCCGTTCTGGCCGAAGCCGGCCTCACCGCCGTGCTCGCCTCCGCCGTCGGGATCCTGGCCGGCCTGGTCATGGAGGCGGCCGTGGTCTCCCTCCTGTCCCTGGGCGGCGCGGCCATCCCGGCCCAGGGCCGGGTGGTGGGGCTGCGCACCATTGTCCTGTCCCTGCTGGTCGGCCTGGTGGTGACCCTGGCCAGTGCCCTCGGTCCGGCCCGGCGGGCGACGCGGGTACCGCCGCTGGCCGCACTGCGCGATGACGTGATGCTCCCCCCGGCCGGACGGCGCTGGCGCCGGGTGGCCGGGGTGGTGGCCATCGCTCTGGGGAGCCTCCTCACCGTGGTCGGGGTGGCCGGGGCCTCGGTGGCCCCGGTGGGTTACGGAGGGTTCCTGCTCCTGGCCGGGCTGCTGCTGCTGGGGGCCACGGTGGCGCCGGCCATGGCCGACGTGATCGGGACGGTCCCGGCCCGATTCTCAGGGGTGAGCGGCCGCCTGGCCCGGCGCAATGCCACCCGGGTTCCCACCCGGACCGCCGCCAACGCCAATGCCCTCATGATCGGGGTGGCCCTGGTCGGGCTGTTGAGCGTGGTGGCCGCCTCGGCCTCGGCCTCGGCCAATGGCCTGGTGGACAAGCTGTTCAATGCGGACTTCCTGATCTCGACCAACGGCTTCCAGGGGATCCCGACCGGGGTGGCTTCCACCCTGGCGTCGGACCCCGCCGTCTCGGCCGTGGGCGTGGTGCGCCAGGCCCGGGCCGGTCTCGGCCGCGCCCGCTTCACCGTCGATGGGGAGAATGCGGCCGCCACCGGGATGGGCTCACTCGACATCACCTCCGGTGTCTTCCCGAGCGGTCCCGGCCCCGACCTGCTGGTCAGCCAGTCGACCGCCACCAGTCACCGCCTGGTGGTGGGTTCGTCCCTGCCGGTCATCTTTCCGGGGGGAACGAGGACGGTCACGGTGACGGGCGTCTTCGCCGATAACCAGCTGATGGGCAGTTGGATCATGCCGCTCGCTCAGTTCGACACCGAGTTCCCCGCCGCCACCGTCGACGCCTTCGTTCTGGTCGACCTGCGCCCCGGGGCCGGTGCGGCCGGAGCGGCCGCGGTAGAGGCCATCACCCGCAGCTACCCCAGCGTCAAGGTGAGTGACAAGGCTCAGTTGGAGGCCCAGCAGCGCAGCAGCGTCAATCAGCTCCTGTCCCTGTTTACCGCCCTGTTGGTGCTGGCCCTCATCATCGCCTTCCTCGGGATCGCCAACACGCTGGCCCTGTCCATCCTGGAACGCACCCGGGAGATCGGCATTCTCCGCGCCCTCGGTATGTCGAGGTCGAAGGTACGCGCCGCCGTGCGTTGGGAGGCGGTGATCCTGTCCGCCGTCGGCGCCATCGAGGGCCTGGTCTTCGGCGTGGTGGTGGGCGTGGCCGTGATCTCCTCCCTGCGCAGCCAGGGCGTTCATGACCTGGTCGTGCCCTGGGTCAGGCTGGTGGTCTATCTGGCCGTGGCCTGCCTTCTCGGCACCCTGGCGGCGGCTTTCCCGGCCCGCCGGGCGGCCCGCTTGCGCATCCTGAGCGCCATCGCCCAGCCCGAGTAACGCGGGGGTCAGCCCCAGGCCAGCCCTCCGTCCACCACCAGGCGCTGACCGGTGATGTAGCTGGCCTCATCGGACAGGAGGAACACCGTGGCGTAGGCCACCTCCCACGCCGTTCCTTGCCGGCGCAGGGCGACCGGAGTGCGCTCCCGGCTGGCCCGTCCGGCCGAGGCGGCCCGACCCAGGGGGGTGTCGATGAGGCCGGGGATGACCACGTTGGACCGACAGCCCCGGCGGGCCGCCTCCATGGCCACGTGGCGGTTGAGGCCCAACAGCCCGGCCTTGGTGGTGTCGTAGACCGGGATGCCGGTGCCGGGCTGGAGGCCGGCCACCGACCCGATGAAGACGATGGAGCCGCCCGGACCCATGCGGGGCAGCGCGGCACGGGCCAGGAGGAAGTGGGCCCTCAGGTTCACGGCCATCACCCGGTCCCAGTCCTCGGGTGTGGTGCCGGCCAGGCCCCGGCCGGCTCCGATGCCGACGTTGCAGACCAGCCCGTCCAGGGTCCCCGTCTCGTCCACCAGCCGCTCGCACACCTCGGCATCCGCCACATCCCCGACCGCCACCTCGGCCCGGCCACCCTCGGCCCGGATGGCCGCGGCCGTGTGCTCGGCCGCCCCGGCGTCCCGATCGGCGCAGATGACCTCCGCACCCTCCCGGGCCGCCAGCCGGGCGATGGCTTGGCCGTTTCCCACCGGCTCGGTCTCCCCGGACTCAGGGTCATACGCCGTCCACCCGCCACCGCCACCGCCACCGCCACCGCCACCACCGCCAGCGCCACCGGCACCGGCACCCTGGGTTCCGGCCCCGATGACCAGCACCCTCCGACCGCCCATACGGCCCCGTCCCGGGGCCTGCCCGGTGGCTTCCTCCGGCAGCGCCCTCTCGGTGGGGTCCCCGGCCGCCCCTACCCCGGGTCCGCTCCCTTCCGCTCCTGTGGGTGTAGTCATGCCGTTTCCTCCCCGGCCGGCCCCAACCACGGGGCCCGGCCCGAATCCAGCAGGCTTTGGAGGGCCTGGCGGTCCTTGTAGGTGTCCATCGACTTCCAGAAGCCCCGGTGGCGGAAGGCGTAGAGGGAACCGTCACGGACCAGGGCGGGCAGGACATCGGTCTCCAGGTCCCCGCTGGAGCCTTCCAGCGCGGCCCGTTCGAATACGAAGAAACCGGCGTTGATCCAGTGATCGTTGAGCACCGGGTTCTCCAGGAACTCGGTCACCCGGCCGTCCTTCTCCGCCGCCAGCGTTCCGTACTGGCTGGGCAGCGGGACCGTGGTGACGGTGACGGCCGCCCGGCAACGGGCATGGAATCGGATGAGGGCGGCCAGATCCACATCACCCAGTCCATCGGCGTAGCTGACCAGGAAGCGCTCACCCCGGCAGTGGGGAGCCACAGCCCGTAGGCGCTCGCCCTTGTCCGCGTCCAGGCCGGTGTCGAACACCTCCACCGAACGGCCTGGCAGCCCCACCTCGTACCGCTCGGCCATGAGGTCGAACCGGTAGCCCCCGGCCAGCAGGAACCGGGTGTGGCCCTGGCCGGCGTAGATGTCCATGACGTGTTCCACCACCGGGCGGCCACCCACTTCCAACAGCGGCTTGGGGACCTCGGCGGTGTCCGGATAAGCCCGCACCCCCCGCCCCCCGCAGAGCAGCACCACGTCCAACCCGGGGTCGGATTCCTTCGTCACACCCGCCCCGGGCGCAGAAGGGCGTTACCGGCCTCCCATTCCGACCGGTACCACTCGATGGTCCGGGCCAGTCCGCTCCCCAGGTCATGGGCGGGCGCCCAGTCCAGTCGCTCCCGGGCCCGGGTGTTATCGCAGAACATGGACCAGATCTCGGTGGGCCGGTGGGCAAGAGCGCCGAACTGGGCCTGGATGGGATTGCCCATCAGCTCCAACACCAGGGTGGTGAGGTGGCGGATGGACACTTCCTGACCGCAGCCGAGGTTGATGACGCTGCCCTCGTTGCCGGGCGCGCCGAGGGCGGCCACGAAGCCGGCGGCCAGATCCTCGACGTAGTTGAACTCCCGGGTCTGACGCCCGTCGGTCATCAGCAGTTCGCCCCGGCGCAGGGCGGTCAGGATGATCTCGGGGATGACCCGGTCGGGGGTCTGCCAAGGGCCGTAGGCGTTGAAGGGCCGCAGGCACACGATGGGCCAGCCGTAGGCCTGGTGGAACATCAGCGCGTAGCGCTCACCCGCATACTTGGAAACCGAATAGGGCGAGACCGGATTGACCGGACCGTCCTCCCGGAACGGCGCCGGGGTGTCCCCGTAGATCTCGCTGGTACCGGTGTACACGAAACGCTCGTAGCGCCCGTCCAATGCCTGCAGCAGGTTGACCGTCCCCTGGATGTTGGTGGCGATGTTCTCATCCACCCGCCGGAAGGACTTGCCCACGTGGGTGAAGGCGGCCAGGTGGGCTACCAGCTCGGGCTGCACGGTGCGGGCCATGGCCTCCATGGCCGAACGGTCGGTGATGTTCGCCTCCACCAGGCGCAGGTCGGAGCCGATGTCCGCCAGGCGCGGCGGCATGACCGAGGAGACGGACGAGGACATGGCGTAGACGTCGGCCCCGGCGGTCAGCAGCGCCCTGACCATGTGGGACCCGATGAATCCCCCCGCACCGGTCACGAGCACCCGCCGCCCGGTCACCCCCGGCTCGGTTGAGGTCGCCATTTCCCCGGCTCAGGCCCCGAAGGATCCGTGCCGGCCGGCGCCGGCACTGAAGCGGGCCGCCCCGGCCCCGGTCTCCCCGCTGCGGATGGTCTCCAGGCCGATCTCCACCTCGAAGGCCATGGCCTCGGCCTCTCCGGCGCCCCACTGGGCCAGCGCCGAACGGCGGTCGGAGCGTAGGCATCGCTGGGGGAAGGCGGCCAGACTCCGACCCATCTCGATGGCTGCATCCAGGGCTTCGCCCTCGGCCACCAGCCGGTTGGCCAGCCCGAATTCCACGGCCTCGCGGCCGCCGATCGACCGGCCGGTGAGGATCATGTCCATGGCCCGGCTCTGGCCGATGAGCCGGGGCAGGCGCACCGTTCCTCCGTCTACGAGCGGAACACCCCAACGCCGGCAATAGACCCCGAACACGGCGGTGTCGGCCGCCACCCGCAGGTCGCACCAGAGGGCCAGTTCCAGGCCGCCGGCCACGGCGTGGCCCTCCACCGCCGCCAGCACCGGTTTGGACATGACCAGGCGGGTGGGCCCCATCGGCCCGTCCCCTTCCGGGGCCACGCGATTGCCCCGGCCGGCGGCCACCGCCTTCAGATCGGCGCCGGCGCAGAAGGTTCCCCCGGCCCCGGTGAGTACCACCACCGAGCACTCCTCATCGGCATCGGCGGTGCGCAACGCCGCCGTCAGCGCCATTGCCGTCGGACCGTCCACGGCGTTGCGGACCTCGGGCCGGTTGATGGTCACCACCGTGACCGAACCGTGCCGGTCGACCATCACGGTCTGGCCCGCATCGGCCGGGTCCGGGCCGGCCGGCGGGGTGGAACCGCTCAAATCGGGTCCGCCTCCGGGCGGATCGAGCGCAGACCGGCCCAGGCCAGCTCGGCCAGCCGGTTGGCCATGGTCTGGATGCCGGCCGGATCGATCAGCTCGGAGTCGATCAGGGCCCGCCGGCCGGTGGCTTCGGCCATCCCAACCAGAGCCAGGGCCAATTGGCGGCGCTGGCGGGTGCCGATGCCGGCCTCGATGAGCGGGGCGATGGTCTCGGCCATGGCCACCTCCAGGCGATCGACCGCCGCCGTGAGCTCCCGGTCGTGGCGGGAGCCGCCCACGAAGAGCAGCTGGAAGGCGGAGCGGCGCTCGACCACGAAGCGGAAGTAGGCGTTGAAGCCGGCCCTGACCTGTTGGTGAGGTCCGCCGGCGGCGGCCACCGCCTTCTCCACCTCCTCCAGGAGCAGGTGGCTGACCTCCTCCAGCAGCTCGGCGTAGAGGGCCCGCTTCGAGCGGAAGTGCTGGTACAGCACCGGTTTGGTGACCCCGGCGGCTTCGGCCAGATCCGACATGGATGTCCCGTCGAATCCCTTCTCGGCAAAGTGGACCACCGATACGTCGAGCAGCTGCCGGCGCCGTTCGGCCGCCGGGAGGCGGGAGCTCGGTGCGGTGGCCATGTCTCACGGTAACAACGGGGCGGAGCCGGGCAGGAGCAAGGCCGGTTCACGGCGAACTCATCGGTCATGACCGCGCCGCCCAGAAACAAGCCGGCCAAGCAGACCCGGCGGCCTCCTGAGCCCATTCGACCGGGCGGCGCGGTCATGTCCAATCTGTCCCTTTTGGCCGCCCAGGCCGCCCGCCGGAGGGCCGGCCGGGCCCGCTGACTCAATCGGCGGAGCGTCCCTCCAGCTCGTCCAGGAGGGTTTGGAGGATGGCCGGCAGACCGTCCAGGCTGAGTTGTCCAGCCGCCACAGCCCGGTTGTGCTCGAGCCGGCCGGTATCGGGCCGGTCCAGGAAGGCCGCCAGCTGGGTCGCCCGGCGGAACCATCGGAAGCCCAGGGCGATCAGCTCATCGGCCACGGGGTAGGGCCCGACCAGGACCGGGCGCCGGTGGATGGAGGCCTCCACGGCCGGGTTACCGAACCCCTCCCACCACGAGGGAAGTACCACGGCGTCGGCGGCGGCGTAGGCGCCGGACATGTCCAGCGGGGCGGGACGGTGGATGACCGGAACCGGGGCGGTGGACAGCAACCGGTCCAGTTCGGGCCGGTAGTCCTCCTCGGCCGGCCCGGTCAACCAGAAGGTCGCCCCCAGCGCATCGGCTACGGCCAGCCCGGCGGCCACGTTCTTGCGGGCGATGGCCCGGGTCGGTTGCAGGACCAGGCGGGTGCGCTCCTCCAGGCCCAGGGCCACCCGGGTGGCGGCGCCGTCCCCGGGGGTCGGGTCCGGCTCGAAACGGTTGCGCACGGTGACGGCGCCGATCCCTCGGGACTCGAGCTGACGCCGGCTCAGGTCGTTGACGGTGACGTGGACCCAGCGCCGGTCGTTCGCCACCCGGTCCCCGAGGCCGGGGCGCTGCCAGGCCAGGTCGTGGTGGTGGATGAGACCGGGGCGGTCCTGCATGGCCGCCGCCACCGCCTCGGATGCGGCCGGATTGAGGGGGAGGGAGCAGATGTTCTCGGCCACCACCAGGTCGGCCCCGGCCAGGGCCGCCTCCAGGGCCTCCGTGTCGGGGAAGCCGCCGTCCCAGGCGCCCAGGTTGGAGACCAGTACGTCGGCCGTCCCGGCGCCGGCCACGGTGGTGACTTCCAGGCCGAGTTGTTCCAGGGCCCACCGCCACTTGTCGGCCTCTACGGAAACCCCGTCCAGCCCACCCAGGCGGTAGGAGACCATTGCCACCCGGCGGAAGCCCACTTTCACCGAAGGTAGCGTCCCGGTCGTGGCCGAGGTCCTCTACCAATCGAGCGGAGGGACGGCCACCCTCACCATCAACCGCCCCGAGCGGCGCAACTCCATGACCCAGGCGGTGGTGGAGGCACTGCGGGCCGCCGTCGCCCGGGCCCGGGACGACGCGGATGTGCGGGTGGTTGTGCTGACCGGTGCCGGGGAAAAAGCCTTCTGTTCCGGCGTGGATCTGAGCGGGGGAGCCGACGGCGGTTTCCTCGGTGACCACGCCGGTCGGGGCCAGCTCCCCGCCCTGTTCACCGACCTGTGGTCGCTGGGCAAGCCCACCATCGCCCGGGTGCGGGGCTTCGCCCTGGCCGGCGGCTTCGGCCTGGCCCTGGCCTGTGACTTCGTAGTCGCCTCCGATGACTCCCAGTTCGGTGCTCCGGAGGTGAATGTCGGGCTCTGGCCCTACGTGATCACCGTTCCGCTGGTGCGCTCCATGCCTCCCAAGCGGGCCCTGGAGCTGATGATGACCGGCCGGCGGGTGGACGCGGCCGAGGCCCTGTCCATCGGGTTCGTCACCCGGGTGGTCCCAGCCGAGGAGCTGGATGAAGCGGTGGCCGAACTGGCCGCCCGTCTGGCCGCCGCCTCACCCATCGTCATGAAGATGGGCCGAGACAGCTTCTACTCGGTGATGGATCTGCCCGCCGACGCCGCTCTGCGCCACCTGCACTCCCAACTCAGCCTGACCACCCTGACCGAGGACGCCCGAGAGGGCATGGCCGCCTTCAACGAGAAGCGCAGCCCGGTCTGGAAGGGCCGCTAGTCGCCCCGCGACGGGCGGGGACGGCGGTGGACCTCAGCCTCCCAGCGAGGGGCGGGCGGCCAGGATCCGCATGGCCTCGTCCAGCGCCTCCCGCTCCCGCCGGTCGTGGGTGATCCGGCGCAGCTTGGCCAGGCGCCGGTGCCATTCCCCGGCGTGGACAGGATCGAACACGGCCCCCAGCCGCTCCATGTCGGCGTCCAACAGGCGGAGCTGGAGCTCCACCTCGGTGTAGCGGCACACCACCACGGGCAGGCGCTCGGCTTTGGCCGGCGGGTAGGTGGTCCCGGCCACCAGCTCGTGGGGTTCCAGCTTGAACAGGCCGGCCAGGAGGGTGACGGTGCGCTCCCCGGGCACGGTCAGGCCCGCTTCCAGGTGGGACACCGAGACCCGGGAGATGGCCAGGCGGGAGGCCAGGTCGGCCTGGGTCCAGCCCGACCCGGTGCGCAGGCGGGCTATGCGCCGCCCGAGATTTTCCGGCATTGCCAAGTGGCTTAGCAGACAGGCGCCCGCTGGGGGCCTACAACTGGGTGATGCCCAAGCGCGCCCTCATCACCGGAGTCACTGGCCAGGACGGCTCCTATCTGGCCGAACTCCTGCTGGAGCAGGGCTACGAGGTCATCGGGATGGTCCGGCGTTCCAGCACCCTCAACTTCGAGCGCATCGCCCACATCCAGGACGATCTCAACCTGGTGTCCGGTGACCTGCTGGACGAGGTCTCCATGATCAACATCCTGCGCGAGCACCGGCCCAACGAGGTCTACAACCTGGCCGCCCAGTCCTTCGTGCAGACCTCCTGGAACCAGG
>Ga0307374_10013406_pt1 | contig 11349 bp, 9 predicted proteins | sample OX3MG_FD_202532 | JGI IMG/M metagenome (GOLD analysis project Ga0307374, IMG submission 202532) | Soil microbial communities from Risofladan, Vaasa, Finland - OX-3 | ecosystem: Environmental > Terrestrial > Soil > Coastal area > Acid sulfate soil | place: Finland: Risofladan, Vaasa | collected... | reverse complement strand
AAGTCCTCCTCGACGGCAAGACGTGATTTGCGATGTCGTCTCAAATCGCGTCGTTGTTTGTGATGGCTTGTACCGTCAACAAATGTCCACTGTTCCGTATGCTGTCAAGTGGCCGGCAAGTGTTGCCGCAGAGCGCCGTTAAGCGAAGTTGCATCTACATGCGCAATGGTCTCGCTCAGTGGACTGGCAGCGAGGTGAGAATACGCCTCACCAGACGACAAGGAGACATCTTGGACTTGGCTGCTCAAGGCTTGACCGACAAAGAGGTGGCGGTCCGGCTATCGCTCTCGGTAAGCACTGTCCGAAGTCACCTGGAGCGTTTCTACCGTGCTAATGGAGTAAGAAACAAGGCCCAAGCGATCGCGGTATGGGCCACCCGAAAGGATTCCATGCCGCGCTCATGATGGGTAACAAACGCTGGTTGCCCGGCCACGGGGCCCCAGCAGTCGAAATCAATGATGGATCACGCCGCATGTGGCCTCAGTTAAATCGCATCCGCAAATATGTGCGGTTTGTTTCCTGAGCCGACGACGCCATCACCCCTAGGGATGAAGGTTCACTCCTTTAATCTCGGCCAGAAAGTTCGACGGTTAATGGGCCAGATCCGCTGCTGATGCACGCGCAGAACCGGAGGCCAACGACGAAGGCGGACTCTGGAAGGGCCAACAGCGGCCTGGCCGGCGATGCTGGGCTCGACCCGCCAGCAATGCCGGAAGGCCCGCATGACATCGGAGGCCACTGGCTGAACCTGAAGCAATCGGTCACCGGTACGGGTGCCGCGCTGCCTCGCGTTTTGCGGCTGGTCTGGGACGCGAGTCCAGCGTCGACCCTGGGGTTGCTCTGCGCAACCGCGATCGCGGGTGTCATGCCCGCAGCCTCCGCTTACACATCGAAGCTCTTGATCAATGCCGTTGTTCAAGGCACTGACATCCACAACCATCACCTTGCCGATCGCGAGCAATTCAATCTGGGGCCCGTAAATTCGCCGGTGCTGTCGGCGGTCGACGGGATCATATTCCTTGCTCTCGTGCAGCTGGCATTGTTTGCAGTCACGTCGTTGCTGAGCACGATCCGAGGCATCGGACAACAGCTCCTGCAGAACGCTGTCGCCATGCGAATTCAACTGATGGTAATGGAGAAGGCGGCTTCGCTCGACCTTGCCTTCTACGAAGACCCGGCGTCATACGACATGCTCCGTCGGGCCCAAACCGATTCAATCAACCGACCGGTGATGATGATTTCAAGCGCCTTCGCACTGGTCCAGACCCAACTTGCCTTTATCACGATGATCGCGTTGCTACTAGGGGTCAGTCCGCTACTGGCGCTCCTGGCGTTAGTCGGGCCCATCCCCGCCTTTGTGGCCGATGCTCGGTACGGCTGGCGTGGGTACAACATCGCACGCTCGGGTTCGCGCCTGTTGCGGCGGATGAACTACATGGTTACCGTGGTCACGACCGATAGCTATGCGAAAGAAGTCAAGCTCTTCAACCTGGGCGATTACTTCATCGAGCGTTACAGGCTTATCGCGCAGGCCTACAACGCAAGTCAGAGATCCCAGGTGGCCAGGCGGTTCATCGCTGGATTCGCATGGGGCAATCTGAGCACGATCGCCACTTCGCTCACGTATTTGTACGTGGCCCTCCAGGCGATTAACGGCAGGCTGACGCTCGGCGATCTGACGTTGTACACAGTTGCGGCGCAGTCGGTGCAGGGCTCGATCCAGGGCCTCCTCGGTGGCTTTTCGAGCCTGTATGAGCACAACCTTTACCTCAACAACCTGTTCGACCTGATGGCTGTCCGGCCTTCGATGCCGATCCGATCCTCTCCGATAAAGCTCCCGAAACCAATGCTGGGGGAGATCCGATTCGAGAACCTCAGCTTCGCCTACCCGGGTGCACAGAGTATCGCGTTGGACGAGATTACCTTCACCGTTAAGGCCGGTGAGACGCTGGCCGTTGTCGGACGAAACGGCGCCGGCAAGACCACATTATTCAAACTGATATGCCGCCTCTATGACCCCACTAGCGGGCGGATTCTCATCGACGGCATCGACATCCGGGATCTTGATCCCAAGGAACTTCGAGCCGAGATCGGCGCCATGTTCCAAGACTTTGTCGACTATCAGGCAACGGCCGCCGAAAACATTGGGCTTGGTAACGTCGCAGACGTCAGCGATCGCAAGGCCATCGTCCGCGCAAGCCGCCAAGCCGGCGCCGACGAGTTGATCTCGCAGTTACCTTCGGGTTACGACACTGCACTCGGCAAATGGTTCGAGGCTGGCGTCAACCTGTCCGGCGGTGAGTGGCAGAAAATCGCGCTGGCGCGCGCGTTCATGCGTGGGGCCAAGATCCTGCTGCTGGACGAGCCGACTTCGGCCGTCGACGCGCAAGCCGAACATGATCTTTTCGATCGCCTTCGCTCGTTCACCAGAGATCGGACGGCAGTATTCATCTCACATCGTTTCTCGACGGTGCGCCAGGCCGATCGTATCGTCTTCCTCGAGCACGGCCGGCTGGTGGAGGAAGGTACCCATAAGGACTTGATGCGCATCGACAGCCGATACGCCCGGCTGTTCAGGTTGCAGGCCTCCACCTACGCGGGCCAGGACGCGGCCCGGTTCGACCAATTCTAGTCAGTACCGTGTGCCAGTTGCGGATGTCTCCAGGTTCTGGTCGAAGCCGAAGGATCTCAAGTTTGTATAGCCGACGCGTAGCCGAATCTCGCAAGGGCTGGCCACCTCCCCATAGCAAAGGCCGACCCTTGTTCCAAACGCTTGGTTGCAACCTTCAGATGCGGCGTGCAATTCAAAGGCGGAGTGTGATGGTCGCCGCAAGCGTGGTTCTGATTGCGTGCGGCCAAATTGTGAGTTCCGCAGCCCCCAACGACAACCAACCGCTCACCATCCAGCTCGGCTATTTCCCGAACCTGACGCACGCGCCTGCTTTGGTAGGAATCAAGAAAGGCTTCTTCGTGACGGCCCTTGGAAGCAGCGTCACCATAGAGACCCACACGTTCAATGCCGGCGGCGACGCCGTGACCGCGATTCTTTCGAACTCGATCGACGCCACCTTCGTAGGCCCTAGCCCGACGACGAACGCCTTCGTTCAATCCCACGGCCAGGCCGTCCGGGTCGTCGCCGGCTCGACGTCCGGCGGTGCGCTGCTGGTCGTCAAGCCGAGCATCACTTCGGTCGCCGGCCTCAGAGGCAAGAAGATCGCGGATCCTCAGCTTGGCGCGACGCAGGACGTCGCCCTGCGCTGGTTCTTGAAAACCAACGGATTGACGACTGACACGGCGGGTGGGGGAGACGTTAGCATCCTGCCGCAGGACAACGCGCAGACGCTGACCGCGTTCAAGCAGGGCCAGATCGACGGTGCGTGGGTGCCCGAACCATGGGCCAGCCGGCTGGTGGTCGAAGGCAAGGGGAAAATCCTCGTCGACGAGCGCGACCTCTGGCCGCAGGGCCAGTTCGCCACCACCAATCTGCTCGTCAGAACCGACTTCCTGCAGGCCCACCCGAAGCGCATCAAGGCATTGCTGGAGGGCCTCTATCAGGCAGTCGCGTACCTGAACTCCAACCCGGCCGACGCGCAGGCCATAAGCAACGACGCGGTGGCCGAGATCACGGGTAAAGCGCTGGCTAGCGGAGTCGTCTCGGCTGCCTGGCCGCACCTCGCGTTCACCCTCGACCCGCTGGCGGCAACGCTGAAAACGTCGGCCGATCACGCTCATGGGGTCGGACTCCTGGCCGCCGTCGACCTTAAAGGCCTCTACGACCTGAGCCTGCTCAACCAGGTGCTCGCGGAGCACAAGCAGCCACCGGTAAACGGCCTGTGAGCAACATTCTCCAGCTCTCCGACAAACACTCGCTGAGCGTGGAACGCCTGACCATGGCGTTCCCGCACAACGATCGAGTCCTCGTCGCATTGCAGAGCGTGACGCTCGAGGTCGAGCGAGGTGAGCTCGTGTGCATCGTGGGGGCCTCTGGCTCCGGCAAGAGCACGCTGCTCAACATCCTCGCGGGGCTCGACGAGCCGACCGCCGGGCGCGCTCATGTTCACGGGCGGGTGGCGCTCATGTTCCAGGAGGAGGCACTGCTGCCATGGCTGACGGCAGCCGGCAACGTCGAGCTTGCGCTCGAGCTCCGCGGCGTGAAGCGATCCGAGCGGACGGAAGCCGTCCACGAGCTACTTCACCGGGTCCACCTAGACGGATTCGAGAGGCGGCTGCCACACGAGCTGTCCGGCGGCATGAAACAGCGGGTGGCGTTGGCGCGGGCGCTAGCCCAGGACGCCGATGTCCTGCTCATGGACGAACCCTTCGGGGCGCTTGACGCGATCACTCGCGACCGTTTGCACGAGGAGCTCGAGCGCATCTGGTCCGAGACCGGATTGACGATCCTCTTCGTCACCCACAACGCTCGCGAAGCCGTCCGCCTCGGTGACCGCGTACTCGTCTTCACCAGCCGCCCCGGCCGCGTGGGCTACGAGGTGAAGGTCGATCTGGCGCGGCCTCGCAGCCTCGACTCGCCTGAGCTTGCTGTGATCGCCGGCCGCATCACCGACCGCCTGAAGCAGGAGATGAGCGGGCACAACAATGGCAACTGAGTTGGCAGCCGGACTCTCAGCTCGAGAGGTGGTGGAGACCACGGCACGATGGCCGGGCCGCAGACCCCTGCTGCGCGTCTGGTCATTGTCGTGGCCGAAGCTCGCCGCCATCGCTCTTGTCCTCGCCGCGTGGCAGCTTTTGGTGTGGTCCGAATGGAAGCCGGACTATGTGCTGCCAGGACCCGGGCCGGTCTTCCGACGCCTTGCACAGGACCTGGGCAACGCGAATTTCGATCTCGGAATCGCGATCACCCTGCGACGAGCGGTGTTTGGCTACGGGATCGCGGTCGCGATCGGAAGCGTGGCAGGCATTCTCATCGCTCGCATCACGATGCTGCGCAGGGCCATCGGCTCGGCGATCCTCGGGCTCCAGTCGATGCCGTCGATAGTGTGGTTTCCACTGGCAATCCTTCTCTTCGGGCTCAACGAGACGGCGATCTTCTTTGTCGTGGTCCTGGGCGCTGCTCCATCGATCGCAGGCGGCCTGCTGAGTGGAGTCGACCACGTTCAACCCCTCCTGGTCCGCGTCGGGCGCGTGATGGGAGCGCGGGGCATGAGCCTTTACCGCTACGTCATCCTGCCGGCGGCGCTACCGTCGTTCGTGGGCGGCCTCAAGCAGGGCTGGGCTTTCGCGTGGCGCAGCCTGATGGCCGGGGAGATCATCGGCATCGTCAGCCACCAGGTCGGTATCGGCCAGCAGATTCAGGTCGCTCGGGACTTTGCGGACGCCGAGCAGCTGGTCGCGATCATCGTCGTGATTTTTGTCATCGGAGTGGTGATCGATTCGCTCTTCGGGATCCTCGACCGCGAGATCCGGCGGCGATGGGGTCTTTTGGGGGCTGAGGCATGACACAAAGAGGTTTCGTCGTCTGGTTCACGGGTCTTTCCGGCGCCGGCAAATCGACGATCGCCAACGCGCTGAAGGACGAGCTCGCGGCGCGGGGACGCCACGTCGAGCTGCTCGACGGCGACGAGGTGCGAACGCACCTCTCTAAGGGATTGGGCTTCTCGAAGGAAGACCGCGACACCAACATCAGGCGCATCGGATACGTGGCGCGGCTGGTGGCGCGGAGCGGCGGCGTCGCGATTACGGCAGCGATCTCGCCATATCGCGAAGTGCGCGACGAAATCCGTGCACAGACTCCAGGGTTCGTGGAGGTCTTCGCGCGGGCTCCTCTCGACACGCTGGTCGAGCGGGATGTCAAGGGCCTCTACAAGAAAGCCATCGCCGGCGAGATCGCCAACTTCACGGGCGTCAACGACCCCTACGAGGAACCGCTGCACCCGGAGGTCGTATGTGACACGTCAACCGAGTCCTTGCCGCAGTCGCTGTCGAAGGTCATCGATGAGCTCGAGCGACTCGGTCATCTCGATCGCGAGGTGGGTGAGAGCCTGCCCGAAGGCCAGGAGCTGAACGAGTTCCGCGCCGAGGCGAGGACGCTGCCTCGGCTCGAAGTCGGCCCTCGGGAGCTCTCCGACCTCTTCATGCTCGCGACCGGCGGGTTGTCTCCCCTCGACTCGTTCATGGGCGAGCGGGACTACGAGTCGGTGATCGAGACGGGCCGGCTCGCCTCCGGCCATCCGTTCACGATCCCCATCGTGCTGCGGGCGGAGGCGGCACCGACCACCGAGCGGATCGGCCTATTTACAGGCGATCAGCCGGTTGGCATCCTCGAGGTCGAGGCGGCATTCACGACCGCGCGCGAAGTCGAAGCGCACAGCATATACGGGACCACGGACGATGCGCACCCGGGCGTGCACGTGCTCAGGGAGTCGGGGCGCTGGGCGCTCGGCGGCCGCGTGATCGCCTTGTCTCGGCCAACGTCCGGCTTTCCCGATTACGACCTCACGCCAGCTCAGGTGAAGGCCGTGAAACACCAACGCGGATGGAAGACGATGGTCGGCTTCCAGACGCGCAACCCCGTCCATCGCGCGCACGAGTATCTGCAGAAGGTGGCGCTCGAGATCGTGGACGGGCTGCTGCTTCATCCCCTCGTCGGCGAGACCAAGAGTGACGACATTCCCGCTTCGGTCCGGATGAGCTGCTACGAAGAGCTGCTGCTCGGCTACTACCCACCCGATCGAGTCGTGCTGGCGACCAATCCGGCCTGGATGCGGTACGCGGGTCCGAAAGAAGCGGTCTTCCATGCCATCGTCCGGCGCAACTACGGCTGCACGCATTTCATCGTCGGCCGCGACCACGCCGGCGTCGGCGGCTACTACGACACGTACGCCGCCCACCGCATCTTCGACGAGTATGCTCCGGATGAGCTGGGAATCGAGATTCTCCGCTTCGAGCACACCTTCTACTGCTCGGTGTGCGGCGGAATGGCATCGACCCGAACATGTCCGCACCCGGCGGACGTCCATCGCACGCTGAGCGGAGCGGCGGTGCGCAAGCTGCTGGCCGAGGGCCACGACCTGCCCCCGGAGTTCACGCGCCCCGAGGTCGCGCGTGTGCTGCTCGATGCGGCGAAAGGGGAAGCCACGGCATGAAGTTAATGAGGCAGACAATCGGGGGCGCGCCCGAGCATGGCAAACGAGCCCATCACTGTCCTTGCCACTCAGCTCCGCGCCGAGGGCCCCGGGTCATCGAATGCCGAGGGCGTGCCAACACAAGTTTTGGTGCTTTTACTTATTCACAATGTGGACGATTCGTGTCCGATGCCTTGAAACTGCAAGTCGGTCGCGATCGCGAAAAGGTGAAATCAAGTCTTCTCAAGCTCGACGACGTGGCCAAGCGTCTTGGCTGCCACTTCGAGACTCTCCGGCTAAGGATTCGGAGCGGGAGGTTGGAGGCCGTTCGTGGCCCACACCGAGCCTACTTCATTTCCGCCACGTCGCTCCGCGTTCTGCTCGTGCGTAAGTAAGTTGTCCCCGCGGCGCTGGTTGACAGGATCGATCGGGGGGTGGCGATGCTTAGGCACAGGCCTCACGGACATGACGGCCTTACTCGGGGGCCGTTGCCCGCGAGCGGCCGCCGGTGACGGGCCAGCGGCAGGGATAGACCACCTGTTTACAACACACGCGCTCCACCAACACTTAGATTGGATCGCGGCCCGTCCAGCTCGAAGATCAGTCCACCCGAAGGGAATATCCAGGGGCTCCAAAAGGATGGTCATGCCTGAGTCAGCCGATGGGGTGGCGGTGAACCAGACATGGTCGATCGTCTCGCGTAGTTCAGGGGTGGGGTCGAGCAGAAAGTTCGAAGAGCGTCCACTAAGGGGACTCTGAACTCAAGTTGATGCACTTAAAGCGAATACGGGGGAACTCGGCCGCACTAATGGAAAAAATTGTGCAAACCATCCCTTGACGAGGACGTAACTCGCAAATGCAGTCTCGCACGCTCTGCGCCTGACTACAACCCGGCAGCCACAACCAATTTCCAATGACCTTGTGGCCACGTAGCTGTCAGGTTGTAGCATGCCGCTCGCGGGATGAATACGTTCGAAGGAAAACCTGGCCAGCCTCCAGCCCCGGTGGGCGGCTTAGACGGATCAAGGACTGCCGATGTCGTGGGTGATTCCTGCCCATTGAATTGGAACCAAAGTGGCTCTCCGGTGTCCACCGCAGCGCCACTGACACGAATCGTATGACTGTAACTCGGCTCAATAACCCACAGCACCTTGACTGACCAGCCGTGATTTGTGTACGTGACGCCACGCAAAGTGCCATCACCAAATCCAACGTGGATGGTAGTTCCCGAAATTACCCACACGGGCGACCCGCCGATACCCGGGCCGAACGCCGGATTGAGTTGCTCTGGGGACCCACCAGTGACGCACGTTACAGGTGGATCGGCTAATGGACTCGGTGAACTCAGGTGCGCTGTAGAGCGTGGCGTAACGGACGATCCATTATTGGGTTGACCCGACATCGAGCAGCCCAGTGTGATGGCTACCGCACCGATTGCAGCCACTAAGCGAAACAGGCGAACTGTCGAACATACCTCAGACATGAAGTCGTGATTCTTGGGAAATTCAGTACACTGCCAAACCGAGTATCGCGCCCGCTCCGACGAGGAGTATAAGCCCGTCGATAAAGCGGCATCGTGCTCGCCAGGCCAGCATGCGCAGGGCGGAACAAGTAACTCCGCGACTATGGAGAGCCAGGAGAGTCGCGGCTCGCGCCCCCCCATGGCTGGCCCCTATTCCGCAACCCAGCAGAAATGCCGACCAGACGTTAGGCTGCAAGGCAATTAGGAAAGGCAAGAACCACATCCCCGCATAGGGGTTATGGGTCATTATTCCAGGCCCAAGTGTCGCCCCCCAGATGAGGTCGCGCAAACGGCTCCGAGACCGTACCCACGAAGGTGGTACTTGCCACGCGGAGTTTAGGGCGGGGATACGCACTCCCAGGACCTCGGACAAGCCGTATAAAGCGGCATAGACCAAGCCGACGACTACCAGCCATCGTTCTAGATGAACCCCTAGCGGCTCGATGAAAGCTCCTACCGCCCCCCAGACCAGCGCACCGGAGACCGCGTGTACCACCACATACATTGCACGGTCACGGGCTTTACCTCCAACTGAGGTTGCTGCAGCGCTCTGCGCCGCATTGAATCCTCAAGGAGATGCGAACTTTGCAGCTCCGATAAGGCCGGCCATGACCAGTGCCGCCGCTGGGCCGATAACCTCAGGGATTCCTGATCTGATCGCAAGCCCTGCGCCGACGACTCCAGCTAGCGGGAAAAATAGGCACACGACGGCCCGATTCCGATCGAGCAGCCACTCGTTCGTCAGCAAACGGTCCGCAATCATCGTGATGCTTACGACGCTTGGCCCAACTTGACGCTGTTGAGATACTCACGAACAGCCTCCGGCGTACAGCATTGGCCGCACTTGCAACCGCTCTCACAGGTGCACTTGTAGCTGTTACACGACGTGCACATACAGTCTGTGCAGTAGTAGAAACCGCAATTGCCGCAACTACCGACTGTCCATTGCCCGTCGCTGTAGGGACAAAAGGTGCCGCAGTTACTGCTGGTGCAGACCACGCAGGTGCTAGGGCACCCAGGGGTGCAAGTACCGCACGGGCAATTCGCACCGGCATTCGGGCAATTCGCATTGTTAACGCCGCCTATCCAACTACATCCAGGATTGCCGGCCAGGGCTATCACTGGATTCCGAATGATCCCCAAAGACAGCCCAGCTGTGGCTGCGACGATGCCTTTCAAACCAGCCAGCATGACGCCGCGGCGGCTCAATGTCCGCGCGGTCGATTCCGACAAACGGCTGATCGCGCTGTCTACATTCTGCCAATCGATCATCTGGATCATGCCTCCAATACTTTGGTGACGGCGTTCGGCTCTTCGGTCGATATGCGCAATAGAGTCGCCAGTTCGTTTGCGTCGGTCGGAATCGTCTTGCCTCGGACTATCCCCGCACGATCCACAAGGATGGCCAATGGAACGCTGTTCGACTGATAGAGCTTAGTTGCAACATCAGATGCGACATGGAGGATCGGAATGGAAGTGGTTAGAAATCGTGACTCTGGGGCAATTCTCGATGGCTCCAGACTTGTAGCGATTACCACCTGAAGGTCGGTTGGGGCGTCCGTCCGAAGGCCTTCAAGCTTGTCGATCGCGGATTCGCAACTAACGCAGCCAGGATCCGCAAACACCAGCAACGTCCAATTTCCGCCGGGCTCAAAACGCTCCAATCTGTAGCCTCCAGTGGAGGCTCGAAATTGGAAGCCTGGCGCACGACTTCCAGCCGCCAGGCCATCGCGTGCAGTTCCGACGCCCTTGAGCCTCAACAAATAGCCCATTTGGCGGAATACCACGACCACCAGCGCCGCGAGGGCAAAAAGGAGCACCCATTCCGTTACTAGAAGGGACGCTGGGATTAGGATCATCGATAACCTGCTGTCGCGCTGTCATGGATACGAGCAATCGTGTAAGAGGCCTGTGCTGCAGCGGCTCCGAGGACAAGGAATCCAGCAGCTACAAGCACACTCTCCAGTGGTGACCAGGCGACGCGGTTGCCAGCACTGAACCAGATCGAGACGACTGCTGCGCCTGCAGTCAGGGATAAGCCTCGAACGAGCCCTCCTTTCGTAAACTGGCTACCGGTTAACGCACCAAAGCACCTGCACTGCGCGTCGGAACCAGTCATGAATGCCGCTGCGGTCACGAGAGTGAACCCGACAAAAACGATTAGAACCGCCACGGCGACATACTGCTGAGCTACTCCGCTGATTGACAACTCACCGAGAATCAGTTCAAGACACGGAACTGCGACTGCCAGTCGTCGGGTTACTCCCATTGTTCCTGGCAACCGGAGCTGCCGAAGCGTGCGTTCGAATCCGGGTAGATCAACAAGTTTGGCGGTGCTGGACACAACAAGCACCGCGGCAAGCAGAGCGCGCAACGCATACACAATTAGCGCTATCAACTCGGAAAAGCCATCGAAAGGGAGGATGACGCGGATCCCTGAGAACGGGCCCACCCCACGAAGGCACGGAGGGTGACTTCATAGTTCGCAACGCCTTTCGCCCGCACCACACCGTGCGGATCAATAACGTGGACAAATGGTTTGACACGAACTCGAAAACGTCCATAGAGATCCTCAGCCGCCGGGATCATTGGCACAGATATTGCAAGACTGTCGGCGATGACGTCGCAGATCTCCTTGGATCTGGGGCTAAGCAGAAGGACCTCGATGTCGGAGTCGGACGAGTGGATCCTGTTCAGTCCAGCTCTGAGGTCTTGAAAGACCGCAAGCTCTTGATCAGCAAAGAC
>Ga0307374_10013404_pt1 | contig 11349 bp, 6 predicted proteins | sample OX3MG_FD_202532 | JGI IMG/M metagenome (GOLD analysis project Ga0307374, IMG submission 202532) | Soil microbial communities from Risofladan, Vaasa, Finland - OX-3 | ecosystem: Environmental > Terrestrial > Soil > Coastal area > Acid sulfate soil | place: Finland: Risofladan, Vaasa | collected... | reverse complement strand
GATAATCGCGCACCTCACCGTTCACGCCCGGGTACTGCAGCAGCACGCCAAAACAATCGGCGTTCACCGCATCATCGGCTTTGCCGGTCTTCACGGTGATGCCCAAGGACTTAGCGCGGGTCTGCACTACCTCGATGGTCTGGGGCAGCACATCGTCGGCCACGAAAAATATATCGGAGATGGATTTGCCGGCGCGTTTCACCAGGGTCATGGCTTCGGCCGCGGCGCTGGCTTCGTCCAGCAGGGAGGCATTGGCGATGTCGAATCCTGTGAGATCGATGATCATCTGCTGGAAGTTGATGAGCGCTTCGAGACGCCCCTGTGATATCTCCGGCTGATAGGGCGTATAGGAGGTGTACCAGGCCGGGTTCTCGAACACATTGCGCAGGATCACGCCGGGTGTGTAGGTGCCGTAATAACCCTGTCCGATGAACGACTTGTAGACTTGGTTCTTATCGGCCAGTGCCCTGAGTTCCGCCAGCGCTTCCTGTTCGGATTTTGGCTGTGTGAACTTGCCCAGCGACATGGCGCCCGCCAGACGGATACTGGCCGGCACCACCGCTTCCATGAGCGCCTTGCGGGTGGCGTAACCCAACTCTTTCAGCATCAGCTGCTGTTCGGCGGCATCCGGGCCGATATGCCGGCCGATGAACGCGCCATGCTGCTCCCGATCGTCCAACGCGCTTAAAGATTTTTTGGGAAGTTCAGTCACTGCGTTCATGCCTGGAAAATCTCACGATAAAACCGTGGCGCACATCCGATAGTTGCATCCACGCGCTTTGAACTCAAGTGCTGATGCATCGCTCTCAGGCCTCGTCCTTCAGTACCTGCTCATAGGCCTTGGCATCCAGCAAAGCCTTCAGCTCTGCCGGGTTCGAAGGTTTGAGGCGCAGGATCCAGTTGCCATAAGGATCAGCGTTGATCTTCTCGGGTGCATCCGATAGTCCGGTGTTGCCTTCCAACACCTCGCCTGCTACCGGACTATATATATCAGAGGCAGCCTTGACGGATTCCACCACCGCGCAGGCTTCACCGGCTGCCAGCTTGCGGCCGGGTTGCGGCACCTCCACGAATACGATGTCACCGAGCGCCTCCTGGGCGTGGTCGGTGATCCCGATGGTGACGCTGCCGTCGCTGGCACTTTTGATCCATTCATGGCTCTTGGTGTACTTCAGGTCGGCTAGGACTTTGCTCATGGGATTCTCCGAGATACTTTGAAATCTTACCCCCTCACCCTACACTCTCCCGCAAGGGGAGAGGGGAATAAGGAAACAGTTACTTTATTAATATCTTGCCGTTGCGCACAAACGGCGGCTTCACAACCCGTGCCTTGACGGGCTTGCCGCGTATATCGACTTGCACCGAATCGCCGGTGTTCACCGGCACACGCGCCAGGGCGATGGAACGCTCCAGGGTTGGCGAGAACGTGCCGCTGGTGATCTCGCCTTCACCGGCGCCATTCGCCATCACTTTCTGGTGGCTGCGCATCACGCCTTTGTCTTCCAACACCAGTCCGACAATTTTGCGTTTTATGCCGGCATCGCGCTGGGCTTCGAGAGCGTAGCGGCCGATAAAAGCGCGCTCCGCCGGTTCCCAGGCGATGGTCCAGTCCAGACCGGATTCCAGCGGCGTCACATTCTCATCCATATCCTGACCATAGAGATTCATGGCAGCTTCCAGGCGCAGCGTATCGCGTGCACCGAGCCCGCAGGGCACTACGCCCTGCTCGATCAGCGCCTGCCAGAGTGCAGTGGCCTGCCCCGGTGGCAACATGATCTCGAAACCATCCTCACCGGTGTAGCCGGTGCGGGCGATGAAGAAGCCACCGAACTTGAGCGCCATGAAAGGCTTGAGCGCCAGCGCCGCAGTGCGTGCATCGGGAGGCAGTGCCTGTACGGCTCTCTCGCGCGCCTTCGGTCCCTGGACCGCGATCATGGCCAGATCCCGTTCGCTGATCTGTACATCGAAAGCCTGCGCCTGTTCACCGATCCAGGCCATATCCTTGTCGTGGGTGGCGGCGTTCACCACCATGCGGAACCAGTCATCGCGCAAAAAATAAACGATCAGGTCGTCGATGATGCCGCCCTGCTCATTGAGCATGCAGCTGTAGAGTGCCTTGCCCGGTATGCGTAACTTGTCCACATCATTCGCCAGCAGCATGCGCAGGAACTCGCGGGTCTTCGGACCTTCCAGATCCACCACCGTCATGTGCGAGACATCGAACATGCCAGCGTCGCGGCGCACCGCGTGGTGCTCCTCGATCTGTGAGCCGTAGTTGACCGGCATGTCCCAGCCGCCGAAATCCACCATGCGGGCGCCTGCGGCTACGTGTGTGTCATATAAGACTGTGTGCTTGCCCATATGGACGGAAACCCAAGGTGACTGAAAACAAAAGGCGGCGGGTATTCCCACCGCCCACGGACTCGTATTCCGGAGATAGGGCTGTATCGCAGGCGAAATAGCACCTGCTAAGCTGCAAAATGATACCGGAAAGCTCCGGCCCGCACCACGCAGGCCGACCGCTTCAAGTATGTGCCTGCTCGGGTTTGCCCGCCAGACTGTCCTTGATCCACTGATCCACCACTTGTTTCAGCACCGTGAGCGGCAAATTGCCGTGTTCCAGCACCGCCGCATGGAACGCCTTGATGTCGAACTTGGAACCGAGTGCATTCTCCGCCTGCTTGCGCAGATTCTGGATCTCGATCTCACCGATCATGTAGGACAGGGCCTGTCCGGGCCAGGCGATATAGCGGTCCACTTCGGTGTTGATGTTCTGCACACTCAGGGCGGTGTTGTCCTCGAAATATTTGATCGCCTGTGCGCGCGTCCAACCTTCGGAATGCATACCGGTGTCCACTACCAGACGCACCGCGCGCCACATCTGGTAATCCAGATAGCCAAACTTCGAATATGGATCGTTGTAGAGGCCCATCTCATTGCACAGGGTTTCGGTATACAAGGCCCAACCTTCCCCGTATGAACTGTAATAGTCGAAGCGCCGGAAGTCCGGCAAGTTGTGCATCTGCATGGCGATGGGGATCTGCAACTGGTGGCCCGGCCGGCCTTCGTGGCAGGTGAGTACCTGGATGTCGTACTTAGGCCGGCTCTCGGGTTTATACAAGTTCACCTCCATATAGCCCGCTACGCTGAAATCACCCGCGGGCGGCACCGAATAGGCTGGATAGGTGTCGGGTGCAAGAGAATCCGGTATCGCACGCACGCCATAGGGCACACGTGGCAGGAGCCATACAGGAAAATATTGCACCAGATGCGGATCCACGTTCTTGGCCGCAGCACGATAGGCTTCGAGTAAAGCTTGCGGGTCCTTGTAATAGAAACGCGGATCGGTGCGCAGGTAATGCAGGAAATCCTGGTAACTGCCCTTGAACCCCACCTGCTTGAACACCTTTTCCATCTCTGCATGGATCTCGGCGACCTTCTGCAATCCTAACTTGTGGATCTGCTCCGGCGTCATGTCGGTGGTGGTGTACTGCCGCACCATGTAGGCGTAATAGGCTTTGCCATTGGGCAGTGCCTCAGCGGCGATACTGGTCCGGCAGTGAGGTAGATAATCTTCATCGTAGTATTTCTGGAGTTTTTTGTACGCAGGCACTACAACATCCGTGATGGCTGCTTTGGCAGCGGCACGCAGCCGTTTCTGTTCCGCTGCCGGGATAATCTCCGGCATCTTCTTGAAAGGCGCATAGAAGCCGCTGTCGTCCGGATTGGTCACGATATTGGCGGCGATCTGATGGGGAATGCGCTGCATCACCACCTGTGGTTCTGTCATGCCGCGCTTCACACCTTCTTTGAGCAAGTCGATGGTCTGGTCCATGAAAACATTCAGGGTCTGCAGGCGCTTAATATAATTTTCGTAATCCTGGGTGTTCTCGAAGCGCAAGGTCCGGGAAATACTTTTCAGGTTCTGGATGCCATCCAGCTGATTCATGGGCATCAGATAATCCTCGAGGTTATAGCCCTGGATCTGTAACTGATAGCGGTATTTGAACAAATCGTAATTGAGCTGGTCTTCAGATCCCAGCTGGCCATAGTCGATCTTCGCCAGATCTTTTAATGTCTGTATGTTCTCCAGCTGTTGCTTGACGAGCGCCGTCAAGCTCACGTCCGGCCACTCGCCATCATATTCATGGAAGCCGTCGGCGGATGCTTCCAGTGGATGCTCGCGCATCTCCCGCTGCCAGGCGTTTTTGATCAATGTGTGCAGAGCAACCGTGGCTGCGTTTTCGACGGGTTGGTTGTCAGTGGCCCGGCCCGGGCTTGAGACCAGCAGGCAGATAGATAAAGCCGCGATAACAGATAGCAAGCGTGTCATGACTTCTCCTCGAATAACGCATTCGGATAGATCGAACTATTAATTAACGGGTATCAGCCAGCCTTATTAGCAATAGTATGAATAGGGTGATTGATAACCAGAATCCTACCAGTAATAAGTACACAATCTCTTTTTCTGGTGGGGCAAAAGCCGAAAAGAACGTGTATCCCTGCGGCCAGCAGGCATACGCTACATATAAAGAATAAGGTTATGACCAAGCACATCCAGCGAGTCCAAGGCTTGCCAGCGGCCAGGCCCACGGATGCCAGCACGAACAACGCGCATAACAGCCAGCCGAACAGATCGAATTTCGTCAGGTGATGCGGGTGCCAGGTAAAAGCCGCGGCTAGATAGCCGGCCATCGAAAGACTGAATATCGCGGTGAGCTTTCGACGCTTCACTGGCTTGACTGTGCTGTGGCCAGGAGTTCAAGCAGTAATTTCAAGCATCCGCTCCAATGCGAGCTTCGCTTCCACGGCATCGGTTTCCGGCACCTTGATCCGATTGACTATTTTGCCTTCGGCCAAATTCTCCAAGGTCCAGGCGAGATGCTGAGGATCGATACGAAACATAGTCGAACACATGCATACCATAGGCGACATGAAATGCACACTGATGCCCTTGTGCTTCACTTCTTCATGCAGGCGATTCACCAGGTTCAATTCTGTGCCCACAAGCCAGCGGCTGCCGGGTTCAGCGGCATGCACGGTTTTTTGGATGAATTCTGTGGAGCCTACAAAATCGGACTTCAGGCACACTTCAAAGGCACATTCCGGGTGACATATGATTTTTGCATCCGGGTATTTCTTCTTGAAGTTACCTACATGCTCTGGCCGGAACATCTGGTGCACGGAACAGAAACCGTTCCATAAAAGTATCTTGGCTTTACGGATCTGTTCTTGCGTGAGCCCGCCCATAGGCTGGTTGAAATCCCACACGGCCATCTCATCCAGTGGCACGCCCAGCTTGTAGCCGCTCCAGCGACCCAGATGTTGATCCGGGAAGAACAAGACTTTTTGCCGCTGCTTGAAAGCCCACTCCAGAATGCCGCGGGCGTTGGTGCTGGTGCAGACGATGCCGCCGTGGCGGCCGCAGAAAGCCTTCAGGTCCGCAGTGGAATTGATATAGGTGATGGGAGTGACGTCCTTATCCGGCTCCAGCACTGTCGCCAGTTCGCGCCAGGCCTTCTCGACCTTAGCGAGATTGGCCATATCGGCCATGGAACAACCGGCAGCCAGATCCGGCAGCACCACGGTCTGTTCGGGACGCGAGAGGATGTCTGCCACCTCCGCCATGAAATGCACGCCGCAGAACACAATGGTTTCGGCGTCCACCTTGGATGCGAGACGTGCGAGCCTGAGAGAATCGCCGGTGAAATCGGCGTGGCGATAGACTTCCTCGCGCTGGTAATGATGGCCGAGGATGACCGCACGTCCCTTAAATTTTGCTTTAGCCGCACGGATGCGCGCATCGCAGGTCTCGTCTTCCAGAGACGTATACAGATCAAATGCCAGCGCCGGCGTGGCCATTACCCTTACCTCCCGCGGGGGCTGCCCGCAGATGGCGGATATTTTACGCCCGACTAACTGCCAGGGTTGGCCACTCTACTTTCAAAAAGCCCCCAAAGCTAAAGGTTGGGGGTACGGCGAGCCAAACTGGCGACCGTGGATAGTAACACTGAGCTTATCCACTTAATTAGAGTCGGGAACGCGAAAGATGGGGATGGACTTTGTTACAGCCTAGCTTGGTTTGGTATGAGGTTCCTGACCCAACCCTTTGACCAGTCAGCCACCCCAATTCCCCAAACACTTCATTGGGAAGATGGCTCTTTTTGCATGAAATTTGAGGAACGATAAATTCCGAAAGGCATGCGGCTATGTTTGTATCATTATATGTCGCTCGAACTACATTCTAGGCCGTCGCCGCGGTATGCTTGATAATTGGGTGCTTGCGGGATGCGGCCCGTTTCGAAGATTAACTGATCGAGGATTAACTGACATGGCTGATGTCTTCGTTTCCTATGCTCGGGCCGACAAGGCGCGCGTCGCGCCGCTGGTCGCGGCGATCGAGGCCAAGGGCTGGTCGGTATGGTGGGATCCCGAGATCAGCCCCGGCCAGGAGTTCGACGACCAGATTGATGCCGAAATCGACGCGGCCAAGGCGGTGCTGGTAGTTTGGACGCCGACCTCAGTGGTCTCGCGCTGGGTGCGTGGCGAAGCGCGCGAAGCCGCGGAGCACGGCATCCTGGTGCCGGTACGATTCGAACAGGCGCGCCTGCCGATGGACGTGCGCGCGATTCACACCACCGACCTCGACGGCTGGAACGAAGATCCTACGAGTCCGCCGGCGCAGGAATTCCTGCGCGCGCTCGCTGCCATGGTTGCGCGCTCGCAGGCCGCGCAATCCGCAAAGGCCGGAAGCGCCACGTCGGCATCGCCGACGTCATCAGCGGTGGGGGAAGCCAAGCGCTTCGCGATCTGCGTGCTACCGTTCGCCAACATGAGTGGTGATCCAGAGCAGGAATATTTCAGTGACGGGATCACCGAGGACATCATCACCGACCTCAGCAAGGTTTCAGCGCTGGCGATTGCGTCGAGCAACAGTGCCTTCCTGTACAAGGGCAAGCACGTCGACATCCAGAGAGTCGTACGCGAACTCAAGGTCAGCCACGTGTTGGAAGGCAGCGTGCGTAAGGCCGGCGGCCGGGTGCGGATCAATGCGCAATTGATCGAGGGCGCCAGCAACAACCACGTCTGGGCCGAACGTTACGATCGGGACGCCAGCGATATCTTCGCGATCCAGGACGAGATTTCGCAGGCCATCGTCAAGGCGCTGAAGCTGCGCCTACTGCCCGAGGAGAAAAAGGCCATCGAACGCCGCGGCACCAACAGTGTTGAGGCGCACGACTTGTACCTGATGGCGCGGCAGATTTACGTGACCAATCAGGAGGCTGACGAACGGGCCTCCAAGGCCATCGTTCACCTGTGTGCTCGTGCAACCGAGATCGATCGAAACTATGCGCAAGCCTGGGCACTGATGGCGATCGGGTCCCGGACATTGCACGTACTCGGGGTCGGGTCAGACGATGGCATGGCGGCTGCCGAAAAAGCGCTTGCGTTGAATCCCGATCTGGCCGAAGCCCACGCGGTCAAGGCTTCCATCTTGCTCATGAAAGGCCGTACCGACACGGCGGCCGATGAAGTCGCGATTGCCTTGAAGCTGGATCCCGAATCCTACGAGGTCAACCGCGCGGCTGGGCGGCTGAACTATCAACTGCATCGCTATGAGGACGCGATCCGGTTGTTCGAAAAGGCCGCGGGCTTGATTGATGCGGATCTCCATTCCGCCTCGATGTTGATCAGTTCTTACAATGCGCTGAATGATGCTGTTGGCATGCATCGCGCCGCTGAACTTGCGTTCAAGCGGGCCGAAGCCATACTCACTCACGATCAGCACAACTCCGGGGTCATTGCTTATAGCGCCTACGCGCTTGCGGCGTTGGGCGAGAGCGAGCGCGCCAAAGTTCGCATGAACCGTGCACAGCTGATCGATCCTGAAAATTGGAACATGCGTTACGCTTTCGCGTGCGCACTGAGCGTGTACCTCAAAGACAAGGAGGCCGCGCTGGAGATGCTCAAGTCAGTGTACGCAACGATCACGGATGCGTTTCTCCCTTATGCAAACGCCGACCCCGATTTCGAATTGCTGCATGATGATCCGCGCTACCAGGCGATGGTCGCCGCCGCCGAAGCGCGGCTCACGACCACCGGGGCCACAGCGGCTGCGCGTGCGGCCGACCCCATCAAACCAGAGGCCTAACTGATATGGCTGACGTCTTCGTTTCCTATGCTCGAGCCGACAAGGCGCGCGTCGCGCCGCTGGTCGCAGCAATCGAGGCCAAGGGCTGGTCGGTGTGGTGGGACCCGGAAATCAGCCCCGGCCAGGAATTCGACGACCAGATCGATGCCGAAATCGAAGCGGCCAAGGCGGTGCTGGTAGTGTGGACAGCGGTTTCGGTGGTCTCACGCTGGGTGCGTGGCGAGGCGCGTGAAGCCGCCGAGCGCAACATCCTGGTGCCGGTACGATTCGAACAGGCGCGCCTGCCGATGGACGTGCGCGCGATCCACACCACTGATCTCGATGGCTGGAACGAAGATCCCGCGAGTCCGCCGGCGCAGGAATTCCTGCGCGCGCTCGCCGCCATGATCGCGCGCTCGCAAGCCGCGCAGTCCGCAAAAGAGGCAGCCGTTTCCCCGGCGGCGTCTTCGGGTCGAAGCGCCGCGCGCTTCTCAATCTGCGTGCTGCCCTTCACCAACATGAGCGGCGATCCCGAACAGGAGTATTTCAGTGACGGGATCACCGAGGACATCATCACCGACCTCAGCAAGATCTCGTCGCTGTCCATTATCTCGCGCAACGGTTCGTTCTTGTACAAAGGCAAGCAGGTCGATATTCCCAAGATTGCGCGTGAGCTGAAGGTCACCCATGTACTCGAAGGCAGTGTACGCAAGGCCGGGGGTCGGGTACGGATCAGTGCGCAGTTGATTGATGGCACCGTAAATAACCATGTGTGGGCCGAACGTTACGACCGCGATGCCAGCGACATCTTCGCGCTACAAGACGAAATTTCTCAGGCCATCGTCAAGGCCCTAAAGGTAAGCCTGCTGCCGTCTGAGAAAAAGGCCATCGAACGTCGTGGCACCGATAGTGTCGAGGCCCACGACCTATACCTGATGGCGCGGCAGATTTACGTGACGTATCAGGAATACGATGAACGTTCCGCGCAGGCCATCGTCCGAATGTGTGCCCGCGCTACCGAAATCGATCCGCGTTATGCACAGGCTTGGGCAATGATGGCGATGGGTTACCGCAGTCTCCGCGCACTGGGTATGCAATCGGATGAGGACATGGCGGCCACTGAGCGTGCGCTTGCGCTGGAACCCGACTTAGTAGAGGCGCATGCGGTAAAAGCATATATCCTGCAAATGCGGGGTGAAATAGATGCAGCGATCATCGAAGTCGAGATCGCACTGAAACTCAATCCCGAATCCTACGAAGCTAACCGCACCGCGGCGCGTCTCAATTACCAGCTGCACCGGTTCGAAGATGCCGCTCGCTATTACGATAAGGCTGCGAATCTGATGGACGCGGACCTGAATTCGGGTTCCATGTTGATCAGTTGCTACACGGTGCTCGGTAATGCAGCGGGGGCACGCCGCGCAGCGGAAATGGTACTCAAGCGCGCCGAGACTGTATTGGCGCGTGACCAGAACAATTCCGGGGCCGTGGCTTACAGCGCCTACGTGCTCGCTGCGCTGGGCGAGGGCGAACGGGCCAAAGTGCGCATGAACCGCGCGCTGCTGATCGATCCCGAGAACTGGAACATGCGCTACGCCTTTGCATGCAGTCTGAGCCTCTATCTGAAGGACAAGGAAGCTGCGCTCAAGATGCTCGAATCTGTGTACGCAACAATCACGGAGTCTTTCCTGCCCTATGCCAAGGCCGATCCGGATTTGGATTCTCTGCATGATGACCCGCGCTACCAGGCGATGGTCGCTGCCGCCGAAGCGCGGCTCGCAGCCATCGGAGCCAAAGAAGCTGCACGTGCAGCCGACCCCATCCAACCCGAGGCCTGACCGGAATGGCTGACGTTTTCGTTTCCTACGCCCGAGTCGACAAGGCACGCGTTGCGCCGCTGGTGGCCGCAATCGAGGCCAAGGGCTGGTCGGTGTGGTGGGATCCAGAGATCAGCCCCGGCCAGGAATTCGACGATCAGATTGACACCCAACTCGTCGCTGCAAAGGCAGTGCTGGTGGTGTGGACACCGACATCGGTCGTATCACGCTGGGTGCGCGGTGAAGCGCGTGATGCCGCCGAACGCGGCATCCTGGTTCCGGTGCGTTTCGATCAGGCGCGCCTGCCGATCGACGTGCGCGCCATCCACACCACCGATCTCGACGGTTGGCACGAGGACCCTTCGCACCCTGCCGTGCAGGAATGCCTGAATGCACTGGCCGCAATGATTGCGCGCTCCAAGGCTGCGCAGCCCGCTAATGCAGGAAACACCACGGTTTCACCCTCCAAGGCCAAAGCATCACCCCGCTACTCGATATGCGTGCTGCCCTTCACCAACATGAGCGGCGATCCCGAGCAGGAATATTTCAGCGATGGCATCACCGAGGACATCATTACTGACCTCAGCAAAATTTCTTCGCTCCGCATCATCTCGCGCAACAGTACCTTCATGTACAAGGGCAAAAACGTGGATGTGCCGAAGGTCGCACGTGAGCTCAAGGTAAGCCATGTGCTGGAAGGCAGCGTACGCAAGGCGGGCGGGCGTGTGCGCATCAGCGCGCAATTGGTGGATTGTGAGGACAATGGCCATGTCTGGGCTGAACGCTACGACCGGGACGCGAGCGATATCTTTGAACTGCAGGATGAAATTTCCCACGCTATCGTCAAGGCGCTCAGGTTGCAGCTGCTGCCCGAAGAAAAAAGAGCCATCGAACGGCGGGGTACCGAGAGTGTGGAAGCTCACGACCTTTACCTGATGGCACGACAAACGTATGTGACCAGTCAGGAAGATATGCGCACCGCACAGGCGATTGTCCGACTGTGTACTCGCGCCACCGAGATCGATCCGAACTATGCGCAGGCCTGGGCTCTGATGGCCATGGGATACCGCAGCCTGCGCGAATTGGGGTTCGAATCAAATGACGGCATGACGGCCGCGGAACGCGCATTGGCCCTCAATCAGGAATTGGCCGAGGCGCATGCCGTCAAGGGCTACATCCTGCTAATGAAGGGTGATACGGACGCGGCAGGTACCGAGATCGAGATCGCGTTGAAGCGGGAGCCCGAGTCGTATGAAGCTAATCGCGCTGCCGGGCGTTTGCATTATATATTGCGTAACTACGAAACTGCTGCCAAATATTTTGAAAAAACAATCAGCCTGATGGATGCGGACGTCAATTCCATGGGCATGCTTATTGGATGCTACAAGGCGCTGGGCGATG
>Ga0307374_10013403_pt1 | contig 11349 bp, 9 predicted proteins | sample OX3MG_FD_202532 | JGI IMG/M metagenome (GOLD analysis project Ga0307374, IMG submission 202532) | Soil microbial communities from Risofladan, Vaasa, Finland - OX-3 | ecosystem: Environmental > Terrestrial > Soil > Coastal area > Acid sulfate soil | place: Finland: Risofladan, Vaasa | collected... | reverse complement strand
CGGTGTGCGCCAGCAAGGGCGTCCGAGAGGCGGCGGTCGACCTCGGGATCTCCTGACCCTGCTCCGGCTCAGCCGGCGCGCCGCTCCACCATCTGCTTGCGCTCCATCTCGTTCAGACCGCCCCAGATGCCGTGGGGCTCATGGATACGAATGGCGTACTCGAGACACTCCGCCCGTACCGCGCACGACCCGCAGATCGCCTTCGCCCGATCCTCCCGCTGGAGTTTCTCGTCCTTGCGCTCGGCGTGGGCAGGCGGAAAGAAGATCTCCGCCTGCGGCCCACGACACGATGCCCTGAGCTGCCATGTATCAAGCGCCTGCTCCACGTTGCCCAACTCCCCCTGTACGCCGTCGGGTCTTCACACCCTTCGGTTCCTCCAGCAACGGAACGTACTCGCCCCGGGAGTGGGAAACAAGGGGTCTGACCAGGATTTCTCATCGACGCGTCCCCTGCGTCGCCGCCGCCGGTCGATCGGGCGCTGATTCGCCACTGAGGGTGACCGTCATGGAGCCGGCGGACCGGAACCGGACACTACGCTCCTCTACGTCATGGACGTCAGCGCCTTCTGTACCCAGAGCCGAGTCCTGATCGTGGCCGGCAAGGGTGGCGTGGGAAAGACCACCATGGTCGCCGCACTGGCCCACCTGGCCGCCCGGTCCGGCCTTTCCGTCCTGGTGGTGGAGTTGGAGGGCCGGAGCGGAGTGGCCACGGCCTTCGGCAGCGACGATCCACTCGGTTACGCGGGGTCGGTGATGCGGGCGGCAGGTGCGGCGTCGGTGACCGACGACGCCCCATCCACCAAGGCCATTCCCCCCGGCACGGTGCAGGCCCGGACCATCACGCCTGACGACGCCCTCCTCGAGTATCTGGCCGACCATGGACTCCGACGGGTCTCCAAGCGCCTGCTGTCCTCGGGGATCATCGACATCGTGGCCGGAGCCATCCCCGGCATCCGGGACATTCTGGTGCTGGGCAAGGTCAAGCAGATCGAGAGGAGCCGGATCGCCGACCTGGTGCTGGTGGATGCGCCCGCCACCGGGCACACGATGACCTTTCTCTCCTCGGCCGGAGGCCTGTTGGACGCCGCCCGGGGTGGGCCCATTCGGGCCCAGGCCGCCGACGTGGTCGAGCTCCTCTCCGACCCGGACCGGTGCCAGGTGGCACTGGTCACACTCCCCGAGGAGATGCCGGTCAACGAAGTCATCGAAGCGGCCTACCAGCTCGAGGACAAGGTGGGCATCGCCCTCGGACCGGTGATCGTGAACGGGTGCTATCCCCCGCTCGACGGCCTGGACACCCCCGCCGCCGACGCCGCGGCCGCGGCCGGGGTGGACCTCGCCCCCGGGGTCGTGTCATCGATGGAGGAGGCCCGCCGGTTCCGGTTGACCCGGGCCGAGCTCCAGGCAGAGCAGCTCCAGCGGTTGGCCCACGAGCTTCCCCTCCCCCAACTGCGGGTGCCCTTCCTGTTTACGGCGTCGGTGGGGCCCGAAGAGCTGGACCGGTTGAGCGATGCGCTGGCGGCCGGGGTGGCCGCGCTCAACGACCCGGCCGGAGTGGCACCGTGACCGGTGCGGTGACCCTCAGCGAGGTCGTCCGTCACCGCTCCATCATCATCTGTTGTGGGTGCCAAGACCACCACCGCGGCTGCCTTCGCCCTCGAGGCGGCCCGTCTGGGTCGGTCGGCGTGCGTGGTCACCATCGACCCGGCCAGGCGGTTGGCCAACTCGCTGGGCCTCGATGCGCTCACCAACCGGCCCACCCTGATCGAGGGCCCATGGCCCGGCGAGCTCCATGCGCTGATGCTCGACCCCAAGGGGACGTTCGACGACCTGATCCAACGGTATTCGGACTCCGCCGAACAGGCCGAGGACATCAAGGTCAACCGGATCTACCGCAGTCTCACCGGCTCGCTGTCCGGGACCCAGGAGTACATGGCCATGGAGAAGCTCTACGAGCTGGTCGAGGAGGGCGGGTTCGATGTGGTCGTCGTGGACACTCCCCCGTCCCGCAACGCCCTCGACTTCCTCGACGCACCGAGGAGGCTGACCCACTTTTTGGAGAACCGGCTGTTCCAGGCCCTGATGAAGCCCACCCGGGCCGGGCTCAAGTTCATGGGGGTGGCGGCCCAAGCACTGCTCCGGACCATCTCGCGGGTGGCGGGCGCCGACATCGTCCGCGACGCGGTGGCCTTCTTCCAGGCCTTCGAAGGGATGGAGGAGGGATTCCGCACCCGGGCGGCGAGGGTTCGCGAGCTGCTGACCCAGGAGGGCACCTCCTTCGTGCTGGTGGCATCCCCCCGCCCCGACTCGGTCGACGAAGCCGTCCATTTCGCATCCAAGCTGGCCGAGTCGAACATGTCGGTGACGGCGCTGGTGGTCAACAGGGTGCAGCCCAGATTCGCCGACGACGCCCAACTCGCCGGCCTTCTCGAGGACACCGGAACAGGGGGCGCGCTGGACCAGCTGATCGAGAACCTCCGCGGCTACACGGCCGCGTCGGACCGCGAGGAGCAGGCCTTTGCCGACCTCGTGGCCAAGGTGGCCCCGGCCCCCGTGTACCGGGTACCCCTCCTCAATTCGGATGTCCATGACCTCGACGGCCTGGGCACTATCGCCGACCTCCTGTTCGCCGGCCACGCCGGTGTCATCGCATCGGATGGCCAGGTGAGTGGGCCTTCAGGAGGGCGCTAGCCTGTGGCGGTGCGCTCCATCCTCGTGGCCAGCGACGCCCCGTCCGTCAGAGCAGAGATCGCTGCCATCGCAGGCCGGCCGGACATCACCATCCGAGAAGCGCGATCGGGCCCTGCGGTGATGGCCGAGGTGGCGGAGTCTCTTCCGGACCTGGTGGTGGTGGACCTGCAGATGGGGAACATGGGTGGCATGGCGGTGTGCCTCGAGCTCCGCCTCGAGGCCTCCTACGGCAAACTCGAACACGTGCCGGTGCTGATGCTGCTCGATCGACGCCCTGATGTGTTCCTGGCCCGCCGATCCGGAGCCGAAGGGTGGGTGGTCAAGCCGCTCGATCCGATCCGCCTCCGCCGCGCCGTCTCCTCGCTCCTCGAGGGGGGCACCTACTACGACGAGTCGTATCAACCCCTCTCTGTCGTGTCCACGCCCGTTCCCGCCGGCGCCTGACGGCTCCGTCCCAACAGACAGCGTCACAACCGTGCCCGTGTTCCGACGCCACGAAGACGAACCATCACCCGGCCGAAGCAGTCGGAGCGGCCGGAGTCGCGGGTCGTCCCGCCGCCGGGCCGGGGGCGATCCGATGGGATCGCGGGAGGACGGTGGTGCCGACGCCCAAGAGCAGTTCATCATCGACGCGCTCAACGATCTGCACGACACGGTGATCCGCGAGGTCATGACACCGAGGGTGGACGTGGTGGCGTTGTCCATTCCCCTCACCGTCGAGGCCGTCACCCAGGCCGTGAGGGAGTCGGGGCACAGCTGCTTTCCCGTCTACGGGGACAACCTCGACGACCTGATCGGTGTGCTCTTCGTCAACGACCTCTTCCGCGCCGGCTGGCAGGTCAGCGGGACTCCGGTCGGGGCGAAGGGCACGCCACCGATCGGCTCGACGGACCCGGCGATGACCGGAAGGGGGACTCCCCCGACCCCCGACCCGATCGATATCTCCCGGCGCCTCCGCCAGCCGTTCCTCGTCCCCGAATCGGGGTTGGTGCTCGAAGTATTGGCCGAGATGCGCCGACAGCGCCGGGCCTTCGCCGTTGTCGTTGACGAGCACGGTGGCGTCGAAGGGGTGCTGACCGTCAAGGACCTGCTCGGAGCCCTGGTCGGGGACCTACCCGACGAGTTCGATCCGGACGACGAGCCTGACGTGGTCCGGGTGGACGGGAGCCGCTGGTTGGTGGACGGCCGGATGAGCGTCGACGATGTGCGGGATCGGCTGGACATCAATCTCCCCGAGGGGGAGTACGTGACGTTGGGTGGGTACCTCTTCGACGGGTTCGGGCACATTCCTGCCGAGGGTGAGGCCCTCGATGTCGACGGGTGGGAGCTCCGGGTCACCGAGATGGACAAGCGCCGGATCGCCAAGGTTGTGGCCAAGCGCCCCGATCCGATGCCCACCCCATCGGACGATGGGTCACCGACCGACGGCGCGGGGAGCCAGCGCACTTCTGTCGGGTAACATCTCGCAGGTCAGGGTCGGTGTCACTACCCATCCTCAGACGGGCTGTGGCGCAGCTTGGTTAGCGCGCTGCGTTCGGGACGCAGAGGTCCCCGGTTCAAATCCGGGCAGCCCGACCATAAGACCCTTATTTGAACCATCGCCCAAGAGGGCAGTGGCCAGGGGGTGTAGTCCAGAATCAACGGAACTTGCCGAATGTCGGACAGGGTGTTGGGCAGTTTTCGCGGAGTGGACCTGATCCCTGATTAGGAGCAACTCGTCGGACGGCGGCGTCGCCTCATTGACACCTTCCTCAATCACATACAGCCGCTGGAACATGGCCGAGTTCATCTGTCGCCGCTGATCCGGACCCATCTTCCGATACACGTCCTGCGGTCCATCCAGAAATGCCTATGCGTTCCCGATCCAGAGGATTGGTGCAGGCTGAGTTCGACCACGTCAAGTAACTGATGATTCGGCGGACAGGTCACGGGGTCGGACGCGCCGGCCCGTGAATGCCCAGGTGAGAACCAACACGACCATTCCGACAACTCCGACCGTGACCACCGTGCCAAGTGCTGCGGTCGGCAGCTCCAGCGCATAGAAGCTCCGAACGTACGCGATGGGAAAGAGGAGGATGAAGGCTACGCCTACAGACCCCACGAGTAGCGCTCGGCGCCAGGTCATGGGTAGGGCTACGAGCACAAGCACCGTAAGGCTGAGCATGAGCGCAACGAGTGTTGCGCTCGTACGCTGTTGGATCAGTGGCAAGTTGTGATGATGGGCGACTGAGTAGGCCGCAAGCACTGACGCGGAAACGATGATCCCGGCCGGAATCGCGAAGCGCAGCACACGATCCACGAATCCCGGGATGTAGCGACGGGTATTAGGTGCGAGCGCCAGAAAGAACGTCGGGACGCCGATCGTGAGCGTATCGATGATGGTCAGATGCCGGGGCAGGAACGGATAAGGCCACAACAGGAGGCTGACGGCGATGGCCAGCGCGGTCGCCCAGACCGTTTTGGTAATGAAGATGTTGGCGACCCGTTCGATGTTCGCCGTGACCCGTCTCCCTTCTGCAACAACCCCGGGCATGGATCCGAACCGCCCGTCGAGCAGGATCAACTGGGCGACGGCCCGGGTGGCTGGCGCCCCGGACCCCATGGCGATGCCGATGTCGGCAAGTTTGAGGGCGAGCGCGTCGTTGACCCCGTCGCCGGTCATCGCCACCGTATGACCACGTGCCTGAAGTGCCGTGACCATTGCCTGCTTCTGGCGCGGAGTCACCCGGCCGAAGACGGAGTGGCGCCCGAGGATCTCCGCCAACTCGTCCAAATCGTCCGGCAACTCGCGGGCGTCAATCGGCTCTTCGGCATCGGGCATTCCGATCCGTGCGGTCACTGCAGCGACCGTCAGGGGGCTATCGCCAGAGATGACCTTGGTCGTCACGCCCTGCTCCGCGAAATACGCCAGGGTCTCCGCTGCGTCGTCACGCACCCGCTCGGCAAAGACGAGGAGAGCAACCGCGCGGAGCCGCGGTGGGAGGACGTCGCCGTTGATGGGAATATCGGTGGTGGCGAGCACCAACACGCGTTGGCCAGTCCGAGCGAGTTCGCCTGCCCGGTCGAGGGTCGAATGGTCCGTGTCGAGTAGCACCATCTCCGGAGCCCCAATGACCCAGGTGCCGTTGGATCCGAAGCTGGCAGCACTCCACTTGCGCTCCGAGGAGAATGGCACGGACGCCTCTCGGTGCCAGCCTGGATTCGCCGGGAAGGCATGGGCGATGGCCTCAAGTGTGCCGTTACGGTTCTCATTATCGGCAAGGGCGCCGAGCGCCATCTCGAGTGGGGCCGCCCTGTCCAGAGGCACGATCTGGTCGAATGCGACGGATCCGTCGGTCAAGGTGCCGGTCTTGTCGAAGCACACCACATCCACGCGGGCGAGGGCCTCGATGGCCGGAAGCTCTTGGACGAGTACGTTGCGTCGAGCCAACGTGACGGCGGCCACACCGAAGGCGACACTGGTGAGCAATACGAGCCCTTGCGGGACCATTCCGACCAGTCCGGCGACGGTTCCGCTGACGGCGTCGCTAACGCTGTCCTTCGCGTGGAGCTGGCTGAACAGCAGCATCGCCGCAATTGGGACGATCGCCCACGTGACATAACGGAGCAGCCGGTTGATGCCGTCCATAAGCTCGGAACGGGCGAGGGTGAATCGTCGTGCCTCTGCTGCCAACTTGTGCGCGTAGGCGTCAGCTCCCACGGCAGTTGCCTGGAAGCGGGCCGATCCCGCCACGACGAAGCTGCCGGACAGCACTTCGCCTCCGGAGACCTTGTCCACCGGTTCCACTTCACCAGTGAGGAGGGACTCGTCAACTTGGAGGCCCGCGCTCGCTCGGATAATTCCGTCGGTTGGTACTTGGTCTCCAGTAAGAAGGCTGACCATGTCGCCCAGCACCACCTCTTCGATGGCGATGTCATGTTCTGAACCGCCTCGCAAGACGAGAGCGCGTGGAGCGTTGAGTACGGCGAGGCGATCCAGGGTTCGCTTTGCTCGGAGTTCCTGCGCGATCCCGATGAGTGCGTTGGAGACGACGACGATTCCGAAGAGGGCGTCTTGGATCTGACCGAAGATGAGGATCGCCGCCAACAGGGTGCCGAGCAGAAGATTGAACCGCGTGATGATGTTGGCCCGAAGAATCTCGCCAATGGTCCGACTGGTTCGTTCACCGCTGACATTGATTTGGCCGAGGGCGACACGCTGGGCAACCTCGGCTTCGGTGAGCCCAGATGGTGAGGTCTCCGCATGGATTCCGGCAACCCACCGTCGCTCACTCGCTGGACGGTCAGTCGAGCCTTCGTTCATGCCCTCAGGCGAAGCGAATGACGCTTGCCGCTCCGACGACCAGGCAGAAGATGTTGGAGGGCGTGGGCGTTCGGGTCTCGAAGTACTTCACGAGGAAGCGAACCGACACGCAGGCCGCTACGCCGCAGACGAGGTATCCGACGATGACCTGACCGCAAATGTGGGCCCGGGCGGGTCCGGCGAGAGTCGGCAGCTTGAGCCCACATGCTGCCAAGATAACGGGGTCGCCACGTGGAACCCGAACCTCGCTGTCTCTTCGTGGTCGAGATCCCACCACCGACCGCCGGCGATGGTCACACCACGTTCGCGCCAACTTCAGGCCGGCGCGATCGAGGATCAACGTTCGTTGGACCCTTTCAGGGCGGGTGCTGACCTTCGGCCCTACGCCTGTGCACTTACCTGGCGCAAAAATGGGGGCCATGGACAGGAGTCGCTGCTTCGGGTCGCGGTGGATGGCATCGCGCCCAGGAACACTCCTGCCGCTCGCACTCACCGTTTGCGGATTGGTCGGGGGTGGCATCCTCCACTGGGCTGGTCTAGGAGCTGGAGGGAACCTGGTCTGGATCATGGCCGCTGGTTGTGGCATCGCGTTGTCCCTCTACTCGATGGTCATGAGTCTGCTTGTGGGTCGGCTCGGTGTCGACGTCATCGCTCTCTTGGCACTGGTGGGCGCGGTGGCCGTCGGGGAGTACCTGGCCGGGGCAGTCATCGGCGTGATGCTTGCCAGCGGCCGGGCCTCGAAGGTTGGGCTGCTGGCCAGGCCGGCCGGGAGCTCCAGGCATTGATCGATCGAGCCCCAAAGTCTGCGCGCCGCTACGAGGACGGTCATCTCGTCGTCATCGACCTCGACCAGGTGTTGCCCGGTGATCTCCTCCTGGTGGCCTCGGGGGAGGTCGTGCCGGTGGATGGCTCGCTCGTCTCGGCCTCAGCTGTCCTCGACGAGTCGGCGCTCACCGGGGAACCGCTTCCCGTAGAGCGCGCCCTGGGAGACCGGGTCCGAAGCGGGGTCGTGAACGCCGGGGGTCCCTTGGACCTCCGGGCCGTGACCAGTGCCGAAGACAGCACCTACGCCGGCGTCGTCCGGCTGGTCGCCGAGGCCGGGCGCATCCAAGCGCCGGTGGTCCGGCTGGCCGACCGCTACGCGCTGGCCTTCCTTGCGGTGACCCTGGCTGTCGCGGGGATCGCCTGGGCGGCGGGTGGGGCGAGCCGTGCTGTGGCGGTCCTGGTAGTGGCCACGCCCTGTCCCCTGATCCTGGCGGCGCCGGTGGCCCTGGTCTCAGGTCTGTCCCGTGCCGCCAAGCGAGGGGTCATCGTCAAGGGTGGAGCGGTTCTCGAACGGGTGGCCACCTGCACGACTCTGCTGATCGACAAGACCGGGACCATGACCGTGGGGCGCCCGGTACTGACCGACGTCGTGTGCGCCGGGTCGGAGCCTGCCGGCCGGATCCTCCAGCTGGCTGCCTCCCTGGACCAGGTCTCCCCTCATGTCCTAGCCGGCGCCGTAGTCCTGTCAGCACTCGAGCAGAAATGCGAACTCTCACTCCCGGAGGGTGTCGATGAGCTCGTCGGCCAGGGCATCCGAGGAACGGTGGCCGGGCACCGGGTGGCGGTGGGGAAGGCGTCGTGGTCAGGAGTGACGGGCACACCGAACTGGGCTCGTTCGGTACGTCGCAAGGCACAGCTCGACGGTGCCCTCACCGTCTTCGTGGGCATCGACGGCGTACCGGCCGGTGTTCTGGTATTCGATGATCCCCTCCGACCCGACGCTGCTCGGACCCTTCGCTCCCTTAGGAAGAGCGGGATCGCCCGCATCGTGATGGTGACCGGTGACCGGACCGAGGTGGCCGAGACTGTCGGGGCGGTCATCGGGGTCGACGAGGTACTAGCAGAGCGCTCCCCGGCCGAGAAGCTCGACATCGTTAAGTTTGAGACACGGCGCGCCCCGACCATGATGGTCGGGGACGGGATCAACGACGCGCCCGCACTCGCCCTGGCCGACGTCGGGGTCGCTCTGGGGGCCCGAGGGGCCACCGCCGCGTCCGAAGCCGCCGACGTCGTGCTTACCGTCGACCGGTTGGACCGCCTGGGTGAGGCAGCAGCCATTGCCCGGCGCACCCGGCGGATCGCCATCGAGAGCATGGTGGCAGGGATGGCCCTGTCCTTGGCCGCGATGGGCGTCGCTGCAGTGGGTCTTCTACCAGTTGTCTGGGGCGCGATCCTCCAAGAGGTCATCGACGTGGCCGTGATCCTCAACGCCCTGCGGGCGCTGCGCGGGGGCGTGACCGAGATACGGCTCGGTGAGGAGGACCCGCTGCTGACCCAGCGGTTCCAGGAAGAGCACCTGGCCATTCGGCGCGACATCAATCGCCTCCACGATGTGGCCGATGCCCTCGGGTCGCTCGATCCTGAGGCTGCCTTGGAAGAGGTGCAGAGTGTCCAGCGGATGCTTGTCGAGGAGGTCCAACCTCACGAAGAAGCCGAAGAACAGGAGCTTTATCCGGCACTCGGACGCTTCTTCGGGGGAAGCGACCCCATGGCCACGATGAGCCGGGCCCACATTGAGATCACCCATCAGATCCGTCAGCTGGGTCAGCTCATCAACGGCATCGGGCCGGACGGAGTCGATGAGGTAGACCTCACGGAGCTGCGGAGCCTGCTCTACGGGTTGTGCGCAATCCTGAAGCTGCACACCGCCCAGGAGGACGAGAACTACCTGTCGCTCGCCGATGAACCGAAACGAGAACGACGTGTGGCCGAGGCAAGCTGATCGCGTCGGAAGCTCAAGTTTTCGTTGACCGGTCCAACAAGCGCCGCCAAGCTACGGCCACGTAGATCGAGTAACGGACCAGGCGACCAAGGAAGAAGGCCAGCGTCAGTGCGCCGAGGGGCAGGTTGAGCAGTCCGGCCGTCAGGAAGAGCTGGGTCAACGGCAGAGGCGATTCATCTATTCGGGTGAGGGAGTCCTCAACTCCGACGCGGTTGACCTGAACTACAGCAGCTTGTCAACCTTTGGAAGTCATCGGCGCCTCCGAGAGGCGGAGGGCGAGTCGGTGCGAAGGAAGGTTTCATGACCAACCGATCAGGCGTTCCCGGCGACGGGCGTCTTCTCGGATATAGCGGGGCCGATGATGACGACCGGACATTGAGCGTGGCGGGCGCAGTCTTGGCTCACCGAGCCCAGCGTTATCTCCTTGAACGGTCCGAAACCCCGAGATCCCACGACCAGCAAGTCCGCCTCGTTGCTGAGGTCGATTAGCGCCGAGGCCGCGGGCGGATCGCACAGACGTCCTGTGACAATGACGTCCGGGGCCAAGGCTGACGCTTTGTTGACGGCGGCGTCGAGAATCGCCCGCTCACGCGCTTTCTGTTCGGCGAACGCCTCGACCTCTATCGCGGCTTGGCGGAAGAACGAAACGTGCACCAGCTCAACCGTGGCCCGGCGCAGGCGAGCCTCTCGAACGGCCCACTCGAGGGCACCGAGCGACGTTGGTGATCCGTCGACGCCTACCACGATTTTCGGCGGCACCCGCCCGCAGATGTCCGATCCATCAGAGCCGATGGACATCGGCCACCTCCCTGTTCCCATCCAGTGTGACCCTCGCGGGCTCGAGCGAACAGGGCATTTGGTCCCCTCGGGCATCGTCTTCTGAAGGACGGTCATCGACTGGGGACTTGCGACCCTGGGCCAGCGACCGGTCTGCCCGGCAGAATTCAGCTCGGCGTCAAGCCCGGAGAGGATGTTCGACCGCAGGATCTGGGTGATCGACCGCCCACCTGCTGGTCAAATCGAGTCCGTTCACCTCCACCCGAAGACTCCCGCCTAAATCATCTTCGTGGACATCGCTTGCCGCTGCCGAGTGAATTGTCTGCCAGTGTCCGAGCTAGCCCTGCTCGCTTTCTTAGCTCCGATAGTGACGCGAAGGGTTTTGCCGCCACCGGCACCTGTGGGTGAGTCGAACCCGCAAGGACCGATGTGGCTAGCCTGATCTACGACAGGTGGATTGCTGATGCTGTCATCGGTTGGGAGAGGACGATGAGACTTCTCAGACTCGTTGCGGCGATGGCAGGCATGCCTCTGGCTGCAACGATTGTGGCTGCTGGTCCGTTGGCAGCTACATCTGCTTCGGCAGCGCCTACGGCCCTGGTCAAATGCCAGTCGATGCAGTCTGAGGCGTATAGCAGTTCAGCACCGATAAACCTGACTGGCTGCAGTCGGCCGCGAGTGACAGGTGGATCGGGAACGTGGGGCCCTCCTGGACCGCCTACGTGGTCAACCGGAAATGAAACGAGCTTCATCATAATCTCCGACACCTTCCCTAGACCCAGTCGGTGCCCAGGCGCTCCCATTGAGTTCG
>Ga0307374_10013402_pt1 | contig 11350 bp, 7 predicted proteins | sample OX3MG_FD_202532 | JGI IMG/M metagenome (GOLD analysis project Ga0307374, IMG submission 202532) | Soil microbial communities from Risofladan, Vaasa, Finland - OX-3 | ecosystem: Environmental > Terrestrial > Soil > Coastal area > Acid sulfate soil | place: Finland: Risofladan, Vaasa | collected... | reverse complement strand
CGGACACGGAGGACCGTCTGGGCACACGCGGGCGGAGAGGTTGATCAACCTCACATGGGGTGTTCGCGATGCAAAATGATCGAGCAAGGAATTGAGACGCACGAAGTCGAGATCGCGGGCCGTCACGCTCGACGTACTTCCGGTGTCGGTGAACGGAGGCTGGGTCAACATATCCACGGTGGCACCGGTTGAAGTAAACATCCGCACGCGAGCACGAATGCGACTTAACAACACCGCATACCATCGCTGAGATCCCGGGGCGACGACCGTTTGATGAATACCAGAACCGACAACGAGTGCACTGCGTTCCCATGAACTCGACCACACCACGACATTCGGACGCCCCGCATGTAGAGCGTGAAATTCCGTGGCGATGGCACGCTGCTGGCAGCCGCGGGTGGAAGCGTTGACGTCTCGACCATCGACAAAGGAAGGTCCAATTTCCCCGCTTACGACACCACAACCAATGACTGAAGCATCTTCGACGCGCACACCGATCGGCGCCCCAACGGCTTCGAGTCCCGGCAACATCGTGCAGGCGGTGGAATCGCCAACCACGAGGATGCGCGCAACGACTCGGTCACTCTTGCCGGGACCTGTGCCCTCCAGCGATCGCAGGTCCTTCTGGGTCGGAGATGGGCATCCATGTCCTGTGTTCAGGTTGGCAAGACCCGGCGTCGCCAGCGGTGCCGATGTGTGCGAGTGAAGCTCTACCGTGGCGACGGTGAACGTCGAAGCGATCAGGAACCCGCCAAGTGCCAGACTCGCCCAGCGTCTGGCGATGAAGTAACTGCTGTGACGGATTGGGTTTTCAACCAGCCAATAGGTGATCACCGCGAAGACAACGGATAAGAGTTCCCAACTCAGCGCTTGCCAGACGGACAACATGCCGCCCGGACTGCGTTCGGTGGCGATGATAAGCACCGGCCAATGCCACAGGTAGAGAGAATACGAGATCATGCCAAGCCACTGGAATGGCCTGAGCCGCAGGGCACATTCGGCTCCATACCTCGGCTGTGCGGCGCCACCAGTGATGACGAGTGCCGCTCCTACTGTCGGAAGCGCGACGGCAGAGCCAGGATAGGGCGTAGATGAAGAAAAGAACACCGCAGCCGAAGCGATGAATGCAAGTCCGGTCCACGACAAGACAGCCGCGATCGAAGTCGGCAAGCGTCGTAGGCTGGTGCTCAAAACCGCGATGATGCCTCCGAGCGCGAGTTCCCACACCCGCGGAAGGAAAGAGAAATATGCTGCCGTCGGACTATTCGAGGTCTGGAAGATCGAGAAGGCAAACGAGAGCACGGCTGCAGTGCCGAGAACCATGGCAAGTCGACCCCGCAACGGCAACCTGGTCGTCATGCCTGCGATGACCATGAAGGTGACGGGATAAACCAGGTAAAACTGTTCTTCGACGGCCAACGACCAATAGTTTTGCAATACTGATGGTGGAAGCTGTGATGCAAGATAATTCGTACCCGAGTTCGCGAAGTGCACATTGACGAGAAACAGGGATGCCCACCGAGCGTCGTTGGCAGTTTGGGCACCACTCAGGGGACCGAGCACGATGTACGACGCGATCACCGCGACCACGATCACGAGCGTCGCAGCCGGGATGATCCGACGAATCCGACGGGCGTAGAAGGTTGCTATCGACGTCGCACCGGTCATCTGGCGCTCTCGAAGTAAGACACCCGTTATTACGAAACCCGAAATTACGAAGAAGACATCCACACCTACGTAGCCGCCACCTATACCGGGAACGTTTGCGTGGAACAGGAGAACGAGCGCTACGGCGACGGCCCGTAAGCCCTGGACGTCAGGACGGAACCGTCGGTCCTGTGGGATAGCCAATGTCCGATCACCAGGCGTCTCGAGAGTCCCGGTGGGCATCGTCTGGTCGTCAGGCAGCAACCTTGAGCCTCCAAACCCGATACCCGTGGGCAACAGTCGGCGTCACGCCGAGACGCCGAAGGCAGCCGACTCCGGGACAACAGGTACGATTAGTGCCAGCGACACAGGGCCCAGACACAGCGGCAGTCGGTTCGGTCGCACTTGCCCGTTGTGACTGGTCACACACGCAATTATTGCAACTACGGCCCAGCCAGCCAGCAGCGCCGTCCGGCCGACGAGCAGATAGCTCCAACTGTGGTTACCCGGATGACTTGAACGTGGACACGAGTCCGCTTGTCGACTCCTCGTTCCAAGGCAGCCACTACGTCGGCTCCTGTAGGCCGGGAAGGCATTCCAAAGCTTGGCACAGGCCGCCGGGTGGCACCCCATCCCGGCGAACTAGGCCACCCAGGGTCACAGGCCTTCCATAACAAGACCGGATTGGGTGCCACTCCGACTCGAAGCCCTCCCCCACAATCAGCCGAAGACCTGCGATTTCGGGACTTGACCCACAGGACACGCGAACCGGGAGTCGAGTCCCGCTCCGGACACGTGGATTTCGGATTGAAGGTCCAGATCGCACCCTGCGCGCGTATGGTCCGAAATTGATGCAGAGGTCACAAGTAGGTCTCAAGAGAGTGCAACCGCGACGTAAGCAACTCGACCGACCTCCTCATTTTAGCGATTCTCGTCGGCATCGTCGCTCTGGGTGGGATCGTCGGGTGGCACACGGAACGGGCAACAGTTCTGACAGGACGACCATAGATGTGCCGATTTCAATGAGGCTGTCGAGCCAAAACCTGCCAGTGTCACCAAGCTGGCCTAGCTCGCCGCTTACGCCGGCACGAAGACACGAACCAGATTCCACCTGAGTGTGGCCGCTTCACCTTCAGGACCTCAACCACGGGACAAGGGGGGCTCAGACCACCCCGGCGTCACGACGGCATACCCGATGCCCTCTCCCGGAACTCGGGTGCCACGCAGGATACCCTCACCTCACGCCGGGGCGCGTATCATCACCAATCATGCGAGTTCAATACTTTGCTTGGTCAGGCGCGTTCCTGACGATGGTGGCTGCAGTGTTGTTGACATCGGGCAGCCCCTCGACCGCAGGAACCATTCCCCTGGCGACTTATCACGCCAACAACGCGCGTACTGGTTACTCCACGGGTTCTTCCCTCACGACTGCAAACGCTTCGAATCTTTCTCAAAAATGGCGAATCGCTGCGTCTGCGCCGATCTCAGATCAACCCATCGTCGACAACGGAATGATCTATTGGGGGGACTGGAACGGGCGAATGCACGCGACAAACCTGTCGGGCAAATCGCGCTGGTCGACCTCGCTGGGCACAGCTTCCAAGCCGGCATCGTGCCCGTTCCGCCTGGCCAGGCAAGGAATAGTCAGTTCCGCAACTGTCGGCGTCCTGAACGGTCAGAGAGTCGTTTGGGTGGGAGGCGGTGCTGGACAGCTCGTGGCACTCAAAGCATCGAGCGGCAAAATTCTCTGGTCGACGCGTCTGGGTACGCCCCCCAAGTACGTCACATGGACCTCGCCAGCCTTGTATCACGGCAGCATCTACGAGGGCGTGGCCTCGTTCGATGACTGCCCGGTCATAAACGGCAGTTTTGATCGTGTCAACGCGGCAACAGGTGCTATTCAGGCCGTCAACCATCTTTCGGAGAGTCCTCGTTGTATCGGGCCGAGCGTTTGGTCGTCGCCAGCGATCGACCCCACAGACAACTCGGTCTACGTGTCGACGAGTAATGCGATCGTGCGATCCCATCCCAGCCAAACATGCGAATCCTCGGATCAAGAAGCCATTTTGAAACTCGATGCCACCACCCTTGCTGTAAGGTCGGTCTGGCAGGTGCCTGAATCCGAACAGGTCGGTGACTCCGACTTCGGTGCCAGCCCCATGCTCTTTACGGGCACTATCGGAGGAAAGAGCACTCCTCTCGTAGGCGCTGAGAATAAGAACGGCATCTACTACGCCCTGAACCGTGATGATCTCGCGGCTGGACCCGTCTGGAGCTATGTCGCCGAAGACCATGCGTCGGCCACCAATCCCGCCTGTTTGGACGCCAACACCATCTCATCCTCGGCATGGGCCGGACCTGGCGCGCCGGTCATCGTTGCGGGATTGTCAGTGCACGGCTCGTCCTGCATCGCCACGTTGGCTGCGCTCAACCCGGACACTGGCCAGCCCGAGTGGCAGGTGGCACTCCAGGGTGAGATCGTCGGACCCGTGACCGAGGTTCCTGGACTGGTGGCCGTCGGTGCCGGTCAACATGTCGACGTACTCTCCAGTTCCAATGGAACCATCCTCTTCTCGTACACCGAGCCGAGGTCCACCAGGAGCAAAAGCAGAGCCATATACGGCGCCCCTGTTGATTACTTCTGGGGACCACCGACGATCGCCGGCCGCACGCTGTACGCGGCAAATCAAGACGGCAATTTGCGTGCCTTCTCCCCCTCGTCACCTGCCCCCTAACCACACACCGGGACTGGGGCGCAGCTGCGGGATACCCTCAATTCGTGGCACAAACCGCCGCGCGCGAGAAGCTGGGCCACGCGCTCCGGGGCAAGCTGCGTCAGGGGATCCCCGCCAAGGTGCCCACCCCGACCGGCTTCTGGCCCGTAGGGTCGATTTGTGATTCGCTCCGTCTGGAGTGGATCAAGGAGTTTGCGCGATTGCTTCGACCAGGAGGCACGCTCGTCGTCACGACACGAGAGCGAGACTTCATCCTGGGATGTGCGAGGCTGCGAGACGACGACCCCGACACCCTCGATCCGCTAACGAACTACGCAACCATGGGTGCACGTGGCGCCTTTTTGGACACTGAACGATCCCTAGACAGGTATGACGCTGGCGAATACCGCTGCGATGCAACCGGAGCTTGCGACAAGCTTCCCTCAGATGCGTACGGGGAGACCTGCATCCCACTCGCCTATGCACAGCGTCAGTGGCAACCACATTTTTCGGTGATTGAGTTCAAGGACGACGCACCCGAAATCAGACAGAATGTCATCGTGGCGAGGCGAACGTAGCCTGCCGGGGTGGGCGTCCCCGTTCGCCGTGCGGGGCGACCCTCGCAAGGGCGCGCTAGGGCGGGTCTCGGACGTCGACCAGCTCCACCCAATCGGCCTCTGGAATGTTCCGTCGTAAGACGAACCCCTTCGCCGGATCGCCGTTGCCCCAACGGCGGGCGGAAGTTTCCAGGCCGCTCGCCGTCCCTGGAGGAAGTACCGCCCGGTACGTGGACGAAGGCACCAGCTCCTCGTCAGGAAACTCCGCGACGAAGTAGCAACAGAGACTTTCGTTGAACTTCCAGCCCTGGTCGGAGTCGGTCCGAGTTGTCGGCCACACCACCCGATCCGGAATGGCCCCACTGATCTCAGAGGGCCAGGTTGCGCGGATCAGGACGTTCGCCCTTATCCCCTCTCTAGTCCCGTGCGTTCGTCCGGTGATTGAGTCGCACTCCCTATTTTCGCCCTGAGGGTGGTCATAACGGGGTCACAGGCGTTGTGCATTGCCCCGGACGGACCGCCGCGAAGGTGCTCACCGCTCCCCTATCTGACCACCTCAACAGGACTTGCGGATTGTACGGATTCGGGCGAACGGGATTGGCGGGAGTTCGAGTCCCGCTCCGGGCACGGATTTTCGAGTCGGCGTGGCGTGAGCACAGAGGTGCGAAGGGTCCGCCAGCTGTGTCAGCCGCCGTTGAGACCGATCGGCAACGGGAGGCAGAATCAGCCGCATGCGCATCGGCATCGCCCACCCCTTCGGCTGGGCGGTCGCCGTGACGGCGGCGGAAGATCGCCGGGTCGTCGACCGTCGCCGGATCGAGTTGATCGAGCCCGGCCTGCCGGTGGCACCGATCCATCACGAGGGAGCCGCCTTTCCTCTCCATCAGACCGGGGAACAGCTCGACGACGCCGCCCTTGCATCTCTGGTGGCGGAAGTGCGGGCGTCTGTAAGCCGAGCCACGTCGGCTGCGCTGGCCGAGATCGCGACGGCCGTGCCCCACCCGTCAATTCGAGCGCGCTCCGCGCCTGGCCCGATGATTTCCCCGACGACATCGCGCGGCAACGTCGTGTGCCGTACGAGAGCCGGGCCGATTCCGTCATGTATCTCGAAGTCCTGGCTGAGCAGGCGCGCGCACGCGGATGGGCCGTCGCCTTCTTCGACGCCAAGAACGTGGAAGCCGAGGCGACCCGCCTGTTGGGCGACCGGGCCCATGCAGTGCTGCACGGTCCGCGCGAGATGCTGGGTCCGCCGTGCGCGAAGGACGGATGGCGCTGGCCGCGACGATCGTCGCCGTCTGACCGACCGGCGGGTCGCAGGCCGTTGCGGCGTCAGCGAATGGGACTACCGAAGCGGATCAGGTTCCCGTCGGGATCGCGAACGAAGCCCTCGCGTTTGCCATAGTCCTCGTCCTGCGGGCCGTGCACGGCGATTCCGGCCTGGCTCCACTCCTCGGCCACCCGATCGGCGTCCTGGCAATGGAGATAGAGGGCACCGTGACCCGCCGGATCGCTGTCGGTCGCGAGGGCCAGGTGAATCGTGAGATCGCGACCCCTATGGGCGAACGCGTAGGTGTCGTCGTGGAACGAAACGGCGAAACCCGCCCGCTCGAACCAGGCCACCGAGCGGGCGATGTCCGCCACGTTGAAGATCGGCTCGAGCCCGGTGACGAGCCAGTCCCCGGTCATGAGCTGCACCTGGCCGTCCCGTTGTCCATTCAGTCCGGCGAGACAGTCATGACAGATCGGCATGTCCGGGTGCGATCGCAGCCTGACCCACCAATCGACCGACGCTGAGCAGCAGGTACAGGTCGCGGCCACTGCCGCAATCATAAGGAGGGCTCCCGAGGCGGGTCAGCCGGTCTCATCACCCGGTTTTCGCGTGGTGCTGGCGCCTGCGACCGCCAGGCCGGACGGTCACCTGAAAAACTGCCTGTGACCAATGATTACCCCACAACCACACCGCATTCCAGGGGCTGCGACCAGTTCCGACCGGATCGATTCACGGAGCGGACAACCCACATTTCGCACAACGGGGATCACCTGCCTGACCAGAGGATCCGACACTCGCGTTGGAGCACGGCCCAGAACGTGCAAACGTTGGGAGCCCTGCCGGCGCCGTGGTGATGCTCCGGGGGCAGAATGCTCCATCGGCGCAATCGCCCATCCTGATCGACCTCTCATGACCCGCATCGTTCGAAGTGTCGGATTTGTTATCGCCCTGGCCACCGCGAGCCTTGGCTTGGGCGGGTTCGCCTGGACGTCGGGCGGTCCGGCATCGGCCCAAGGTGGAGGGTTCACACCGCTGCCGCCCGGGTGGGAGCTCTGCGTCCTTCAGGGGCTCGGCGCTCCCGCTACGGCCAACAACGTGGCCGACCTCGACGAGTGGCAGGCCGCCGAAGGTGGCTCGACCAACAACACGGCTGCCTTCAACCCCTACAACACGCTGCGGACGACCGACAACGCGGGGGCGGCCATCCCCGGGGCCGCGGCCTCGGCCAACGGGTTCCCGGCCTTCCCGGCATGGGCAGGTGGATGTGCGGCGACAGTGGCGACACTCTTCCAGCCGAACATGTGGGTGATCACCGCCGCACTCCGGGCGGGCGACGTCTCCCCCCCGGCGGCATTCCTGGCCATCGTCGACCAGAGCGCCTGGTGCGCGCCGTCGCCGACCGGGGTGCCGTGCTACGTCAACGCCATGGTGGTGAGCCCCGGCAGCCTCGCTCTCGACGTTCCGAGCAGCTCTGCGCTGGACGTCTACGGGAACGTGAACACGGACCTGCAGTCCTACCAGAAGTCCATCACCACGGTCACGGCCGACCAGGGCACGGTGGCCGAGCGGTATCTGGCACTGGCTGCCACCGAGACCCAGGTGTCAGCGGCCCGCGACAAGCTCGGCGCCGCCTCTCGCGCCCTGCACGGATTCGCCATCAGCGAGTACGTCAACAGCGGGCTGTACTCGGGCGCTCCGCTGGTGAGCAATGGCAATGGCAGCACACAACCGTTGACCTCCCGCACCCCGCAGGATGCGGACGGCGTGGTGGAGCAGCAGTACCTCGGCGTAGCCGCCAACAACCTCATCAACGACAACGGTGCGGCAGCCGGCGCGTTCAAGGACTCCAAGCAGCACCGCAGTGACGCCGCGAAGGCGCTCGGTGAGGCCTCCCTCACGTTGACGTCGGATGAGGAGGCCGAGAGCCGGGAGCTGACGCAACTCATCAAGGACGTGGCGACGTTGGAGCACGCCGGCGCCTGTGCCACCGTCACCATCACGACGCCTCCGACGAGCACGACCGCTGCCGGCGAGTCCACCACGACGACGGCGGCGGCGCCGACGACGACCACCACCACCACCACGACGACGGCGCCGACCACGAACACCACCACCGTCCCGCCGACGACCACCACAACGACGACGGCCGCGCTTCCCCAGGGCGTGATCGATCCGGCCGCGCCGACGACGACAACCACGACGGTCCCGCCGACCACGACCACCAGCACCACCACCATCCCGCTGACGACCACCACGACAGCGACCCTCCCGCCTGCCGCGGTTCCGGCAACGACGAACGCTCCGCCGGCGGAAGCAGCCGGCGTGGCTCAGCTGCAGGGTTGCATTGCGACCTTCGCCCCTCCCGCCAGCGCCTGACGGCCGACGGATCGCTCGGAAGGCAGCCTTAACCGAGCGTCAGAAGCCGGTCGCCGCGATGATGGAGCCGTTGAGGTGGTTCCCCGCCATGGAACCGTCGTTCGGCGCGTCGCCGTAGGGGAACACGGCACCGGCCGCCGAGGCGACCCAGTAGCCGCCACTGTCGGCGTCCGCGAAGATCGCTGAGGCCGGGTTGAAACCGCCCACCGCGCCAACGGGACCGCCCCTCCCTACGGCGTCTCCATAGGCGTACACGGCGCCGTTCGCCAGCAGGACCCAGTACCCACCGCCGTCGGCGGTGCGGACGGCGGACGTGACCGGGGAGCCCTGGTTCCCGGGTGCGCCGTAGAAGGTGGCGTCCCCGAAGGCGTAGACGCTGCCGCTCTGTGTGACCAACCAGTAGCCGTTGCCCGAAGCGTCCGGTACGACCGCGACGGCTGCACCCGAACAGCCGCCCATTCCAGGACACGAGCCTTCGAACCGGGCGTCGCCAAAGGCGAAGACGCCGCCGTCCGACGCCACCATGAAATACCCACCGCCGTCGGATGACGGAACCATGCCGACAATCGGTGCGTTGAGGCTGTGTGGAAGACCCGAGCCGGCCGGGGCCAGTCCGGCCCCGGGAATCGATCCGTAGTAGCCCGCGTTGCCGAAGGCGAAGACGCCGCCGTCCGACGCCACCAACCAGTAGCCGGCCTTGTTCGCGGTGGGGCTGATGCCGACGACCGGGCGCTGCAACTTGATGCCGCCGGTCGACCCGTAGAACTGCGCAGACCCGAAGGTGAAGATGCCGCCGTCGGAACCGACCAGCCAGTAGCCGTGCGCGGGCGCGGGCGCGGGCGGCGGAGGCGGCGGTGCCACCGGTCCACCGGTCACGGTAAAGTCGTTTGCCGCACTGGTGTAGCTGAGCACGTAGTCGCTCCCGTTCGCACCGCCCAGCACGACGCCCGCGCACGATGCCGGGACCAGCGTGTAACTCCCTGACGCCAGATTGCCGGTAATGGCGGTAGCGGGGCTGACCTGGCTGCAGCTCAGTCCGGACGTGGTGACCGTCACGCCGAAGGGCGCGGTGCCGGTCCCGTCGTAGTTGGCCGTCGCGGTGAATGTCGGCGACCCCCCATAGGCCTGTGTACCTGACACGACGACCGTCAGCGGCACCTGGGTCAGGCCGGCCGCCAGCGCCGACGCCACAGGCGTCCCCAGCCCGGTTGCCATGTCGTAGCCGCTCATGGCCGGATACGTGCCGCCGGCGGTGGCGTTGTAGTCGTTGGTCCCCGACGCGATGTCATTGACATAGGTGCCGGGTGCCTGTTGCGCCAGGAGATACAACGCGGGATTCAACAGTCCGTAGCCGGCGGTATTGCCGTCGGCCGAGGCGACCACGGCCAGGACGGACGCCCAGAGCGGCGCCGCCCCGCTGGTTCCGCCCAATGCGATCCACCCGGGCCTGTTGACGCTGTCGAAGATGATGTAGCCGCTGCTGGGATCGGCGTCCGCGGACACGTCGGGGACCTCTCGACAATTACCGCCCGCGTTGGCGCAGGGGGTTCCCGTGCTGCCACTGACCACACCAATCGCCCGTTGGTAGGCCGGCATCGTGAACGTGGTGGAGATCCCACCCCCTCCGGCCCCCTCTGAGTAGTACAGCGCGTCGTTCCACGCCTGCTCGGTCGGCGGAGGCCCCAGATTCCTCGCCCCGTGACCGAAGGTCGTTCCTCCGACGGACGTGACATCGGGCTGACTGGCGGGGTCGGAGACGGCGAGGTTCAAGTTCTGAATGACATCACCGCCGTTCGTCTCGTCGGTCACCCAGACATAGTCGCGGCTGCCGTCGCTCACCAGTTGCCCCATGGCGTCTGTGCCGGTTTCCAGTGAGACGGTCGAGGTGATGCTGTTGGTCGACGTGTTGACGGTGGCCATGACATCGCCGGGAAAACTCAGGCCACTGAGCACAGCGAGCACCTCGCTCCCATCGGGAGAAAGACCGATCGACTGCACCAGGCCGGTGCCGTTGGAGGGCTGGGTGGTGGCGATCGTGTTGACCATCGTCTTGTTGTTCAAACTCACCACCGAGATCCCTCCCCCGGTCCCGGCATTGGCCACGTAGAGGTCGCCGGATCCGTTTGAGACGGCGAGCGCCACGGGATCGTTCCCGACCGAGACCGTCGAGGGGGTCGAGGAGCACCCGGTGGTCGTGGTGGCGTTGCAGGTCAAGGCGGGGAAGTACGCGACCTTCCCGTTGGCACCGTCGGCCACGTAGACCGATCCGTTCGTGGCGCTGTCCACGGCCAGGGCGGTCGGAACGGCGGACGCGGAGACCGTGAGGGACGCAACATAGCGCGTCGCAGAAGAGGTTGCGCTGAAGACGGCCACCGTGCCGTTGCTGTTGGCCACATAGAGAGTTGACCCGTTCGCGGCGAGCGCCGTCGGCGAACTGAGATGGGTCGAGGTGACTGTGGTCGGGCTGCCACAACCGCTGATCGTGGACTGGTTGCAGGTACTGGTCGAGATCGCTGTCAACGTATTGTTGGCGCCATTGGCGACGAAGACCTTTCCCGCCGTCGTATCGAGGGCGACCGCGTCAGGTCCCGAGCCCGTCCCCGTCGACACGGAGCCCGCCGTGGCGAAGTTCGAGGGGTTGCTCGTGCTCCCTTCACTATCCACGGTGAGCGCGTTACTCGACTTGTTGGCCACGTAGAGGGTCCCGGTCGAGGGATCAACCGCCTGCGCCACGGGGTTCGAGCCCGTCCCGGCATCGATCTCTCCGTTGACGTTGCAGCCCTGTG
>Ga0307374_10013401_pt1 | contig 11351 bp, 7 predicted proteins | sample OX3MG_FD_202532 | JGI IMG/M metagenome (GOLD analysis project Ga0307374, IMG submission 202532) | Soil microbial communities from Risofladan, Vaasa, Finland - OX-3 | ecosystem: Environmental > Terrestrial > Soil > Coastal area > Acid sulfate soil | place: Finland: Risofladan, Vaasa | collected... | reverse complement strand
CCGAAGTCGATGGGATGATTGCGTCGTGGACCAGCTCCAACCGCCCGCCCGATGGAGCGTCGCGGTCAACGAGGCGACGTGGATCGCCGAGCGACTCGGGCCCTTCGGCGCTGCCGTCACCTCGGTCGTACCAGCCGGCTTCGCGGCGTATGCCCGAGTGCTCCACCCCGCCGAGGATCCGCGCCACGGGCACCGCCTGGTCCGCTGGAACGAGGTCGCCGCCTGGAGCGGCCTGCCGCTCCACCCTGACGCCCAGTTCCACACCGTTGCACTTCCGCCGACGCGACCCGCGGCGCCGGCACCCTGGTCGGGCCAGGGTCCGCACGCAGGCAGCCTCTACCCGCCCGATGCCGAGGTCCTCGCAGAGGTGCTGCGGGGCCGCACGACCACTCCCGAGGAGTGCTTCTTCGCTATCTGGGACGGCTATGGCTGGGGTGGGACGCTGCTCAGCACCCCGGGTACGCCGCCGGTGACCCTGCCTGACTCGGTGCCAGCAGCTGCGCGCCGAGGACCTCGGCTTCGCCTGCCTGGTCGCGACTACCTGCTCTACACCGGTCCCGTCGAGGCGATCACCGCGTCGGTGGACATCGGAGACTGTCAGACCGCCAACCTCGCGTGGCCGAAGGACCGCGCTTGGTGCGTGGCGAGCGAGATCGACCTCGCGTGGAGCTACGTCGCCGGTTCGGCGTCCTTGGTCGGGCGCCTCCTCGACGAGCCGCGCATCGAAGCTCTCCCGGCGGGTCCGGACGATCCGCTGACGCGTGTCGAGCCCTTCGTCGCCAGCCTCGTTTCGCGCGCCGTCGACGAGCTCCTCGCGAACGGCCACGCCGTGATCTCGACCTCGCGCGGGACCGTCGACGTGTCGCTGGAGCGGCCGACCCGATGGCGGGCCGGTGCGCTCCGGGTCCGGACCAAACGGGACGACACCTCGTCGGGGGAGGGTTGGTCCAGCGGAGGTCTTGGCCCCGTGAAGAGCCGGGAGGAGCTGCGTCGAGGGGCCGAACGCCGCCTCACCATGTCCGTGGTCGAGCTGGTGGGAGGGTGACAGCGGCGGCGCGCCGAAGCGCCGGCTTGGACCGTGGGGGCGTCGAGCTGCCGCACGCCGCCGGGGGACATTCGACGCGCCAGAGCGACGACCGCCTGCGCGACGTGGCGGCAAACATCGGCACCTCGGGGTGCGGCCGACCATCCGGCGTGGCCCGAATTCGGCGGGAGTAACCGTGAGCTCCTTGCCGGCCATTACTTGCGTGATGGACGACAAGAAGCGCCCGGTGCGGACACCGCCAGAAGCGAGGTTCGAGCAGCTATACCACGAGCATGTCGATAGCGTCCTCGCGTACGCGCTGACCAGAACACGGCCCCATCTGGCGATCGAGGTCGTCGAGTCGACGTTCCTGGTCGCCTGGCGACGGCTCGAGGAGCTTCCGGAGGTCAATCGCGCCTGGCTCTTCGGAGTGGCCCGCCGTGTGCTCGCAGACCTCCGTCGTTCCGAAGGAAGGCGGGAGGCGCTCGGCCATCGGATCTACGCGAGCCGTGCGATGGACAAGGCATCAGTCGACCCGGCTGACGAAGTGGTCGAGCGAGACAGTGTTCTCATCACACTTGCCGGCCTACCGGATGCCGACCGGGAGCTGCTCTGTCTCGTTGCGTGGGACGGCCTCACCGCCGAGGAAGCTGCCACGGCGTTGGGTTGCTCGAAGGCAGCTTTCAAGGTACGACTCCACCGCGCCCGACGACGCCTCGAGTCAGCGTTGCGAGACGGCGAACATGGTGCGACCGGCAATCCAACGCATGTGCAGTTGCCGCCTCGATCAGCGGGGTGCCTATCGAAGGAGGCCAGCTCATGACCGGACACCGGGGACTTGAACTCCTGGCGGGCGCTCGTCCTCGTGCCGCAGAAGCACGTACGGTGCTGTCCGAGGACGCCCGCGCGGCGATGCTCGAGCGCATTATGAGGGCAGATCGCTTCGATGATGATCTGCCCGCTGTCGCTGGTCGACGCCTGAGGGCGCGTGTTGCTGTAGCTGCCGTGGTCGTCGCGGTGACTGCGGGAGCCATAGCCGCTCCCGTCGTGCTCAGCAGTTCAGGATCGAGGGACCCGGGGCCTGTTTTGCAACTCGATTCCTACCGGCTGAGGCTGCCACTCAGCTACCGACTGGTGGATTCGGTCTCAGCGGCGTGCCCTGCGGCGATCGTCACCTATCACATGTCGGCCAAAACCCCCGTCCCCCCGTCAGACCCTGCGCAACCGAACGTCGTCGCGGCGGCGAGCGCAGCCGGCGGCTGCGTATCGATGTTGCTCTCCAGCCCGTTCAGGCCGGGATCTGCCGACTCGCCGTACGTGCCGGGCGCCGACGGTCCGAGAGCGACTCACGTGGCGATCCGGGGCTATCACGCCGCAGTCGCTGCATACGAGTGGCTGGGAACTGGAAACATGGCTGGCGTGAGCGAGGAATACCTCGACATCACGGTGCCGACGCCAGGTGGTCAGGCACAGGACCTCGTGTTTGCCTCGGTCGGGCTCTCTCGGTCAGCGCTCGTGTCGCTGGTATCACGCAATCTCTCGAGCTGATCGCCCGGCCAACCGCACAAGAAGGTGACATCTCCCGGACGGGCTCGAGTCGGTGACGCGCCGTGTGAAGCTTTGGCCACGGCGCGTAGAGCGCTCGGACGAAGGTGTTCCCGGCGCCATGACGTGCACGCGCCGCAGTGGGCTCGGGGCGATGAGCTCAACTGTCGGGAAGCAGGCCCGATAGCGCCGCACTTCCCCTGCCAGCACGTGGCGCCTACGCACCGCAGCATGTGCACCGAGGTAGAAGTCCGGGATCGACGCCCCAGACGTGATGCCGATCTGGGTCGCGGCGGTCGCGGCGCTCGCGGCGGTCGCGGCGGTCGCGATGGTGGCCATAGTTCTGGCGGGGGGTTCCCTACGGGCCCCAACTGGACCTCGCGATGCCGCGCCGTATTCCCCGAGTGAGAGCGGTCGCGCTTCTCGCCGAAGTCGGCTCCACGACGAGGGCACGGCTTCACATGCAATCCGCGGGCGGAGGGCCGACCCACGCGGCGCCCAGATCAGGTGGCGCTCTCGACGAGGTCTGCAGCCCGTAGCACTGCACCGTCCTCGGCCACGAGCGCCTTGCCGAGATCCTGGGCGCGCTTTGCGGTCGAAGGGTCGAGAACCTCGCGCAGCCCCGACTCGAGGGTCCTCCGGTCGAGGGCGGAGAAGCGGCGATGGGCACCGACCCCGAGCTCTTCGAGCCGGGTGCCCCAGAACGGCTGGTCCGCAAAGACCGAGCACGCGAGAGTCGCGAGGCCCGCCGACAAGCTTGCGGCCGTCGTGCCGGCTCCTCCGTGGTGCACGGCGGCCCGGCAGCGGGGGAGCACCGCGGCGTGGTCGAGCGCTCCGACGCACATCACGCCTTGGTTGTCCCCCGTATCGCCGGTCCTGCCGAGGTGGCCCCAGCCGGCGCTCACGAGAGCACGGACGCCGAGGGAGCGCGCGACGTCGGTGACCATCGAGAGCGTCGCGTCGGGCTCAGCGATCGGCATCGACCCGAAGCCGAAGTAGATCGGCGGCTCGCCGTCGCAGAGCCAGCTGTCGAGCTCGGAGGAGACCCCGACCTCGCCCAGTAGGGCGCGGGTCGACGCGTCGAGTCCGAGGAATCCGACGAACGGCCGGCGGGCGCCGTAGTCGTCGATGCCGGGTACGAGCTGTTCGCTATAGGCTTGCAGTTCGAGCAGCTCGGCTGCGGCCAAGCGCACCGGAGTCGGCCTCGTGGTGGTCGGCAGCCCGAGCTCGGTCCGGAACGCGTTGATGTCTGCGCGCATGCGCTTCCACCACGTCCGCTCGAAGAGCGTCCCGGTCAGCTGGTTGAGCGGCCCAGGTAGCGAACGGGTCGTCACGAGATAGCTCGGGTAGGCCCGCGTTGGCCGGTGCGGTGAGGTGTGGAGCACGACCATTGGGACCTCGGCCGCTTCCGCGATGCACGCCACACAATCCTCGCGGAGCACACCTGTCACCACGAGGTCGGCACCTTGGCAGGCTGCGACTGTGTCGGCGGTCATCGACGGGAACATCTCGTGGGCGATCTTTGCGAGTGCGTCGAGGAAGGCCTTCATGTTGCCCGACGCGAGCCAGGCCCTGCCGTCTTCGGACTCGAGGAACGCTCGGGAGTCCGGTCCGATCGGCAGTGCCACGAGGCCCGCTCCTCGTGCGAGATCACCGAGGTTGGGCGGCACACCGAGGACGACGTCGTGCCTCCGCCGGGAGAGCTCGACGCCGAGAGCCACCATCGGTTGGACGTCGCCGCGTGTCCCGGCGGTCACGAGCGCGATGCGCATGACCACGGCCCTCCTCTCCCAGATCGAGTCGCTGTCGGGGTGTTGGCGAGATCGGAACGAAGTCCGCTGGCGCTCCCGCCGCCAGCATATGTCCACCTGGCGACCATCGGACAAGAGACCTAGCTCCACGAGATCATGGAAGAGCTGACGCAACGCGCCATCGGGGCCATCTCGAACGCGCCAGTGACGTCCAGCGCTACCACGCGGGCCAAGCATGGCGAGAACATGCGGTTGCGTTGTGCAACTCGGCCGCCCGGCGGCCGGGTTGCAGGGAGCTCGGCGGCTCGTCCACGCGTGCCGGGTGGACAAGTACCTGGAGCTGAGCCGGGCCGACTGGGATGAGCGAGCGCGGCACATGCCGCCTCGGCCGTCTACGGAGTCGAGCGGTCCGAATGGCATCATTGAAGGAGCTGGCCGAGGAGGTTCGAGATGGACGAATTGCGGGTGCTGCACGCTGCTGACCTGCACGTCGATAGTCCGATGCGCGGTCTCGTCGCCTACGACGGCGCGCCAGTCGACGAGATCCGGGCGGCAACGCGCGCGGCTCTGCGTAGCCTCGTCGCCGAGGCGATCGATCGGCGGGTCCACCTCCTGCTGCTCGCAGGCGACCTCTACGACGGGAGCTGGAGGGACTACAACACGGGGCTGTTCGTCGTAAGCCAGCTCGCGGAGCTCCACGAGGCGGGGATTCCAGTCGTCATCGTGTACGGCAACCACGACGCCGAGAGCCAGCTCACGAGGCGCTTACACCTGCCGCCGAATACGACGGTGCTGTCCTCGACGAATCCCGAGACCCACGTCTTCTCCGACCTCGGCGTCGCCGTGCACGGCCAGAGCTACGCGACTCGGGCGATCGAGGCCGATCTCTCCCTTGCGTATCCGAAGGCAGACCCGGGACTTGTGAACATCGGGATGCTGCACACGTGTTTCGACGGCTCGCTCGGCCACGACCCCTACGCACCGTGCGCCCTTACCGGCCTACGGTCGAAGGGGTACGACTACTGGGCCCTCGGCCACGTGCACGACCACAGGGTGGTGTGCGAGGACCCGATGGTGGTGTTCCCGGGCAACCTGCAGGGGCGTCACATCCGTGAGACCGGCCCGAAGGGCGCGACCCTGGTCAGCTTCGTCGACCACGAGCCAAGCATCGAGCAGCTCACCTTCGACATCGTCCGCTGGGAGCGCTGCCGGGTCGATCTCACCGGGGCGCGCGTGCTCGACGAATGCCTGGCACGCTGCAGCGAAGGGCTCCTAGATCTCAGCGGCACCGGTTCGATGACGTACGCCGTCCGAGTCGAGCTGGTCGGCCCGAGCAGCCTGAACGGCCCCTTGCGAGCCAGGTCCGAAGAGATCGCCAACGAAGTACGGGCGCTGTCGCTCGCGCTCGACGGACGCGATGTCTGGATCGAAAAGGTCGTCGTAGAAACGACGCCAGTGACGGGGCGTCCTGCCCTGGAGGCCGACGGCGTAGCAGGCGAGATCGGCCAGGTGCTCGCGGACATGAAGGGTGACGTCTCGATGCTCGCATCGGGTGACGGCTTCCGAATTCCCTCTCTTGCCGCGCTCCGTAGCCAGCTGCGGGCGGCGAGCAGCACCGACCTTGGCGACGTGCTCGACGAGACGGAGATCGCGCTGGCGCTCGATGACGCCGCCGAGCTGCTCGCAACGTTGCTCGGCAGGGAGGAGATCGAGCATGCGCATTGAGCGCCTCGACCTCGTCGCGTTCGGCAACTTCACCGACGTCGTTCTCGACCTCTCCTCGCCGGGGCTCCAGGTCGTCTACGGTCCGAACGAGGCGGGCAAGACGACGGCTCGTGCCTCAGTCTCGAACTTGCTCTACGACTTCGACCTGCGGACGACCTACGCCTTCGTCCACCCGATGAGCAAGCTACAGATCGGAGCACGCCTTCGCTCCGAGGACGCCACCACCCTCGAGGTCGTCCGCTACAAGCGCAACAAGGATCCTCTCGTCGACGCGGGATCGAACCGGCCGATAGGCGCACCGACGTGGGCCGGGCTCCTCCAGGGGGTGAGCCGCGCCGACTTCGAGGCGATGTTCACCCTCGGCTGGGACGAGCTCGTTCGCGGCACGGCCGAGCTCCTCGCTCGTGGTGGGGCGCTCGGCGAGACCTTGTTCGCGGCCGGGCTCGGTGTCCGTGAGGTCGGCGCAGTCCTCGAGCGCCTCGACGCGGAGGCGGCGACGCTGTTCAGCCCGCGGCCTTCGAACAGGACGGTGAACTCCGCGCTGAAGGCCCACGCCGATGCCCGAAGGCACGCGACCGAGCTGTCGGTGCGGCCTGCCCACTATGCCGAGGTGCTCAAGGACCACGAGAAAGTGGCCGCGCTACACGCACGGCTCGCCGCTCAGCGGCGCGACCTCGAGCTCGACCACGAGCGCCTCGTCACCTTGCGCGGTGTCCTCCCGACGCTTTGCGACCGGGCGAAGAAGCTCGACGAGCGCACCGCGCTCGTCGGCCAAGGTCCCGTGCCGCCAGCCGCCTGGGCGAGACGAGTCCAGCAAGCACTCGAAGCCCGAGCCGCGCTGACGCGAGACCGCTCCACGGCGGCCGAGCAGCTCCAGTCTGCGGAGGAGAGGATCGGTGCGATCACCGTCGACGAAGCGTTGCTCGCTGTCGCAGAACGCGTCGATCTGCTTGCCGAAGGGATCGCGGGCTATGTAGAGGGTCGCTCAGACCGCGGCGGACTGGACGAAGGTCGGCGCGACGCGGAGCGCGAAGCGATCGGCATTCTCCGTGCGCTGGCCGGTGGTGCTCCGGGCGTCGCTGAGCTCGAGGGTGCTTTGACCGTGCTATCAGGCAAGGCGGCCTTCGCTCCGGCTCGTGACGAGTGGACTGCAAAGGAAACGGCGCTCGAACGCGCTCGTGAAGGGCTGCGAGATGTCGAAGACGAGATCGCCGAGATCAAAGAAGCCCTTGCTCTGTTGCCCGAAGCTGATGATCCGGAGATGCTCCGGGTCGTCGTTGACGCCGCGCTGCGCCAGGGCGACCTCGACGGGATGCTCTCCTCGGCGCGCTCAGATCTCGGGAGCGCCCACAGCGCCCGCATCGAGATGGCCGGTCGCCTCGGCCTCGTCGAGGGCGAGATCGCCGATGCTGTCGCACGGCCTTCCCCGAGCGCCGAGGCGGTCGAGGAGATCCTCGGGACCCTTGATGATGCAGCGACAGGCTCGCGGGTAGCAGAGGAGCGCGCCCGAGGCGACGATGCGCGAGAACGCGTGCTCGCAGGCGAGCTTGAGACCCTCGCGCTCGAGGCGGAGCTGCCGAGCGAGGCAGATCTAATCGACAGCCGACGAGTCCGCGACGAGACCTGGTCGCTCGTGAAGGCGTCGTGGCTCGAGCGCCAGGCAGTCACCGGGGAGGGGACTGCCTACCCCGACGAGCGAGCGCTCGCGTCCTCCTACGAACAGGCGGGCACGGACGCGGACAGCGTTGTGGACCGGCTCTGGCAGGAGGCCGACCGCACCGCGCGCCGCAACGGCCTCACGACCGAGCTGGAGCGCGTCCGGGCCGAGCGCGCCGAGGCGCTCGAGGAGACACGCCGCTCGGCAGAGGGGGCCAGCGCGGCCTACGCGACGTGGCGCTCAGGATGGCCGACGCATCGTCTCCCAGTGTCTCCGGGAGCTCTTCGCCAGTGGGCGACAAGCCTCGAGCGCCTCCGCTCGCTCCAGGCCGATTGGACGGCAGCCCGCCTTGCGCACCGCGAGGCCTTCCGCAACCTTCGTGCGCACCGAGCACGCCTCGCCGAGCTGCTGGCCACCCGCGGCGTCGCGGTCGCCGACGGCACCGACCTCGAGCCGGTGCTCGCCCGAGCGAGCGCTCTCCTCGGCCAAGTAGAGCAGAGCCGCAACGACCGCGCCGAAATGGAGAGGAGACTTCGGACCATCGAGCGCGGTGTGCCGAAGAAGCGGGCCGCCCTCGATGACGCCGTCGCAGCCGAACAGATGGCCGCAGCCGGTCTCACCGCCCTGCTCGGCGCGTACGGGGCAGGGGTGGACTCGCCACGCACCGCCCGAGGTGTCCTCGCTCGTCTCGACCAGCTCGAGAGGCTGCTCGACACCCGCGATAACCGGCTGCAGCGGATCGGAGGCATCGACCAGCGGTCTGATGCCTTCGAGCGCGAGCTTCGCGAGCTCCTCGCCAGCGCACCCGACGTCGCACCGGAACCGGCCGCCGAAGCGGCACGAGAGCTCGTCCGTCGGGTCAAGACGGCCCGGGACTCAGCCGCTGCGAGGATCGCCCTGGAGGCCAATCAGGCGAGCGCTCTGGCTGCCCTCGATGATGCGGACGCGAAGCTCGCGGGCCTTCGAGATGAGCTCGTGCTCCTCGCCGGCGAGGGCGCCCTCGAAGACCTCGAGAAACTAGGGACAACCGCAGAGCAGGCGCTCCGCATCGCCGCGCTCGACCAGGAGATCGACGAATGCGACGACCTACTCACGGGCCAGGGAGGTGGTCGCTCGATCGCCGAGCTCGAGGAAGGTGGCCTCGGGCGGGACCTCGCAGAGCTAAACGCGGCGATCGAGGAGAGCAAGGAGTCCCGCACGGCACTATCGGCGCGGGAGCAGGAAGCAACCGATGCGGAGCGAAACCTTGCGCGGCAGCTCGAGGCGATGGATGGTTCCGACGCTGCGGCGTCCGAGGCTACTCGCGCGCAGCACGAGCTCGCCCGAGCGGTCGAGGCGGCCGAGCGCTACACCCGGGTCGTGCTCGCGCGGTTCATCGCCGACGAGGCGATCCGCCGTTACAGCGAGGCGCATCAGGATCCGCTCCTCGGGCGGGCGAGCCGCTACCTCCAGTTGCTGACCGAGGGAGGCTGTCGGGAGATCGGGATTGGCGAAGACCCGAAGAAGGGTCCACGCCTCAGCGCGATCTATTCCAGCGGGGAGGAGCGGTCGGTTCCTCAGCTCTCCGACGGCACGCGGGACCAGCTCTACTTCGCGCTACGGCTCGCTGCGATCGAAGAGGCGCTCGGCCGCAACGGTCCGATGCCGGTCGTGCTCGACGATGTCCTTGTCAATTTTGACGACAACCGCGCCCGCGCCGCACTCCGCTGCCTCGCCGTGCTTGCGGCGTCGAGCCAGGTTCTGCTTTTCACCCACCACCGCCACGTCCTCTCGCTCGCCGAGGAGGTGCTCTCACCAGGGCAGCTCACGGTCCACGAGCTGGCCCCGTCGCGGGTAGGTGATCCGGGGTAGGTGGCGCACGGCCCCGCCTGCCAGCACGGCATGTGTCAGTCACGAGATGAGCGTGGCGGTGTCGACCCGCGTCGAGCAGAACTATCCGTCTAGCGCACCGCTACCCCCTGACCCCAAGAGGGCCGGGTGCGCTGGAGCCGTCTGATCGGGCGCTCCGGCTGGATCCGAGTGCCGATGTGCTGCGTACGCGTTCGGCGAGTCCCGTGTAACGGCGCATCGGGGGCATGAGCACATCCGTCAGCTAGCGTCGCCTCGGTGGCTGATTCGACTACTGACGACTCCGTCCGGGATGCCTACGACACCGTTGCAGTCGACTATTCCGACCTGCTCAGGACGGCGCTCACAGCCAAGCCGTTTGACCGAGCCATGCTTGTCGCTTTCGCCGAGCTGATCAAAGCAGGGTCGTTTGGACGGGTGGCCGATCTTGGTTGCGGACCTGGGCATGTCACGGCGTTTCTTCATGGACAAGGTCTCAACGTGTTCGGCGTGGACCTCTCGTCCCAGATGGTTGCCACTGCCAAGAAGGACTACCCAGAGCTCGGGTTCGAAGTCGGTTCGTTCCGGGCGCTCGCTCTGGAAAGCGGAACCCTCGGAGGGATCACAGCCTGGTATTCCATCATTCACACACCGCCGGCACAGTTGCCAGCGACCTTCGAGGAGCTCTCACGAGTCCTCGTCGAAGGTGGATACTTGGCCTTGGCGTTCCAAGTCGGGAACGAGCACGTGCACATCGAACAGGGATACGGGCACTCGGTCTCTCTCGACGCTTACCGAATGGACCCGAACGAAACCACAGACCTACTGGCTTCGGCCGGACTTGTTGTCCAGGCGTGCCTCGTCCGCCAGCCAGATGTGTCAGAGAAGGTCCCGCAGGCATACCTCCTCGCTCGGAAGGCGCCAGACTGATCGAACGGAGTCACGCGTGCCCCAGTGTGCGGTTTTTGGGGGGTAAAGACATCCCCGATGGCACCAGGGAGAGCGCGCGAATCGGCGATCACGCGTGGGCGACGCCTGGTCGCCGACGTGACCGGCGAGCCCGCATTTCGCCGGCGACAGGTCCTCGCCAACGACATGGGCGCCGCGCGCGGCGAGGTTGCGTCGACGTGGGCCGACCCGCAGCCGAGATCGCCGACGACACCACGAGCGCAGTGCTCGGCGATGGCGGTCAAAGCGCCCGGTCGAGCGGCTTGGCGGCGAGCTCGTCACCGATGGCCCGCTTGTAGCGGGCGGCCTCGGTGGCATACCCGTGACCCCACGCCGCCCGGGTGAGGCGCCCGCCGATCTCGACCGCCTGGAGGAAGGACGCCTCGAAGCGGGGCACGGCGAGGCCGGTGAAGCCGAGGAACACGCCGGTGGCGGCGACCTCGACAGCCCACGGCCCGAAGCCGTGCTGGTCGAAAGCGGCGTCCGCTGCGGCCGCCAGGGCGTCGCTGCTCGCTCGGTCCAGCGTGGAGGGGAAGTGTGCCATCACCTCCGGGTCCGCGTTGAGGGCCGCGAACGGCTCGAGGTCGGCCGGGCGCCAACGCCGCAGCACCAGCCGCTCGGTGAGCAGCGGGCCGGTCACCGCCATCGCAGCCAGGCTCCGTGGGGGTCGGTCTCGGCGAGGACGGTCCGGCCGTCCTGGACGAGCACGAAGCCGTTGATATCGGTGGCCGCTGGCAGCCAATCGAGTACTCCGGGTGCTTCGTTGGACAGCCACGTCACCTCGAGATCCGCGAGGGCGCTGGCGAACGCGGCCCGCTTGTCGTCATCGACATAGGCGAGCACCGCAGTGTGGTACACGACCACGGTCGCGGCC
>Ga0307374_10013400_pt1 | contig 11351 bp, 9 predicted proteins | sample OX3MG_FD_202532 | JGI IMG/M metagenome (GOLD analysis project Ga0307374, IMG submission 202532) | Soil microbial communities from Risofladan, Vaasa, Finland - OX-3 | ecosystem: Environmental > Terrestrial > Soil > Coastal area > Acid sulfate soil | place: Finland: Risofladan, Vaasa | collected... | reverse complement strand
GGACCCGTCGAGCCAGGAGCTGATTTCAAAATCGAATTACGTGCGCCGACACAAGATCTGTCCGACCACGCCGGGGAGGGCAACGATTCGTTCAGTCTCCAGGAGCACGAATGGCTTCTGGGCCGTCGTGTACACGATCTCCGGAGTGGCGAGGACCGACTACTGGCGCTTCATCAACGGCGCGTGGCGCTTTAATCTGGCCCGTAGCAATCCAGACGCCGTACGCCTTTATCGAGAGCCCTTCGACGCCTACGCCCGAGACGTTGGTTGCCGACCCTAGAGAGTTCGTGGCGAGTCGCGCCACGCACGCGGAAGTGGCCCGAGAGAAAACGCCCCGACGATCTCTTCGACCGCCTTGCCAACGCGAAGCGCGGTGGCCTCCTCAAAGGGGCCAGCAATAATCTGCACGCCCAGGGGTAGGTGGCCCTCAAATCCCACGCGAAGACTCAGTGAAGGGAAGCCCGCCAAATTGAGGGGGAGATTGAGGCGGGTCAGCGTCGAGTCGACGTCTTCTTCGTGACCACTCGCCCAGGTGAACGTGCTCTGGCTCGCGAGGGGCGCGGCGTGGGGAAGCGTGGGTGCCAGCACGACGTCGAGGTCGCGAAAACTCTCGAGCCAACGTGAGCGAATAACGTCACGGCTCTGCAAGGCGCCGAGATACTCAACCGCGGGAATCTTGAGCCCTGCGTTCAGCAAACCTCGCGTGTGCTCGCCGTATTTGTCAGCCGAACGCTCGAGCTCTTCTCGGTGGTACGAGCTCGCTTCGGCCATGACGATCGTGAACTCGCTGGCCTCGTACCTCGAGGTGTCGGGAGCGTGGAAGGGGACCAGAACGGCACCGCGGCGATGCAGTTCTTGCGCGAGTTGCGTGACGGCGTCGACGACGCTTGCGGCGCAGTCGTCAAAGAAGTAATTTTCGGGGATTCCCACGCGCAGTCCCGTCACGCCACCGTCAAGGTCGGCCAGGTAATCGCCGACGGGAACGTTGACGCATCGAGGATCGTTGGCGTCGTAGCCGGCCAGCACACTCAAAATGATGGCGCAGTCCTCGACCGATCGAGCGAGCGGGCCCACGTGGTCGAGCGACCACGAGAGCGGTGTCACTCCAAAAACTGACACTCGTCCGTAGGTCGGCTTTAGCCCGACGACACCACAGCACGACGCAGGGATGCGAATAGAGCCAGCGGTGTCGGTACCGAGGGCGAAGGGGGAGAGGCCCGCCGCCACCGCTACTGCTGAACCACCGCTGGAGCCACCGGCGATGCGACTGAGATCCCAGGGATTTTTGGTCTGGGGCGTGAGTCCGCCGTAGGCGAACTCGTGGGTCTGCGCCTTCGCGAGGGGTATGGCGCCCGCTGCACGGAGCCGTGTAATCGTCGTGGCGTCTCGACTCGCGACGTGCCCCTCGCGCACCCGCGAAGAGGCGCTCGTGGATACTCCCATGACGTCAATGAGGTCTTTGACCGCGAAGGGCACACCGTGGAGTGGTCCTCGGTCATAACCCCTCGCGAGTTCCGCGTCGAGACGTCGGGCGTCTTCTCGAGCAGCGTCGGCGAGGACCACGGTGAAGGCGTTCAGGTGGGGGTCAATTTCGGCCGTTTTTTCGAGCAGCGCCTCGACCAAGTCGGCCGATCGCTGCGACCCCCGTCGAAGCGACGTCGCGACGCTCGCCACCGTCGACCTTTGAAACTCTACGTCGCTCATCACTTGATTCTTACACCGCACCCATCTTTCGCTAGAGGAAGGCGGAACTCTTAGGAAGCGTTCATCTTGCTCTTGGCTGGGTCTTTGAATGACTGAGCAGACTTAAGAGGTTAACGATTGAGGGGCCGCATGAATACCTTCACCATCATTGTCGAAGCGCTGTTGGGGTTCATCGGCGTCGCGTTCGCCATTGGAGCCGTTTTCGTCGAACTTTGAAGTTTCCCCCCCAAGGTCCCTCGAACGCCGAGTGCGTTCGAGGGACCTTTCCTTTTGGTGCTCTCGTCTGCCAAGATTGATCGTGGCTATAACGAAATTGCGCGTCGGTACCTTCACCCCACCCCTCGTCCTTCGCGTCGCCCAGCGCCTTGGTCGACTGAGTGACGCCGGCCTTGAGGTCGAAGAGGTGGCCGTGGTGTCGTCCCCGGCCCAATTCGCGTCACTGGAAGCGCGAGCATTTGACGTCGTCTTCACCAGCCCCGACAACGTGTTGGCGTATCGATTCCTTCCCGACAATCCGCTCGAACATCTCTTGAAGGTCGAAGTCCTCGCCGGCGTCGATCAGGGCCTCGGACTTTCGCTTTGGACCGCGCCCAACGTGAGTGAAGTGGCGAACGTTGCCGGATCGGTCGTCGGTGTCGACGTTCCCCAGTCGGGTTTTGCGTTCGTCGCCTTCGCCCTGCTGGCGCGCGAGGGGCTTGCTCCCGGCCAGTACGCAGTGGAATCGCTCGGTTCGACACCGCGGCGCGCGCAGATGCTTATCGAAGGTCGATGTGCGGCGACGATATTGAACGCCGGAAATGAATTACGAGCGGGGGCGCAAGGTTGTCATTTCGTTTCGGGCGTGACGGACTTGGGCCCCTATCTAGGTACGGTCCTGGCGGCGCTCGAGGACGTCAGCAAGAGCGACGCGCAGGCTCGGCAACGATTCGTTGAGGTCATTCTCGCCACCTCGAAGGACCTCCTCTCGGGTGAGCTCGACGACGTGGGTGGCGAAGTGGCATCCTTGGCACTGGGCTTAAGCGACGTGGAGGCGCGCTCGCACCTTGCGGTGTTAAAGGATCCGAAGAACGGTCTCATCCTCGATGGGCGGCTTTCGCTGGCGGCCCTTCGGACTCTGGTCGATCTGCGGCGTGAATTTCGACCGAGTGAGGGCCTTGACCGCGTTGAGGCGTCGCTGCGCGAACTCGGGGATCTGGCCCTGTTCGTGGAGTGAAGCGTGGCGTGGTGAAAAAAACTTACCGATGGGCTCGAGCGGCACTCACTAGTGTGGCCGAGACTCACGAGAGGGGGACCAAGTGACGTCAGACATTGTCGACTCCAGCCTTTCCGACACCGTTTTCGCGGCGCGAGCGAAGTGGGGATCGTTCGTAGGCGGTCACTTCGTCGACGATGACGAAGTGTTCTTCGAGGTACTCGAAGCATCGAACGCGCGCCCGCTCGCCGAAGTGGCCGTGGCGAGCGAAGAGATGGTGGATCGCGCCGTGCGCGACGCGCGACGAGCCTATGAGTCCTCGTGGCGCGATCGCTCGCCCAAGGACCGCGGCGTTCTCATGCGTCAAGTCGCCCAGGTCATTCGCGAGCACGCCGAGGAGTTGGCCGAAATCTGCGCGCGCGAGGTAGGCAAGCCTAAGCGCGACGCCTGGCGTGTCGACGTGTTGTCGAGCCACTCGAGTTTTGATTACTACGCGGGCATCGCCGAGAGCATTCACGGTGAGATCTTGCATCAAGGACCGATTGAGGCTCACGTGAACTATGAGCCCTACGGCGTGGTCGCGGCGATTTTGCCCTTTAATTGGCCACCGATTCACTTTTCCAAGAAGTGCGCCCCCGCTTTGGCGGCCGGCAACACGGTCGTGATCAAGCCCGGGGAGCAAGCCCCGCTCACCGTACTTCGCCTCGTAGAGCTCGCGAATGAGGTATTGCCCCCTGGCGTGATCAACGCGGTGAGCGGTTTGAGCGCTGGGCCGCTCCTCGCGTCACATCCGCGCGTCGAACGAATCTCCTTTACCGGCGCCACGGCGACGGGGCGACGCGTCATGGAGAGCGCCGCCAAGAATCTGACCTTTACGACCCTCGAGCTCGGCGGCAAGAACGCGCTTTTGGTGCTCGATGACGCCCACGTGGACGAGGCCGTCGCCATCGCCGTTGAGGGAATGTTCTACAACCAGGGCGAAGCCTGCACGTCAACGTCACGGATCGTGGTGCACGAGTCGATCTACGAGGAGTTCGCCGAGAAGTTCGTGTCGGCCACTCAGCGCCTGGTGGTGGGCCATCCGCTCGCGGCGCGCACCGATATCGGTCCCGTCGTCGATCAGCGTCAGTACGATCGAGTTCGCGACTACGTTACGCGCGCCAAAGAAGAAGGCGCGACGCTGTTGTACGAAGGTTCGCTCCCCGATGACGTGGAGTTAAAGAGTGGCTACTACGTCGCGCCGACGATTTTCGGCGACGTCACTCGTTCGATGACCCTGGCCCAGGAAGAGGTCTTTGGACCTGTGGCGGCGTTGATGCGTTTTTCCACCGACGACGAAGCCGTCGAAATCGCGAACGACTCGCAATACGGGCTTACCGCCGCGATATGCACGAGTGACGAACGTCGCGCCACGGTGATGGCGCCGCGACTCGAAGTCGGGATGGTCTTCGTCAATAACTACACGCGGCGAAACTTCATCGGTTCGCCCTTTGGCGGTGTGAAGGGCAGCGGGTACGGTCGGGAGTACGCGGCGGAGACCATGATGGAGTTCGTTCGCGCGAAGAATGTTCGCTATCCCTCGGGGCGCGGAACTATTGCGGGTTGGCCGCCGACGGAATAGCTGTATCAGAGGGCGTTTCGCCGAGGTAGAGCCACGAACCGACCACGAGTAGAACGCTCGAAATGATGACCGGGGTTAAGACGGGGCCGATCCACGTGACGGGGATCAAGAAAAAGACGTCTTTGGTGAAGAGATTCTGAGGCCAATGAATGAGAACGCGCAGCCACCAGTAGTAGGCCAGGTCCCACGTCGCAAAGCCCACCATGAAGGCACCGAGGCGGGCGAGTGGCCGGCGCGCCGCAAGGAGAGCCACCGCGGCGAGCATGACCATGGTCGCCGTTTCGCGCACGACTTCGGCGTCGGCGATTCTCGTGGAAATCAGTATTTGATGAAGGGGTCTCACGAAGGTGATGAAGCCCAGATTCAACAAGACGTGGTAGTGGCGCAGCGAGTTGTTGAACCGATACGTGATGAGCTGGCGCAAGTAATAGACGACCGCGGCCTCCACGTAACCAAAGGCGACGCCGAACACCAGCAAATAGACCCACCGATTGCGACGTGATCGCGGCACGTGTAAGTGGCGTGACACGCGACCACCTTATCGGCGAGCCTCCTTTGGCGAGAGTTCGGCGGAGCCGTCGCGTCCTCGGGTCAACATCGGCGAATGGGTCCGTGCTCGAATGGAGGTGGATTTGGAGCCGGCGCCAGTGCGCACGTGCGGCACGTGACATGTGGAAACTACTCACGGGGATGTTTTCTCGCCGCGAGGTCATCGAAATTGAGAACGGCCTCCTCAACGCGACTTGGTCCTGACAACGACGAGCGATTGGTGACGCGGCCGATTCGTTGTATTCGCAGCCCGGCGACTTAGTGGCTGAAGAACTGCCAGTGACCGGCGTAAGGAGTGATCCATAGCGCTACGACGACGCCCGCCAGCAGTGAACCTACCTCCAACCACTGGCGCATCGACGCACCTTTGACGTCGCGTCGCGTGCGCCTCACCCAGTCGAGGGGGGCGACCTTGGCGGTCTCGAGGAGGTGCCCGAGTACGTGGATGGCCGTGGCGCCGAACCAGAGAACGAAGGTGATTTGGTGAAGTTGGAGAAGTTGAGGGTGGAGCGACTGGGGCGCAATCACGATCAACAACACGCCGGTGGCGATTACGGCCAGGGTCAAGACGACGACGAAGGGACCGAGCAGGCGCAGTAGTGGTGGTGGCGGACCCTTGCGCCGATATTCAGTCGACCCCCAGTAGTACTTGACGAAACGCCACGAGGTGGCCCCCATTTTTGCGATCACCACTGGCAAGACGAGTAGGCCGACGAAGACGTGCAGGGTCAAAAGGCTGCCAACCTGGAGGATCGTGATGCCCTCGACGAACAAGATGGCGATGAGTAGGAAGCCGAGCGTCGCGGTGAGACGCGTGTTGCCATCTGCGCCACCAGCACGGGTGGCAACATCGGTTCGCGCGTGGCGAGATGACTGGCGTGACATAACTTCCTCTACGACTGCGGGGACATTGGTCGTGACGCAGAGAGAATAGGAGATGAACGTAGCCCATTAAAGGGCACTAGTGAAGGATTCAATAAGAATTCAATTCCGCCATTGCGTGGCTCGCCGCATGACCTTGACGATCTCGCCACGGCCAATCAAGACGCCACGACTCGCTTGCGTCAAGAGACCCTTCTCCCGCATTCGAAGTTGAGCTTCGTGCTCGACACGAATCCCACCCGCTTTTGGGGTGAGCACGAAAAATTCGTCTTGGTGGACGCAGCCGACTGCTTGAGCGCGACGACCACTCGGCATCGAGCGATTGCGACATTCGTCTTCATCGGACGCAAACTAAAAAGTTCCTTGGCCTGGAAGCTCGTTGGGCTCGATGAGCGCGGCCCTACAACAAGTGACAAGAAATTTTAGAGGTCCCTACCAGGGGACCATTGTCGCGCATGACGTGTGTCGTGGCTCGACAGAACAGTTGGCGGCACGTCGCTCTTTCTCCGTGCGCTTGCTCGTAGTCAAATTTGTGCCCGCCTAGAAAAATCAGCGAGCAGTTAGGAAATTAATTGGCAGTGGTGCGAAATGTAGTCCCGGCGGTCAACTCTTCGCGCCGACCATCGTGCAGTCGCCAGGCGCTCTGACGGCCCCACACGGTCCATTCCTCAAGTCCGCCCACGATGGCGGTGTCCTCGTCGATACCTAAGAGTGTCGCGTTGCTCGAGTCGGACACGAGGAACCTGGTGATGGCGTCGGGCATCCGCGAGGCGAAGGCATCAAAGTGGGGGATGACGCGAAGGTCGGCGATGAGACCGAGTCCGGCGGTTCCGCCGCCGAGGGGATGGCGAAGTGAGGGGACCCACGAAGTGAGCGCCATGGCACCTGCGCTGCAGCCCGCCAACGCCGCGCCACTTCGCCACGCCTTTTCGATCGCCGACCAGACCGCTGTCTCTCGGAGCGTTTCGGCGAGAAAGGTGGGATGCCCGCCCGAAAGATAGATGAGTCCCGCCCCTTCGACCAACGAGGCGAGCGCTGGGCTGTTCGCATCGTCTCGACTGACAACCGGCACGACGACCTGCTCGACGCTCATTCGAATGGCCTGCTCGTGACCGAGGTGGTGCCAACGCGCGACGACTTCGGGACCATCAGGTACCGAGGCAGTGGCGAGTTGCACGTATCTCAATGGGCGACCCTTGATGAGTTGGGCTTCGAGCGGCATCATGTGTTCGAGGTACTCGCCCGAACCCACGAGGGCGACGGGTCCCGGTCGCTGCTCATCGACCATTCGCTCTTCTTTCTGCTCGTAACGACCATCGCGGTGTCCAGGTCAATGTAGTGGCCCCACGACGAGGCGCGACGTTTGCTTTATGCGGTGAAATAGTGACGTTTTGAGAGTTGAGATGGTGAAGCCGTACTACTTGATCCGATTGCGTCGTTACTTCATTACTCGCACTGCACCGATCCCGAGGGAAGTGAGTGGCGAGTCATGCATCCTTGTACGACTTAGAAGAAGACCGCGCAGAGGTCGTAGAGCTCTCGCGGAACCTGGCGTTGCCCCGGCGTGACTTCGCTGAGAGGCACCAGGGTCACGTGATTGTCACGCACAACGGGAATCGTGCCCGACTTACCAGCGACGACGGCCTCGTACGCGCCGGCGCCCACGCGCGTCGCCCAGATTCGGTCGTAGGCGGTAGGGCTGCCGCCGCGCTGGAGGTGTCCGAGCACGGTCGTTCGAACCTCGAATTCGCCCCCGGCTTCTATCTGCGACGCGACGAATTGACCGACGCCTCGCGTCGCGAGGCGCCCTCCACCGACTGCGTCGCTCGAGAGTTCTCCGGTTTCGACGCCGCCGAGCGTCGAAAGGTCCACGCCCTCGGCGACGACCACAATCGAGTAACCGATTCCCGCCCGGTGACGCTGCTTGACGTGTTCGAGCACGTCACTCATGGCCATGGGGAATTCGGGGATAAGGATAAGGTCCGCGCCGCCCGCGAGACCACCGAGCGCGGCCACCCAGCCAGTCGTACGACCCATCGTTTCGATCACCATTACTCGGTGGTGCGAAGCCGCCGTGGTGTGTAGTCGGTCCAAGGACTCGGCCACGACGGAAATGGCTGAGTCAAATCCAATGCAGTAGTTCGTGCCGGGTAGGTCATTGTCAAGAGTCTTGGGTACGCCCACGACCGGCGCGCCCCGCTCGGCGAGCCACTGTGATATTTCCTGGGTGCCGTCGCCACCAATAGCGATGAGCGCGTCGAGGTGCTCATCGATCGCGCTGAGCACACGTTCGCGCCCACCGGCGGGGCGATCGAGGTCGAAGCGTGCGGTACCGAGCAGGGTGCCGCCTTGGCCGACCACGCCACGCAACTGCGACGCGTCAAGGGGGGCGCCGGCGTACTCTTGAGCGAGTCCGGCCCAACCATTGGCGATGCCAATGATTTCGTGCCCGTCGCGAAGCGCCATTTCGCCAATGGCTCGAATGGCCGCGTTGAGTCCGGGGGCGTCTCCGCCCGCGGTCAGTACCCCGATACGCATCGCGACTCCCTCACCAGACCCACATTCAGTCTAGGAGTCGCGCTTTGAACCTCGTTGGTCAGGCGTTGAGCGACTCTTGACGTGCGACACTCGTGCGAGAGGTCAACGCCGTGACGGCGAAGCTCAACGCCAGCGCGACGAGCACGCCCAAGTTGGCGTAGGCCCACGCGCCGCTCTTGCCGCCGAGCCCGAAGGGCTTTAAGAGGTAGCCCTGCCAGGTGAGCCACGAGGCGAAGGTGTTCGTGACCAGTCCCCAACCCACGACACTCGAGACGACGGTGGTAAGGACGGCGGACCATCGAACGTCTCCGTAGCGACCGTTGGTGTCAAAGAGATCGCGGTCGGAATAGTTCGAGGAGCGAACGAGAAGGTCTCCTAAGAAGACGCCACACCAAGCGGCGATGAGCACGCCAATGGTGATGAGGAAACCTTCGAACTGGTAGAGGAAATTACTCGAGACAAAGACGATATAAATCGTACCAATCAGCATGACGATGCCGTCGACCCCGGCGGCGAGGTAGCGAGGCATTCTGATACCGGCGGACAAAAGTGAAAGTCCGGACGAGTAGATATCCAGCACCGCGCCTCCGACGATGCCAAGAATCGCGACGATCGCGAAGGGCACGAGGAACCACGTCGGCAGCAGCGTGGTCAAGGCTCCAATGGGGTCATTGCCAATCGCGCTCGAGAGTTTCGCCGACGAGCCCGCGAGCAAAAGGCCAAAGAACAGCAGAATTATGGGTGCGATCGACGCGCCAAAAGTGGTCCACCATACGACGCCCTTGGAGGAGGCGCTGCGCGGCAGATAACGCGAGTAGTCGGCCGCGACGTTCACCCAGCCCAATCCAAAGCCCGTCATGACGAAGACCAAGGCGCCGATGAGCTCTTGAAAGGAACCACTCTTCACGTGTGAGACCACGTGCCAAGAGACGTGGTGAAAAGTGAGCGCGATGAAAAAGACAGTCAAGATACCCGTGACCACGGTGATGATGGCCTGCATGCGCATGATGAGATCGAACCCCATGACTCCGCCGCCAATGATCAGCGCCGCGATCACGACCATCGCCACGACTTTGATGCCCGTGCCACCGCCCCAGCCCAACTTGGTGAAGACGGTCGAGGTCGCGAGCACGGCGATGACGGTCAGTGCCGTTTCCCAGCCCACGCACAAAAGCCACGAAAAAAACGAAGGAAGCCGATTGCCGCGCACGCCGTAGGCCACGCGGCTCAGCACCATGGTGGGTGCCGAACCATGCTTTCCGGCCGTGGCGATGATGCCACATAGCAGGAAACTAAAGACAATGCCGATGAGGCCGACGATGACCGCTTGGGTGAAGGAGATGCCAAAGCCCAGGACGTAGGAGCCGTAACTTAGTCCGAGCACTGAAACGTTGGCGCCAAACCAGGGCCAGAAGAGTTCTCGTGGCTGACCCTTGCGCTCGCCTTCGACGATGATGTTGATGCCGTTCTCTTCGATCTTGAGGGCGTTACTTCCACCTGTACCGAGCAGCTCAGCGAATTCATCGCTCACGGCGCCTCCTTGGGTCGTCAATCGTGATTGCTGACGATTGTAGGCAAGCCAGGTCGTGTCCGCGAATTCATTCGAGGCCAGTGGCTCGTTAGAAGTTTCACGTGGCGGCCTAAGGTGGCTCTCATGGCGCGTTTGTTCTGCCTCGATTCGGTCATGATCGACATCGTGCTTCGCGTGAGTGCACTCCCGCCCAAAGGCGGCGACGTGCCCGCGAGTGAACGACTCATGACGACGGGAGGCGGCTTTAACGCGATGAGCGCCGCGTCACGTCAAGGAATGCAATCGGTGTATGCCGGCCGGCTCGGAACTGGTCTCTTTAGCGACATGGCGCGCTCGGCACTCGACGCCGAAGGAATTTTGGCACCGGTTGAACCCGATGAGGACCGCGACGTCGGCACGTGCTTGGTGCTCTTGGAACCCGACGGCGAGCGAACCTTCGTGACCTTTGCGGGCTCCGAGGCGACACTTGGCCGAGGGCATCTTGAGGCACTTGGAGTTGAACCCGGTGACGTCGTGCTCGTCTCTGGCTACAACGTCATGTACCCGGGCCAGGCCGAGATGGTGCTCGCCTGGGTGAGCAGCCTCGAAGGCGTCATCGTCGCCTTCGATCCCGCGACTCGCATGGTCGATATCCCCGAGCACAATCTCGACGTCATGCTCACGTGCGCCGACTGGCTCTTGTGCAATCGCCATGAGGCCGCGGCGTTGACGGGTCTCGAGGCGCCGCTCGAGGCCGCGACCGAACTTTGTGAGCGACACGGCCTCGGCGTGGTGGTTCGCCAGGGCGCGCAGGGCTGTGTCGTCGCGGCGCCCGGAGTCGAAGCGCTCGAGGTGGCGGGCTTTTTGACACGGGTCGTTGACTTAAATGGCGCGGGCGACGTGCACAATGGAGCGTTCTTGGCGGAACTTGACCGCGGCGCCGATCCAATCAGCGCCGCGCGCTGGGCGAACGCCGCGGCCGCCGTCGCGGTTTCGTTCCTTGGTCCCGCGAGCGGTCCGACGCGTCAAGAACTTGACAGGTGGCTCGCGACGTAAGAGTGTTCAACGCCTCTGGCCTATCGTGACCGAGTAGCAGGGGGGTGCATGCAGGGATACGAACCGTTCGAGGGCACCATTGGTCGAACGCTGGCGGACTCCACCCCCTGGTGGCCGACGCCGCCGCATCCGCGCGAGGGCGCACCCAACGTCATCGTCATCTTGATTGATGACTTGGGCTTTTCACACTTCAACTGTTTCGGTTCCGAACTCGAGACACCCCACATCGACCAGCTCGCCGCGGGCGGACTTCGCTTTACGAACTTTCACGTCACGCCGCTGTGCTCACCGACGCGTGC
>Ga0307374_10013399_pt1 | contig 11351 bp, 11 predicted proteins | sample OX3MG_FD_202532 | JGI IMG/M metagenome (GOLD analysis project Ga0307374, IMG submission 202532) | Soil microbial communities from Risofladan, Vaasa, Finland - OX-3 | ecosystem: Environmental > Terrestrial > Soil > Coastal area > Acid sulfate soil | place: Finland: Risofladan, Vaasa | collected... | reverse complement strand
GGGATGAGTATCGCCATTGTAAACATGTTTTGTTATTTACGGTCTGACGTACTAGTGTAGTGATGCTTAAATAACTATACACATGTCAGGCCGCCTTCTTTCTCGATTTGCGTACCGTACAGCCGGGCTGGATTTGTTCGAGTCGCCGTCGGCAGCGTTCGATTTTGGCGAGAATATCCTCGGCTTGAGCCCGCCACACGAAGGGCTTGGGATTTCGATTCCACGCACCGATGAATTCCTCGATCGCTGCGATCAGGTCCGGAACACTGGCAAAGCTGCCGCGCCGGACGGCCTTGCCAGTCAAGTCGCCGAACCAGCGCTCCACGAGATTCAGCCAGCTGGAGCTGGTGGGAATGAAGTGCACCTTGAAGCGCGGATGCCGTGCCAACCAGCGCCTCACGTGCACCGTTTTGTGGGTGCCGTAGTTGTCCAGCACCAGGTGCAAATCCAAGTCCTGGGCATACTCGGCCTCGATCTGCCGCAGGAAGCGCAAAAACTCCTGGTGCCGGTGACGCGCGAAGCAACGACCGCTGAGCGTTCCTGCTGCCACGTTGAGCGCGGCAAAGAGCGTGGTGGTGCCATGGCGCACGTAGTCGTGCGCCCACGTGCCGCAGCGTCCCCTTTTCAGCGGCAGTCCCGGCTGCGTGCGATCCAAGGCTTGGATCTGAGTTTTCTCGTCCACACACAACACGACCGCGTTCTGGGGCGGGTTCAGATACACGCCCACCACATCGAGCAGCTTCGGCACGAACTGCGGATCGCGCGAGAGCTTGAAGGTTTCCTGCCGGTGCGGCTGCAACCCATGCTCCTGCCAGATGCGAACCACCGTGCTCGCATCCACTCCCTGGGCCTTCGCCATCGTGCGGCTGCTCCAATGCGTCTGACCCGCCGGCTTGCTGCGCAGCGTCGCCTCCACGATTCGTTGCGCCAATCCCGGCTGGGGCTTGCGTCCGCGTCCCTCGGACACCTCCCACAGACCCTCCGCTCCCTCGCGCTTGAAACGCTCGCGCCACAGCCGACAGGTGTGCCGACTCAACCCGAGCTGCTCGGCTATCGCGACGTCGCTCTCGCCTTGATGCGCGAGCAACACAACCCGGCAGTGCTTCACCACTTGCTGAGGTGTCCCATGCGCCCGAACCCATCGTTCCAACAGCTCCCGTTGATCGGCTTCCAACTCCAAGGGCGACGCGCGGTTCCTAATCACCCAGGCAGTAAAACACGATACGCTGCCATTGTATAGCTATTTGCGCATCAGCAAACCAGAATACGCTCCCGACAGCAACCAGCTGATTCTCTTCCCTTGACGTCGGAACAGGCTTGGTACCGGCTGTTGATTCGATCTGCCTGCTTTTGGCAACCGCGCCGCGCTATAGTTATAGAAGTTATCGCGAAGGCACTCCCCCGGCTTGGTGCGGTAAGGTCGCGTTGTCCGGGTACGCTATAGACAGGCCGAGCGATACGATGAGCGATAGTCAGCCCGAGGGATCCGAATGTCGTCTGTCGAGCTCTCTGTAAGAACGCGTTGCAACATCTGCGCGGCGGACGACTTCACGGTGGTATATGCGGCGGGCGCTGCGCAGGTCAACCAGATTGTCAGGTGCAATCGATGCGGGCTCATGTACGCCAATCCGCGGAAAGAGGCAGATCACGTCGAAATCGAATCGTGGCCAGACGATCCGGGTTTCGACGTCGAGACGGAGCGTCCGCAGCGTTTTGAGAAAGAGCGCCTGCAGGTCAGCGATCTGAACGGCAGTCGGGCATTTTTGAACCGGCTTCACCCGTCTCGAGGAACGCTTGTGGAGGTGGGCAGCAGCCTCGGATTCCTCCTTGCGTCCTTTCGAAACGATGGCTGGGAGGTGATGGGTGTCGAGCCTGACCGGAACGCGGCGCGCTATGCCGCACATAGGTTGGGGATCAAGACCATCAACTCCACGCTTGAGTTGGCCGGGCTGATTGACCAGTCTGTCGATGCCGTCGTAATGCTGCATGTAATCGAGCACGTACCTGACCCCGTTGGAACGCTTCGCGAGATTTTTCGGATCCTGAAGCGTGGGGGGCATGTTGTCCTGGAAACACCACGCTATGACACACTGATGTTTCGGGTTCTGGGGCGTCGAGAGCGCAGCCTGAGCTGCGACGGCCACATCTTTTTCTTTACAACTGAGACGCTACACAAGGCATACAGCGCAGCGGGATTCGAGTTAGTACGGCTCGACTATACGGGCCGCTCGCTTACGCTTGACCGAATGGTTTACAACGTCGGAGTAATTAGTAAAAGCCAGACCTTACAACGTCTGGCCGGTTCTTTATCACGCCGTGCACAGCTCAACAAAGTCAGCATGACTATCAATTTAAGAGATATACAGCGGGTCTGTTTGGTCAAGCCGTTATCGAGCACCGCGCGCCAATGATCGGTATATCGAATCCTATGCTTGGTACTTCGAGCGCTATTTGGACTTCGAGCGAATTTCTGGGAGGGTTGACGACATGTCTGTGAGGCTGGCAGTACTATCCCACTTTAGACGTGTTGCCGACGAGCAGGACAAGATATTGGCGCCGCTGTCCGACGATCTCGCGCTTCTTCAGTCGGGCCTCGACTCGCTCTGCTTTGCGATCATTGTCACGCGACTCGAGGACGAGTTGGGCGTCGATCCCTTCAGCAGTGGTGATGAGGCCCGCTTCCCCGTGACGCTGGGTGATTTCATCCGCCTCTATGAAGATGCCGCGAAGTGAACCGACCTCGCTCTGGAGCTTGTTAGACGCTGCCGGGCGTGTCGCCGGCGGTACTCTCTATGGAGGACGCGGGTCGCGTGTTGCGCTGAGGGACCTGGAGCTCGGCACAAGCCTCGACGGCCGGATCGAGGACTACCGCGGTCGGTCGGTATTGATCGCCACCCAGGGCCAGCTCCCAGCGGCCCTTGCCTGTGTCGAACTCGACGGCCTCGCGCGGCGGCTGGTGCTATGTCCTCCAGATCTACCGCCGGAGCACTTCGCGCATGTCATGGCGACGGCGGAAGTGGACGCAGTCATCTCCGATCGGATTTCGGCCGGGGCACCGTTGCCGGGAGTGGCAGCGGTTGTCACTGGTGGCTTCAGTCTTACGCCGGCGGAACCAGCGCCGAACCGCGACCTCCAGACCGAATGGGTCCTCCTCACGTCGGGCACGACCGGGTTGCCGAAGCTCGTGGCGCATACGCTGCAGAGCCTGACCGGGGCGATCAGAGCTGGCGCCGCCGCGGCGAAGCCGGTCGTCTGGGGTACGTTCTACGACATCCGCCGTTACGGCGGCCTGCAGATACTGCTGCGCACCCTGCTGGGCGGCGGGTCGCTGGTGCTGTCGAGCGCGGGCGAGCCGACGGGCGATTTCCTGGCACGGGCCGCCGCGCATGGGGTCACGCACATTCTGGGTACGCCGACCCACTGGTGGCTTGCGCTCACCAGCCCTGCGGCGCACAGCATCGCGCCGCAGTATGTTCGCCTTTCGGGGGAAATCGCGGACCAGGCGATTCTCGATCGTCTTAAGGATACGTACCCAAACGCGAGGATCGTGCATGCGTTCGCCTCGACCGAGGCGGGCGTGGCGTTCGAGGTCGGCGACGGCAGGGCTGGCTTTCCGGCGAGCCTGGTCGGGCAGCCGGGGGCAGCGGTCGAGATGGACGTCGTGGACGGGTCGCTGCGAATCCGGTCGACGCGCATCGCGTCCCGCTACTTGGGTAGCGAGGCGGGGCGGCTCGCCGGGCCGGACGGCTTTGTTGACACGCGCGACCTGGCCGAGTTGCGCGGCGAGCGCTACTACTTCGTCGGCCGCTCGGATGGTGTCATCAATATCGGCGGCCAGAAGGTCTACCCGGAGGAGATCGAGACTGTGATTGCCTCCCATCCGCGGGTACGCAAGGCGGTGGTTCGGGCGAGAAAGAACCCGATCACCGGTGCGATCGTCGTCGCGGACGTGGTTCTGAACACCGAGTCCGATGGCGCGAGCAAGGCGCTCGAGCAGGAGATCCTCCAGCTGTGCCGCGCGGCGCTGCCGCGGCACAAGGTGCCGGCGGTGATCCACATCGTGGCCTCCCTGGCCGTTGCGGCCACGGGCAAGATCACGCGTCGCAATGCGTAGCGTTCTCGTGACCGGCGGCAGCCGGGGGCTTGGCCTGGGAATCGCACGTGGGCTCGCCGGGGCGGGCTACCGGGTGATCGCGATCGCGAGGAAACAGAGCGAGGCACTCGCGTCGGCGATCGAGCAGGCCGAGCGCGAGCGCCCAGGATTGCTCCATTTCGTTCCGTTCGACCTCGGCGCGATCGAAGAAATTCCCGGGCTGGTCAAGAAGCTGCGCAAGGATTTCGGGCCGCTCCACGGTCTGGTCAACAACGCCGCGATCGCTTACGACGGCGCACTCGCCCTGATGCATACCGCGCGCATCGAGGAGCTGGTGCGCGTCAACACGTTATCGCCCATCGTTCTCACCAAGCAAGTGGTGCGCGCGATGATGGCCGACGGCGGCGGGCGGATCGTCAACATCGCCTCGATCGTCGGCTTCACCGGCTACAGCGGGTTGTCGGTCTACGGCGCGACCAAGGCTTCGATGCTCGGATTTACACGCTCACTGGCGCGCGAAGTCGGGCGCATGGGCGTGAACGTGAATGCGGTCGCGCCGGGTTTCTTGCGCACCGAGATGACGCAGGAGCTCGACAAAAGCCAGTTGCAGCAGATCGAGCGGCGCAGCGCCCTGCGCCATCTGCCGGAGGTCGAGGACGTGGCGCACGCGGTCGAGTTCCTTCTCGGCGACCGAGCGAAGAGCATCACGGGAACCGTGCTTACGGTGGACGCCGGTAACACCGCGTGACGCGCCCCGGGCAGGCCGAGCCGAGCAAGCCCTCCGCCAGCAAGGCGTGGCTGCGCGCGCTGGAGCAGACCGCGACGATCGCCGACCGGCCGGAGCGCACCTTTCCGGTCGTGATCGACGAGCGTGCCGTCGCGCTCGGAGACGCGCCCGCACTGTTGTCCGATGGGGGCTGCCTGACCTATCGCGAGCTGACCGAGCGCTCGAATCGTTATGCCCGCTGGGCGATGGGGCAGGGCGTCGCGAAAGGCGACGTAGTCTGCCTGCTGATGCCGAATTGCCCCGAGTATCTGGCCATCTGGCTTGGGGTCACCCGCGCTGGTGGTGTGGTGGCGCTGCTGAATACTCTGCTTAAAGGGCCTTCCCTCGCCCACTGTATAGCGCTCGCCGCGCCGCGGCTGTTTATCGTGGCGGCCGGCATGGTCGGCATGCTGACCGAAGCGTTGTCGCTTTCCCCGGTTCCGGGTCAGGTCTGGGTCCATGGTACCGGCGACGGCAGCTTCCCGCGCGTCGACCTCGAGGTAGAGAACCATGCGGGCAAACGGCTGAGCGACGCCGAGTGTGCCCTGCCCCACGTCGAGGATCGCGCGCTCTACATCTACACCTCGGGCACCACGGGTCTGCCCAAGGCCGCGATCGTCAGCCACTTCCGGGTCATGCAATGGAGCCATTGGTTCGCGGGCATGATGGACACGCGTCCCAGCGACCGAATGTACGATTGCCTGCCGATGTATCACAGCGTCGGTGGCGTGCTCGCGCCGGGCGCGGTCCTTGTGGGAGGGGGTGCAGTGGTAATCCGCGAGAGCTTCTCGGCGCGCGAGTTCTGGAGCGACGTCGCGCGCTGGGACTGCACCTTGTTCCAGTACATCGGCGAGTTGTGCCGCTACCTGCTGCGCGCCGCGCCAGTGCTTCTCGACACGCAGCACCGGCTCAGGCTCTGCTGCGGCAACGGGCTGCGGTCCGACGTGTGGATGGATTTCAAGACGCGCTTCAAGATTCCGCAGATCCTCGAGTTCTACGCGGCGACCGAAGGCAACATTTCGCTGTACAACGTCGAGGGCAAGCCCGGCGCGATCGGCCGCGTCCCGTCGTATCTCGCGCACCGGTTCCCGATTGCGCTGGCGCGATTTGATTTCGATCGGGAGGTCCCTGCGCGGGACGCGCGCGGGCTCTGCGTCCGCTGCGCGCCCGACGAGGTGGGCGAGGCGATCGGCAGAATTTCCGCAGGGCCGACCGATTCCGGTACTCGCTTCGAGGGCTACACGAGCAAGGACGCGTCCGATGGCAAGGTCCTGCACGACGTGTTCGAGACCGGGGACGCGTGGTTTCGTACCGGGGACCTGATGCGCAGGGACGAACAGGGCTTTTATTACTTTGTCGACCGGATCGGCGACACGTTCCGCTGGAAGGGCGAGAACGTCTCGACGGTGGAGGTGTCGCGGGTGCTGTGCGAGTTTCCCGGCATCAGCGAGGCGGTGGTCTACGGTGTGGCGATTCCGGGAGCCGAGGGTCGAGCCGGCATGGCCGCCGTGATCGCGGATGGGGAACTGGACTTCCCGGGATTACAGGCGTTCCTCGTCGCTCGCTTGCCGGCCTACGCGCGCCCGTTGTTCCTGCGCCGATTGAAGACAGTGGCAGTGACCGCGACTTTCAAGCATTCGAAACAGGCGCTGGTGCGCGAAGGATACGATCCGGCGGCCACGCCCGATTCAATCTACTTCGCGGACACGGAGCACGAAGCGCTGGTTCCGCTCGATCGAGATCTCTACGCGCGAATCCGGGATGGTGGCCTTCGAGTTTGATCGAATTAAGCGGAGCGCCGACTCAATCCGACTTGGCGGATTTGGATTGCGTTGCTTCACTGGCCTCGGCTAAGACTTGAGACTTTGCCGTGGTTCTTTGATCGGCGCGGCTGGCGTAAGGCGACAACGAGCGGGGGATAACTTGAATGGGCGGCGGAGATACGACCGAATTCGCCGGAATGTCGCGCATCACCACGCAGTTCGCGCCGATCATCGAACGATCGCCGATTGTCACGCCCCCTAACACTTTGGCGCCCGCGTAGATGTCGACCCCATTTCCTATCCTCGGTAACCCGGGGCTGGGACCTAGCCCGAGTGTCACTTCGTGAAGAATCAGGCAATCCTCGCCGATCTCGACTGGCCCTATGAGCACATTGAATGGATGAAGCAAGCACAGTCCCGGGCCAATGCGCGCGCCGCGCGACCCCGCCCACAGTTCGACGCTGAACATCCCGCGCTGCAGGACCCTCGCGACGCGATATAGCATCCAGAGCGGGATGCGAAACGCGGCGGGCAGCGAATGGGCCCAGGCTCCAAACCGGTATATCGCCACGATCCAGAATCCCGGATTCGCGTACCATCGGCCAAGCTCGACATATCTCGCGGCATCGCGCCGCAGATTCCCGAACATCAAATTCCCCTGAGCAACAAAGATAGCATGACTCGGAGCCGCTCGAGACCCTCGTGCTGAACCGCAAGCCTTAGAAACCTGCTTGAATTACTGCATTGAAGAGAAATGCATTCGCGCCCTGCCCGGGATCGAAGCAAGAACTTCGACAAGATCTTGCGCGGAACGCAGCTTTCCCGCGGCATTGAGGTGCCCACCGTCGCTCGTGTACGCCGCCGCCAACTCAGGCACGGCGCGTCCATTCCACTCGACCGTCACCGCCTTCCCATCCGGCGCAGTGGACTCGACTCTCGCCAAGTCGAATATCGGCTCGCGGCCCTGGTACGCCCGGCGCAGTAGCGAGTTGTACTCCTCCCGGCGCATATTCTCGAGGACGCCGTAGGGCGCACGGCCGAGAAGCCGCTTTGCTAGCGCCTTGACTCCCCCCTGTACGGTGGTCAGCGGCGCCGTCATGTGCACGAACGTTGTGTCGGGATTTTTCGCCCTCAGCACCGCGAGGGTGGCCTGGTAGCGGGCAAAGATCGCTTTGGCGTCGGTATCCGGCGTGAAATCGAGGAAGCAAAGCTCGACGAAGGCGATGTCGACGCCCGATGGCAGGGATCCCATCGCCCGCGCGAAGTTCCGCAGCTTGAGAAACGGACGGCCGTTTTCGGCGACGAAGGTGTGGCCGAGCGTGTCCGGCGGGACGTTCCGCGCTTCCGGAATCTGCTCGATCCGCAGCGGAACACGTGAGGTCGCGGCAAGCTGTTTGATTCCGTCAAGCAGATTCATGCCAACAGACTGGTGGGCGAAGAAGATTCGCTCTTGCGCGAGGCGCTCGAGTTGCGCTCGAAGGATCGGATCGGCGGCGTCCGCGCGAGCGCCGGCGGTGCCGCCAAGAGCGGCGGCGAGCGCGAGGAGGACGCTGGTCACGAGCCGGATTCCCGCCACGCGAATGTCGCCATGATATGCCTGCTGACCCGCCGGCCGAGAATACCCGATTCCCGCGTCCGCATTTGTGAACAATCGATCGGAAGCCCCTCGGCAGACCGGGTCCAAAGTTAGAATATCCCATTAGCGGGGAGGCCACAGGGAAATGTGCGGCATCGCCGGAGTGGTGGCCCTTGCGGAGGGTCTGCTCCCGCCGACGATCGGCCAGGTTCGGGCGATGGTCGCCGCGCTTCGCCACCGTGGCCCGGACGAGTTCGGCCTGTACCGCGACGCTCGCGCGGCGCTCGGACATGCACGCCTGTCGATCATCGACCTCGCGACCGGGCAGCAGCCGCTGTCGAACGAGGACGGCACGCTCTGGGTCGTCTTCAACGGCGAGATCTTCAATTACGTCGAGCTGCGCGCGGAGCTGATCGCGCTCGGCTACCGCTTCCGGACGCAGAGCGATACCGAGGTCATCGTGAACGCCTACGAGGCCTGGGGCGACGGCGCCTTCGAGCGCTTCAACGGGCAGTTCGCGATCGCGCTCTGGGACTCCTCCAGCCGTACGCTGGTCCTGGCGCGCGACCGGCTCGGGGTCCGGCCCCTCTACCTGTGCGAGCACCGCGGGCGCCTCTGGTTCGCGAGCGAGGTGAAGGCGATCTTCGCCGGTGACCCGTCGATACCCAGGGAGTTCGATCCGGCAGGCCTTTCCGAGACCTTCACGTTCTGGACCGTAGTGCCGCCGCAATCGGTGTTCCGGGGTGTGACCGAGCTCGAGCCTGGACACGTGTGCACGGTCTCGTTGAAGGGCACGACCGAGCGCGCGTTCTGGAGGCCGCGCTATCCCACGGGTCCCGGACTGGGTTTTCGCGGTACGATCGAGGAAGCCGCCCAACGCGTGCGCGACGCGCTCGAGAACGCGGTGCGCTTGCGCATGCTGCGCGCCGACGTGCCGGTGGGAAGCTACCTCTCCGGCGGGCTCGACAGCTCGCTCATCGCCGCGCTGGGACGGCGCGTGAAGGGCGAGCGGTTCTGCACCTTCTCGATCCGCTTCGAGGATGCCGAATACGACGAGACCGCGTACCAGCGCGCCGTTGCGGCCCGCATCGAAAGCGAGCACCGCGAGATCGTGGTGCGCCGGCGCGACATCGCGGCGACTTTTCCTGACGTCGTGCTGCACGCGGAGCGCCCGCTTTTGCGCACGGCGCCGGCGCCGCTCTTTCTCCTCTCGCGCCTGGTGCACGAATCGGGCATCAAGGTGGTGCTGACGGGGGAGGGAGCCGACGAAATGTTCGGGGGCTACGACCTGTTTCGCGAGGGCAAGGTGCGCCGTTTCTGGGGACGCAGCCCCGCTTCGACGCTTCGCCCACGCCTGCTCGAGCGGCTCTATCCGTACCTCGCGCGTTCGCCGGTGTCGCAGCGGGCCATGGCGCGGGAATTTTTCGGGCGCGGCCGGGAGCGCTGGGCCGAGCCAGGATTCGCCCACCAGACGCGCTGGCGCTCTGCCGCGGCGCTGCAGCGTCTGTTCCGGCCCGAGCTGTTGCACGAGATGCAAGACGCCGACGTTGAGCACCGGCTGCTGGCGTCGCTCCCGGCCGATTTTCGAAGCTGGTCGCCGCTCGCACAGGACCAGTACCTGGAAGTGCGGACGCTTCTTTCAGGATACCTGCTCGCGTCGCAGGGCGATCGGATGCTGATGGCCCACTCGGTGGAGGGGCGCTTTCCGTTCCTGGATCCGGAGGTGGTCGAGCTCGCCAACGGGCTACCCGCGTCCTACAAGCTGCGTGTGCTCGAGGAAAAATATGTCCTCAAGAAGGCGGCGCAGGGGCTGGTGCCGGAGGAGATCCTGCGCCGGCCGAAGCAGCCTTACCGCGCGCCGGACGCGCTCTCGTTCGTGGCGCAGGGGGCGCCCGAGTCGCTTGCGGACGCGCTCAGCGGGGGCGCCGTGGCCGATGCGGGGGTGTTCGACCCGCGCGCGGTTGACAGGCTGTGGCGCAAGTGCCGCGAACTCGGCGGCGAGCAATTCTCCAATGCCGACAACATGGCCCTGTGCGGCGTGCTTTCGACCCAGATCCTGCACGCGCAGCTCGTGCGCCAGGTGCCGAGCAAGGCCCCGGAGCTCGAGTACCGGACGATTGTCGATCGATTGGCCGCGAACCCAGACGTGCCGCGCGGCCGGACGGGCGAGCCGTTCCGCTCATGATCGGCCTCGTGCCGCAGGCGCTCGCCGGTCTGGGGTCGCCTATGGACCCGTGTGACGGACCGAGGTTCCTGCTGCTATCCTTGCGTGACGGTCTGGGAGCCTCCGGTCCCGGCCACGCGTGGATTCCAATAGTGATTTCCTGAGTACACGACAACCTTGCCCTCGAACCGGATCGCCTGGGTCATCGCCGCGCTGATGTGTGCGGCGAGCGGCGCTGCCGTGCTCGCGCGGCCGAGTACCCGGCTGTCCGGCGAGCAGCCGGCGCTGTCTCTGCACAGCATGATTCCCACGCGGATCGGCGACTGGCGCGAAGATCGTTCCGTCCAGTTGCAGGTCGTCAATCCCCAAACGCAGGAGCTGCTCGACAAGCTCTATAGCCAGGTCCTGAGCCGCGTCTACGTGAACGACAAGGGTTATCGCATCATGCTCTCGATCGCCTATGGCAAGGACCAGAGCGGCTCGCTGGAGGCGCACAAGCCGGAAGTGTGCTACCCGGCGCAGGGCTTCGTGCTGCGCGACAACGAAGCCGGGCGGCTCACGACGGCGTTCGGCAACATCCCGGTGCGACGTCTGTTTGCCACCATGGGGCTTCGGCAGGAGCCGGTGACCTACTGGTTCACCATCGGCGACGACGCGGTGCGGGGGAAGCTGCAGGAAAGGCTCGCGAAGCTGCGCTATGGCCTGACCGGGCTCATTCCCGACGGGTTACTCTTCAGGGTCTCCTCGATCGATCCGAGCATTTCGCGTGCGTATCGGTTGCAGGATCAGTTCGTGAACGAACTGCTGGAAACCGTGTCGCCAGCCGACCGCACCCGCTTGAGCGGACTTGGGGCGAGCGGTGAGTCCCTGGCGTCGAATCGCCTTGTGCCGTAGGCGATGCTGAAGCTGCAAATGCGTGGGGGCACGGCGCGATATCGATTCGAAAGCTCGACGTGAGCCGGCGGATCCTCGTCACCGGAGGCACCGGG
>Ga0307374_10013396_pt1 | contig 11353 bp, 8 predicted proteins | sample OX3MG_FD_202532 | JGI IMG/M metagenome (GOLD analysis project Ga0307374, IMG submission 202532) | Soil microbial communities from Risofladan, Vaasa, Finland - OX-3 | ecosystem: Environmental > Terrestrial > Soil > Coastal area > Acid sulfate soil | place: Finland: Risofladan, Vaasa | collected... | reverse complement strand
ATCGTCAGGAGCAGACCCGCCGGCTGCTGGAGAACCCTGTCTGGGTTGAGAAGAACGATCCGGCGTAACGAGGCGCACGTTCCACGGCGCCGATCGGACGCCGAGACTGCCGCGGGTGATCCTCGTGGCGAAACGGGTATTATCGAGGAGTAAACCGTGCTGGAAGTAATCCCCGAGATGACACCCGAGCGGATGATATGGCTCGGGCCGTCACGGCAGTGGACGATGATCCACGAAGCGGTCGATAAAAGCGGGAGGGTAGTCCCGCCGCGGCGGGTGGTGGTTTATTGCCCACCGTTTGCGGAAGAAGAAAAGTGCTCAAGGCGCCTCTATGTTGAGCTGGCGCGGAAGTTAGCGAAGCGCGACATCGCCTCGATACGGTTCGGTTATGTGGGGACAGGCGACAGCGAAGGTGATTTCTCGATGTTCACGGTCGAGACCGCTCTGGACGATATCGCCCGGACGCTCCTGTTCGCTCGCGTGCGATTTCCCGACGCGCCACTTTCACTCTTCGGTCTGCGCCTCGGCGGCGCACTTGCGCTTCGCGCCGCTCCCCAAACGGCCGGCGTTGACCGGCTGGCGCTTTGGGAGCCCGTTACGAATGGCCGAAGCTATGTGCGCATGAATATTCGCAGAAAGTCGATCCGTCAGATGATCAACGCAGGCGCCGCAGCCGAGCCGGCTCTTCCGACCACCGATGAGATCTTTGATTTCGACGGCTATCCGGTCGCTCAGGCTGCCTGGAATCAGATCGAAGCGTTGGATGCTGCGGCGCCTGCCGGATGGCCCGGCAGCGCGCTCATTATTTCGGTGAGCGCCGGGACACGGGCCTCCGCACCCTGCGTTACGCTGGCCGGCGCCCTTGAATCAAGCGGCGTTCCAACTCGCCTGGATCATGTCACCGCGCAGCCGTTCTGGAACCTGCTCGGGCTGGTGGATTGCCCGGAGATCCTTGAGCTGACGGCAGGATGGCTTGCGCAAGATTCCCCGGTGGACGGGAACGAGCGGTGAGAAGGTCGGCGCAGTGTCGAAACAGGAACGCGGGACCGTCGCTTGAGTGCGCGACACATGCCTTGAAATCGCGTTACGCTGAAGATCGCCTGCGCGCCATCGCTGAACTTGAGCGGATCGGGGCGCCGACGGCCACGCCCTGGCTTGTCGAGGCGCTCAGGGACCGGTTGAGCTACGTTGGCGCCTCGGCTGCCCGTGCGCTCGTGAAGCAGGCGTCGCCCGAGATCGCCGACGCGATGATTGATCACTTTTTCTGGGCATCCAAAGACGGCGAGCATCGTGACGCCGGCTGCGCGGTGCGAATTGAGCTCGCCATTGCGCTCGGTAATATGGCTTATCTTAAGGCCGACGAGGCGCTGCGTTTGGGCTTAAGAACAGTTCAGATAGAAATGGTGGGAATGGGGCCGGCGGACACGGCGATTCCGCTTCGTGGGAGCTGTGCGCTGGCCCTGGCGCAGATCCGGCCGCCCGGCGCGCTGCTGGATATTTCGCTGCTCCTTTTTGAAGCCGGCCTGGACGCGCCCTTCGGCGCCGATGCGCTTCCCGCCGGCCGAGCGGCGGCAAAGGCGATCGGCGTTTTGGGCGACCCGGCGGGGAATGTGCCGCTAGCGCTAATGCTGCGTCTTCATCCGAACGCGGACGCGGATATTATTGTAGAGTCCATGAATTCGCTTGTAAGCCTGGCCGATCCTCGCGCGATGGAGTTCCTGATCCCCTACCTCGACTCCGAGAACCGGTTTCTTGCCGGCGGCGCGGCGCTCGCGATGGGACGCACCCGCAATCCTGCAGCGCTGCCCCCGCTCATTGATCGACTCGAGAAAGCGCCCCGAGAGTTGGCGGCGGCGCTCGCCGCAGCCATCGCGACACTCCGTCTTCCCGAGGCGCGAGCGGCTCTTCTCGCGAAAACTTCTCATCAGGTGGCGACAATCCGGGCAGCCTGCGTGGAGGCGCTGGCTCTTTTTCCCGATCAGGAAGTGAAAGACCGGCTCAAGACGGTGGCGGAGAAAGATCGAGACGCGCGGGTTCGCCTTGCGGCCGCGAACGCGCTGGGCCTGGAATCAAAGCTTCCAGAAAAGGAATTGCGGCAATGACCACGGCTCTCCCCGAGCACACCGCGATCGCTGAGGACCTGGTCTGCTTTGGCGTGGGCGAGAAATCCACGCTGCCGGTTTATGGGATAATACACCGGCCCTTTCCGACGAACCCTCGAAAACCGGACGCGCGGAAGACGGTTGGCGTCGTGCTGCTCGGCGGCTGGTCGGGAACACGCGTTGGCCCGCACGGCATTCTGGTGTCGATGGCACGGGTGCTTGCGGCGGCCGGTTTCCCCGCTCTCCGTTTTGATTTTCGCGGCCGCGGGGATAGCGGTGGCGAGCAGCGATCAGCGCACATCGGAACAATGGTCGAGGATACCCGCGCCGCCGCGCAATACCTCCGCGAGAAAACGGGGGTTGAGTCAATCCTGCTGATCGGAATCTGCGCTGGAGCGCAAGTCGCCCTGGGCGCGGCCCCGGGGATCTCGGCGCTCTCCGGTATGGCGCTCTGGTCCCCGCCTCCGCTTCACCCCGACCCGGTTCCTGCGTCGGACAGCGGCGCGACTGCCCCAACCGTTCGGTCCACACGATCGAAGCGCAGGCTGATCAGCCTGCTTAAGGTCTATGGCGCCCGGCTCTTCGATTCCCGGACCTGGGCCAAACTGGCGCATGGGCAGCTCCAACCGCGCACGATTTTAAGAGTGTTGAAGGGAGGCGACGCGCGGAAACTGCGAGGCGCGAGCGCCGGTTCCACGGCTGAGACCGACTGGGCCGGACCAAAGCCCGATGAACGGACGTACGAACTGGCGCTTTCGACGCTCACGACCCCGGCGCTCTTCGTTTACGGCGGCGCCGATCCCGAAAGGCAGGAGTCGATCGATTATTACGCCCGTGTCGGCGCCGCTTTCGTCGAACACGCACGGATTCACGTTGTGGAGGGTTCCAATCACGCCTTCTATTCTCTTGCCTGGAAGCGAGAGGTCGTCCGTGAAACTCTTGTCTGGATTCAGGAATTATGTTCCGAATCCTGTACGTAGACGCAGCGCCGTTTCCGGGCGGGGCGCAGCAAAGTCTTGCCGGTCTTATTGAAGAGTTAGATAAGGCGGCCTGGGAACCGTGGCTGGCCGGGCCGCCGCTAATTGCCCGCATGGCGCCTTCGGCCTGCTGGATTCCTCTTTGTCTGCCGGTTTCGAGCGCCCGCTCCCGCGGGCCGGCCGGCGCCGCTTTTCTGGTGGGCCAGACGGTTATCGCCGGAGCGCGCCTCGCCCTCGCAGCCCTGAATGCACGCCCGGCGATCATTCATGCAAACGGTCGTGCGGCATGGATCCCCGCCCGGATCGCCGCAACCTGTCTGCACGTCCCGCTTATCTGGCACGCGCGAGATCTCGCGGGATCAGAGCGATTCGACGGGGTTGCGGCGGCGTTCTCACATCGCTGCATCGCTCCTTCGGATGCGGTGGTGCGGCGGCTGCAGGATTCAGCCCGCTCCTGGCGATTCCTGCCCGGTCACCCCGATCGCCCGGTGAGCATGATCCCCAATGGCATCGATTTGACCCGATTCCGACCGGCCGATTCCATCGCGGCGCGGCGGTCGCTCACGCTTCCCACTGACGGCATCATCGCCGGTATGATTGGCCAGTGGGTTCCGTGGAAAGGCGTCGAGCATTTCCTCGCGGCCGCGAAAGAAGCCGCGAAGCGAGACCCGCGCCTCTTCTTTATTCTCTGCGGCGCTCCGCCCCCTGGAGAAGGGCCGGCGCTGCGGGAACGGTACGCAGCGGAACTAGCCGGCATCGGTCGAGTTATGCCCTGGATTCGAGACGTGCCTACGCTGTTATCCGCGCTGGATCTACTCATTCACCCCGCCGCTGATGAGGCATTCGGACGCGTTCCGGTTGAAGCGATGGCATGTGGCGTGCCCGTCATCGCGGCCGGCGCCGGGGGCGCGGCCGAAACCGTCGTCGATGGCGAGACGGGACTTCTTATCCCCCCGGGAAATACGGCGGCCCTCAGCGCCGCGATCTTAGCGCTTGCTGGAGACCCCAGCCGACGCCGGGCGATGGGGGCGGCTGGCCGCCAGCGCGCCGAATCCCATTATTCTTCCACCTTACACGCGCGCCGCGTCGAACAGCTTTATCGAGTCGTGATCGGATGAGGTACCATGAGGCGCTCTGAACTCCTATGAAGATCGCCATTGACGGGAGCGTCCTCTGGGGACATTACTCGGGCGTGGAGAAGACCGCCGACCGCGTGATCCGCCGGCTCCTCGCAGACCCGCGCGGCCATCAAATACGGATCTTCGTCCCCGGTGACTGGCCCGGGTTCGAGGAGGACGGAGGACGGAGGACGGACGACAGCAACCCCGCGCCCCGCGCCCCGCGCCCGGCGCCGCACGCCCCGCGCCCCGCGTCCCGCGCCTGTTTTCTTCCGTTCTCCGGCGCGCGCCGGATGCGCCGCATCTTTTGGCAGCAGGTGGAACTGCCCTGGATCTTGCGGCGGTGGCGCGCCGACGTTTTGTTTTGTCCGGCGTACGTCATGCCACTGCTCTCCCCCTGCCCTGCCGTAACCTTCGTTCATGATCTCCATGGGCTGAATCTGAGGCAGACCCGGTTGGAGAACTATCTTCACTACCGGCTGCTCCTGCCGCCCACCATCCGGCGGGCCCGTGCGCTTATCACGCCCACTCGAGCCGTGCAGCTCGAAGTGGAGCGGCGATTTGGACGCCGCGCGTTTGTGGCGCCGCTCGGCGTCGATCCATGGTTCACACCGCGGGACGCGCAGAGTAATGAGCCTGGCGTCGTTCCCTACATCCTCTATGTTGGCAATCTCGAGGAGCGAAAGGGCCTCCGTCTCTTGATAGAATCCTGCGGGAATTTGTTCGCCCGGCAGCCGAACTTAACACTGATCCTGGCCGGCAAAGATCGCGGGCTGCGGCCGCAATTAGTTGAAATCGCGGCCCGGCTCGGGATTGCCGAGAGGGTGCGGTTCCTCGGTTACGTGGAGACCGAGCGGCTGGTGGATCTCTATCGCGAAGCCGCGCTCCTCGACCGCAGAAGGCTTTGGGATACCGCCGTTGGAGGCGATGGCGTGCGGGACTCCGGTCGTCGGCGTTAACGGCGCGGCGCTGCGTGAGAATCTGCAAGACGCCGCGGTCCTGGCGGAGGGTTCACCAGAGCCGTTCGCCCGCGCGCTGGAGCAGGTATTAACCGACCCATCGCTCAGGGACCGGCTTAACGCCGCTGGTCTCGAGCGCGCTCGTCGTTTTATCTGGGAGCGCACGACCGCGGTGGTATGGCAGGCAGTCGAGGATGCGGGAGCCTGAGCCGGAGCCTGTGATAGAATAAGCGACATGAGTAAGAGGGCTGCGCTTCCGCATATCGGATACCTGCTGGACCGGTTTCCGGCTGTTTCGGAGACATTTATTCTGCGGGAGATTGAACGGCTACGAGCAGAAGGCGCCCGCATCAGCGTCGCGGCGCTTCATCGGCCGATCGAAGTCCGCCCCGAATGGCAGGATCTGGTCCGGTCAACCCACTATCGACCTTCACCCTGGCGCCTGGAGTTCTGGCAGACTGCGGGTCCCAATCTGCTGCGGCCCTTATTCTGGCGCGAGGCGATCAGGGCGATCAGGGAGGGAATGGGGCATCCGGAATTGCGTACGCTCCGGAGTTTACTGCCATCGGCGGCATGGGCAGCCGGGCTGTTCCGCAATGCGGGTGTACGTCATGTCCACTCCCACTTTTTGGGCGCTCCGGCTCTTGTAGGCCGGGTTGCGGCGCGCCTTCTCGGGGTAACCTTTAGTATCACGGTTCATGGCAGCGATCTGCGGCGTCTGGACCCATTCTATGCGGGAAACGTATCCGCGGCGCAGTTCGTCTTAACCTGTACGGCGGAGAGCGCCCGCCTGGTCAGCAGCCGTTTTGCAATTTCGGACGAGCATATCCATCTGGTATACCATACGCTGGATCTGGAACGGTTTGCGCCCGGAAGTCCCGGTAACACCGGGCCGCCGGCTCTGCTCTTTATCGGCCGTTTAGTTCCGAAGAAGGGGATTGACGCGCTCATCCGGGCCTGCGCTCGTTTACGAGATCGAGGAGTCGCGTTTGAGTGCGAGATACTGGGCGACGGGCCGGACCGGACCGCGCTTGAGAACCTAATTCGGAACCTGGCGCTCGAAGATCGGGTATTCATGAGGGGCGCGTGTGACGAGGTTGGGGCGCTGGCGGCTTACCGGCGGGCGGCGCTCTTTGTGTTGCCCTGCCGTGTGGCGGCGGACGGGGATCAGGATGGATTGCCCAACGTGCTGGTTGAAGCGCTGGCGTGCGGGGTTCCGGTGGTGACCACGCCCGTGGGCGCCATTACGGAATTGATTTCGCATGGCGAGACGGGGCGACTGGTTCCACCGGATGACCCAGAATCGCTCGCCGACGAAATCGGCCGGCTTCTCAACCGCCCGGAGGAGCGCCGGTCGCTGGCAAGGGTGGGACGTGACCGGGTGGAGCGCCAATTTAACCGGAGCGCCGATCCGTTGATGAAAATATTGCAAGAGGAGTTGGCGGGGAGATGAACCAACAGCCGAAGGTAATGAACGTGAATGCGCCGCTGCGAAATACTCACGATTTAGCCTCCGGGTTTGAAGTCCGGACAATCACGCGGCCGGTGGGAAGCCCTGCAAATCCGCGCCATCGATCAAGGCAGAGGTAGTCATTTGTCAGAACGCCCAGAGGATGGCGCCAGTCCCCGCGCGGACGAACCGACTCCGACTCCGATCAATCCGATCGTACCCGATCCGCCCGACGTGATTCCGCAAGGGAGCGATCAGCAGCCAACGCTGGCGCCTGGTGAGGACGGCTTCGACAACGTTGTTGACCAATCTCGGGCAGAGAGCGCCGGCGCTTCCAACGGCGCGATCAAAGGCGATGGCCGGAGGGATGGCGGACATCGGGAGCGGGTGGGCAAAGCTTCCTTTGCCATCACGGGTTTCACTGCGCTCGGTCGCGTGCTCGGTTTTTTGGAAGCCTGGCTGGTCGCCCGTTTTTTTGGCGGCGGGAGCATATCGGGATCCTACTTCGCCGCCGGAACCGTCGTCTGGAATATCTTCGGTTTTGGCGAACAGCTTCTCACCCATTCGTTCCTCCCCCCATTTGTCGAGAGCAAGGAGAAGCGAGGTGAAGAGAGCGCCTGGAAGCTGGCGAGCATCGTTGGCATTATCCAGATCCTCGTGCTGCTGCTTGTAGTGGGATTGGCCGAGCTCTTCGCGCGGCAGCTGGTCGGCTGGATTACCCACGGATTTACCACAGGCGAAATGGCGCTCACCACTCACCTGCTCCGGATCATGCTCCCGGCGGCAATCGTGATGAGCGTAGCGTCGCTCACGTATGTGGTGCTGAACGCCTATAAGGAGTTTGCGCTTCCGGCATTCGCCGATACCGCTCTCAAGGCCGGCATTGTCATCGGGGGGTTCGCCCTCTGGCGCTGGATCGGAATCGACGCTTTCGCCATCGGCCTGGTTCTCGGCGGATGCATAAAGCTGGCGGTTCACCTCTTCGGGCTGCGCCCTCGGCTGCGGCTGCTGCGATGGAGCCTGGATGTTCAGGATCCCGCGTTTAAGAAACTGCTCATTCTCATGGTCCCGCTGATGTTGGGCAACCTGCTCTCATCGGTTCGTCCGGTGCTGGATATCTACTTTAGCGGGGCATCATCGCAAGTCGCCGCGCTCAAGTTTGCCACCAAGCTGACCAACCTCCCTTTCCTGCTTATCCCGTACGCACTGGCGATTGCGCTCTTCCCCTTTCTCGCCGAAATGGCCACGCGGGGTGATCGGCGCCGCCTGGGCCAGGCGCTACTCTCGGCGCTGCAGATGATCACCTTCCTGATGGTCCCGATTACTGTCGTTTACATTATGCTCGCGCATCCGATGGTGGAGACGGTCTATCTTGGCGGCAAGTTCACGGCGAGCGATGCCGGCCGCGTGGTGGGTCCGCTCGTCTGGTCCTCACTCGGAATGCTGCCCCTAGGGATTGAAACGGTCATCCTGCAAATCTACTTCTCCATGTCGGACACCAAAACTCCGACGATTATCGCGTACGGCACATTCGTGGTTTACCTGCTGGTCGCCTATTTCGGGACTCGCTATTTTCTCTGGGGCGCCACCGGTGTGGCGCTCGCCTTCACCGCCTCCAAAACCGTGAAAGACTTTATCCTTGTGGGCGTTCTCGCGCCGCGGTTAGAAGGGCTCGATCTAAAAGGCCTCGTCAGCTTTATCGCGCGGATGGCCGTCGCGACTTTCGTGATGATCGTGGTCCTCTGGGCGACGTTGAAGTTCGTTTATCACCGGCCCGAGACAACGCTTCGACCCATGCGGGCCGCCGCAGCGACTTCGGCCGTCACGATCCCGACAACCACTAATCCATCAATCACCAGTCCGGTCGGGGGCAAGACCGGGACGCATCCGGTAACCACAAAAAAGCCGAAGAAGTCGGGCAGCAAACGAAAAGCCGTCATCATTTTCCTGGCTTGCGCCGCGCCGGCGCTTTTCGCCTTCGCTCTTGCGGCGTACTGGCTCAAAATCGCGGAGCTGCAGACTGTCTTGCAGGTCCTCGAGCGCCGGCTCTGGCCCCTCATCCGCCGCCTCATTATGCTCGCGATGGCGCCGTGGTAGGAATCATAGGGGACAGCCGATATCGCACCTTCAGTTCCCGGACGCGTTCGCTCGGCTGAATGTGATATCTCGCACGATCTCCCGAAGGCGGCTCTATGATGCAGCGCGGGCGCATTGTTCACATTCTGGAGGCGTTCACCGGCGGGACCCGGCGGCACCTCACCGAGCTTTTGACGGGGCTTCCGCAGTGGGATCAGAGCGCCATCGTCTCAACGGGTCGGGATAAGCGGGCGCCGGCGGCGGCCGGACGGCTCCGGGAAGCCGGACACCGCATCGATGTGATTCCGATGCGCCGCCAGGCTGCCCCACTCGCGGACGCGCGGGCTCTCCTCCGGATTATTGCGCTGCTGCGCGAACAGCGGCCTGAGATCATCCACTGCCACAGCGCCAAGGCCGGGATTTTGGGACGAGTGGCGGGAGTGGCCGCCGGCGTCCCGATCCGCATCTATTCGCCACATTCGCTGCCATTTCACTCCGGAATGCCGGCAGCGGAGCAGGCGATCTACCGGACGATCGAACGATTTGGCGGGTTCTTGAGTACCGCCATCGTCGCTGTCTCGCCGACGGAGGCCCGTGAGATCCGCCGTGCCCGGCTGATAACCGCTGGTCGGCTCCGCATGATTCCGAATGGTGTCGTGATTCCGACCGGCCCGCGTGAGCGAGAGGAGAGCCGGCGTCGGCTTCGCCTGCCGAAGGACGGACCGTTGATTGTTTGCGTGGCCCACCTTCGAGCGCAGAAGGCGCCGCTGGACTGGATTCGCATGGCCGCCGCCGTTCGCCACGGCTTCCCCGACGCCCATTTTCTATGGGTAGGGGATGGTGAGTTGAAGGACCAGGCTCTTGCTGCCGCGAGCCGGTCGCTCGGTTCCGCGTTCCATTACATCGACTACCTGGCGGACCCGGGCGCTGCCTACCAGGCCGCTGACGCCTTCGCGATGGCGTCCCTGTGGGAGGGCTTTCCCTATGCGCTTCTGGAAGCGATGTCATGGGGGCTGCCATGCGCCGTGACCGCGGTGGCCGGCTGCCAGGACATTGTACAGCACGGCCAGAATGGGCTATTATCGCCCCCCGCCGATCCCGAGGCGCTGGTCGGCAGCGTCTCACGTCTCCTCGCCGCGCCCGATGATGCCCGCAGGATGGGCGAAAACGGCCAGCGACTCGTGGCGAGAGATTACACCCTTTCCCAATTCTTAGAGCGATACGACCGGCTCTACCGAGAGCTCAGCGCGAAAAACCGGTAACTCGTTCTCTGTTTCGGCAAAATCACCGGTGTCCGTTGCTCGTATTCGCTGCCCTCCCTTCCCGCGATCGCTTCCGCGACCGGGGAATCGACGTGATCCAGCCCGGTTCCCGGACATGCTCCTCCTCCATGCGCCTGAGACGGGCCGCCATCACCTCCGGGCGTCCCAGGTAACCCACAACTCGAGTCGGCGCCGCCCGATCCACCACCGGCAGTCGGCCCACGTCATTCGAGAGCATCCGGCCCACAGCGTCGTACAGAGGTTCATCGGGATAGGTCACCAGTACCCGCTTTTGCCCCGCGTCCAGAACAGTCAACTTCGACTCGGGCGCATCCACCACGATCCGCATCACGTCATTACGAGTGATGACACCCACCAACCGGTTCTGATCATCCATCAGAAAGAGTCCATGATGCCGGGTGACCAGCGGGTCGCGCTTCGCAAGCAGCCCCGCCAGTTCATTAACCGTCATGCTCGCCGGAATAGTCGGCACGTCCGGATCCATCACGTCGGCCACGTTCGCCTGTTGAAAGACGTCTGCTTCGTACTCCTGATGGATCCGCAGGCCTCGCCGAGCGAGCTTCTCGGTCATAATCGAGTTATGCATGAGGAAAAGCCCTACACCATCGGCGATGACACAGACAAGCATGAGCGGAAGCACGGAGTTATAGTTTCGCGTCAACTCAAACGCAAAGATGATGAATGTAAAGGCTGCGCGAGACGCGGCGCCAAACACCGCCGCCATTCCCGTGAGCGCGAAGGCCGCAGGAGAGAGATGGGCGCCGGGGATCAGATGATTGACTGCTATGGCGAACACGCCCCCGAGCGCGGCGCCGCACATAAACATCGGGGCCAGCAGGCCGCCTGAAGTCCCCGATCCGAGAGAGACCACGAGGGCTATCGCCTTGCAGATCATGACAAGCAGCAGGATTCCCCACGTCAGCCTGTTGTTCAGAATATCGGAGATGGTGTCGTATCCCACGCCCAGCACCCGCGGTACGAATAAACCAATGATCCCGAGCGCCAGTGCGCCGATGGCCGGCCACCACACGTCGTCAATGGGCAGCCGCTCAAACTGGTCTTCCACCCAGTAGAGCAAGTTGCTAAACGCAAAGGCGGCGACTCCGCAGATGAGACCCAAAACAACATAATAGGGGAGATTCCACGGCAGCCCAAAATTGACCGCGCCAACATGAAACATGGGACCGGGCCCGAGCAGCTCGGAATGGACGCTCGTCGCTAACGTGCTCGCGATGACGAGCGGAATAAACGATCGCGCTTTGAATTCAAAGAGCAGCAGCTCAATCGAAAGAATCACGCCCGCGATAGGCGTATTGAACGTCGCCGACATCCCCGCCGCGGCGCCGGCGGCGAGAAGCACTTTGCGCTCTGAAGCCGTGGTGTGAATG
>Ga0307374_10013392_pt1 | contig 11356 bp, 7 predicted proteins | sample OX3MG_FD_202532 | JGI IMG/M metagenome (GOLD analysis project Ga0307374, IMG submission 202532) | Soil microbial communities from Risofladan, Vaasa, Finland - OX-3 | ecosystem: Environmental > Terrestrial > Soil > Coastal area > Acid sulfate soil | place: Finland: Risofladan, Vaasa | collected... | reverse complement strand
CATCGCGCAGGCGGCGGGGATGCACCTGAGCGTGGGGCAGCAGGTGTTCATGCTGCTGACGCTGATGCTGACCAGCAAGGGGGTGGCAGGGGTGTCGCGGGCGGCGATCGTAGTGTTGGCGGCGACGGCGACCACGCTGGGGCTGCCGCTGGCGGGGGTGGCGCTGCTGCTGGGAGTGGATCAGTTCTTGGACATGGGGCGCACCGCGGTCAACGTGTTGGGCAACTGCTTGGCGGCGGCGGTGGTGGCGCGCTGGGAGGGAGCGACGATACAACAACCCTCGGGGCAGACATCGCTCCAGGCGCCGGAAGAACCGGTGGCGCGGCGGGGCTGAGCGGGATCCACGCGCTCGAGGATCAGCTCGCGCAAGAGCGCGGCGAAGCCGGGGTGGTCGCCGGGGGTGGGGACGCGGACGCAATTCAAGCCCAGGGCGCGGGCCTGTTCGGCGGCTTCCACGTCGAGGTCGTAGACCACTTCCATATGGTCGGAGAGGAAGCCCAGCGGGGCCAGCACCACGGCGCGGGCGCCCTGTTGTTTGAGGCTGGGCAGCACCGCCTCCACACTGGGCTCGAGCCAGGGCTGGTGGGGCGGGCCGCTGCGGCTCTGGTAGGCAAAATGAAACTCGGGATGCCGGGCGGCGGCGGCGACGAGTTGGGCCGCCGCTTGCAGTTGCCGTTGGTAGGGGCCGGCGGCGGCCATCTCGACCGGGATGCTGTGGGCGGTGAAGAGCAGGGCGGCCTCGGGACCGGCCTGGGCGAGGGCTTGGCGGACGCGCTCGGCCCAGATGGCGAGGAAGGCGGGGTGGTTGTAGAAGAGGCGGATTTTGTCCACGGCGGGGGCGGAGGGGCCGACCTCGAGGCGGGCGCGGGCGATGTCGTCCAGGTATTGGCGGCAGCCGGAGTAGGAGCCGAAGGCGGAGGTGACGATGGCGAGGGCGCGCTGGATGCCGTCGGCGGCCATGGCGCGCAGGGTGTCGGCCAGCAGCGGGTGCCAGTTGCGGTTGCCGAGGTAGACCGGGAGATCGGGGCCGTGGGCCTTGAGTTCGCGCCGCAGGGCGGCGTGGAGGGCGGCGGTGGCGGCGACGATGGGGCTGCGGCCGCCGAAGCGGAGGTAGTGCTCGGCGACCTCCCGGCGACGGGCGGGCGGGACGGGCTTGCCGCGCAGCACGTTGTCGAGGAAGGGCTCGACATCTTCGGGGCACTCGGGGCCGCCGAAGGAGACCAGGAGGACAGCGTCGTAGGACATGGAGAATTATAGCTAGGCCGCAGGGGCATTGGTTGGCGCGGGCCCCTGCGCGGCTCCGCCGCGCGTCCCGCTTGTGCTCTCGCCGGCTTGGGGACCCCAGGCCCCAAGCCGGCGCTGCGCGGCTTGCGGAGGCGCAGGCGCGGGGCGGCCCCGGCAGGGGCCCGCCGGCGGCGGACTGCACTTGGGCGCGCTAATTGGCGGGGGTTGCCACGGAGTTGGCGCGGTGCTGGTGGAGTTGCTTGGCGCGGTACATGTCGGCGTCGGCGCGGTGGAGGAGCTCTTCGGGGGTGGCGCCGGAGTTGGGGTAGACGGCGAGGCCGAAGCTGCCGCGGAGCTGGCGCTGGGCGAGGACAGGGTCGTTGGCGAGGGCGATCTCGAGGCGCTCGGGGAAGAGGAAGGCGATTTCGGGCTCGCAGGCGGGGATGAGGATGATGAACTCGTCGCCGCCGAAGCGGGCCACGACGCTGCTGGCGCGGCATTTTTGTTCGAGCAGGCGGGCGACGCGGACCAGGACGCGGTCACCCTCGGAGTGGCCGTAGTTGTCGTTGAGGGGCTTGAAGCCGTCCAGGTCGAGCAGCACCACGCAGAAGCTGGCGGGCTCGCCGTTGGCCTCGGCGGCGCGGGCGCGGCGCCACTCGGCCTGCAGCGCTTCCATGAAGAAGCGGCGGGTTTTGAGGCCGGTGAGGCTGTCGGTAATGGCCTGGTGCTGCATTTGCTGGAACAGGGTGGCGTGGTTGAGGGCGACGGCGATCTGGTCGGTAAGGGTTTGCAGCACCAGGATCTGGTCGGGGGGGAAGCCAAAGGGGGTGTGGCTTTCCAGATGGAGCACGCCCAGGGTCTGGCCGGCGTAGCGGATGGGCAGGGCGAGGCCGGAACAGGCGTGGGGGCAGCGGGACCAGTCGGAGGGGCTGGCGTGCAGATCGGTGGGGCCGTCGGCGAGCGCCTGGATTTCGCCGGTTTGGGCGGCCTTGCCTGCCAAGCCCTGGCCCAGGGGGATGCGGCGGGCGGTGGAGGCGGCATCGGCATGGGCGCCGGCGGCGGCGGCGACCTCGAGCACGGCGACCTCGCCCAGGCCGTTGGTGGGGCTGACCAGGGCGAGGGCGATGTGGTCGTAGTGGAAGGCGCGGGCGATCTCGTCGGCGACGGTGGTGAGCATTTCGCCGGGGCTGAGGGTAGAGATGGTGAGGCGGGCGATGTGGTTGAGGAAGGCTTTCTGGCCGGCGTCGCGCTGCACCTCGGCGAAGAGGCGGGCATTGTCGAGGGCGACGCCAGCCTGGCCGGCCAGGATCTCGAGCACGCGCAGGTGCTCGGTGTCGTAGGCGTTCTCGCGCTCGTGGCTTTGCACGGCTATGACGCCGCAGGCCTGGCCCTGCAGCAGCACCGGCACGCCGAGATAGTTGTGGGCGGGGCGGCCGCTGCGCAACAAGCCATGGGCGCGGATATAGGCGTCCACGTCGCGGGAGATGATGAGCGGCTGGCCGGTGGCGATGACGTGTTCGGTGAGGGCGTTGGTGCGGGGGCGGCTGCGGGGGAGTATGCGCTGGCCCTCCTCGACCTCGAAGGCGAAGCGGATCTCGTCCAGCTCGACGTCTTGGAAGGCGACGTAGAAGTTGCGGACATCCATGAGCTTCTGGAGTTGGGAGTGGATGGTGGCCAGCAGGGCGTCGGCATCGAGCGAGGAACTGAGGGCGGTGCCGATATGGGTGAGGATCTCGAACTCGCGGCTGCGGCGGACGGACTGGCGGAACAATTGGAGCTGGTCGGCGGTGGTGCCCGCGGCGGCCTCGCCGCTAGTGGAGGCGCGCTCGGCCACCACCCAGAGCATGGCGGCGATGAACAAGCTGGGGATGAGGGCGCCGAGGGCGGGCAGGGATTGGGGGAAACGGGGCAGGACTTCCACCCCCCAGAGGGCGATCACTGCGGCCAGCAGGCGCAACGACCAGCCGCCGGCCCAGACCAGCAGCGCGATGGTGGTGGCCATCAGCAGGGCCAGGGCGTAGGGGGCGGCGACTTGCCAGGGGGAGGGGGCGAGGGTGAGGGCGGCGGGCACCAGCGAGGCGCCCCAGAGCGCGTCGCGCCAGCGCGGGCCGACCAAGCCGGGGCGGGCGGCGGCGAGCAGCAGGCGGGCGCTGTAAAGCAGCATGGCGGTAGCGGCCACGGCGCACACTCCCGCCCAGCGCATGGCGATGGAGGCGGGCGGAGGGTGGGCGGCGAGCAGGGCGAAGCGAGCCAGCAACAGCGCCCAGAACCCGACCCAGCCGTGGTAGCCGCTATCCCGCCGGCTCCACTGCACATAGGCAAACAGCGGCAACGCCACGGCGCACAGAACGATGCTGTAAAGCTGCAACCCCATGGAACTCAGTGTCGACTCAGTCCGCGAAGGGCTGACTCCACGATGGATGGCGTAACTATAAGCGAGGCCCGCGCCAGAGTCAAAGCGCGTTTGCGGGGTGGGGTGCATTGGGGCCGGCTGGCAGCTTGCAGCTGGCAGCTTGCAGCTTGCGCACCGCGGCGGCGGGGCGGGGGCGGGGGGTAGGCTTCGCAACCTGGTTCGGACAACCCCCGGTCCGAAGGTCGGCTTCTGTAGAACCCAGGAGGCGGCATGGCCGGGGTGGGGGTGTGGCTGTTGGCCGCCGTACTGGCAGCCGGGCCGGGGCAGACGGCGGTGACGGAGCAAACCGCGCAGGAAAACCTGCGCGCCACGATTTTGCAGACGCTGATCAACGATCCCGAACTGGGGCAGTACGCCTTGGCGGCGAGCGTGGATGGGGAGTCCCGCGTGGTGCTGAACGGCGCTCTGCCCAGCAAGCAGGACAAGGAGTTGGCCACCAAGCTGGTGAAGAGCATCGCCGGGGTGAAGAGCGTGGACAACCAGATCCAGGTGAGCGCGGCGGCGGCGCCGCTGGCGGGGGTGGCGCCGGCGGGGGCGGCCACGCCGGCGGCCACTCCCAATGCTCCACCCAGCGACGCCGACGTGCAGGCGGCGGTGCAGAACGCGCTGCGCGCACAGCCGGAGTTGGCCGGGGTGACGGCGACGGTGAGCGAGGACCAGGTGACGCTGACCGGGACGGTGGCGAGCGAGGCGGCGCGGGAGGCGGCGGTGGCGGTGGCGAAGAAGAATGCCGCGGGGATGGGGGTGGTGGATCGGGTGCGGGTGAAGAGACCGTGACACGAACGAGTGGACCGTGGACAGGGGAGAGGGGACAGTGAGTGCGGGGACGGGGCGCGGGGGACAGAGGGCTCAGTGGCGCTGCAGGATGGCGGCGAAGAAGCCGTCGGTGGCGGCTTGGCCGGGGAGGATGCGGAGGAAGGCGCCGGCGGTGAGGGGGGCGGGGTCGAGGTTGGGGGCGAGTTGGCCGGCGGCGCGGAGGGAGGCGAGCACGTTGGCGGCGGGCAGAAGGCTGAGACCGGGATCGGCGCCCAGGGCGGCGGCGATGACGCCGGGGCCCTCCTCGGGCTCGATGGAGCAGACGCTGTAGACCAAGCGGCCGGCGGGACGGAGCACGGCCAGGGCTTGGCGCAGGATGGCGAGTTGCAATGCGGCTAGGCGGGCGGGGTCGGCGGGTTGCAGGCGCCAGCGGATCTCGGGGTTGCGGGCTAGGGTGCCGGTGCCGGTGCAGGGGGCGTCCACTAGAATGCGGTCGAATTGGCCGCGGAGGGGGAGGGGGCGGGAGGCATCGGCTACAACCAGCAAGGGGCCGGAGGTGGAGTGGCTCGCCACTTTTTGCTTGGGTCGCTCCCGTTGGTCGCTTGGAGGGCGCGCTTCGATTCCCGGCATGGGACACCCGCCAGCGCTCAGGGCGTCTCCTGTTTGTTGCCAGGGGAGCAGGCGGCGGAGGAGGCGGGCGCGGTGGAGGTGGCGCTCGAGCGCCACCAACGTCGCCGCCGGGGCGAGTTCGTGCAACAGGGCGGTCTTGGCGCCGGGAGCGGCGCAGGTATCTAGAATGCGGTCGCGGGATTGGGGTTCGAGCAGGTAGGGGATCAACTGCGAGGCTTCGTCTTGCACCCAGAGTTGGTGGGCGCGGAAGGCCGGGGTCTTGGTGACGTCGCCGGAGGTGGCGCGGAAGGCGCTGGCAAGCAGGGCGCCGGGGGCGGCGGCGATGTCGGCGGGCAGCGTGGCGCCGGGGGCGAGGCGGAAGGCGGTGGGCGGGGGCTGGTTGTTGAACTCGGCGATGCGGTCGGCGGCGGCGGGGGAGAAGTTGCGGCTCCAGCGCTCGAGCAGCCAGGCGGGGTGGGAGAACTCGATCTCGCGGCGGCGGCCGAGATTGCTCTCCAAGGCGAGCAGGGCCTCGACCGGCTCGGCGGAGAGGTGGCGGAGCACGGCGTTGACGAAGCCGCCGAGGCGGGGGGCGGCGGCCTTGGCCATCTCGACGCTCTCGTTCACCGCCGCCGAGGGCGGAATGCGGGTGAGGAAGCGCAACTGGTAGGCGCCCATACGCAGCGCCACCAGCGCCGCCGGCTCCATGCGCGCCGCAGGGCGGCGGGCGGCGCGCTCGATCACGAAATCGAGCTGGGCGCGCCAGCGCAGCACTCCCATGACGATCTCGGTGGCGAGGCGATGGTCGGCCGGCGCCAGGCCGCGCGCCAGCGAGGAGTGGAGCAGATCGCTGGCGTAGCCGCCGCGCTCTTCGACGGCCAGCAAGACGTCACGCGCGAGTTGGCGGGCGGGGGACATGCGGTACCAGTGAACAGTGGACAGTGGACGCGACAGGGACGGGGCCCTCCTTAGACTACAATGGGAGGCCATGATCGAGCCCGAGGTGTATGTGATTGCGGGCGTGGAGCCAGAAGTGGGGGCCTACGCCATGGCCAAGTACAGTCGTTCGGCGCTGTCCATGCGCGAGAGCTTGCGCGAGCTGGACGGGCAAAAGGCGGAGAAGTTTCTCAACACCTTTTATTTCCAGTACGGACACCGCTCGATCGCCGATTTGGCGCACCTCAGCTTCGCCTTGGAGCGGCTCTCCATCTTTGCGGCGATCGAGGTGGTGGACGAGACGCGCTGGGACGGGCAGGAGCGCTCGACGCGCTACCAGGAGTTCCAGCGCAGCGGCTACGTGACCCCGCCGGAGTTGGAGGGGGTGGCGGGCTACGCGGCGGCGATCGAGACGCTGTTTGCCGCCTACGGGGCGCTGAGCGCGCGGGTGGAGGCGGACTTGAGGGCGCGGCATTTGCGGCCGGAGGCGATGCGCGAGGAGGCCTACCGGCGGACGCTGCGGGCGCGGGCGTTTGATGCCAGCCGCTACTTGCTGCCGCTGGCCACGGCCACCAGCCTGGGGCAGATCGTCAGCGCGCGCACGCTGGAGCAGCAGATCGTGCGGCTGCTGTCGTCGCCGTGGGCGGAGAGCCGCCAGTTGGGCGGGGCGCTGCAGCGGGCCGCGAGCGCGCCAGGAGCGGTGCCGACGCTGGTCAAGTACACCGATCCCAGCCCCTACCTGCTGGGGGCGCGGGCGGCGCTGCGAGAGGCGGCGGCGGGGGTGCTGGCGGGAGTCGAGGCGGAATCGGCGGCGGGGGTGCAACTGGCCGAGCCGGGGACGCTGGAGATCGAGGTGGCCGCTTCCCTGCTCTACCCGCACTGCGGGCACGCCTATCGCCAGGTGCTGGAGGCGGTCGGAAGCCTGCCGGCGGCGCGGCGGGAGGAGATTATCGAGTTGGGCCGGGCGCAGCGCGGCAGCCACGACGAGTTGCTGCGGGAGTTTCAGGCGGGGCAGCCGTTCCAGTTCGATATTTTGATGGACATCGGGGGGTTCCGCGACCTGCACCGGCATCGGCGGTGCGTGCAGTTGCACCAGGACTATACGACGGCGCACGGCTTCGAGACGCCGGCGGCGATGGCGGACAGCGGGGCGGCGGCCGAGTACCAGGCGGCGATGGCGGCGGCGGGGGCTTGGGTGGAGCGACAGGGAGGGGCGGGGGTCTATGCGCTGCCGCTGGGCTTTCGCAAGCGCAGCCTGTTCAAGATGGATTTCGCCGAGGCGGCCTACATCGCCGAGCTGCGCACCGGCGCGGGGGGACATATTTCGTACCGCATGGCGGCGTGGGAGATGTATGAGGCGCTGCGGCGGCGGCATCCGAGCTTGGCGCGGGGGTTGCGGGTGACGGACCCGCGGGAGGGGTCGGATCCGTTGGTGCGGTAGGCGGAGAGGCTGTTTTTGCTCTAGGCGCCTTCGGCGCGGAGGGCGGCGCGGGTCCTGAGATAATCGCGCTGGATGCGGAGGAGGCGGAGGAGCTTGTCGAAATCCACCGGCTTTTCGATCATGGTGAAGGCGCCGTAGCGCATGACTTGCTCGCGCAGGCGGGGGCCGGCGGTGCCGGTCATGACAATGACGCCGAAGGCATGGCCGATGTGCTCCTGCGCCAAGCGGAGGAAGTCGAGGCCGTCGAGGCCGGGCATATTGAGGTCGAGCAGGACGACGTCGGGGGTGGCGTTGTGGCGGAGATCGTCAATGGCCTCGAGGCCGTTGGCGACGGCGGTGCAGGAGTAGCCGGCGTCGCGCAGGCGGAGGCGGAGGTAGTCGCGCACCAGCTCGTCGTCGTCGACGACCAAGAGGTGGCCGAGGTTGGTGTGGAGCTCCATGCGGGCTAGCTGGCGGTGGCCGCGGCCTGGGCGCCGGGGTGGGCGTCGAGCACGGCGCGCACCTTGCGGGCGAGGGCCTCGGGGGTGAAGGGCTTTTGGATGAAGGCCAAGCTGGCATCCAATTCGCGGTTGTGGGCGATGGCCCTGTCGGGATAGCCGGAGATAAACAGCACGGCCAGGCCGGGGCGGCGCTCGAGGAGCTGGTCGGCGAGGCGGCGGCCGTCGAGGCCGGGCATGACCACATCGGTAACCAGCAGGTCGAGGGGGCCGGTGTAGCGGTCGCAGAGGGCGAGGGCCTCGACCGGACTGGCGGCGGCGAGCACGGTGTAGCCGGACTCTTGCAGCACCTCGCAGACCAAATGGCGGACGCTCTCCTCGTCTTCGACGATGAGCAGGGTTTCGCGGCCGCGCAGGGCGGCGGCCACGGGGGCGGGGGCGGCGGTGGCGGTAGCGGCGGCGCCGAGGCTGGGGAGGTAGATCTTCATGGAGGTGCCGCGGCCGAGCTCGCTGTAGGCGGCGACGCTGCCGCCGCTCTGCTTGACGATGCCGAAGACGGTGGCGAGGCCGAGGCCGGTGCCCTGGCCGGCGGGCTTGGTGGTGAAGAAGGGCTCGAAGATGTGGGCGAGGGTGGCGGCGTCCATGCCGGCGCCGTTGTCGGTGACGGCGAGCATGACATAGGGGCCGGGGACGACCTCGGGATGGGTGGCGGCGTAGTGGGCGTCGAGTTCGACGTTGCCGGTCTCGAGGGTGAGGCGGCCGCCGTTGGGCATGGCGTCGCGGGCGTTGACCACCAGGTTCATGAGCACCTGGCCGACCTGGCCGGGGTCGGCGCGGACGGCGGCGAGGTGGGGCGCGAGGTGGGTTTCGAGGGCGAGGTCCTCGCCCAGGATGCGGCGCAGCAGGGGGTCCATCTCGGCGAGCACGGCGTTGAGGTTGAGCACCTGGGGCTGGAGCACCTGCTGGCGGCTGAAGGCGAGCAGTTGCTGGGTGAGGCCAGCGGCGCGCTCGCCCGCCTTGCGGATGTTGACCGCCTTGGCGGGGACGTCGGCATCGGGGCGGCGGAGCAGCATCTCGGCGTAGCCATTGATGACGGTGAGCAGGTTGTTGAAGTCGTGGGCGATGCCGGCGGCGAGGCGGCCGACCGCCTCCATTTTTTGCGCCTGCTGGAATTGGGCCTGCAGGCTCTTGCGTTCGGAGACGTCGGCGAAGGTGACCACGGCGCCGACGATGTGGCCGTCGCGGCGGAGGGGCGAGCTGCGGTAGTCGGCGGGAAAGCTGCTGCCATTGGCGCGCCAGAGGGTCTCGTCGTGGAAGGCGAGGGCGCGGCCCTCGCCGACGGCTTGGGCCATGGGGCACTCGGCGGCGGGGTAGGGGGTGCCATCGGCGTGGGAGTGGTGAAAGAGTTCATGGGCGTTCTTGCCCATGAGGTCGGCGGCGGAGTCGTAGCCGAGGAGGCGCACGACGGCGGGGTTGCACCAGACGCAGCGGCCGTCGGTGTCCACGGCCAGGATGCCCTCGATGGTGGACTCGAGCAGGATGCGCACGCGCGCCTCGCTCTCGCGGAGTTGGGCCTCGGTGTGGCGGCGGAGGGTGACGTCGTGAACGAAAGCGACACGGGCGGGGCGTCCATACCAGGTGGCGGGCTGGTCGAAGACCTCGACCTCGAGGACGCGGCCGTCCTTGGTGGCGCGGCGGCTGTCGCTCTCGCCGCCGGGGGGCGCTAGATCGGGCAGGCGCATGGCCAGGAACTCGGCGCGGGTATAGCCGTAGACGCGCTGCGCGCTGTCATTGACGTCGAGGAAGGCCAGGCTCTCGGCGTCATAGATCCACATGGGCTCGGGGTTGTGCTCAAACAGCAGGCGGTAGCGCTCTTCGGAGAGGCGCAGGTCGCGCTCGGCGGCGGCGCGGTCGTGGTCCATGCGGTCGAGCGCGGCGGCGATGATCCAGACCAGGGCGGCGCCGAAGATGACCGCGCACAGCATCAGCACCCAACTTCCCACTTGCGCCGGCATGCCGTGGACGCGGAGTTGCAGGGCCGAGAGGGCGACCAGCAGCACCGGGAAGAGCAGGGTGACGGGCAGCACCCGGCGCAGGACGGTGCCGGCGGAGCCGGCCTCGATGAAATAGCCGACCGGGCGCTGGCGGGGGAAGGAGAGCATCCAGGCGATGCTGAGGGCGAACACGGAGAGGCCGGCGTCGAAATACAGGGGCGAGGGGGCGGGCTGGCGGACAAGGGGAATGCGGAACAGGCGCTCGAGAGCGACGGTATAGCCGAGGAAGCCGACGAACATGTCGGTGGCGACGGCGTTGCGCGGCCACCAGGGCTTGGCCAGCAGCGAGGCGGCGGCGAGCACAAAGCACAGGTTCCAGACACCGGGCAGCACGCCCAGCGCGGCCGGCCCGTGGCCGCTCCAGAAGGCGAGGCCCAGCAGCAGCAGTGCGGCCGCAGCCAGGCGGCCGGCTAGGCGGCAGGGGGCACCGAGCCCGGCCGCGGGCGCCAGCAGGAGCACCGCCAAGGCGGCGAGCAGGAGCCCGAGCAGGGTGGCGGGTGCGGTTTGCGTGAGGACCGCGCCCGCAGAGCGGGTGGCCAGCGCCACCAAGCCGTAAGCGGCGACGGCGGCTGCCACCCAGAGGGCGGCGCGCTGATAGCGTCGGCTCCAGATGCGCGAGAACTCGGAGTCGGGTTGGAGTGGCGGCATGTGCGCTCCCTGGCAGATGTCCAAGGCTCCACTACAGGGAATCTGTGGCTACCATACACCCGGATCTCTTCTGCCGGTAAGAACAAATACAGGGCCCTTGGAACCTAGTAAACAGAGCCGGCGGCCTGGGTGGAGTGGACTTGTCCGGCGGCGACGGAGAGCGCATAGCGAGCGCCGTCGCCGGCCCAGACAGAGAGGTCGAAATGCTGGCCGGTGGTGAGACGGCGGACCGAGATCGGGGCAAAGGTTAATGGCAGGCCGGGGCGGCAGACTTGCGGGGGCCGAGCGGCGGCGAAGAAATAGGCGGCACCGGTGCCGGCGACGACGGCGTGGCCGCCGGGGGAGAGCAGGACGGCGGTGTGTTAGTCTATCCCCAAACCATGGATCCGGGCGGCGTCGCCGGCTTGCAAGATGCGGGCCATGAAGACCAGCAGGCGGCCGAGGCGGTTGCGGTTGTGGAAGTGGGTATCGGTGACGACCTCGCGCAGGGCGGGAATGGCGAGGAAGCCGCGCACCAGCACCACTTGGGGGTGGAAGGGGTTGGCAAGAGCGGCGGCGGCGGTGAGGTCGGGGCCGTTGGGAGGGTCGTGCTGGGCGGAATAGGCAAACTCGCCCAGCACCGCCAGGCCGGCGCTGGTTCCACCGAGGGGGACGCCGCGGCGGATAGCGGCGTCGAGGGCGCGCGCGACCGGGGTATGGCGCCAGAAGTTGATGTAGTTGGACTGGTCGCCGCCGGCGATGAAGATGGCCGACGCCTGGGCGATGGCGCGGGAGGCGAAGGGCGCGAGGGCGGCGGCGCGGCTGGGGAGGATGAGGGTGGAGACGGAGTTTACCTGCG
>Ga0307374_10013391_pt1 | contig 11356 bp, 11 predicted proteins | sample OX3MG_FD_202532 | JGI IMG/M metagenome (GOLD analysis project Ga0307374, IMG submission 202532) | Soil microbial communities from Risofladan, Vaasa, Finland - OX-3 | ecosystem: Environmental > Terrestrial > Soil > Coastal area > Acid sulfate soil | place: Finland: Risofladan, Vaasa | collected... | reverse complement strand
GCGTGCCGCAACCTGGGCCAGCCCGGAGTGGCGGCGTGCGCGATCTCGGCAGTCGACACGGCCCTTTGGGACCTCAAGGCGCGCCTGCTCGGCGTGCCGCTGTCGAGCCTACTGGGCAGGGCCGCCGACGACGTGCCCATCTACGGCAGCGGCGGGTTCACGACCTACGACGACGACACGACGCGGGCGCAGTTGGAGCACTGGGTGGGGGAGTGGAAGCTTCCCCGCGTCAAGATCAAGATCGGCGAGTCCTGGGGCCGCGACGAGAAGAGGGACCTGCATCGGGTCGGGCTCGCTCGCAAGGTGATCGGTGACGACGTCGAGCTCTACGTCGACGCCAACGGCGGGTACACCCCCAAGCAGGCCATCCGGGTGGCGCAGGTGATGAGCGACGCCTGGGCGGTCACCTGGTTCGAGGAGCCTGTCTCGTCCGACGATCTCGCGGGACTGCGCGAGGTTCGCGACCAGTGCCGCATCGACGTCGCGGCCGGCGAGTACGGCTATTCGCCGTGGTACTTCGCGCCGATGATCACGGCTGGCGCGGTCGACTGCGTGCAGGCGGACGTCACCCGCTGCGGCGGGATCACCGGGTGGATGGCCGTGGCGCATCTCGCTGCGGCCAACAACCTGCAGATATCAGGTCACTGTGCGCCCAACCTGCACGCGCACGTCGCGATAGCGGCGCCGAACCTTCGGCACCTCGAGTACTTCCACGACCACGTGCGCATCGAGGACATGCTCTTCGACGGCACGCTCTCGCCCCGGCGCGGCGCGTTGCAGCCCGCCCCGGACGCGCCCGGCCACGGCCTCACCTTCAAAGAGGCCGACGCCGAGCATTACCGCATCGCCTAACTACGACAGGAGGAACCAGAACATGCCAGAACGCCGCATCGCCGTCATCACAGGCGCGTCGGCCGGGGTCGGACGAGCCACTGCCCAGGCATTCGCCAACGAAGGGTTCGACCTGGCACTTCTGGCGCGCGGCTCGGCTGGTCTCGAGGCTGCGGAGAAAGACGTGACCGCCGCGGGGGTCCGGGCGCTCGCGATACCGACCGACGTGAGCAAGTACGAAGAGGTGGAGGCCGCAGCCGAACGCACGGAATCGGAGCTCGGCCCCATCGACGTCTGGGTCAACGACGCCATGACCACCGCCTTCGCCCCCGCTTGGGAGATCGACCCCGACGATTTCAAGCGCGCGGTCGAGGTGACGTTCCTCGGGCAGGTCTGGGGCACTAAGGCCGCTCTGGCGCGCATGCGACCCCGCGACCGCGGGTCGATCGTGAACGTCGGGTCGGCTCTCGCGTTCATAGGCATCCCGCTGCAGTCCGCCTACTGCTCGTCGAAGTTCGCGTGCCGCGGTTTCTTCGAGTCCACCCGGGCCGAGCTCCTCCATGAGGGCAGCAACGTCCGCATGAGCATGGTCCACCTGCCCGCCGTCAACACGCCGCAGTTCGAGTGGTGCGAGAACGCCATGGACAAGCACCCCCAGCCCGTCCCGCCCATCTACCAGCCCGAGATACCTGCAAAGTTCATCCTCGAGGCCGCATTCGACGGCCGGCGCTCCAAGATCGTCGGCTCGTGGAACAAGATGCTCGTCGCCGCCGGCTCGGTGTTCCCCGGCCTCGGCAACCAGTACGCGGCCCTCGGCGCGTGGAGCTCACAGCTCACGTCCGAGCCGGCGTCGGGCGACCGTCCGGCCAACCTGTGGGAGCCCGTGGACTCCGACCGCGACGCCGGCGCGCACGGGATTTTCGACGATCAGGCCGGCGGGTTCCTCGACCCGAGCTTCCTCAAGACCCTCCCGCACACGGCCAAGCTGTTCGGAAAGGCCGTCGCGCGCACGGTCGCGGAGAAGAGGCGACGCCTCGCCGCCTGAACCACTCAGGCAGTTCTGCGAACCCCCTCAGCGGGGGCGGGGGCGGCGCTGCTTGCTGGCACCAGGCGGCCGGCCGGCCCTGTAGCGGGTGTCGTTGCTCGTGCTCAGGCGCTTCCGGGCCGCCGCGCGGCGGAACTCCCGCGACATGTTCGGCATCTCCTGTTCGGCCAGAAGCGCGTCCTCGAGGAGTTGCTCCCGCTTGTCCTTGGGGACCAGGGACAGCTGCCGCGCCATTTCGGACATCCCCTCAGGCAGGCGGCGCCCCTTGGCTTTGGACTTCTCGATGAACTTCAGGGTTCGCCTGATGTACCAGTGCCGGAGTAACGGGATCTTCATCAGCCCCCGGCCGACGGCGCCCCGAATACGCGCCTTCTTCTTGCCGTCCTGGTCTGGATTCTTAGCGTCGTCTCGCCGGCCCATGGCACCAGGTTAGGGACCGGAAGGGCTCGCTGACGAAGTCAGTCCCAGCACGAGGCCGGGAAACCGGCCTCCTGACCCGGCGCGGCTGTCAATCCGACTGGCGCGCCTGCTTGCTCGCCTCGATCTCTGCGTCGAGATCAGCCACCGCCGCTTCGCTGGCCACGGCGCGCCGCTCCTTCGCTATGGCACGCCGCTCGGTCTCGATCTGGCGCGCCCGGGACGCTCGTTCCTTGCGCGCCAGCGATTCCTGGGCCACCGCGTCCAGCCGTGAACCGATCGCCTTCTTGATCCCCCCCTGGACGGCGTCGAATACGACCGCTGGAGGCCAGGGCCGTCGATCGTCTCCGTTTCGCCTCGCGATGGACTCGCTGAGATCGATCGGCATGCGGATGGCACGAAGTGTCGTCCGCACGTAGGCCCGAGGGATGTCCTGGATCTGCACTTGTCAGCACTCCTTGTTGTGTCGGTTGCGAACCAGCGATTACTTGCGGTCCGCCACGTCGTCGTAGGCCTCAGCCCGACGCTCCGCCCGATCTGCTTCGCCTTCTGCCTTCGCGGCCTCGCGTAACTCCTGTGCCCGCTCGGCGGCGGCGGCAGCCTGGTTGTGCGCGAGAGCAGCCTCACCGGCATGCTCCCGGGATTCGGCCTGGCGCGTCGACCGCTCCAGGTCCGACTCTATCTGGGCCTCCTGTTGAGCGATTTCACGCTCGTGAACCGTCTCTCGTGCGTCGATTAGCTGGTCCTTACGGAGTTGCTGCTCCTCGATCGTGAGCTCCCGTTCCCGCTCGCGTATCTCCGCCCGGGCCGCATTCCGCTCTGCTTCGGCCGCCTCCCTTTCCGCCTGGATAGCGGCATCGGCCTTCTGCTCGTGCAGTTCGCCCTCGCGCTGAAGTGCCCGGTCCGAGATAATGGACCCTGCGATCTTCTTGGCCTTTCCCACGATTCGATCGGTGATCCGCTGGGCCGCGCCGGTCTGGCTCGTCATGCAGTCCTCCAATGCTTGATTTCCGCCTGAACCGTTGTTCTACCCAGTGGTAACCGGTAGCACTCGGTCTTGCGTCACGCTGCGCTCAACACACGTACTCAGCTGGAGGCGGCGCCCCGGACCATCCCCAGGATCTTCTCGAGCTCTGCATCCTGGGCCTGCAGGTGCTGCTGGATCTGCAGAGCCTCGTGGAGGATGGCATCGGCGTCGTTGTAGGTGTCCTCCGACCTCTGGTCGGCCGCCTTCGCCTGGATGTTCTGCCCGACGATGATGATCGGCAGCAGGATCAGCTGCAGGAAGTTCGAGGAAACCCAGGCGATGATGATCGTGGTATTGCCGGACTTGAACGCTGACGGGGCGCTGATCAGCGCGATGAGCGTGAACATGTACGCACACCACATGGTGCCGACCACGATCGTGATCCGCAGCCCAACCCGCGCGTTGAGACGGATGACCGGATTCGGGTGGTTGAGTCGCCTCTGGTCGACGGTCTTCGCGGGGCCCTTCGTCGAGCGGAGGGCCACGTGTGGGTGGGGGACGTGCTGATAGATCTCTGCCATGGGGGCATCCTCGCGCCCCATGCCACACCAACCCCGGATACCGGGTGTCGGTGACGAGCAGAGCTACTGGCCGGGAACCCGACCGGAGAGGAAGGGAGTGGGTGGGTACACCGCCGTGTAGGCGGCCTTGTTGGTCCCAACCTGATCGGAGACGATCTGTTGGAGGGGTACCGCCCTAGCGTCGAAAAGGGTCATGGGTGGCAGGCCGAGAAGCGCCTCGGTGGTCTTGTCCACCGACGCAAACGAACCCACCTGGGTGGCTGCCAGCCCCTCGCTCCCGAGCGGCCGGGCGATGCCGCCGGCGGTGAGCAGGAAGGTGCGGTGGATGTCCGCGTGATCGCCCGTGAACTGGTTGTCGTCCTCGGTGATCATCACGAGAGTGTGCGACCAGAAGGGGCTCTTCGACAGGCCTTGGACTATCTCGCCGATCGCGTAGTCGTTGTCGGCGACCATCGATTGGGGCGTCGGGTCCTGGGGGTTGAATACGTTGGACACGTCGTAGGTGTGGTTCTCGGGCAGCTGCATGTACACGAGGTTGGGCATGCTCTGCTGGCACTGGTCGTCGGACCTGCCGCCGGCCGTGCACGACGCGTACGCCGAGTCCCACCCGTCGAGGGTGAACTTCTGCTTGTCCGCCGGCTTGAACTGGATCGTCTGGCCGTACCACTTCGGAGGTGTCGGCCCCTCGAGAACATCCCATGCGTGCGAGACGGTCGAACCGTGCAGGAACATGGCGGCGCGATCGACGTCCGGCCACGCCAGATCGGTGCTGACGTCGGAGCCCGACTCTCCCCACAGGTCCTGGGGCACCTGGTTGCCCGCGGCGACAGCCGGCGACCCTGGCCGGGTGTCGGTCCCGAACAACCGTACGGTCATGCCGGCTCCGTAAGCCTGGTCGATCAACAGTTGCCTCGGGTTCAGCATGACCGACTCCTGGGCGTTCACATCCGGATCGGTGGGCCCTGAGAGGCTTCCGGGCGAACCCGCCGCGTACTGCCCGTTGGATCGCTGCCCGCGCAGGTTCTGCGAATAGTCGGGACCCCACGTCAGTTCACGGTCGAGAGTGGTGTACGCGCCGGACAGCCAGCTGTGGCCGAGCGTCGACGCCTCGGCTCCTTCGTTCCAGAAGTTGTCGTCGACGTTGTAGGTCTCGGCGAGATTGTGCTGGTTGGTCGTGACGGCGTCGCCGTACTCCGTCCACTGCGGGTCGGCGTCGGCATTGCGGAGAACCGCTCCCGTGTCCCCGAAGTACGAGTCGAAGGTCTTGTTCTCCGCCTCGATGATCACCACGTGGATCGACTTCGGGTCGACACTGCCTTTCGCGACCCCGCAGATCACCCCGCTCGTGATGCTGGAGCCGTCGGGCAATGGTGCCGGCAGACATGGGTTGGACGCCGGGTCGGCGACGTCGTGGGCCCACAGTGGCGCGAGCTGATCGTCCTCGACGAAGCGCTTCGTCCAGGCGTTCCACTCGCCGGACGCTGACGATCCGGGCAGGTCTATGACCGACAGGCTGCCTTCGGTCGAGGAGCCGACCAGCGGCTCGGTCTGGCCGTAGTACCCGGGCCCTGCTCCCTCACCGCGCAAGTTCGCCACCACTAGACGCGGGCCGCCTCCCGGTGCCTTGCCGTAGGCCATGGCGTCGGGATACCAACCCGTCGGGATGAACGTTCCACCGACGGTGAGATCCGGGACCGGCCGCCCGTCGAACGTCGTGTCCCGCAGCTTCTGGTGCATGGCGGAGACGTGACCGTTCGCCGCAGAGAAGACCTCGACCGCGTTCATTCCCGACAGGGCGGCGAACAGCAGAGACCCGTCCGACGAGAACGCGGCCGACACGGGTGACGCTCCCAGCGGCACTCCGTTGCCCAGAACAGGGAGCGTCTCAGTCACCGCGAGGTCACCCGTGTCGGGATCTACCTTCAACACGCTGATCGTGTCGGAACCCGCGTCGGTGACCACCGCGGTGCTGCCGTCTGGGGAGAGGGCGATTCCGGTCGGCTCCAGGCCGACAGGCACCACCTGGACCTCGTTGCCGGATCCGTCAGGGTTGACTCGGACCACCGAAACCGTTCCTGTCCCCACTCCGCCGCTGCGGGCGGGGTCGGTTTGGTCCGCCCAGTTGGTCACGTAAAGGGTCGACGGGTCCGAAGCGGATGCGCCGGGCCGGTAGGCCATGCCGTAGGCGTCCCGGCCGACGGGGATGGCTTTGACAGCCGGGGAGGAAGCGTCGGGATTGGAGACGTCGACGACATTGACGACCGAGCAGATCTTCGACGACGTCGGGCAGGGCGTCCCACCTGACTCGGCGGCCGCCACCTTGGAGGGGACGCTGACGTTGCCCGCGACGAAGAGCTTCGAGCCCTCGAGCAGCATGTTGCCCGGGTAGCCGGTGACCGGGATCCCCTTGTTGGGTGCGTCCGGTGCGGGGCCCGCCAGCCGGGCATCCACGAGAGCGGGACCTACCGCCTTGAACTGCCACACACGATCGGCGGAGCCGCCCGACACCCAGATATTGCCGGCTGCGTCCCCGGCGACGCCTTGGAACGTGTCCGATACGAGTGTCGGCGTCGGGAGCAGTGTCGTGCCGTCGACGTGGACGACGGCCTCCTCGAAGATCCCCGAAGTCGTGGCGTAGATGTCGCTGCCCGTGGGGGACATCCACACTCCCGTCGTTGCGCGGTTGGTGAGCACCTGGGTCCCTGCCGGGTCGAGCTTCCAGCCGTTGGGCATCCTGCCCGACCCGGGCAGAGGCTCGCTCGGCGAGGGCAGCGCCCCTCCCGTCCCGAGCGCCACCGCCGGCATCGCTGCTCCACCGGCGGCGAGTAGTGCCACACAGAAAAGCGACCGGGCGCGACACCGTGACTTCCCGCGTCCCCAGCTCATCCAGGCGTGGTTCGCCGCGAGAACCCCGTTTTCCTGCAGGACAGGAGCTGTTCAGCGACCCTCGAAGCGCGGTTCTCTCTTCTCGACGAACGCCCGGGCCGCCTCGCGATGATCCTCCGTGAAGCCCGTGTGCACGTGGTGGGTGACTTCGAGGTCGAGGCAGTCCATGACGTCACCGCCGGCAATCGCCCGGTTCAGGTTCTCCTTCATGTACCTGTAAGCCACCGCAGGACCTGTGGCGAGAATGTGCGCCCGGCGCATGACCTCGTCCGTCAGCGCATCGGCTGCGAACACCGCGTTCACCAGACCGAGCGCTTCCGCCTCCTCGGCGGTGAGCCGTTCGGAGAGGAAGTAGAGCTCCTTCGCCTTGGCCGCACCGACCAGGTGCGGTAGGAACCAGGTCCCGCCGTAGTCACCGGCGAACCCCACCCGGGCGAACGCTGTCGTCAGTACGGCGCCCGAGGAGGCGTAGCGAAGGTCGCAGGCGAGCGCGATGGACAGGCCGGCGCCGGCCGCCGGTCCCGGGATGCAGGCGATCGTCGGCTTCGGCATGGACCACAGCTTCCCGGAGGTGGCTCGCTGGCTGAGTCTCTGTTTCGCAATCACCTCGTCGACCGAAGACCGCGCTCCCGAGCCGGCATTCCGCTCGGCCATGCCCTTCACGTCCCCGCCGGCGCAGAACGCGCCACCTGCCCCGGTCACCACCACGCAGCGGACCGCGGCGTCGCCCTCGAACTCGGCGAGCACGCGCGCGAACGCTCCGAGCATCTCGTCGGACAGGGCGTTACGGCGCTCGGTCCGGTTGAACGTCACGACGCCCACGCCGTCGTCGATCTCTGCCAGCAGATGGTCCGTGCCTGTATCGACCCGCGTCATTCCCCGCCTCCTACCACGAACCGGACTCCCGCGATCTCATGGACGTGCTGCGAAGCGCTCGCCGCGCCAAGCCAGACTTCGGTGATGCCCTCTGCGTGCCCGTTCGCTGCGGGTGCGAAACGCAGCGTCTGCCCGGCCGATACAAGCTCCACCCGCGCCTCGCCGTTCCGGCCCTCGTCCACACCCAGTCCCAGAGCCGTAGCCCATCGTTGCGCCGCGACGGCCGGGTCTTTGACCTCGATGACCAGACCTCTGAGCGCGCTGCACCCGTTGGGGGAACTCCGCCCCGTCCAGTCCGGCCCGGCCCACCGCCACGTCTCCGGTGGCTCGGCCCAATCGAGCGAGACGATCGCCCCCGGCGTGTCCTTCGGGTGCAGGTGCGTGCCGGCGATGTCGTCGAAGTCGACCTTCCAGACCACCTTCATGCCGGCGTCGGCCACGCGGGCGCGAGCCGCCTCGAGGTTGTCCACCTGGAATATCGCCATGTACCCGCTGTCACCCCCGCGGCGCTCCAGGTAGCGCCCGGCGGCCGTGTCGGCACGAACGGGCGACACAACCTCGACGAAGGTGTCTCTCGCGGCGAACACCGAATTCTCGAGTCCGAACTCCGCGACCCCGGGATCGTGGAACGGGTCTGGCCAGCCGAACGCCTCCTGCAGGGCCTCGGCCGTGATGTGAAGGTCGTGGGCTGCCAGTGCTACCTGACGCAAGCGGGGGAGTGATGTCACGCGCGCATCGTAGGCCCCGCAGGATTTCGTGGTCGCCCGGGTGAACCGGCCCGCTGCGGTCAGCCGCCGTCGGGGCACCCCGGCTTGTGCGCGCCACCATCCATGACCGCCCCGCACTCAGGGCACAGAAGTCCCGCCCAGCATGCGGGATCTCCGCCCTCGTCCCGACCGGCCATCCCTGCGGCCGGCTCCCTGTCGACAGCAAGGAACTCGATCCAGAGTTCGACCTCACCGAGCGGCTCGACTTCGTGTTCGACGCCCGGGGGGATCACCCGCACCTCGCCGGCGCGCAGCTGCGATTCGTCGAAGCGCAGCCTGCCGCACTCGACGTGGAGCACCCCCCAGGTGGCGCGCCCCAACTTGTGCCGGTGGCGCAAGGCGTCGGGCATCGACGAAGCGTCCCATACCGGTGAGTTGCGCACGTGGCGCACATGGACCGGTAGCTCGCCCTGATCGCACAGAGGGCAGTCCAGAGGTGCTCCGACACGCGCCCTGCGCGAGTCGTCGTCGACCACCCATTCGCGCAGCTGGAACGGCGGGCGATGTCTGACGTGCTGGTTGTGGCCGCATTCGAGCTCCGCCACCCAATCGCCGGCGTCGTCCCGGTGGAAGCCGGTCATTGCTCGCTCCACACTCGAAGCGTACCGGCCGGTTGTATCGTCCTGGCCCGTGCCCACCTTCGAGCGACCCGGCGCTTCCATCCGTTTTGACGAGTACGGCAGCGGGTTTCCCCTGTTGCTGTTCGCACCAGGCGGCATGCATTCGATCGCGATGCTGTGGAGGGAGCGGCCCGGAGCATCGGGTGAGCGCCTCCCGTGGATCGACCCGACCACCGCTCTGGCGGACGCCTTCTGCGTAGTGAGCATGGACCAACGCAACGCGGGAGGGTCCGCCGGGGACGTATCAGCATCCGACGGGTGGCACACCTACACGAGTGACCACCTTGCGCTGATGGACCACCTCGGCTTCGACAGGGTGCACGCGATGGGAGGCTGCATCGGTTCCACCTATGCGCTCGCGTTGTGCGCGGCAGCCCCGGAGCGCGTCGCTGCCGCCGTCTTGCAGAACCCGATCGGCCTCAGCTCGGACAACCTCCAAAACTTCGTCGGCATGTTCGACTCGTGGGCGTCGGAGTTGCGTTCCCGCCGCGGGATCGATCCGGGAGTGCTCGAATCGTTCAGGGAGAACATGTTCGGGGGTGAGTTCGTCTTCGGCGCCAGCCGGGAGTTCGTGCGGTCGTGCCCCGTGCCGTTGCTCGTGCTGCCGGGCAACGACGAGTTCCACCCGCGGGCTGTAGCCGAGGAAATCGTGGACCTCGCACCCCGCGCCGAGCTACTGGATGATTGGGCCGGCAACCACGCGACCACCGCTCAGAAGATCCGGGCCTTCCTCTTACAGCACACGCCTCTCTAGCGCGCTGCGAGCAACCTGGTTCGCACACTCACGCTGAAGCACTCTTCCGGCGCCGTCTCGGGTCCGGTCAGCGTAGACGCCTGTGTGAGAAACGCCTGCTCGTCGCCGCCGCTCAGCATCGCCATGCGGGCGTGACGGGAGACATTATCTCCAGGGCGCACCGGAAGATGTCCATCGGTGAACAGCTGGGCTGCAAAACGAAGCCTGCGCATCCGCTGGGCCCTCTCCGAGTTGTAGGCACCGAACGTCGCTGGAGACCAGTCGTCCTCGGCAAGGAGAGCCTCAGCGGCGGACCTCGCGTCGCGCAGCGCGATCGAAAGCCCCTGCCCGATCACCGGATCGCTGTAACCGCCAGCATCACCTACGAGGACGGCACCCTCGACGCACACTGTCTCGACCCACGTGTCCTGCATGGGGTAGGCGGCGCACGGTCCGATCGGCGTCGCTCCGGCGATGTCGACGGTGTCGGGAATGCATCTCAGCTGGAAGCCTTCGAGCGTACTGGCGACCCTGTCTGCGCCCGACAGCCGCTGCCGCTCCTCCACCCGGACGCCGAGGTACAGGCGCGCCCTCGACGGCGTTTGGGGGAAGACGTAGAACATGCGGTCCCCTTCGGTACCGATCAGAGCGTCTGCCGGGTCCCAACCGCGCACTCCATCGACGAGCATGCCGGCGAGGAAGACGCGTGCCTCTGTGGAGTGGATGTCCATGCCGAGTTGGCGCCGGACGGTTGAGTCGCGGCCGTCCGCACCGATGACGATCCGGCAGCCGACGCGGCGGGTCGCTTCGCCCTCGGCATATTCAACGGCGGGTTTCGCCCCTGCGCGGATCACGACTTCGGAGACGCCGCGCACCACCCTCGCGCCAGCCCTAATCGCTGCTGCCTCCAGCGACGCGCAGGCTCTCGGGTGTCCTATCCCGAGGGCGCCCGGAACGCCCGGAATCAGTTCTCTGAGAGGGATCGCCCCGTTTTCGGTCTCATCCGCCGGGCGCACTTCGTCGTAGCCGTACATACGCTCGATGGGATTGGCGCCTGCGTCCATCAGCGCGCGGAGGAGACCCAGCCTTTGCGCTTCGAGCACGCCCCAGGGGGCGATGAACTCGCCGCGTACGCGGTCCTTGTACTCAGTGGATCGTTCGATCACGAGCACGGACAGACCACCGCGTGCGAGCGCTGTGGCTACAGATCCACCCGCGATTCCGCCTCCGACTACGACGACGTCAAAGTAATCGCTTTCGCCCAAATTTTGCCCCTTCGCACCACGCTCTGCTGCCCTCGAAAGGAACTTAGCGCGGTCGCGGTATCACCAAGGGTAAACGGACAAGGAATTCCACTCTTCGGTTGTGGCGGTCTGCCACACCCAAAACGACGCCCCCACAGCGCCACCGCGCCTCGCCTCCGCGAGGAACTCGTCTATCTCGGCGCCGCTCGGAGCGTCGACCCGCCCGCCCACGTCGGCCATGTTGAACGCCTGCCCGATCACATGGACGGGTCGGAGGGTGGACAGGCGGCTGATCGCCTGCGCCGCGGCACTCGCAGGGTCGACGCACTCCCAGTAGACCATCGGCGCGAACGCGTCGACGTAGGTCGCCATCGACTTGTACGGGTAGT
>Ga0307374_10013389_pt1 | contig 11357 bp, 13 predicted proteins | sample OX3MG_FD_202532 | JGI IMG/M metagenome (GOLD analysis project Ga0307374, IMG submission 202532) | Soil microbial communities from Risofladan, Vaasa, Finland - OX-3 | ecosystem: Environmental > Terrestrial > Soil > Coastal area > Acid sulfate soil | place: Finland: Risofladan, Vaasa | collected... | reverse complement strand
CGCGGGCGATCAGGGCGGCCAGCTCGAACCCCGAGGCCGCCGCCCCGCCGGCGACCAGCTGCGTGACCGCCTCGACGCCAATGCGGCGCTCGGGCCAGGCGTGCAGCGCCAGCTTGTCGATTTCGGTCCGCATCAGGCCGAGGTTGCCTTCCAAGCGTTCGCTGAGCGCGCGCGCGGCGTCGGGCGCGATGACGGCATCCACCGCGGCCGCCATTTCAGCGGCGATCAGGGCGGCCTGGGACTCGCTGACGCGGGCGCAGCGCACCAGTTCGCCGCAGGCGCCCAGGGTCGCTTCAATGCGTTGCAGGCGGGTTTTGTCTTCGAGGCTGATGCGGCGCTCGTCGGCGGGCAAATGCAGGTGGTCGGCGATGAACACCACCACTGCCGCCGGCGGCGTGCCGACGTCGGCGGCGAAGCGTTGCAGGTTCGCAGGGAAGTCGCCGTGCTTTTTCTCGCCGCGGCCAAACAGCTCCTTGGCGTTGCGGACGAAAAACACTTGCAACGGCGCCATCAACGAAGGGCTGCGCGCCTGGTCGAGAATGGCGTCGAGCGGGGTGGTGGCGAGATCGGCGTCGAAGCGGCTGAAGCCCAGCGTCTCGGCGGGGAGCAGGCCGGCGAGGGCGGAGCAGAACTGATCGCGGAGGTAGACTTCATCGCCGGCCAAGGTATACACCGGGCGCAGGCGGTCGCGGTGCAGCGCGGCGGGACCTTTCAAAACGCCGCCTTTCAGAATGCCTCCAGGATGTCCGAGACCAAGGTTTGCGCGATGGTCTGGCTCAGGCGTTGGAACGCGATCGAGTCCTCTTCGATGAAGTTCTGCTCCTGCGTGCTGATCTGGTACTGATCGTGGAACACCAGGTCGTTGTTGCGGAAGACTTCCTTGCCGGTGGCCGTGGCCGTCACCCAAGCCTGCAGGTGGACCACCACCTCGACCGTGGTGGCGTGGCCGCTGGTGGTATCGAAGGTGACGGGCGTGGCGGCCACGCTGACCACGTTGCCGTGGACCACCACATCGCTGCCGGCGGCGGCGGCTTGCACGCGGTCGCGGGTCTGGAGTTCAAACTCGCGCGCCACGGCGGCGCTCACCATTTGCGAGAGCCGGGGCTGAGCGGTGTGATTGGCGAAGGCGAGGACGGCGATCACGCGCGTTCCCGCCGGCAGCGCCGCGCCCCGGCCGGCGACGTGATAGCCGCACCCGGAGAACAGGGCCAGCAGGACGAGCAGGGCCGCCAGCAGGGGTGGCTTGCCGCTTTTTGCGGGGTCGCTCCCGCTGCCACCCTTGCGCTGCGCGCTGGGGACCCCGGTGCTGGCCGCTGGTGGGCGGGCTTCGACTGGCCGGCGCCGCTGGGGACGCGCGGGTCGGCGTGGCGGCAGCGGGCGTCCGCTCTGCTCGTGTCGCCTCCCAGCTGCCTCGAGCGGTACGATTGCCTTCACGTTCGATCCTGGACCAACGCCCGGGCGCAGGCGGCGGCGCTGGCCGCGGTGCGCCGCAGGTTGTCGAGCGTGGCCAACAGCCAAAAGCCGCCCGGCGCCCCGGCTTCGCCGCGCGGCGGACCGAGGTGCAAGCGGGCGTTGTCGGCGTCGTCGGCGTCGGCCACGGCGGTCACGTCCGGATCCTGCTCATGCCACTCCGTGTCCGGGCCGGAGAGCGCGGCGGTGACGGCGGCGGCGTTCACCAGCGTGGTGAACTGCCCGGTGAACTGGACGTAGAGCGAGATCACGCTGGCGTGGAACAGCGGCGCTTGCAGCAGTTGCAGCGCCGGCGCCACGCTCGCCGGCGCCCGCAGGCGGGCCAGTTCGCCGGCGATGCGTGCGCGCACCGCCTCCAGGCTGGGGGCGGCCGCCTCGCCGAGTTGGGTCCGCAGGTTGAAGGCGATCTGGACGCCGAAGACCTTCTGCGGTTGCGATTGCAGGGCCAGCATGCGGACCGTCTGCTGCTCCAGTTCGCGAATGCCATCCCAGCCGCGTTCACTGGCGGGCTCGAACACGGTGGCGCAACTGCGGTGCGGGCCCAAGGTATCGAGTGCAGCCAACATGTGCGCCAGCGCCTGCGCCGCCGGATGCGCCACCACCATCAAGCGCGCCGGAACTCGCGCTGATGCCGCCGCCGGGCGCCCGACACCGTTCCATCCCGCCGTCACCGCCCCGGCCTCGCCGGCTAGACCGCCGCTGAGGTCGATGATGGTGACGGGGCTCGTGACGGGACTCGTGACCGGGATCGTGACGGGGAAGTTGCGGGCCGCAGCCAGGGCGTGACGAGCGGAGTTGGCGCCGCCAGCGAGAAATAAGACGTCGAGATCGGCGAGCTGCTCGGGCGCGAACGCCTCGACCAAGGCGGGCTCATCGGCAAAGTCGGTCAGCTTGCGCTCACTGGCGGGTGCCTCTTCTTCTGGCGAGCGCAGCAGGCGCAGACGGTTGAAGCCGGCCTCGCCCAGCGCCGTTCCCAGTTCCCGGCCGAGCAAGCTGGTGGCGCCCACAATGCCGCACGACAGCGGCGTCCCGGAGGTGTCAGTGGAATTCCGCCCCATGGCTACGCCGGCCGGCGGCGCCGCCACCGGTGCAGATAATGGCTCAGCCGCCAGGTTAGGGCGCTGCCAACGTAGACCAGCACCACCGCCATCAGCACCACTTCGGAGTAGTACCAGAGACCGGCCATAAGCGCTGCCAGGATGACCATGAACACATAGGGATGGCGGCGGCCGAGATCGATCTCCTTAAAGCTATAGAAGCGCCAAGTGCTGACCATGAACCATCCCAGACAGAGCACGATCGCCAGCCACACAATGGCCCAGGCCGCCGAGGTATTGACGGTGGTAAAGAAGAAGGTTGGCGAGGCGAAAAAGTGGACCACCGCCGCGATGGCGCCGGCCGCGGCCGGAATCGGCATGCCCACGAAGTAGCGTTTGCCGGGCTTGCCGGGGTTGGAGGGGTGGGAGTCGTGGCTGGCAATGTTGAAGCGCGCCAGCCGCGCCGCGCCCGCCACCACGAACAGAAACACGATAATCTGCGCCGCCCGGTTCAGCCCCAGCGTCCAGCCCGGGCTGAGGGCTAAGAACCGCAACCCCCAGACGTAGGCCAGCAGGGCCGGCGCCACGCCAAAGCTGATGACGTCGGCCAGGGAATCGAACTCACCGCCGAAAGCGCTGGTGGCGTTGGCCATGCGGGCGATGCGGCCATCCAAGCCGTCCAGCAAGATGGCCCAGCCGATGGCCTTGGCGGCGCTGTCGAGCAGGCCGGCAGCATCGGGTGATTGCAGCGCCAGGACCGTCTGCTGAATGGCAAACCACCCCATCCCCAGGTTGGCCACTGTGAACAGTGATGGCAGCAGCACCACCCCCCGCCGCATGGGCCGGGGCGTGTGCGGCGGTATCGGGGCGGGAGCGGAGGCGGGAGAGCTGGGAGAGCTGGGAAGGCTAGACATGAACGCCACCCCATTATACCGAGCCGGCTAGGCCGGACCGGGTTAATGCCCTCGGAACCCTCCGCCGCAGGGGGGCCAAACCCTACTTGTTATTCGTTGTCGCCTGCCGGGGTGGCGCCTTCCGGCCGCTCCTCGTCCAACTTGTACATGTACTTGATGGTGTCTTTATAGATCAGCAGGTTGGGCTCGCCGGTGCGGTGCACCTTCAGGCAATGGCGGTCGTACCACTCGATCACGCCATGGACGTGTTCGCCGTCGCGCAGCACCAAAACCATGTCGGTTTTGGCCTGCATCTGCTTGAGGTAGTAGAAGTTTTCCGCGTTGGTCTGATCCGGTGGCACCGGTTTTTTGGACGTGCGCGCGGAAGCGATGCCGGCATGCGCGGCTGGCAGGGTGGCGCGCGCCAACTGATCCCGCACTTCGGCCAGCGACGGGCGGATCAGCTTACGGTTGGCGGACATCTCCGGGTCGGAGGCACGGCGGCCGGAACTGGGGGCACTGCTGCTGGGAGCAATGCGGGGAGGAATGGTGTCGTTTAACGGCGAGGCCATAACCGGGCTCCATCTTCATCTCGCAGCCCATGAGGGCCGGCCGGTGGAGCTAGCGTGAGAGTCCCAGCGCCCAACTTTCCAGCGCCAGCGGCCGGAAGATGTTGCGCCCGGCACCGGCCTGAACACGATCCAGCTCCTCGATCGCCTGAGTCAGCTGATTGGACGAGAACTGCTGCGCCAGTTGCATGAGTTCCCGAGTGCAATCCACATTGCGAATGCCCCCGGCATACCCCGACTGGAGATGAACAAGATCTTGCAACACACTATAGAGAATTTCGATCAGGGTTTCAAACTTTTCTTTATCGGCGCGGGTGGACTCACTCAGGTGAAAGACTGATACCGCATAACCGGGAGCCTCAGGTTGAGGCGCCAATTGCAGCAGGCCGAGGGCTTCACCGCGTACCTGCTGATAGGCGGCCAGATCGAGCCGCAGGGCGCGCCCGGGGCAGCCGTCGGCGAGGCGGGCGCGCAGGGCGGCGTCAGCGGGAGCGAGGCCTGCCCCTTCGGCCCCTTCATCCCCTTCCGGGGGGTGGGCAGCGGGCAGGGCGGCCGCCAGTTGGTCGATGGGGACCGGCGCCAGTGTCAGCACCAACGCCCGCGAGCGCACCGTGGGCAGCAGGGCCAGGGGGTTGCGGGCCAGGGCGGCGATGGCCACGCCGGCTGGGGGTTCCTCCAGCGTCTTGAGCAGCGCCGCTTGCGTGGCCCAGCGCGCCCGGTCGAACTCGGGGATGATGAGCATCCAGGTGCTGCCGGCGTTGGGCCGCAACTGGCTTTGATGGATCAAGGCCCGGGCTTGGGCCATGGTCAGGAAGTCACCGTCGGGGGGATAGAGGCGCACGGCGGGATGGAGCGCCAGCACCAGCGGCGCGGCCTCGCGGGGAGCGGTTTTAACCTCGGCGGCGCGGTGCTCCAGCGCTTGCGTGATGAGTTCGGCCAAGGTGTGCAGCGGCACGGCCTGGCGGCAACTGGCGCACTCTCCACAAAAGTCCCCGGCAGCGGGCGGGTTACGGCAGTTCAGGCTCAGACCCAACATGAGCGCCATGGTGGTCTTGCCAACGCCCTCGGGACCGGCCAGCACCACCGTGCGCTGCGCGCGTTGGGTAGCGACCAAGCGCTGCAACTGCTCGACCGCGTTGCGGTTGCCGATGAACTCACGCCAGGGCATGGGGTTCCAGGGCAGCGGGTTCGAGTGCCGCGGCCACGCGCGCGGCGACGGCGCCGATGGTGCCAGTGGCGTCGATCAGCCGGCAGCGGCCGGGTTCACGTGCGGCGATGTCCCGGTAGGTGGCGGCCACGCGCTCGAAAAAGGCCATCTCCTCGGCTTCAAACCGCCCTTCGACCCCGCGGCGGCGGCGGGCGCGGGCCACGCTCACCTCCGGGGCGAGATCAAAGATGAGGGTGACGTCGGGTTGCAGATCCTGGCACAGCCAGCGGTGCAGGACGCGGATGGCCTCCCGGTCAAAACCACGCCCGCCGCCCTGATAGGCCTCGGTGGCGTCGTGGAAACGGTCGCAGAGTACCCAGTCGCCACGATCGAGCGCCGGACGAATCACCTCAGCGACATGCTGCGCGCGCGAAGCGCACATCAGTGCCAACTCCGCCTCCGGCGCTGGCGGGTTCTCCGAATCCCGCAGCACCAGCTCGCGCAGGCGCTCGCCCAGCGGCGTGCCCCCGGGCTCGCGCGTGGTCAGCAGCGGCAGGCCGCGGGCGCGCCAGCGTTTGGCCAGGCGGCTGAGTTGGGTGCTCTTGCCGCAGCCATCCAGCCCCTCGAAGGTAATCAAACGAGCCAAGGCGCGATAATACCATTCAGACTAAAAGTGGCGAGCCACCTATGGATCAACCGGCGCCAATACGCGAGGCCTATGAACGGATTCGGGAGGCGATGTTCGGCGCCTGCGCCCGGCGGCGACGGGCGCCGGAGAGCGTACGCCTGCTCGCCGCCACCAAGACGGTGGCGCCGGAGCGCATTCGCGAGGCCTACGCCTGCGGCTGCCGCCTGTTCGGCGAAAACCGCGTGCAGGAACGGCAGGCCAAGCTCGAAGCCCTGCGCGGGTTGACCGAGGCGTCCTGGCATCTGCTCGGGCCGCTGCAGCAGAACAAGGCGGCGCGCGCGCTCAATACATTCGATTGTATTGAAAGCCTGGACTCGCTGGCGCTGGCCGAGCGGCTGAGCCGGTTGGCGGCGCAGCCGGTGGAGGTGCTGATCGAGGTCAACATCGGCCGTGAGCCGCAAAAACATGGCGTACTGCCGGAGGCGGCGCTGGAGTTGGGTCTGGCCATCCATGCTATTGATCGGGCCAGGGAGCGGCTGGTGGTGTCGGGCGTGATGGCGGTGCCGCCAGCTACCGCCAACCCGGAAGCGGCCCGCCCCTACTTTGCGGAACTGGCGGAGTTGGGCGAGCGGCTGCGGCAGGCGCTGCGGCATCCGCCCTTGGGGTGGGAGCTTTCAATGGGAATGTCGCAGGACTACGAGGTGGCCATCGAAGAGGGCGCAACCCTGGTGCGCCTGGGTACGGCATTGTTTGGAGCACGTGGGTTGGGAGCACGCTGAGTGGTGGATATTGACGCCATCCAAACCGAACTGCGTACCCGGGAACTCGATGCCTGGTTGTTCTTCGACCACCACCACCGCGATCCCATCGCCCGCCGCATCCTGGGCCTGCCAGCGGCCGGCTTAGCCACGCGCCGCTGGTTTTACCTGGTGCCGGCCGAGGGTGAGCCAGTGCGGCTGGTGCACCGCATCGAAGCGGGGGTGCTGGACGGACTGCCCGGGGAACGCCGGTTCTACGCCGGATGGCGGGAGCTGGACCACGAGCTGCGCCGCTTGATCGCCGGGCTGGGACCGCGCCCGGTGATCGCCATGCATTACTCGCCCGGGGGCGCGCTCCCAGCCATTTCGCTCGTCGATGCCGGTACGGTGGAGCAGGTGCGCACGCTGGGGGCGGAGGTGGCGAGCGCCGGCGATCTGATCACCCGCTTTGACGCGGTGTGGACCCCGGAGATGCTGGCTTCGCATCGGGCCGCCGGCGCGGTCATCGATGCTGCGATCCGGGGCGCCTTCGCCGCGGTGCGCCGCGCGCTCGACCAGGGGAGGACGCTCACCGAAGCCGGCTTGCAGGCGTGGATCGTGGGCCAGCTTCACCAGGGTGGCCTGTTGGTGGAGGAGCCACCCATCGTGGCGGTCAACGCCCACGCTGGCGATCCCCACTTCCAGACCGGTGGCCCCAGGGACGATGGCGGTGGCGACACCGCCATCGCCGCCGGCGACCTGCTGCTCTTGGACGTCTGGGCCAAGTGCGCCACGCCGGGTGCGGCCTACTACGATGTCACCTGGGTTGGATACTGCCTGCGTCCCGGTGAGACCGCCCCGCCTGCCGCGCTGGAGCGCGTCTTTGCCCTGGCGTGCGCGGCACGCGACGCCGCCATCGACTTGGTGTCGGCCACGGTGGCCGCCGGCGGCCGCCCGCGCGGTTGCGATGTCGACCGGGCGGCGCGCGCGGTGATCGAGGCGGCAGGTTTGGGCCGCTTCTTTACCCATCGCACCGGCCACTCCTTGGGCGTCGAAGTCCACGCCTCGGGTCCCAACCTGGACGATTTTGAAACCCAGGATGTGCGCGAGCTTGTGCCCGGCTGCGCCTTCACCGTCGAGCCCGGAATTTATGCGCCGCAAGGTGCGCCTTTCGGCGTGCGTACCGAAATCAATATGTATATCGGCGCCAACGGCGCTGAAGTCACCGGTCCGCGGCAGCAGGAAATCGTGAGAATATGAAGACCATGGCGCCGAGCGACACAGTGGCCCACCAAAGTTCCACCGCCGCCACCACCGCCGGTTCCTTGAGCGGTTGGTGGGTGGTCGTGCTGGGCTGGTTGTTTCCCGGCATGGGTTACTTTGCCCAGCGCAAGTGGGTGCGCGGCGCGCTGGTCTTCATCTGTGTGGTTGGAATGTTCGTGCTGGGCCTGGCGCTCAGCGGCCAGCTCTACGGCTTCAATACCGGGGACTTGCTGGCGATTCTGGGCTGGGTCGGCGATATCTGCGCTGGCGTGCTGTACTTCATTACCCGCAGCGTCGGCGGCGGCGCGGCCGTGGCCCATAATGTCATGGGCGATTATGGTACAACGATGATGATTTCGGCGGGATTGCTCAATATCCTGGCTGCCTCCGATGCCCGGGACGTGTTCCTAGGGCTCAAAAAGTAGAATGCCGTGAGCATCTCCCACCTCACCGCCGTGGTCTTGTTCGCGCTGTTCGCCTCGGTGGTGTTCGGCATCACACTGCGCGAGGAGCTGCGCGAGCAGGTGCGGTACGGCTGCATTGCGTTTGCCTGGTTTTTGGGCGGCACCGTCGCCGCCGGCTGGATTTTGTATTTTCTCAACCCTCATTAATCGCTAATGACCGGCGGCATTCCCGTCCCTGCTCACACGAAAGGAGCCTGCTGATGTATCCCGAGTTCATGATTGCTTCCATGCGCGAGGAGTTGACCCGATTGGGCGTCGAGGAGACGCGTACCCCCGCGGCGGTCGATGCCGCCGTGGCACGTCCCGGAACCACTCTGGTGGTGGTTAATTCGGTGTGTGGATGCGCCGCCGGTAAGGCCCGGCCCGGCATCGCGCAGGCGCTACAGAACACCGTGCGCCCGGACCATGCCATTACCGTTTTCGCGGGCGCCGATATCGAAGCCACCGACCGGGCTCGCGGTTATCTCACCGGCTACGCCCCGTCATCGCCTGCGGTGGGGCTGCTCAAGGATGGCAAGCTGGTGTTCATGCTGGAGCGGCGGCAAATCGAAGGCCGCATGGCCCCCGAGATCGCCCAGGAACTGGCGCAGGCCTTCGATCAGCACTGCGCCTCCTAGCCGCCTGGCGTCTACCTGGCATCCGCCTGGCTTCGACCAGGCATCCACCTGCGGGAGCGGCCACCGCTCCCGCAGCAATAGCTCGATATCCCGCCAACGCCGCCGTCAAGCATGGCCAGCTTGACGGCGACCATCACCACGCCACCGGTGCGCCCCGTACCTCCGCTGCCGCCAGTCGCGCATAAGCGGGGCGCGCGGCGCCCTCGCCCTGCGCTCTACAGGGAGGGCGAGGCATCCGCGCTGGGGCCCGCGCCAGTCAATGATTCCGTATCTTCCGGCCGCACGGCACATCGTACTACCATGGTGCATGTCCGATTCAGCCGCCGTCGTGGATGATGACCAGGAGCTGTTGCAGCGGGTCCGCGCCGGCGATCAGGAGGCCTTTTATACCTTGGTGAGCCGCTACGAACGCCCGCTGTACCGTTCGGCGCTGGCCATTACCCGCAGTCCGGCCGACGCCGAGGATGTGGTGCAGGAGACGTTTTTGCGCGCGTATGAGCATTTGGCGCAGTTCCGGGGGGAGGCGAAGTTCCAGACTTGGCTCACGCAGATCGCGCTCAACACGGCCCGGATGAGGTTGCGCAAGAACCACGGCGCGCTGTGGGAGTCGCTCGACCAGCCGCGGACGACGGAAGAAGGTGTGCTGCCGCGGGACGTGCGCGAGTGGCGTGAGAACCCGGAACAGCAGTTGGGCCGGGAAGAGATCGAAACCGTGCTGCACCAGGCGCTGAAGGGCTTGCCCGCCGGTTACCGGGAGGTGGTGGCGCTGCGCGATATCCAGTTGCTGTCCACCCAGGAGACGGCCGAAATTTTGGGTCTGAGCGTGGCTAACGTCAAGACCCGCCTGCTGCGCGCCCGGTTGCAGTTGCGAGAAAGGCTGGCGGCCCATCTGGGCGCTGGGTGAGGAGACGAGCCATGATGCACTGCGAACAATTCCTCGACGCGCTCTCCGATCTTCTTGACGAGGAGCTGGATCCGGCCGCCGCCGCCGCCGCCCGGCAGCACGCTTCGGGCTGCGCCTCCTGCGCGGCGGTGCTGGCCAGCAGCCAACAGATGCTGGGGTGGATGGGCGACAGCCAGAACTTTGCCCTTCCGCCCGCCGCCTCGGTTCGCCTGCGGGAGCGCCTGGAACAGCATCTGGAGGCAGCCCGCCCCCAAGCGATCAGCGCCGGGGTCCCCAGCGCGCAGCGCAGGGGTGGCAGCGGGAGCGACCCAGCGAAAAGTGACGAGCCAATGGGCGCCGCGTCCGGCTCCCAGTCTACGCCCAGGCGCTTGCGGTGGGCGTGGCTCTGGCTCCGGCCCCGCTGGGCGGCAGCGTTGGTGTTGATCCTGCTCGTGGCCGGATTGGCGCGCTGGCGGGCTGGCGCCACCACCGTCTCAGGCTGGCTCATCGATCAGGGGTGTGCGGTCACCTACCATGCACACCCAGGCGATCACACCGTCAATTGCCTGCGCCATTGCGCCGCCAAGGGAGTGGCGCTGGGGCTGCTGGACGCGCAGGGCCGGTTCCGGCGTTTTGACGCCCACGGGGAACAATCGGCGCGGGCGGTGATCGCCGCCACCACGAGAAGCAATGACATGTGGGTTACGGTCAAAGCCCGATCCGCCAGCCACGGCGTGCTGGACGTCGAGCAGATCGCGCTGACCACGCCGCCGGGCATTCAATAAGGGCGCGGGCGCCCGGCTGACGCCAGTCGAAGCCCGCCGACAAGCGACCAGTGGGAGCGACCAAGCGAGAAGTGGCGAGCCACCCACTACTCGCCGGCGAAGACGAGCTGCGGGTGAAACAGGCTGCCGGCGATACGGCGTCCGATGGCCAGCAAACGCAGCTCACCGTCGGGCGTCATGCGAAAAACCCGCACCAGCGGGGCTGTGGAGAACTCGGGCAGATTCGCCGCCCGGCCCTGAACGAGCTTGGCGGCTGCATCCAGGGGCGCGGTGACGGCCGGCAACTCGGGCAGAAGCTGCACCGCCGGCAGCAACGCCGTCTGCAACCGTCCGGCCTCGGCCAGCTCCCTCATCTCCTCCAGCGTGTGGCTGGCGGCGAGTGGAAACTCGCCCACGCGCAACCGCTCCAGGGCTTGCAAGTGCGCGCCGACTCCCAAGCGTTGGCCCAAATCATGGGCAAGTGCGCGGATATAGGTTCCACTCGAGCACACCACGCGGATGCGGATCAGGTCGTGGTCGCGCGCCTCGATCTCCAATTGGTGGATGACCACCTGCACGGGTTTCAGCTCGATCGGCTGGTCTTGCCGTGCCCGCTGATAGGCGCGCACGCCGCCCACTTTTTTGGCGGAATAGGGCGGCGGCACCTGCTGGATCGGGCCGCGCAACGGTTCCAGCGCCGCCGTGATCGCGGCATCGCCGGGCAAACTTTCGGCGGGGATGGCCGCGCCCGCCGGGGTGCCGGTGGCGTCATAAGTATCGGTGGCAAAGCCGAGGCGGATGGTGGCCCGATACTCCTTCTCCCTCCCCTGGAAGAACTGGGCCAGCCGGGTGAGGCGGCCCAGCAGTAAGGGCAGCACGCCGGTC
>Ga0307374_10013388_pt1 | contig 11358 bp, 14 predicted proteins | sample OX3MG_FD_202532 | JGI IMG/M metagenome (GOLD analysis project Ga0307374, IMG submission 202532) | Soil microbial communities from Risofladan, Vaasa, Finland - OX-3 | ecosystem: Environmental > Terrestrial > Soil > Coastal area > Acid sulfate soil | place: Finland: Risofladan, Vaasa | collected... | reverse complement strand
GACGGGCTCGTCATGCCTACACGGTGGCAAGCCACCCCCGGAGAGGGAAGCGGAGGCCGCGCGGTTTTAGCGGTTTGTAATGGGTGCTAGTACGGGCAGGGCGGGTACAGGCAGCTGCTGGTGGTGGTCGTGCCGGTTGTTCCGGTCCCGGTATTGGTGGTGCCTCCGCTGCCTCCGCTGCCTCCACTGCCGCCGCTTCCGCTGGATCCCGAGGCCTTGATCGGGTGCCAAGTTCCCCCGAACGACTTGATGCCTTCGCCGCTGGCGGTGCCCTTGCGGGAGTCGCCGGAGAAGCGGTAAAGCGGACGTCCGTTGAGGGTCACCTGGTTAAAGCCGTTGCGTTTCCACACGCCGAGCTTCCCCTTTATTCCCGGGGCCTTGCTCAGCTGCATGGCCGACGAGACCTTGACCGGTGGCCAGAACATGAAGCACATATTCGACGCCGTGCACTCGGGGTGCGCCTTGCTGTCTCCGGTCAGGTCGTAGACGGTGAAGCCACGCGAGGTGGCCACGTTCTCCGACTTTGACCCTACTTTCACGTTCTTTGCCACTTGCAGGGTGAACGTCTTGGCCACAGCCACGCCGATCACGCCGGCGACCCCGAAGCCGGCGACTGCCGCAATCAGCGCTCCAAGCGCCTTTCCACGATTCATAAGTCCTCCTGATGGTTGACCTCTTCCATTTGGACGCCGCCCGGCCCGCATACCTTCCCCTGCCGGGAACGCTGTCCGTATCCTGCGGCACCACGGCATGGCGGGTGAACGGCAGCTCGACCCCAGTTCGCTGGGCGATCACATCGATCGGCTGTACCGCGCGGCCTGGGGCCTGTGCGGCTCACGCGCCGACGCCGAGGATCTGGTGCAGGAGACGTTCGCCCGGGTCCTACGCAAACCGCGCCTGATCCGCTCAGAAGACGATCTGGGATACCTGCTGCGCGTGCTGCGCAACACCTACTTCAGCTCGCGTCGCACGGCGGCTCGACGGCCTCAGACGGCGCCGCTGCCGGAGAACCTCGACCACCTGGAGGATCCTGCGGCCACCTCACCCGAGTCGAGCCTGCGCGCGCAAGAGCTGTACACGGCGATCTCGGAGCTCCCGGAGGACTTCCGGGACGCGCTGGTGGCGGTGGACCTGATGGGACTTTCCTACCGGGAGGCAGCCCAGGCCCTGAGAGTGCGTGAGGCCACGGTGACCACTCGGCTGCACCGGGCGCGGCAGCGGGTGGCCTCCGCGCTGAGCGACGAAGACAGCCCGGCCGGGCCTCCGGAGAGGGGTCGCGGAGCTACTCGGTGATCGACGCCGGATGCCAAGCGGCGAGCCGTTGGAGCACTTGAGCGGGGAGGCCGGAGGCCGACAGCACGCACGTGTGATCGTCGCGGCGCCAGGTGACGATCGTGCGGTTACCCGAGCTGAGGGTGTGGAGCCGGTAACCGCGTAGGGAGGTCACCGGCCCGCTCGGTTCGGGCAGCACCCCCGCGCCCACGATCGTGTACGCCACCGAGGCGTGGCCCCGCGTGTAGTAGATCGTGACCGCCCGGCGCTGTCCCAGCCGGTCCACCCGCTGGCCCACCGCGCGCCAGCCGAACGAGCCCGACCAATTGGGGAAATAGATGTCCTGGACCTCGCGGTCGAGCTTGCCCCCGGGGTCCCGGGGGTTGGGTCCAGGAGCGGGCTGAGCCGGACCTCGCAGCGCAAGCGTGGACGCCTGCGCCACCGACGGAGTCCCGGGGCCGCCACCGGGAAGCGTGAGGCCGAGCCCGATCGCCACCGCGGCGACCGCGCTACCCAGGGCCACTGCATAGCCAGTGCGCCACCCGTTACGCGCCGGTCGGGGCCTCCGGCCGGCGGCGATCCGCTCCCGCAGGCCGGCCGGAGCCGGGCTGCTCGCCCTCGCTTCCTGGACGCGCTCGACCGCTGCGCGCTCTCGCTCGTAGAGCTCACCCAGCCGCGGATCCGAGCCAATCCAGGCCTCCGCAGCGGTCCGCTGGGCAGGATCGAGCGTTCCGTCGGCGAGCGCCGACAGCTTGGCCATCTCGGTGCGGCTCAGATGCGGGTCAGCCGGAGAGGACATGGACTCATTCCGTGCTCGTCGTGGTTCACAGCTTAATGACGCCAAATCGGAAGAAAATGTTCCCGGAAGTCGTCATCATCCGGGAGTCGATTCGTTTCCCGCCAAAAAGGAGTGAGATGGCTAATCCCGTCACGCATTTCGAGGTGTTGGGCAAGGACGCGGCCGCGCTGCAGAGCTTCTACGGCCAGGCGTTCGACTGGCAGCTGGAGGACGTGATGAACGGCTCCTACTACATGGTCCATCCGGGCGGCGGGGTCGAAGGGGGAGTCGGTGCGGCGCCCGGCTCAGACGGACATGTGACGTTCTACGTCGAGGTCGACGATCCGGCGGCCGCGCTCGAGAAGATTGGCAGCCTGGGCGGCTCGACGGTGCAGGAACCGATGGACGTTCCGGGCGGCCCCACGATCGCGCTATTCGCGGATCCTGAGGGTCACGTCATTGGTCTAGTCAAGGCGCAGTGATGACCGACACGCCGGTTCTGTTCGTGTGCCACGGGGACGAGGGGGGCCCGAAGCTGCACCCCTGCCGGCGAGTCCAGGAAGCCATGCGTGAGCGCGGGATCGCCTACGAGAAGGTGATCGCGGCCCACGGCAACCCCATCCCGTTCCTGCGCAAGGGTGATCGGGAGGAGCTGCGTCAGGCCACGGGGGCGACCCAGCTTCCAACACTCAAACTGCCCGACGGACAAGTGCTCACCCACTCACGCCAGATCCTGCGCTGGGTCAAAGATCAGGCGTGAGTTCACTGGCCGGCGCGGAGAGCCTTGCGCTCAGCCCGCGTCGGCCTCAGCTGGAGCGGCTGGCGGCGAGTGCGGCGGAGGATCAAGAAGGCCACGGTGCCCCACACCGACGGCACCCAAAGCGCGATCGCGTGGTAGACGACCACGGCTGCCGTGGCAGTGGTGGCATTCACGCCGTACAGAACCAGCGCCCCCACCATGCTGCCGTCCAGCACCCCGATTCCCCCGGGGACAGGGATCACATTCGACATGTAGGCCAGCTGGTAGGCCAGGACCACCGCCGCGATCGGCGGGTGCGCGTGCTGGGCAGCGAAGCAAGCCAGCAGCACCCCCATGTCGAACCACAGATAGCCGATCGCGCCGAGGATCCGCCAATCCGGCGCGCGGAGCAGCTTGGCAGTGTCGCGGATGCTCTCGTCCACCGTGTCCAGCGCCACCAGCATGCGTCGCGGCAGCCGGCGCACCGGACCGCGGTTGATCAGTCGCGGAAGGAGGAGGAACGCGACGAACACGACGGTCCCGATTCCGGCCGGCAGCGCGGACAGGAGCGGGTCGCTCGGACCGGGCAGCGCGCCGACGAGGAGCAGGAGCCCGATCAGCACAAAGGTGATTACGTTGATCGCGCTGGTCAAGAGGAACAGCACGACCGATCGCTCGGCCACCCGCCCGACCCGCGCGCCTCGCTCCACCAGCAGCCAGGCGCCCACGGCCGCGCCGCTGCCTCCGCCGAGCGACACCGCAGCGTTGAACGCGAGTTCCGACAGCGCCACGCGGGCGCCAACGCGGATCGGCGCCCGCTCAAACACCTGGAGAAAGGCCACCACGTAGCCCACGCAGGAGAGAAGCTCGAGGAACACGGCGATCCCGATCCAGCCGCCGCTCATGTGGTCCACCGCCTGCTTTACGCCCTTGAGGCCCGGCACCGCCAGCAGCAGCCCCACCACCAGCCCGACCAGGATGGCCAGCGCGATTAGCCCGTTGCGGAGGCGGTGGGCGGCCTCCCTGCCCTGTTCCTCAGACTCCTCGGCGGTCTCGTCCTCGGTAGCCAATGCGCCCGGCAGGATTCGAACCTGCGGCCTACTGCTCCGGAGGCAGTCGCTCTATCCCCTGAGCTACGGGCGCTAGGACGCCAAGCCTACCGCCGCGAGGGACGAGCAGCTTTATCGAACACGCGTTCGTCCGGGGTACTTCCTAATCTGCGGCCATGGACACGATCAGCAGGGGGAATGCGGCGGAGGCAGCGGTTCTTGCGGCACTCATTCACTTCGACTTTCCCGTCTATATCCCCTTCGGCGGAGGCGCCCCGGTGGATCTCGTCGCGATCGTGCCTCCTGGCGGAACGGATGGTGCGCATCCAGGTCAAGTCTGGACGTCTCCGGAAGGGCTGCGTGGAGTTCAACACCCACGCGACGGACCACGGGAATGGTCCGCAGCCGTACGACGGCAAGGCTGACGTGATTGCTGTTCATCTTCCAGAGCCAGACGCCGTGTTCGTGGTCCCAGTTGACGAGTGCGGGACCGCGAAGGGCTACCTGCGCCTTGATAAGCCCCGAAACAACCAAAAGCGTGGCATTCGCTTCGCTGCGGACTACACGCTGGCGAGCTGGATCGACTCGCTGACGTCTCGACGAGGCAGATAGAGTCCTCCCGCGTGCCGCTGGTCGTCATCACGGGAGCCACACGCGGGATCGGGCGAGCCGCCGCAGTGGAGCTTGCCCGCCAGGGCGCCGAGGTCGCGGTCGTGGGCCGCGAACCCGAGCGAGTCGCTGCGGTGGCCCAGGAGGCGAAGGCCGCGGGCAGCGCGCCGGTGCACGAGCACGTGGCCGACCTGACCCGGATGGCGAGCGTACGCCAGCTGGCCGACGAACTACGTGACCGCTACGAGCACATCGACGTCCTGGCCAACAACGCGGGCGCCCTGTTCGCCCACCGCGAGCAGACCGGCGAGGGGCTCGAGCGTACGTTCGCGCTGAACCACCTGGCGCCGTTCCTGTTGACGAACCTGGTGCGAGACCGACTGAGCGGAAGCCGCGTGGTGACCACCGCGTCCGACGCGCACCAGAGCGGCCGGTTGAACCTCGACGACCTCCAATCGGAGACCTCGTACGCGGCGATGCGCGTGTACGGCACCTCCAAGCTGTGCAACATCCTGTTCACGCGCGAGCTCGCGCGGCGGGCCCCGGAGCTCCAGGCCAACTGCTTCCACCCCGGGGTGGTGCGCACTGGCTTCGGCAAGAACGAGAACGGGATCTGGAAGGTGTTGACCACCATCGGGAGCCCGTTCTTCCGCTCGCCCGAGCGGGGTGCTCGCTCGCTGGTCTGGCTGGCCTCGTCCGATGAGGCGGCGGACCTCAATGGCGAGTACGTGCAGGACGAGAAGGTGGCCAAACCCAACGCTGCGGCCCAGGATGACGAGCTGGCGGGCCGGCTGTGGGAACGTAGCGCTGAGCTGGTGGGACTGCCCGCCGACTCGCTGGCCTGACTCTGGCTACTGCGGCCCGCGCTCCATCTGCACGGCGCCCGCGAGCCGCGGCGACCACGGCTGGGCCGACCGGGTCCACACCTCGAGCCGAGGCTCAAGCCACGACGAGTCGTCCAGCGAGCCCGCCTTGATGAACACGAAGTCCGGCGCGGCGGGGGACAGGCTGAACAGCGGCGACCCGCAGGCCGAGCAGAAGTTCCGCTCGGTCTTGCCTCCGTGATCCTCGGCGGTCGTCTCGAATGAGGTCAGGGTGTCCCCGCTGACCGTGAAGTCGTCCTTTGGCACGCCCACGACCACCGAGAATGGGCTGCTGGTCTGGCGCTGGCACTCCGTGCAGTGGCAAACGGCCTGGGCGATCGGCGCGGCGTTAACGCTGTAGGTCACGGCGCCGCACAGACACCGGCCGGTGAGCGGCTGAGGCACGTTAGCCACGACCGCGGAACCTAACACCTCCTGCCCTCACCCGGCGCGCTGAGGCTCGGGACGATTGCCCTGGACTGACAGACTGGCGCGGTGGACCTATCGGCCTTCTTCGTCGGTACCGCCGGGTCGATCCCCACCGCCCGGCGCGGGCTCCCAGGGGTGCTCGTGCGGCGGGGCGGCGACCGCATCCTGTTCGACTGCGGCGAGGGCACGCAGCGCCAGCTCGTGCAGTCGGTAGGCCTGGCCGACCTCGACGAGGTGTTCCTGACCCACTATCACGCCGATCATTGGCTGGGCCTGCCTGGGCTGCTGAAGACCTTCGACCTGCGCGGGCGTGAGCCGCCGCTGACCGTCCACGGCCCACCCGGGCTCAAGGACCTGATGGCGCTGGCCATGCGGGCGGCGGGGCGGGTGCGCTTCGAGTTGCGGCTGGCCGAGCTCGAACCGGGCCAGGTGCTGGACCGGGACGGCTACCAGATCGGGGCGGTGGCGGTGGACCACCGCGGCGTCGGACTGGCTTACGTGATATTCGAGGACGAGCGCCCGGGCCACCTCGACCCTGAGGCCGCGGCCGCCCGGGGCATCGCGCCGGGGCCCGACTTCGGCCGCCTGCAACGCGGCGAGGTGGTGGACGGGGTCAGCCCCCAGGAGGTGGTGGGACCAGCCCGCCCGGGGCGCAAGCTGGCCATGTCCGGTGACACTCGCCCGTGCGAGGAGCTGAGGATCGCGGCGCACGGCTCGGATCTGTTGATCCACGAGGCGACGTTCGCCGAGCCCGAGTGGGAGCGCGCGGCCGAGACTGGTCACTCCACGGCCCGGCAGGCGGCCGAGCTGGCCCGGGACGCGGAGGTGAGGCTGCTCGCCCTGACCCACTTCTCTACCCGCTACCCAGCCCGCGTGCTGCGCGACGAGGCCCGGGTCACGTTCCCGCGCACGGTGATCCCGCGGGACTTCGACACGATCGAGATCCCGTTCCCCGAGCGGGGCGGGCCGCGATTGGTGCGCTGGGATCCGGACGCCGGGGACGAGCCGGCTGAGGTGGAGGGCGAGGAGCCGGTGGCGGCTCCGGATGGCGCGAACTAACCAGCCGCGAGCGCTGTTACCCTCCAACCGTCGGTTCCTTTAATCCGGTCCCGCGAGGCCAGGAAGGAGCAAGCTCTGGACGCCACCACGGTTGTCCTGGACCAGGACGGTATGCGCCGTACCCTGGCCCGGATCGCGCACGAGATCGTCGAGGGAAACCCCGATGGCGCGATCGCGTTGGTGGGGATCCACCGCCGGGGGGCGATTCTGGCCCGCCGTCTGCACGCGCTGACCGGCGAGCTGCTCGAGGACGCTGTGCCGCTCGGCTTCGCCGACATCTCCTTTTATCGTGACGACCTGGCCATCCGGGCCAGCGCGCCGGTCGTCCACGCCACGCAGCTGGATTTCCAGATTGACGGCCCACCCGCCCGGACGATCGTGGTCGTGGACGACGTCCTGTACACGGGGCGGACGGTCCGGGCGGCGATCGACGAGGTGTTCGACTACGGCCGCCCGGCCCGGGTCCAGCTGGCGGTGCTGGTGGACCGCGGGCATCGGGAGCTTCCGATCCGTCCCGACTACGTGGGCAAGAACCTCCCGACCTCACAGGACCAGCGGGTCAACGTCCACGTCAAGGAAATCGATGGATCCGACGAGGTGACGATCGGGCCGGCCAACCGCCCGCGAAGGGCGGCAGCGTGAGCATCCCCCGTCATCTGATCTCGATCGACGACCTCGACCGGGCCGGGATCGAGCGGATCCTGGACCGCGCCGAATCCTTCGCCGAGGTTTCGGGCCGGGAGATCAAGAAGGTGCCCGCTCTGCGCGGCCGCACCGTGGTCAACCTGTTCTACGAGGCCTCGACCCGGACCAGCTCGAGCTTCGAGCTGGCGGCCAAGCGGCTGAGCGCCGATGTGGTCTCGATCCGCTCGGTGGGCTCCAGCGTGGACAAGGGCGAGTCGCTCAAGGACACCGTGCAGACGCTGTCCGCGTATGACCCCGCGGCCCTGGTCATCCGCTCGCCCCACGCCGGCGCGGCCCAGCTGATCGTCGCCTGGACCAGCGCTGCGGTGATCAACGCCGGCGACGGCAAGCACGAGCACCCCACCCAGGCCCTGCTGGACGTGTTCACGCTGCGCCGGCGCCTGGGGGCCCTGGACGGGACCAACATCTGGATCGTGGGCGACGTCCTGCACTCGCGGGTGGCCCGCTCGAACATCCTGGCCCTGTCGCGGATGGGGGCAACGGTGACGGTGTGCGGGCCGCCGACCCTGATCCCTCGGGACATCGAGGCGCTGGGCTGTGAGTCGACCAGCACCCTGGATCGCCTGGCCGAGGCCGACGTGGTCTACGCGCTGCGGATGCAGCAGGAACGAATGCGCGAATCGTTCGTGCCCTCGCTGCGCGAGTACGCCGTCCGCTACCAGATCGACGTCTCCCACCTGCGGTCCGGCCAGCTGCTGATGCACCCGGGGCCAGTGAACCGGGGGGTCGAGCTATCGGCAGCCGCGATCGATTCCCCGCAGGCGCTGATCGGCGAGCAGGTCAAGGCCGGGGTAGTGGTGCGGATGGCGGTCCTGTACGAGCTGCTGGCCGGAACGCCGGTCATGGCGGTGGCGGCGTGAGTTTCTCCAAAATGTTCTCGCCGCAGCGCCGCGGAGCCCACCTGCTCATCCGCTCCGCCCACGTGCTGGACCCCCGCTCCGGACTCGACGAGCGGCGGGACATCCTGATCCGAGACGGGCGGATCGCCGAGCTGGGCCCGGCGGGCGGGCTCCCGGCTCCGGGCGACGTCGAGCTGATGGACGGCTCGGGCAAGCACGCGTTCCCGGGCTTCGTGGATCCGCACGTGCACCTGCGCACTCCCGGGCAGGAGTACAAGGAGGACATCCAGTCCGGAACCGCGGCCGCCGCGGCCGGGGGGTTCTGCGCGGTGATCGCCATGCCCAACACCGACCCGGTGGTGGACGACGCGGCGATTCTCGGCTCCCTGGTCGAGCGCGCCCGAGCTGACGCGCGGGTCCCGGTCGGCTTTCTGGCCTCGATCACCCGGGGGCTCCGGGGCGAGGAGTTGACCGAGATGGCCGCGCTGGCCGACCTGGGCGCTCTGGGGTTCACCGACGACGGCAAGCCGGTCCGCTCGGCCGGGATGTTGCGCAAGGCGCTGGCCTACCAGCGGCTGGCCGGGGGCGTGATCTCACTCCACGAGGAGGACCCGGAGCTGTCCGGCGACGGGGCGATGCATGAGGGCGCGGTCTCGGCCCGCCTGGGCATCGCCGGAATCCCCTCGGTGTCCGAGTCGACGATGATCAGTCGCGATGCAGCCCTGGCCGCCTACGAGAACGCCCGGGTGCACATTCAGCATGTGTCGGCCGCCGAGTCGGTGATCGCCCTGGAGCAGGCGAAGAGCGCCGGGGTCGCGGTGAGCGCCGAGGCCACCCCGCACCACCTGACGCTGACTGAGGACGTCGTCCGCACGCTGGACAGCCGGTTCAAGATGAACCCCCCGCTGCGTAGGGAGGCCGACCGCCGGGCGCTGGTCGACGCCCTGCGCCGGGGCGTTATCGACTGTGTGGCCACCGACCACGCGCCCCACGCCCGGCACGAGAAGGAGGTCCCGTTCGAGGAGGCGGCGATGGGCACCACCGGCCTGGAGACGGCGTTCGCTGCTCTGTACACCGAGCTCGTGCTGCCGGGTGAGCTGGACCTGGAGGTGGTGGTGGAGCGGATGAGCGCCGGCGCGGCCCTGTACGGACTGCCCACGCCGCGGATCGCTCCCGGTGAGCCCGCCGACCTGGCCCTGATTGATCTCAGTGCGACGGTGGAAGTTGGCGCGGCCGGCTACGTCAGCCGGTCCGAGAACTGCTGCTTCCACGGCCGCAGCCTCCACGGCCGGGTCCTGGTCACGCTGGCCGGCGGAGCGGTGGCGTTCCGCGAGCCCGCACTGGTGGAAGCCGAGCTGGCGCGATGACCGGCGCCTACGTGCTGCTCGAGGACGGGACGCGGCTCGACGGCCGCAGCTGCGCCGCCGACGCGCCAGCGGTGGGGGAGATCGTGTTCACGACCTCGATGTCCGGCTACCAGGAGGCGATGACCGACCCCAGCTACACCGGCCAGCTGATCACGTTCACGTTTCCCATGATCGGCAACTACGGCGTCTGCACCGCGGCAATGGAGTCAGACCGGGTGCACGCGCGGGCGGCGATCATGCGCTCCGGCATTGACTCCGAAGACAGCCCCGGCGCCGAGAGCGGCTGGCTCAGCTGGCTGACCGACTGCGGGATCCCTGCCATCGACGGCGTGGACACCCGCGCCCTGGTCCGCCATCTTCGCGACCAGGGGGCGATGCGTGGCGGGGTGTTCCCCGAGCGCATGCCCGTCGATCAGGCCGCCGGGCTGATCGCCGCCGAGCCACACATGCACGGCTGTGACCTGGCTGCAGGCGTGACCCCACCCCAGACGGTGGTCCTCGAGCCCACCGTGCTCGGGCCCACCCACCCCGGACTCCGGATCGCGATGATCGACACCGGGGTCAAGCTGTCGATCGTGCGCCACCTGCGGGCCCGCGGCGCCGTCGTGGAGCTCCACCCCTGCAGCTGCAGCCTCGAGAACCTCCTGGCCAACCAGCCCGACGCAGTCTTCCTGGCCAACGGCCCCGGGGACCCCGGAGCGCTCGACTACATCGTGGAGACGATCAGGGGGCTGATCGGGAAGCTCCCGGTGTACGGGATCTGCCTGGGTCACCAGCTCCTGTGCCGGGCGGTCGGGCTCGAGACCTACAAGCTCCCGTTCGGTCACCACGGCGCCAACCACCCGGTCAAGGACCTGCCCACCGGCCGGGTCGAGATCACCAGCCAGAATCACGGCTTCGCCGTGCTGGGGCCGGACGGCTCGCCCACGATCGACAGCGATGAGCCGGTCCGCTGGGACACCGACTTCGGGGCCGCCGAGCTCACGCACATCAACCTGTACGACCGCACGGTGGAGGGACTGTCGCTCAAGGACGTGCCCGGGGCCACGGTCCAGTACCACCCCGAGGCCGGCCCGGGTCCGCATGACGCCCTGCACCTGTTCGACCGCTTCGTGGGGGAGATCCGGGATGCCGCGTAGGGACGACATCCACAAGATCCTGCTCATCGGGTCCGGCCCGATCGTGATCGGCCAGGCGGCCGAGTTCGACTACTCCGGCACCCAGGCCTGCCGGGTGCTCCAGGAAGAGGGCTACGAGGTCGTGCTGGTGAACTCGAACCCGGCCACGATCATGACCGACCCCGGGCTGGCCAGCGCCACCTACGTCGAGCCGCTGCTACCGGGGCCGGTGACTCAGGTGATCGAGCGCGAGCGGCCGGACGCGCTGCTGGGGACGCTGGGCGGCCAGACCGCGCTGAATCTGGCCAAGGCGCTGCACGAGAACGGAACGCTGGAGCGCTACGGCGTGGAGCTGATCGGGGCCGATTACGAGGCGATCGATCGGGCCGAGGATCGGGAGCGGTTCCGTGACACGATGACCGATGCGGGGCTCCGGGTCCCGGAGAGCGTGATCGCCCACAGCGTCCAGGACGCCGAGGCCGCCGCCGCGCGTCTGGGGCTTCCGTTCATCGTCCGCCCCGCGTTCACGCT
>Ga0307374_10013387_pt1 | contig 11358 bp, 9 predicted proteins | sample OX3MG_FD_202532 | JGI IMG/M metagenome (GOLD analysis project Ga0307374, IMG submission 202532) | Soil microbial communities from Risofladan, Vaasa, Finland - OX-3 | ecosystem: Environmental > Terrestrial > Soil > Coastal area > Acid sulfate soil | place: Finland: Risofladan, Vaasa | collected... | reverse complement strand
GCCGGCAGCGCCGTCGACCCCATGACGGATGCCGAGGACGCCGCCGCCGAGCCGTCCGGAGACGACGCACCCACGGTCGCGGTACGCGAGCTGACTGTCGAGGTGGATGGGCAGAGCTATGCGGTGCGCATCATCGGTGGGATGGACACGGGGGTCAGTGCGGTGGCCGCGTCCTCGCAGACTGCCGCGCCGGTCGTGCGTGAGGGAACCGTGGTCTCGCCGATGCAGGGACTGCTGCTCAAGGTAAACGTCAAGATCGGGGACCGAGTCGCGCTCGACGATGTCGTCTGCGTCCTCGAGGCGATGAAGATGCAGAACGACATCACGGCGACGCGCGCGGGAACGATCACCGAGGTGTACGCGAAAGAGGGATCGGTCGTCGCCCCGCGCGCTCCGCTCGTCCAGATCGGCGCCTGATGGCAGGCGGGCGGCGTCGCTGATGTTCGAGAAGGTGCTGATCGCCAACCGCGGCGAGATCGCGCTGCGCATCATCCGTGGCTGTCGCGACCTCGGCGTGCGCACCGTCGCGGTGCACAGCGACGTCGATCGATCCGCGGCGTTCGTCCTGCTCGCTGACGAGTCGGTGGAGATCGGACCGGCGCCGTCGGCGCAGTCCTATCTCGTCATCGATCGAATCATCGATGCGGCGCGCTCCACAGGCGCGCAGGCGATCCATCCTGGCTACGGATTCCTGAGCGAGAACCAGCAGTTCGCGCGCTCGTGCGCCGACAACGGCCTCGTCTTCATCGGGCCTCCGCCGGACGCGATGGCTGCCATGGGCGAGAAGGTGCCCGCGCGCGAGCGGATGCGCGAGTCGGGTGTGCCGGTCGTGCCGGGCACCGGCGCGCTCGTGGACATCGAAGAGACCGTCGTCGCGGCGGCGGGCATCGGCTATCCGGTGCTCATCAAGGCAAGCGCCGGCGGCGGTGGCATCGGTATGCGTGTGGCGCGAGACGAAGCGGAGTTGCGTGGCTCGTACGACACGGCGAAAAGCACCGCGCAACGTGCGTTCGGCAACGACACGATCTTCCTCGAGCGCTACCTCGAGGAGCCGCGGCACATCGAGATCCAGGTGATCGCCGACACGCACGGTACTGTCATCCACCTCGGTGAGCGCGAGTGCTCGATCCAGCGGCGGCACCAGAAGATCATCGAGGAGGCTCCGTCGCCGGTCATCGACGCCGCGACGCGCGCGCGCATGGGTGAGGCTGCGGTGACGGCGGCAAAAGCGGTGGGCTACGTCAACGCAGGCACGGTCGAATTCATCTACCGCAAGGGCGAGTTCTACTTCCTCGAGATGAACACGCGGCTGCAGGTCGAGCACCCGGTCACCGAGCTCGTGTACGGCATCGACCTCGTCGCCGAGCAGTTGCGCATCGCCGCGGGCGAGCGCCTCACGCTGACACAGGAGCAGGTCGTCCCGCGTGGCCACGCGATCGAGTGCCGCGTCAACGCCGAGAACTACGCGCGCGGGTTCCTGCCGTCGCCCGGGCAGGTGACCGGCTATCACGAGCCGTCGGGCCCCGGTGTGCGCGTCGACAGCTCGCTGGTGACCGCCGGCCTCGTCTCGCCCAACTACGACCCGATGATCGCCAAGTTGATCGTGCACGCTCCGACGCGCGATGCAGCGCTCGACCGCATGCGCCGCGCGCTGCTGGAGTACGTGATCACCGGGATCCGCACCAACATCGCGTATCACCTCGCTGTGATTGACGATCCCGGGTTCCGCGCCGGCGAGTACAGCACGGCGTTCATTGAACAGCATCCGGAGCTTGTTGCTGCCGCAGATGACTGGGCAATCCGCCAGGAGCCCTTCCGGCGCGTGGTGCGTGATCCCGCCCGCGTCGCGGCCATCGCCGCGGCGGTGGCCGTCTCCGGGTAAACGCACGATGGAGCCGCGGTTCGGGCGGCTCTACTCAGCCGCGGTGCTGCGCCCGTTCGCCGAGCAGCTCGTTGACGAAGTCGGGGTGGGCGCAGGGGGTGTCGCATGCGACCTGCTCTGCGATGGGGGGACGCTTGCCGTTGCGCTCGGCGCAGCCGTGGGTATGGAGGGGCGCGTCATCCTGGTCGACACCGATGCGGCGCTGCTGACTGCAGTGTCGCGCGATGTCGCAGCGAGCGGCTGCGCGGTCGCGACGTCTGTTGCGACCGACCGAGTTCTCGCGATGACTGACGGTACATGCGATCGCGTCGCGTCGCTCTGCACGCTCGGTTTCTGGGATGGCGCGGATCCTTTCGACGAGGTCGAGCGCATCGTCATGGCGTCGGGCGTCGCGGCGTTCGTCGTCTGGGACGGCGCGGATCCACCGGCACACGAGCGAGCGCTCCTGGACGCACTCCGCGACGAAGCAGGGATGCGCTCCCCGTTTCTGGATCGCTGTCTGCCGGTCGGGGTCGCCGATGGACGGGCGCACTGGGACACCGTGACCCTCCGCGATGTCGTGCGCTTCGACGGGATGGCTCAGTACTGGGCCGCGATGGTCGTCGAACGTCCCGTCGCGGCGGAGCTTGCCGGTGCAAGCGCATCGACGCTGGACGCGGTGCGCGGCGCATGCGAGCGGGCGCTGCGGCCGTGGATCGCCGCGGATGGAACGATGCGCATCCCGGTGACAGCGACCATGGCTCGCCATCGCGCCCCGAGCAACCCGCGCTAGGAGTCCGTCCCGACCACGGTCTGGAATGCGTGCGCGAGCGTCTGACCGTACACGTCGTCGAGCGAGGTCGAGATCTCGAGGGTGAGCGCGCCGGACGGCGCGTTCGCGACTGTCACCGTCGCAGTTCGCGAGTTGGCGTCGTACACGGTCGACGAGGTGAGCGTCGTGCCGTTCGCATCGAGCACCGTGACTGCGCCCTGCACGGACGCCGGGGTGAGGTCGCTGTCGAAGCTCACCACGAGCGTCGTCTGGCCTGCCTGCCTGGTCGCGTCGACCTGAAGCACGTGCGGTCCCGACGCCTCGTTGTGCAGCGATGTCGACAGGATGCGGCTGACGATGTAGGTGGAACCCGACGATTCGGGAGCGAGCGTCAGCGTCTCGCTCGCAACCTCGGTGCTGGCGTGTCCCGCGCTCGGATCAACGACCAGCTCGACACGCGCCGACACCACCCCTTGGGGCCCGATGTAGGTGCTGATGACGTAGGCGCGGCTGAGGTTCTGTGGTGTGTTGGCCGCCGGGTTCGCATTGGGCCCGCTCAATGCCGCCAGCGTCGCCAGGTCGCCGCCAACCTGCGCGTCGACGAACGCATGCAGTGTCGAGTTGGCCGCCGCCGGAATGGCGGGCGCCACGTGCGGAGCCGTCGCGCCGGGAACCGAGGCCTGCTCCACCAAGGGAACGCCGCTGCTGTCGGTGCCGAGGAGCGCAAGCTGGTCGCCACCCGGAGACAGCGCGAGCTCGGATGGTGCGAACGTCACCGGTTCGATCGCAAGTGGCGTACCGCTCGGCACATCCGCAACAACGATCTGCGTGTTCTTCGACGGCACCGTCATGAGATACGCGGCCTCGTCGCCGTCCACGTCGACAGCGATGTCACCGTACGTCGCGTTCGCGTTGAGCAGCGACATCGATGCCGGAGCCTGCTGAGTCACGGACTCAGTCCAGACGCGCGTCTGGCTCGTTGACTCGTCGGCCCACACCACGGTGCTGCCATCGCCGCTGAACCCGACATCCGTGGTCGAGCCCTGCAGGACCACGTCTGCACCCGTCGCGATATCGAGCAGGCTGCCGCCGGTGCCGCTCGGCGGGGCGACGTAGGCGTACGAGCCACCGGGATCGAGCTCCGCGACCGTGCCGCCCGAGTCGGGGACGGTGTAGAGGGTGGTGACCTTGCCGGAGAGGTCGACCTCGTTGATTGTCGTGCCGTCGGTGTAGACGATGCGGTCGTTGGATGCCCACGTCACCGCGGTCACCGAGGTCGACGAATCGGTCAGCTTCGTCGGCGCCCGCTGGCTACCGTCGGCGAGCGTCACGACGATCTTCGAGCCGCTGTTGCCGTCGTCGACGGCCGCCGCGACATACGTGCGGTTGGGCGAGAAGGCTGCGGCTGAGGCTGCGGCCGAGAGCGCGAAGGGCGTGCCGCTCGACGGGTAGTCAACGAGCTGTCCTGCCACAGAAGGGCCGGTGTCGGTCACGCCTTCCGGCGTCGCCGTCGGCGACGCACCCGGGGTGGCAGCTGCAGGCGGCGTGCCAGGTTGCGCTGGCAAGAGCCCTGCCGTGCTGACGAGCGACCCGTCAGGAGCGAAGAGGAGCGTTCCGCCGAGACCGTCGGCACCGGTGCCCTGGGGCCCGATCGTGGACAACGCGAGCGCCGGCGGCGCCGACTGTCCCGCTGGTGGCGTCGGCCGGGTCGCGAAGGTGATGTTGATCGGAGTCGTCGCGACCCCCCCAGTTGCAGTGCGGATGGCGCTCTGAGCGATCGTGACCGTGTACGGCGTGTTTCCGCTCAGGTGGTGCACCGGGGTGATCACCAGGTTGTTACCGGTCCACGAATACGACACCTCGGTCGCCGGCTGGATGCGAACGCCGCTTTCGACGGCGGTCTTGTTCATGGGCTGGTTGAAGCTGACCTGGATCACGTTGTTCGGGTCCACGGCGTGCTGGGCGGTGATCGCCGAGATCGCTGTGATGGTCTTGTCCTGGGGATGGTTCGAGAGGAACGTCAGCGCCGTCGCTCCGATGAGTGCGGCTCCGAGGACGGCGCCGCCCCACGCGGCGTGGGTCGAGCCGAGGCGCCACCAGCGCCGCGTGCTGTGAGCCCTGGACGCCTCAGCCATGAGCTGGGCGCGCAGACGGTTCTGAAATCGCGGATCAGCTTCGGGCTGCGGGCGAGCAGCGCGAACCTGCCGGGCCGTCTCCAGCAATCCGGGCTCGTCGTGGAACAGATCCTCGAGCTCGGGATCGAACCATCCTCCGTGCCAGGACATCAGCTCTTCCCCTCTACGGGCGCCACGACCCCAAGCCGGAGACGGACGCCGATCATCCCGCGATGGATGAGCAGCTTCACCGCGCCCTCACTCTTGCCCAGAATCTCTCCGATCTGAGCGAGCTTGAGATCCTCACCGAGTTTGAGGGTCATCGCAGCCCGCTGCTGTGGCGGGAGGTCATCGATGGCCTCCCAGATTCGTGCCGCCTCCGCGCTGTCGACGACGCGCTCGTCAACAGGGCGAGCCGGGTCGGCGACAGCGATGGCACTGTCGATGCTCGAGGTCGGTTTGCGGCTTCTGTAATGGTCATTGATTGCATTGACACTGATCTGGTAGAGCCAGGCGCTGAACGGGTGGCCTGCGGGTTTGTATCGTCCGATCGCGCGGAGGGCCTTGAAGAAGACGTCCGAGGTGACGTCCTCGGCGGCCTCCTGATCCCTGAGGCGGCTGAAGACGAACCGATGGATCTGCCCGAAGTAGTGGTCGTACAACTCCCCAAAGGCGTCGGCGTCGGTCTTGGCACGCTCGACTAATTGATCCTCATACGCCCGAGGTAGCGTCATCTCGGGATCATCGGGCGCACTCGATCAGTCAACGCCGGGCGCGAGAGTCCGGTTACGTGGGCTGGCATGGAATCTTCCTGTGCGCCGTGGGTGGCGATGTCCCGCCTGGTCTCGACTGCGAGCCCGGGTAGGTCGGTGATTATCCCCGCCACGCGCCCGTCCGCAAGATATGCGCGCAGGCGCTGCGGCCCGTCCACCGTCCAGACCATGAGCGGGAACTGACGGAGATGCGCCTCCGCGAGCAACCCCGTTCCGGTGGCGTTCCGACCGCGGCTCCGTGTCCGGAGCGGCGCCAGCCACTGATGCACCGCCAGGAGATCGGCGCCACACCGCTCTGCGAGATCGAACGGCAGGCCCTCGTAGCGCTGGGCGCGGCTGCGGAGCCGGCCCGGCCCGAGGAGCAGGCCGCAGCGGGCCTTCGGGTCGAGCCGCCTGATCGTGGCGATCACCGACTCCTCGAACGACGTGTACAGGAGCAGCTCACGCGGAAAGCGGCTCGAGGCCGCCTCGATGACCTCGGCCTCGAAACCCGGTTCCTTGATCTCGACGTCGAGCCCCGTCCGTCCCCGGCAGAGATCGAGGATCGCTTCGAGCCGTGCCGGCTCGTTGCGACTCCTGCGAACGAGGGCGGCATAGGTCTGCATCGCGACCGGCACCCCACGGCGCGACGCGTTGTGATGGACGACCAGGACGCCGTCAGAGGTCCGACGAACGTCGAGCTCCACAGCGTCTGCGCCCTGCGCGATGGCGGCCTCGAAGGCGTCTGGAGAGTTTCCTGGGGCGTCGCGAGATGCGCCTCGGTGCGCGATGACGAGGGGCAGGGGGGTGCCGTCAGCCACCCCGATAGAATGACCGTACGTGATCCCCCGGTACGCCCCGCAGCAGATCGCGAAGATCTTCAGTGACACCTCACGCCTGCAGCGATGGCTGGACGTCGAGTTGCTCGCATGTGAAGGCTGGGCCGAGCTTGGCCGGATTCCTGTCGAGTCCCTGGGTGCCCTCCAGGCGGCCAGCGTCGACGCCGAACGCATTGCCGAGCTCGAGGCCGAACAGGGGCACGACGTGGCCGCGTTCGTTGCCGCCGTGCAGGAGACGGTCGGCGAGGCGGGACGGTACTTCCACCTCGGCCTGACCTCGTCGGACATCGTCGACACGGCGCTCGCCACCCAGCTGCGGGACGCCGCGGGAGTCATCGACGCGGACACCGAGGCGCTCGTCGCGGCTCTGGTCGATCAGGCGGAGCGGCACCGGCTCACGGTGATGATGGGCCGCACCCATGGTGTCCACGCTGAGCCGCTCACGCTCGGCATCAAGCTCGCGAACTTCGTCGATGAGGTGCGCCGCGCGCGCACCCGTCTTGCAGCGGCGACTGCCGAGATCGCCGTCGGGCAGATCACCGGCGCGGTCGGCACCCACGCGAGCGTCCCACCGGAGATCGAGGAGCATGTCTGCGCCGGACTCGGGCTCGCCGTCGCACCGGTGGCGACGCAGGTGCTCGCGCGCGACCGGCACGCGTCGTTCGTGACGGCACTCGCGCTGCTCGGCGCCGTGCTCGAGCGCCTCGCGACCACCATCCGCCTGCTCCAGATCACCGAGGTCGATGAGGTCGAGGAGCCGTTCGGGCAGCGGCAGAAAGGCTCATCGGCGATGCCCCACAAGCGCAACCCGATCCTCTGCGAGCGAATTGTCGGCCTCGCGCGCGTGCTGCGCGGGTACGCGCTCACCGCGATCGAGGACGTTGCTCTCTGGCACGAACGCGACATCTCGCATTCGTCCGCGGAGCGCGTCATTCTTCCCGACGCGTGCGCGCTCGCCGATTACATCGTGCGGCTCTGCACGCGCATCGTCGCCGGGCTGCGCGTCAAGCCGGAGCGCATGCTGGCGAACGTCGAGCTGCACGGCGGCATCGTGTTCTCGCAGCAAGTGCTGACTGCGTTGATCGTTGAGGCGGAGTGGCCGCGCGAGCAGGCGTACCGCGCCGTGCAGTCCCTTGCCGCGCGTGCTCGCGATGACGAGGCGCCGTTCCGCGATCTCGTCGCCGCTGATGCAGACATCTCCGGGGCGCTGTCGGAGGCGACCATCGCGCACTGCTTCGAGGTCGAGACGTACCTCGCGCACATCGACGAGACCTACCGTCGTCTCGGACTCTCCACGTCAACAACAGAAGCGGGACCGCCGGCGAAGCCGTCGGAGTTCGCCGTCGAGGCCGGCATCACCGGCGGGAGGATGCACTGATGCAGGTGTTGAGCAGCGCTGACATCGGGGGACTGAACCTGTTCCGTCGCGGCAAGGTGCGTGACACCTTCCAGCTTGACGACGGCACGCTGTTGATGATCGCCACCGATCGTCTCAGTGCATTCGACGTGGTCCTGCCGACGCCGATCCCGGGCAAGGGCGCCGTGCTCACCCAGATGTCGCGGTGGTGGTTCGATCAGACCAAGGGCATCATGCCGAACCATCTGCTCGCCGACGTCAAGGAGGAGATCCCCGAGGCTGTTCGTGCCGACTGGCTGCCTCGGTCGATGCACGTTGCACGCGCGCAGCGCATCGATGTCGAGTGTGTCGTTCGCGGGTTCATCAGCGGATCCGGATGGAAGGAGTACCGCGACAAGGGAACACTTGCCGGCGAGCCGCTCCAGGCCGGTCTCCAGGACTCGTCGCGTCTCCCGTCGCCGCGGTTCACGCCGGCGATCAAGAAGGACGACGGCCACGACGTCAACATCTCCCGCCAGGAGCTGAGCACGCTCGTCGGCGCGCAGCTCGCGGATCAGCTCGAGTCGGCCTCGCTGCGCCTCTTCGACTTCGCGACTGCTCGATGCCAGAGCGTCGGCATCTACCTCGCGGACACGAAATTCGAGTTCGGCTTCATCAATGGCACGTTGACGCTCATCGACGAGATCTTCACCCCGGACTCCTCGCGGTTCTGGGAGATGTCCGAGTGGAAGGAAGGACAGCCGGCCGTATCGTTTGACAAGCAATTCGTGCGCGATTACGTCGAGAAGCTTGGATGGGACAAGACAGATCCGGGGCCAGCGCTTCCCGAGGACGTCGTGAAGGGGACCACCCAGCGTTACGTCGAAGCGGCTCGCCGCATTTGCGGGATCGACCTCACCGAGGTCGTCGCCGGATGATCTTCGCGGTCGAGGTCGTCGTCGCGCTCAAGCCCGTGGTCAATGATCCGCAGGGTCTCGTCGTGCGCGATTCACTGCGCAGACTGGGATTCCCAGGGGTGCGCTCAGTGCGCGTCGGCAAGAGCATCGAGCTCGAGCTCGAGGCCGATTCCGAGAACACAGCACGCGCGCAGGTTGAGCTCATGTGCGATCAGCTGCTTCGCAACACCGTGATCGAGGACTCGCGCATCGAGGGATTACGGGTTCTTACCGAGGCATTGGATTGACCGTGCCGCGGTCGGGGAGGGGTTGGACTGCGCGGCGGGACGCGGTCGGAACGCCTGTGGCGTCCCGCCGCTCACGCTCGCCCGGGGGTCCACCCGGGCTGCGCGATGCCCTCGCTCCGTCCATCCCCTCCCCGACCGGAGGGCGTGTGTCGTAATGCGGTTCGGTGTTGCCGTTTTTCCCGGTACCTGGTCGGATCGTGATTGCAAGCATGCGGTCGAGTTGAGCGGCAACGAGGCGGTCATGCTGTGGCACAAGGAGCCTGACCTGCATGGTGCCGACTGCGTCATCCTCCCCGGCGGATTCGCATACGGTGACTACCTGCGCGCAGGGGCGGTCGCACGATTCGCCCCGCTCATGGAGGCGGTGATCGAGTTCGCCAACGCTGGTGGGCTCGTGTGGGGGATCTGCAACGGGTTTCAGATCCTGTGCGAGGCGCATCTGCTGCCGGGAGCGCTGACGCGCAATGGGTCGCTCGAATATCGTTGCGAGGCAACGTGGTTGCGCGTGGAGACGGTGGACAGTGTCTATACCGCAGGATGCGAGCACGGGGCTGTGTTGCAGATTCCCGTTTCGCACGGAGAGGGGCGGTTCGTTGCAGACGAGGTGACGCTGGACATGCTCGAGCGCGAGGATCGCGTGGCCTTTCGGTATGTGGCGCGCGACGGATCTCCGGTCGGTGACGGCTCACCGAATGGATCGATGCGCGATATCGCGGGGATTCTCAACGAACGTCGCAATGTGCTCGGGATGATGCCGCATCCCGAGCGTGCATGCGAGGATCTGCTTGGCTCATCGGACGGGTTGCGGCTGTTCGGCAGCGTGGCGAAACGCCTCGCTGCCAACGGCGCGGTGCGGGCAGCCGGCGTGTCATGACCGGCGTCCAGCTCGCCGCGCCGAACGACGCCGAGCTGGCCGAGGTCGCGCTGACGCGGACCGAGTACCAGCACCTCGCCACCGAGCTCGGGCGCGAGCCCAACCGGCTTGAGCTCGGCATCGTCGGTGCGCTCTGGAGCGAGCACTGCAGCTACAAGACGAGCAAGCCGCTGCTGCGCACCCTGCCGACGACGGGACCGCACGTGCTCCAGGGACCGGGCGAGAATGCCGGCGCCGTCGACATCGGCAACGGGCTTGCGTGCGTCTTCAAGATCGAGTCGCACAACCATCCGAGCGCGATCGAGCCGTATCAGGGTGCGGCGACCGGGGTCGGCGGTATCCTGCGCGACATCTTCACCATGGGAGCGCGACCGATCGCGCTGCTTGACTCATTGCGATTCGGGCCTCTCGACGAGCCGCATCAGCGGCATCTCTTCGAAGGCGTCGTCGCCGGAATCGGCGGCTACGGCAACTGTATCGGTGTGCCGACTGTGGGTGGCGAGCTGTACTTCGACGAGTCGTACCGGACCAACTGCCTCGTCAACGCGATGTGCGTCGGCGTCGTCGAGCAAGGCCGCATGATGCGTGCCATCGCGAGTGGACCTGGCAACCTCGTGCTGCTTGTTGGCGCCGACACAGGACGCGACGGCATTCACGGTGCCAGCTTCGCGTCGGTCATGCTCGACGCGAGCAGTGCGGCGCGCCGGCCCGCGGTGCAAGTGGGAAACCCGTTTCTCGAGAAGTGCCTCATGGAGGCGTGCCTCGAGCTCGCCGGGGATCCACGTGTCATCGCGATGCAGGATCTCGGCGCCGCCGGACTCTGCGGCAGCACGGCCGAGCTTGCGCATCGCGGCGGCTGCGGCATCGAAGTCGACGTCGCACGCGCTTCACGACGTGAAACGGGCATGACCCCGTACGAGGTGATGCTGAGCGAGTCGCAGGAGCGGATGCTCATCGTGGCGCGGCCGAGCGATGTCCGTTCCCTGCAGGACGTTTTCGAGCGCTGGGACCTGCACTCCGATGTCATCGGAGTCATCCTCGCCGAACCGCGCTTCGTGGTTCGCGACGGCGTCGACAACGTGTGCGACCTGCCGCTCGATCTGCTCGTCGACGGGGCGCCCCCGCGCGGAGCGCCCGGCCCGCGTCCGGACAAAGCGGAGTCGCACGACAGCGACGTCGACGAATCAGCGCCACTCGCGGGCCCGACGTGGACTCCCGATGAGGCACTGCTCGCGCTCATCGCAAGCCCCAATCTCGGCAGCCGTGCCCCCGTCTTCCGCCGCTACGACACACAACTCGGCGATTCCACCGTGATCCTGCCCGGCGGTGATGGATCGCTCGTGCGTGTCGAGGACTCGACCGTCGGGCTCGCACTTGCGACCGACGGGAACTCCCGATATGCGGCGCTCAACGCCAGGCAGGGCGCGATGATCGCTGTCTGCGAGGCCGCACGCAACGTCGTCGCCACCGGCGCGAAACCCGCCGCCATCACCAACTGCCTGAACTTCGCCAATCCCGAGCAGGCGCACGTCTGGTGGGACCTCCACGATGCCATCGGGGGTATTGGCGAAGCCTGCCGCGCGCTCGAGATCCCGGTCGTGAGCGG
>Ga0307374_10013384_pt1 | contig 11359 bp, 12 predicted proteins | sample OX3MG_FD_202532 | JGI IMG/M metagenome (GOLD analysis project Ga0307374, IMG submission 202532) | Soil microbial communities from Risofladan, Vaasa, Finland - OX-3 | ecosystem: Environmental > Terrestrial > Soil > Coastal area > Acid sulfate soil | place: Finland: Risofladan, Vaasa | collected... | reverse complement strand
GTCGTGAAGTTTTTTTAGCCCGCCGACGTGGTCGATGTGCGCATGCGTGCTCACAATGGCCATCACTTTCAATTTATGCTTGGCGATGATCGCGAGAATGCGTTCCACCTCGTCGCCCGGATCGATAACGATAGCTTCGCGCGTCTCGGGATCGCCGAGGATCGAACAATTGCACAGCAGCATCCCGACCGGAAGAACTTCGTGAATCAGTTCGCTCGCCATTTCCCGCCAGTATAGCAACAATTGTGCGCCGTCCGGTGCAGCATCCCTTCCATTCGGCGGTGGTGCGCGCCATCTGCTAAGATAAATCCAGCGGCGCGCATGCCGCGTTCATTATGTCCATCGACACGCCGCTAAAAGCCGAGCACGAAAAACTGGCCGCATCCTTCGGCGGGTATTTCGGCTGCACATTGCCGCGCGATTATGGCAACGCCGCGCGCGAATACAAATTCGCTCGCGAATCCGCTGGCCTCATCGACACGAATTATCACGCGGTCATTTCTTTCACGGGCCAGGATCGCGCGCGGTATTTGAACGCCATGCTGACGAACAACATTCGTGATCTCACGCCGGGCCACGGGAACATTTCGCTGTTGCTCAGTCCGCAGGGGCGCATTCTCGCCGAAGCGGAAACGCTCGCGCTCGACGATCGCCTGCTCGTCATTTCCCACGCGATGATTCGCGCGCGCCTCGTCGAGACGTTCGACAAATTCATCATCATGGACAACGTGGTGCTTGAAGACCTCGCGGACAGCACCGGTACGCTCGCGCTCCAAGGCCCGAAAGCGCCCGATATTGTGCGCGAACTTTGCACGCTTGACATCGACGCGCTTCCGGAACGCGGCCACGCCGAAAAGCAAATCGACGGAATCAGCTGCCGCGTCGTGAAGCATTCTGTTGGCGGCGTGCCCGTCGCGGAGTTCATAGTGGCTCGCGAAAAGTTGCTGCCGCTATGGAATTTGCTTCTCGAAGCCGCGCGGCGCCACGGCGGCGGCCCCATGGGATACGAAGCGCTGAATGCGTTGCGTCTCGAGGCCGGGATTCCCTGGTATGGCGTGGATTTCGACGAAAATCAGATTCCGCATCAGGCGGCGCTCGAAAAAACGCACATCAATTTTTCGAAGGGCTGCTACACGGGACAGGAAATCGTCGAGCGCGTGCGTTCACGCGGGCACATTCAGCGGCAGCGCGTGATGCTGCGATTTACTGGAGACGCGATTCCGTACGCAGGCGAGCCGCTTTTCGCTTCAAACGCGGAAGGTAAAACCGAAGTGCGTGCGGAAGTCGGGTTCGTGAGCAGCGCGGCGCAATCTCCCGCGACGAGCGCGATTATCGGCATGGGTTACGTCCGCAGCGAACAGTCCGAGGCCGGAAGCAAGCTCACATGGAAAAACGGCGACGTGGAAGTAGTTGATTCACCAGCGGCGCAGAAGAAAAACAATTCCTGCGAATGACTGTTCTCGCGCTTAGCAGCCCGCTGAAAAACCTCGTTCGCTGTCATTCCGACGAGCAGCTGCGAGGAGGAATCTGCATTCTTCTTGGGTTTTGCAAGCTGCGGTGGCAGGAATAATAACCAAGCGTGCTTCTTCAACAGGCTCTTAGTTCGTTCAGTTATTGATGCCGAGCGCGTCGCCGGGATTGCGATTCTTGCCAATGTTGATCGCTTCGAGGAAGCTGCCGCTCTCTTTGTCGATTTTCCGCTGCAGTTGCATCAGCGCGTAGAGCAGCATCTCTGGACGCGGCGGGCAGCCGGGAACGTACACGTCCACGGGAATCACCTGGTTCACGCCCTGCACAATCGCGTAATTATTGAACACGCCGCCGGACGTGGCGCACACGCCCATCGAAATCACCCACTTCGGTTCCGGCATTTGATCGTAAAGCTGCTTGATCACCGGCGCCATTTTTTGCGAGACGCGCCCGGCGATAATCATCAGGTCCGATTGTCGCGGCGAGCCGCGAAAAACTTCCGCGCCGAATCGCGCCACGTCGAATCGCGACGCGGCGAAGCACATCATCTCAATCGCGCAGCAGGCCAGGCCAAACGACATCGGCCAAATCGAACTGCGCCGCGCCCAGTTCACCAGCTTGTCCATCTGCGCGAACAAAATCCCTTCCTTCTTCAGGAAATTGGTCGCCTCTTCCGGCGTCTCCAGCGTCACGCCCTTTGCCAGTTGCACTGCCATTCAAGCCTCTCCTCGTCCTGCCGCTTTATTTTCCCACTTTGCCCCCGCCAGTGCAAACAGTCTGAGGGCTGGGCGCTAGAAGTTAAAGGCCGGAGGAGAACTGAACACACCTCGCTGCGAGGAGGTCGCGAGACGGTCTGCGGACCGTCCCATGAAACAAACCTGACGCGCGCTCGCCGTGTTCGCGTCTTAGGCGCGCGCTAAACGGCGACCAAGCAGCGGACCAAGGCCGAGCAAGCCGGTCCCGAGGAGCAGCAGAGACGACGGCTCCGGTGTCGGCGAGCTAGTATAAGTTCCTGAAAAGCTAAGGTAAGGCATTCCGCCGCCTTTAAGAGCAAGACACGCGTCGTTACAGCTCAGGTATCCCCCATAGAATCCATTCGGCGTACCATCGTTGTCGAGTGCGATGATGAAGTCGAGCTCGTCGCCAAGCGATCCGAAGAAAACGAAATAGCCCGACTCAGGATAGGACAAGTACGCATCGTAGCCTCCAAAACTCTCGTTCAACGTTCCTGACACCAAAATGGAAACATTCGTAGCGCAGCAGGATAGATCGGCCAAGAAAGAACCCGCAACGCTGACGCCGTAACCGGCGTCCGCCGCAAAATTGATCTGGATTGGTGAAGCTACTGCTGGCCGAACTCCGACAGCACTCAGTAGAAGTAACGTCCCCACATACATCAGCCGCCTTGCGGCGCAAAACAAACAGCTTCTAGTCATGGCACTCTCCCGATTAGGAATCTGGTCTTCAAGGAGCCCCTTTGCCCAAGGAAGAAAATCCGTTGAAAAGACATAATGAGTATAAGAGACTTGTGCAATCAGGCTGCCACAGCGCAGCGCTCTATCCTTGGCATCATTTATACGGAACAGCGCCGAGATTTGATCTAATTATGCGCAAAACAACGCACTACGTGTGCGAGTAATTGCGCAGACGCAGGCGAGCGGCACGGAGATCTACACGCGATTGTAACGAATTGAGCGCGGTACGTGCGGCGAGCCATGTGGGCACTGGCGGGTGCTCATCCTGAGCGGTTTGTGCGAAGGGTGGGGAACTTGCTTTTCGTTTTTCCCGCAGAACCCGAGTCCAGCCGGCGCAGCCACCGCGAATTTCGTGTAGGGCTCATCTACGGACGGCCCGCGGCGGGCATCGCCCGCCGTTTTGCCCTCGTAGGGGCGGGGCTTGCCCCGCCCGAGCGATCCGCTTTGTTCTTTAGGATAAACAAGGGCCGCGCCTACAGAGGCAAAACAGCGTCATAACCGCGAGCATGATTTGCCAAAATTGCGAATCGTGCTCGAGGCGTACGGTCATGGTGGTATGCTTCCCCAATAATGCCCGAGAAAGAAGCTCCGCCGCGTCGCTACCCGCGCAAACAATTGCAAAAAGGAATCCTTGTGGCCTGGCAGGTGGCGGGCAGCCGGCACACGGACCAGGCCAAAACCCTGGGCATGGGCGGCCTCTACATTGAAACCGGCGAACCGCCCGCCGCCGGCACTTATATCCAACTCCTCGTCGACACGCCCGAAGGCGAAGTGCGCGCACGCGCGGTCGTCCGCAACGCGGACCCAGGCCGCGGAATGGGCGTGGAATTCGTCGGCATGGACCAGGCCGCGCGCGCCCACCTTCACGGCCTGATCAAGCGTCTGCTCGCCTGAAGCGCGTAGAAGCCGCGCATGTACACCTGAAGACCAAGCTCCGCCCGAGTCGCAAACTGGCTTGTAAGAGAACGTGAACTAGCTGTTCTTGCGATTTAATATCGCCAAGATAAGTATGTTAATTGAGTGAAAGCCACCTATCACGAATATGGACACCCCTAGGCGGAACGCCGCATCTTCAATCACTTGAACGAAGACGTTCTCCTGAGGATTACTATTGTCTCCGACTCCGATGTTCCACAGAAATAGCCCAATACATAAGAGATAAAAACCCAGATTTAATAAAACATGAACTGGCTGGACTATCGCTTCATCAGATTTGAACGTGTAGTTCAGGAAGCGACTCCCGTAAGTACTGAGGATACGAGCGAGAATCACGGTCACTACTATAAACACAACCGCGAAGATCCCGCGTGCCCAGTAGCTCACCACGATTGTCCGCCTCCTCGCTGGAGTTGTCCCGGCCCTATTTGAAGCAGATTTTCGTTTCGGCCTTTTCAGCCCAAGCTACCTTACATTCCACGAAGCACCAACGATAAAATGCGGGCGGCGTAAAGCGTAAAGCGAGCTTGCGGGAACGATCCGGATCACCGACGGCCTGGTAGCGCCGTCTTTTCGGGTTTTTCCAGCTTGACTTCCGCTCCCCATTAATATATGATTGGGTATTAGAATATGAGGTAACTATTGCCCGTGCTCCCAGCCTCTATCGCTCCCATCCGCGACGGCCGCCTCCCTATTTCGCGGGAACGACGCCCAATCCCGCGAAGCTTTGATCGCAAATGAAGGGCACAGTCCCGCAAAGCCAAGTAGCTGCAAAATCAGCGACTTGCATTTTCTTTGTCGCAAATGAGTTTCAGTCGCAAACGCGTTCAAGCTAGCGTCAGATTCCTTCGCACTTCACGCGGCGCATTAGCGGGGCGTGGAAATAGCGTCACACCTTCAATACGATTTTGCCGAATTGCTCACGGCGTTCCATGCGGGCGTGGGCCTCGCCGCACTGCGCGAGGGGCATCACGCTGTCGATGACGGCGTGGACTTGCTTACGCGCGAGAAGCTCGAGGACCGGAAAAAGCTCCGCTTTGCTGCCCATGTACGAGCCGAGAATCGAGAGGTGGCGGGTGAAGAGAAAACGCAAATCGATTTTCGCGTCATAGCCCGTGGTCGCGCCGCACGTCACCAGACGCCCATTCACCGCCAGCGACGCGACGCTTTGCTCCCACGTCGCCGTGCCGACGTGCTCGAACACCACGTCCACGCCGCGCTTGCCCGTCAGACGTTTCACTTCCGTGTGGATTTTCTGCTGTGTGTAGACGATCACTTCGTCGGCGCCCAGCGCCTTCGTTTTGGCGGCTTTTTCCTCGCTGCCCACCGTGGCGATCACGCGCGCGCCAAGGACTTTCGCGATTTGAATTCCCGCGCTGCCCACTCCGCTGCCTCCGCCCAAAATCAACACGTCTTCGCCGGGCTGCAATTTCGCACGCGTCACGAGCATGTGCCAAGCCGTAAGAAAAACCAGCGGCACCGCGGCGGCTTCCTCGAACGAAAGACCGGCGGGCATGGGAATCGCATTTTGCGCGGGAGCTTTCACGAGTTCGGCGCAGCCGCCGTTGATTTTGTAGCCGAGCGCCGTGTATTCGCGGCACACATTATCATTGCCCGCCAGGCAGGCCGCGCAATGGCCGCAGGAAACTCCCGGCGCGAGAATCACTTTGTCTCCGGCGCGAACATGCGTGACAAGTTCGCCCACAGCCGCCACTTCGCCCGCGACGTCGCTGCCGGGAATGTGCGGCATGGGAATTTCGACTCCGGGAATGCCTCGGCGAACCCACAGATCCAGATGATTGATCGAGCACGCGCGCACGCGAACCAGAATCTCGTCGGCGCGCGGTTGCGGATCGGGCGCATCCGTGTATTTCAGAACTTCCGGCCCGCCATGCTGGGTGAAAACAATCGCCTTCATGCAATCCTCCGCCAACGAACGTCGCATTTTCCGCAAAAGTCTACTGTACTCGCGCGGCAATTGACAGAGGGCGGCGCGAGCCGTAACCTGAAAGCGACCGAAAACTTTATGGACCTATTCGAAGAAATTGTGCGAATGCGGCGCGCGGGGCAGCGCGGGGCGCTCGCGACCATTGTGCACACGAACGGCTCGATACCGAGCTACGAAAGCTCGCGCATGCTGGTGCGCGAAGACGGCTCGATTGTGGGCACGGTCGGCGGCGGATGCGTGGAAGCGGATGTGTGGGCCGCGGCCAAGGAAGTGATCCAGCAGGAAGCGCCGCGCAAAATGACGTTCAGCTTGAACAACGAAGCCGCGTACGATGCCGGACTGATTTGCGGCGGGACGCTGGAAATTTTCGTCGAGCCGATTCTGCCGCAGCCGAAATTGTATTTGTTCGGCGGAGGGCACATCTCGACGGCGCTCGCGCGCGTCGCCCAATTGGCCGGATTTTCGATCAGCGTGATTGACGACCGCGCCAGCTTCGCCAACACGGAACGCTTCCCGATGGCCGAGGAAACTCTGACGAGCTACGAAGAGGCATTCGAAAAAGTGAAGCCGAATGTGTCATCGTATCTCGTCATTGTGACGCGCGGCCACAAAGACGACATGCGCGTGCTCGAATGGGCCGTCGGCACGGATGCAAAATACATTGGAATGATCGGCAGCAAACGAAAAGTCATCTCCGTATACAAAGCGCTCGAAAAGCAGGGAATCGCGATGGAGAAATTCGCGCGTGTGCATGCGCCCGTCGGCCTCGAAATTGGCGCGCTCTCGCCGGAAGAAATCGCCGTGAGCGTGACGGCGGAACTGATCGCCGTGCGGCGCAACGCCGCGCCCGGCGCGCCGCACAAATCTGTGCATCTCGACGAAGTACCCGCGCTGAAACATGAATGAAGCATGGTCGCTGTTGTGATACTTGCGGCGGGCGAATCGCGGCGCATGGGCCAGCCGAAGGCCCTGCTTTCCTTTCCTGAGACATTTTCGCTCGAAGGCGCGCGAGGAATGAAAAACCGGCCTGCTGCGCAGGCCGCAGGCGAGCCGAGGCTCGCCCCTACGAAAACAAAATCGAAACCGAATGCCGGGCGTTTCGGTTTCACGCAACATAAATCAGGGCCTGCCGCGGATACAAAACCCAAAACGTTCCTCGAACATTTGATCGAAGTGACGCGGCATCCGCGCGCCGGGATTTTGCGCGTGGTCGTGGGCGCGCACGCGGCGGAGATCCGCGCTCGCGTGAAATTGCCAGACGCTGCAATCGTCGTGAACGAAAATTGGGCGAGCGGACAGCTTTCGTCTTTGCAAGCGGCGATTCGCAGTTTGTCGCCAAGTGAAACGGAGGGAATGCTCGTCTGCCTAGTCGATCATCCGCTGATTTCCGCGCCGCTCGTTTCAATGCTGATCGAAACATTCGAGCGCGACAAAAATAAAATTGTGATTCCCACGTATCGCGGCAAGCGCGGGCATCCGGTGATTTTTCCGAGCGCGCTGTACGCGGAGCTGCTCGGGGTACGTGGAGACACCCCGGAAAATATCGGCGCGCGCGCCGTGGTACGTGCGCACGCCGCAGACGTCGTCGAAATTCCGGCAAACGAAGAAGGCGTCATCATCAATTTGAATGATCCCGAAACCTTCCGCCGCTTCTCGGGTCGAGAACGATTGGAATAACATCAGGAAAATATGGCCAGCACGCGCAATGTTTCGACGAAAGGTTACTGCTGCTCATCGTGGCGGGCGCTTTGTTTTTGGGGATGTGCATTCGCCGTTTTTTATGCGGCCGGGCTGGCAACCATCCACTGGCTGCACTTGGCCGGCTATCAGCCGAGTGCCCTCTTCGCCGCGCTCGGACTGGCCTGCGTGGCGAATGTAGCGCGCAACCGGACTTTCCATTGCGTGATCACCGGACCGTTTTTTCTTCTTGTCGCGCTAGTGCTTGGCTTGGCCTCGGCAGGCGTTTGGAAAATCCACACGGGTGTGCTGTGGGCCACCGTCGTGATTGTGGTCTGCGCCGCGCTGCTGCTCGAGCGAAAATTCGCTTCTTGAACGTCTGCGCGACACACGCGAAGAAAACTTCCTAAGACAATTTGGCGAAGAGGGCGACGAGCGCGTCGGAGGCGAGTTGCGCGCCGTGGAACGTGGCTGGCGGCAGGCCGCCGAGCGCGGCGGAGATTTGCGCGGCAGTGACGCTCCATGCATCGTTGAGCGATTTACCGGCGACGAGCTCGGTGAGCACCGACGCCGCTGCGAGCGCCGTGACGCAACCTTGTGCCTTGAAGCGCACGGCGGATATTTTGCCTTCCTCGACGCGGACGGCGAGCCGCAGCATGTCGCCGCAGACGGGATTCGTGACGTCGACGGCGACGGTCGCGTCAGGAAGATCGCCGGCGTTGCGCGGATTTTTGAAATGGTCGAGAACGGCGGCGGAATACATCGCGGAAAGTATGGCAAAGCGCGCGCGGAGATTCAACGCGAGAAGAGGCGCATGTCGCCACGGGTAATTTTGTTTTTCGCTGGCCGCCTGCGTTGCGCGCCGTTCGTGGAGTACGCACAAGACCCGATAGGCTTGCTACGGTGAATTCCCTTGACTGTGGGTCCGGCGGAGGGTTTAATTAGTTCCTGCCCACCCCTTAGTGCCCCCATGCATCTAAATTTCGTAAGTACTTTGCTCTGTTAAAAGTCTCGGAAGGAGTTTACTCAAGATGAGGACGAAACTTGTTGCGCTCGCTCCTGTTCTCGCTATCGTAGTTGCGCTGGTGTTTGCGTCGCCCGCATTTGCGCAGGACGGGAAGCTGAAGATTAAAGTCAGCCCGAAACAGGCGTACGTGTTTGTGGACGGCAATGCCATCAAGAATGGCAACCAAACCATCAAGCTAACCGCCGGAAAGCACTCGGTGGGAGTCTATAACTACGGCTACACCGCGCAGACCCAGGACGTGGATATCACCGCGGGCAAAACCACCAATTTGAACGTGACGCTGCAATCATCCGGAGGAGATGTCTCCGGACCGTTCGGCGACATTCAACTGAAAGGCCCGCGGCCCGCGGCGGTGCTGCTGAACGGCAAAACACCGGCATACTTTGTCGGGCATGTGGATGAATTCGACTGGAATTGGCTGTGGCACCAACGATTGCTGGTGCGGCCGGGAACGTATCAAATCGACGTGACGCGAAATGGACAAACGGTTTGGTCAGGGCCGGTGAAGGTGGAGGCAGGGAAGCAGGTGACCGTGCAGCTCCATGACGGCTCGACCAAGACGACAAATTGGAAGCAAGGCAACACGCTTGGGCCGCAAGCGAGATTCAAGGCAGGCCTGGCGAGCTCGACCGTAGCGATTGCTCCCGTGACGGGCAGCTTTTCCGCCTCGCCGGCGCAAATCGATTGCGGACAGTCGTCGCAATTGACCTGGAGTTCGACGGATGCGGTGGACGTGAACATCAGCGAAGTTGGAGCCGTCGACGCCAGCGGCACGAAATCCGTGTCGCCGACCAAGACGACGACCTATACGTACACGGCGACGGGGCCGGGCGGCGTGGTGACGCAGAATGAAACGATCAACGTCAACATTCAGCCGACAGCGACACTGACGCTCAATCCTACCGAAGTGAAATATCGTAAGATTGGCGACAAGGTGAAAGAGGACGGCACGTCGACGCTGACATGGACTTCCTCGAATGCCAGCAAGGTGACGATTGATCCGATTGGGGACGTTGCTACCAGCGGCAATCAAACCGTAACGGCGCAGCCAAAACAGCAAACCATCGGGCCGATCGATGAAAATCAGCCGTACACGCTGACCGCGACAAACGTTTGCGGCGGTACCACCACGGAAACGGCGAATCTCCACATCACCGGGTCGATTGAACCGATGCCGGTGGTCACGCTCGAGAGCGTTTTTTATCCGACGGCGTATCCCTTGAAGGAACATCCCGAAATGGGCCTCGTCGGCAGCGAGCAGCAATCGCTCGATCAGGTGGCGTCAACATTCAAAAAGTACCTCGACTATGACGACACGGCGAAGCTCACCGTTGTGGGTCACGCGGACGTGCGCGGTTCGGCGCCCTATAACGAGGCGCTCAGCCAGCGGCGTGCCGATAGCGTGAAGGACTACCTGGTATCGCAGGGAATCTCTGCGGATCAGATCGAGACGCGCGCGGAAGGCAAAGAACGCCAACTCGATCGCTCCGAAGTCGAGCAACTGCAGAAGCAGAATCCTGCGCAGCCGGAAAAGTGGATGATGCGCCGCGTCAGAAACACATGGCTGGCGTATAACCGCCGCGTGGATATCATCCTTGAGCCAACAGGGCAGGAGTCGACGAAGTTCTACCCGAACGGCGCTTCGGATGCGCGAATCCTGTGGCAATTGCCCAGGCCAAATCTAAGAGCCATGCGCAAGGCGGAAGGCCCGAGTCAGCCGCCAGCGCAGCAACCGCAGTCTCACTAACAGTCGCGGCCGATGCGATTCGGCCGACACACACCAGGGCCTGTTCGAAACCGAGCAGGCCCCTTTTTTATGTTTGGAGGGCAGCGCGAGACCGCGATGCGCTATCCAGCGGTGGCCGCGCGGTAACCCGCTCGGGACGCTTTCTTAAGCGCCTCGACGGCTTCGGCGGAGGACATCAATGGAGTGGTCTTCACGGCTTTGCACGCACCGCCGGCGGCCAATGCGATGGCGATGGCTGCGGCGGAAATGTTGTCGGGCATTTCCGCGATGCAAACAATGTCGTAATCGCCGAACGCGAACCAACCCTCGCGGATTTCGCCGCCTAGATTTTCAAGCGCGGGGCGCACGGCTTCAATACGGTCAACGGGATTCTTGATTAGCGCCTGCCAGGCTTCTTCGTTATACGCAACTTGCAACAAATAGTGAGGCATGGTGTCTCCTTTTGCGGGACAGATTGGAGGGGCCGATTGCTGGGCATGTTGGCACCGGCGCGGGTCGAAGTCAATCGAAAGCTTGGATTGTGCGGAGGCGGCGGGGCCGATAGAATCGAAGCCGCGAATGAGCGCCTCGAAGAAAAACTTCCCGCGAATTGTGTCGCTCGCGCCGAGCGTTACTTCGATTCTTGTGGCGATTGGAGCGCGGCGGCAACTGGTCGCCGTCAGCCGCTGGTGCAAGGACGTGACGGACGTGAATGGTTTGCCGGAAGTCGGCGACTGCTGGACATTTAGTGCGTCGGGGGATACGTCGTCGCTGATGAGATTGCAGCCGACGCTGATTATTGGCTCGGTGCCATTTCAAACTGAAACGGTGCAGAAAATTCTCGCGTTGCCCGTGCCGTTTCTGGCGCTGAATCCGCGAACGCTCGCTGACGTCGAGGCGGATATTCGCGCGCTGGGCGGTTTGGCGGGCGCAAACGCACGCGCGGATGCGCTGGTGCGCGAGATGCGGCGGAAGTTCGCGCGGATTCGCGCAACTGCAAAACGAGCAAAGACGCGGCCCAGCGTTTACTGCGAAGCGTGGCCGCATCCGCGGATCAGTTCGCCGCCGTGGGTCGCGGAGCTGGTTGAAATCGCGGGCGG
>Ga0307374_10013383_pt1 | contig 11359 bp, 10 predicted proteins | sample OX3MG_FD_202532 | JGI IMG/M metagenome (GOLD analysis project Ga0307374, IMG submission 202532) | Soil microbial communities from Risofladan, Vaasa, Finland - OX-3 | ecosystem: Environmental > Terrestrial > Soil > Coastal area > Acid sulfate soil | place: Finland: Risofladan, Vaasa | collected... | reverse complement strand
GTTTTTGGATCGCGGACTAGCTGGCTCTTGGCGCGTAGAACCTGCATCGGCTCTTCCTCTGGCGGAATGGTCGGCGCAACCCGGCCAGCGGGCGCAACTGCCTCCATCCTCCCGGATGGCCCGCGCTTCAGGCCGCCCCCTTGGATGACTGTCGCCTCCGGCAGCTCGCCCGCGATCGGAGGCGCAGGAGGCAGCGCGCGTGGCGTCGGGGCGGCCGGCCCCCGATAGCCCGGCAACTGCAAGCCGCGCCAGCCCGGGGGCGTCGCTGCGGGCGGCACCCCGGTCGGCCCCTGAAACTCCGCGCCGGCATAGCGGGATGGAGTATTCGCCATGGCGGAGCGCAGCAGAAACATCGGGTCGCGGGCTTGCTGGAGGTTGCGGCCAATCTTGAACTCCAACGCGCCGCGTGCGGCCTGCTCCAGCCCGGCCTGCATCGCGTCGGTTGTGCCCCCGCTGAGCGCCCGCACCGCCCCTCCTGCGGCGCGGACGCCGCCGATGACGGCGCTGCTGAGGCCGCCGATGGCCCCGATGCCTTGGTAGAGGCCAGGGTCGCGCTGGCGTTCGATGACGGGGATGCGCCGCTCCGCAGCGTTCTGAAGTTCCTTGAGCGCTCCGTACCGCTGTTTCAGGTCGCCCATGCCGGGCATGTTGAGCCGGTTGAAAATGCTGTTTTCCAGATCGCGCAGGCCGTTCAGTTCGGCAAAGCGGTAGGCGTACTGCGGGTCGTTGGCCAGCTTGTCCTGGGAGATCTTGAGTCCAGACTGCGCGCTGCTGAGTTCGTTGTTTAGATTCTGGATGCGCAATTCGATGTCGCCAAGGTTGTAGTGCTGGCCGTGATAAAGCGCCGCCGTGTTTGCGATGGCGTCAAGTATGTTCGGATTTTCCACTTGCGTCTGGGGGGCCATTTTCTGCACTGCGGCTACGATCTTTCCTGCCACGCCATTAGTGGAGAAAACCGACTTTGTTGGGACGCTGCTGAGCCGAGACATCATCTCGTCGCCGACCTGGGCTTTTGCCCCATAGACAGCCTGGATGAACTGCGTTGGCGTCATCTCCTCCGGCGCTACTCCGGCGGAGTCGAGCGCAGCCCGCACATCCGGCCCGGCGATGGCGACCTTGCCGGGAAAGTCCTTGACGGTATTGCGCGCCGCCAGGGCTTGTACCAGCCCTCTAACCGGGTCCACGTCCTCCGGCCTGCGCCCCAGAATGGCGGTACCGACAGCGGACTTGCGGACCGCGCTTGGGATCGCGGCCGTCGCGTCATGGGCGGCAGAAATGGCGTTTCCTTCGCCCTCCATGACAGCTTGCGCCGGCTTCGAGGCAATATCCGCAGCCGACGCCCCGGAGAGCTTGGCCGCTCCGGCCGCGCCGGCGGCGGTGACCACGTTGCCGATTTCCTGCGATGTCTGCGGACTAGCCCCGACCGCCGAAGCGGTTCCGGCGATGACCTTCTGCGCCACGATCGCTTGGATCGCCGCCGGAAGAAACGCCGCATCCGTGGCACCCGCAATCGGGGCGGCGGCCTGCGCCAGTCCGCTTACAACGTCGCTAGGGCCATGCAGGGGCTGCGTAGGCGTCTCTAGGACGCCCTTGGCGGCCTTAAGCGGCCCCAGTTCGGGGCCGCCCATGACTTCTGCGGTCTGCGGGGAGACGTTGTTGTAGAGTGGCTGGGCACCGATGGCCTTGGCCGCGCGCCCCACCCACGTATTCGAGCCGCCGTATCGGAGGTCATTGGCCGCTTCCTCCAGCCATTGCTCCGGGTGCAGAATACCAGCCGGAGGCTCCGCGCTTACGGAAGCGGAAGGGGCAGGCGCAGGGACCGGCCTTGCTCCCAAAGCGCCCCAATTAAACGCCGCCGGAGCCGCCACCGGCTTTGCTCCGAGCGCGCTCCAGTTGAACTGCGCTGGTCCGCTCATTGGTTGATCTTTGCGGCGCCCGCCTTAATCGCCGCGGCCACATTGGCGACGGGAACGTCGGCAAGCGAGCCGTCTGGACCTTTCATGCGGACAAAGCCAGCCGCAACCGGTGCCCCCCCGGTCTGTGCCGCCGCCCCCTTCTCGGGGTCCGGGTACATGTCGCGCAGATATGGATTGCTGCCAAGCCGCCCTTCGCGCTGGCTTTGCACCTGCTGGCGAATCTGGTCAATGGCGGCCTGCATCTGCTGGGGAGACTGCGCGCCCTTGATAATGTTGAGGGCCTGCATGCGGGAGGTGTCCGAGCCGCCGCCGTTGCCCGTCATGACCTTGGAGTAATCGTCCGCGACGCCCAGCGCGGCTGCGGCAAAGCGCGAGAGAGGCCCGCTGCCAACCGAGGCTTTTGTCCATTGGGCGATGGAGTTGAGCGCCGGGAACTTCCCAGCCGGAAGCCCCGTGGCCGCCTTCTGCAACTGATCGAGCGTGCCTCCCTGCGGCCCCTGGTGAGTGAGAAGCGAGTCGGTATTGCCAAAGAACTGCTGATTGGCGGAGCTTCCAGCGATTTTGCCCTGCGCGGAGGATTCCGCGGCCTTGAAGCCGGGATCAATCTTCTGCGCAGCCGATACGGCGCTCTCCATGAATTGCGGAGTGGCGTTGCGGAGGCGCAATTCGTCAAGGGTGAGGGCGCGGGAGGCAAGCAGCGCCCCTGCGGCGGCGGGGTCGCCCTGCTGGACTAGCTGCTGCGCCTGAAGGGCGCGCGTTTTCAGCGCGAGGGCCTGTTGCTGGGCGACGCCGGCTTTCGGCAATAGCAACTGGAGGCGCGCAATGTCGGCTTGGGGGGTAGCCGGGTCGTTGATCTTGGCCTCGATGGCGGCCTGAGCGCCAGGCGAGGCAAGCGCCGCCGGACTCGAAAGCTGCTGCACGATGTCGGCTTTCTGGGCCGCAAGCTGGCTTGTGGCGACTTGCCCCGGAGCCTCGTTGGCCTGCTTCTGCTGCGCCACCACGTCCTCGACCGTTTTCATGTGCGCCAGGGTGAGTTGGAGCTGCTGCGCGCCCGGAAACTGCTGCGGAAGCTGTGAGACCGCCGTCCGCACCGCCGCGCTGGGATCGTTCGCCAGGGCCGACAATGCCTGCTGGTAGGCTTGCGGCTGCTGAGCGGCAGGCGCGGCCAAGACGGCATCTCCGTACTGGGCGAGCCTCTGGTTGACCGCCTGCTCCGCCGCCAGATCGGCGCTGGTCTTCTGCGCCATCGTCTTTCCGAGTTGCAGGTACTCGTTGCGGATGGCAAAGGCATCCTGCGGCAACACCCCATAGGCTGGATTGGAGAGGTTCTGCAAGAACTTGCCCCATACGTCGCCGCCAGAACCAGCGGCGGCGGTCGGAGCGGGTGCCGCGGCCGGCGCGGAGGCGCTGCCGCCGGCGGCGAGAGGACCAGCAGCCGGAGCCAGTGCCGCCGCGGGGCTTGGCGCGGTCGCTGAGCTAGGAACCGAAGGAGGCGCGGAGGGGGCAGCCGACGGCGCGAGGCTACCGGCGGATGGCGCCATGGGCGTCGCCGCCCCACTGGCGGAAGGTTGCCCGGATGGCCCGAAACCGGCGGCGTCTATAAGAGCCCGCGTAACACCCTGCTTGCTCTGGAAGACAAGCTGGGCGTCCTTGGCCTGCGTCTGCGCCAGTTGCGCCCCGGCCTGGGCGGCCTGAAGCTGCGCCGGATAGACCCCTTGGGCGCGCTGCGCGGCCTGCTCCTGAACCTGCTGGTTCTGGAGCAATGACTTGAGCGACACCAACTTGCTGATCTGGTCAAGCGGGCTCGGGGTAGGCTGGATGGCGAGTGCGGCGGAAGGGGTGCCCATTTAGCCTCCGATCCCCAGTTGGGCCAGCGTCGGGCCGGTAGCGGCGCCCGGCGACTGGCCGAAGTTCTGGTCCGGGGAAACCGCCGCGCCGGGGCTCAGCAGGCTCTTCAGCGAGAGCAGCGTCCCGAGGTTGCTCACGCCGCCCCCGATGGCATTGCCGAGCGCCGCGTAGCCGGAGCCCGTCTGGTAGGCCGCATTCTGCACGTCCTGCCCGATCTGCGCGCCGCCGGTGAGCAGGGCGCTGGTGTTGTTCGAGGCAGCGCCCCCGGCCTGGGAGCCAAGCTGGCCGGCTTGGGTCTGTCCGATCCCGGCAAGCGAGGCATAGCGGTTGAACTGGTTGGCTTGGTTCTGGTTGAACGTGTTGAAGTTGGACTGGTAGGCGTTCAGGGCGTTGTTGTAGACCTGCTGGTAGTCCTGCTGCCCAGCCTGCTGGCCGTAGTTGGTGAGCGCCTTGGCCATCCCGCCGGTGAGCAAGCCGCCCTGTGCGGCCGCCGAAGCCTGAAGCGCCTGCTCGCCCTGCTGCAACGCGAACTGGTAGCCCGGCTGCTGGGCTGCCTGCTGCGCCGTGGGGGCTTGGAACTGCCCGAACTGCTGGGTAAGTGCGCCGCCGGGGGCCAGGAGCCCTTGCAATGAACTGAGCGCCTTCCCGCCAGCCTGGAGGTAGGGAGCCGCGTTCGCCTGGTCCTGATTGAAGACCTGCTGGTTGAACGCGAGAGCCTTGTCTTGCTCCTGGGCTTGGAGTTGCGCCGCCTGGGTGGCAGCGTCAGCTTGCGTGCTGGCGGCCGATTGGCCGAATAGCCCGCTGATGATCGAGCCGCCGATGGTCGCGCCCGCCATTGCCGCTAATGGCATGGAATCTCCAATTTCCAGGTCGTCCAGGGCTGCCGCACAAAGCCCAGCCGATGCAGGTAGGCGTCATGCTCCCCAGAGGCGCTGTAGGCCATGAGCGCGGTAAGGCCAGCCCCGCGAGCCTCTTCCCGCACCCGCTCCATGAGGCGCTTGGCAACGATGCCGCCACGCGCCACATCCGCAACCCAAGTCCCCTCCAAGTGCGCCACGGCTACGATGAACATGCGGCCGACGATCTCGCCATGGTCGTTCGCAAGCACCACGATGCTGGCCCCGGCAGGCGGAGCGATGCCATCCCCAACCGAGGAAAGGCGCGCATAGTCGGCGGCTTCGAGTTTGGTGGTTTCAATCATTTGTAGAGGGGTGCCCAGTAGCTTTCCTTGCCCACCTGAACCTGAATCCACTGGGCCACATTCGCCTTATTTACCGGTCCCGCCGTTGGTGCTGCGGTTGCGCCGAAGAATGACCCAAGGGCATTCGTAATGGACTGGAACCACTGCGTCCAGCCCAACGACGGGGTAGTTGGTCCGCTGAACGGCGTGGGGATGGGCGGCGGCGCAACTGGCATTACGTGACCTTCCTGATCTGCGCGTACAGGCTGTCCTGCGGCGCAAAGCCAGGATTCGCTTCGAGGTAGGCGTCCACAATCCGGGCCGGAACCGGATCGCTGCAACTGACCTCGTAGATGCGGTCGCGCGACTTCCCAAGCCTGCGCCAAATAGCGCGAGCGTTGGTTTCCCCGGCCTGTCCGAAGCCGCAGGCCAGCATGTCGCTCCAGCGATGGCCGCCGTCATCGGACCAGCGAAGCATGAGCTGCGGGGCGCGCGGATTGCCGTTGCCATCCTTCAGCGGCGGCTGCGGCCCGACGCCGGCCTCGATATTCACCTGAAGTTGCGAGTGGAAAGCCCACTGCTTTTCCGTGGTGATGTGGGGCGCTCGGCGAACCCGGTTGACCTGCGCCCCGTTATCGGTCACAAACTGCCATTCGCCGGTAGCCGGATTGATCGAAGGAATCGCCATCTGGTAGATGTTGCCGCTGGACCAGTCGCCCACCAGATGCTTGGCGAAGATGAAGGTGTGGTAGCCGGCCAGAAATGCTTGTTCCTTGCCCTGCTTCGGATTCCACGATGACCGCTCATGCCACATGCCGGTGGCGGCGTCAAATACCCATGTCTTATTGGCCGTGGGGAATCGGAGGCACCAGAACGTATGCCCCTGGTCCTCGTAAGCGAACCCAACCGCGTCGGCCATGGTGGAGTAGCTCGCCCAAGCTGCTTCCACCGCGTGGTTGCTAATCCGCGTCGGCTGATAGCCCTGCGCCTTCCACGCGATGCCGTTGCCCCGGTCCGAACCGCCGAGCCAGAACACGGAATTGTCCATCTTGGCCGGCGACCACGGCGCGATGATGCCCTGCTCCTGGTAGCCGCCAGGGACCGGATCAAAAATGTTGGCGCTCCCCGAGTCGTAATAGGGCAGCGTGGCCTTCTCGCCGAACAACCAGAGTTGGCGATGGTCCACCAGCATGCCCAGCACAAGGTCGGGGAACTCATTCACTTGGTCGAGGTTCGGAACTCCCAGCGTGCTCCAGGTGGATGCGTCTTCGAGGGCCGAAATCTGAATTCTCTGGCTGTCGGCCAGCAGGACGATTAGATAGCCGTCTGCGCCGCCGCACTGAGACACGGGGCCTTGGATTACGTTCCCGCTGGTGGTGTCCAGTTGGACAAGCACGTTGGTTGCCAGCGTGAGGAAGTAGGCGCTCCCGCCACTGACCACCAGAACCTCGTTGACGTTCGCCGCCATCTGCGCGGGGTTGCCATCATCGGCTAGCGCTCCCAAGTTCGTAAACGTGCCGTCGCTCTTGACCTCGAACAGGGTAGAGCCAGCCACAACGAAAAAGCGGCCATTGAATGCAAACTCCGCGCGCACCGGCGAATCCGGCAGCGTGCAGAAAAGCTCCAAGCCAGGGCGAGGGTAGAGGGTCGCGGCGCTCGCTCCGCTGCCCGATTCGTCGTTCTCCAGGTACCAATTCTGGAGACGCTGGGCGTCGGCGTTCAGTGATTGGGACTGGTAAGAGGCACCTACGAATCCGAATCGCGCCATGCCCTACCCCCTGAAATTAGCATTGTCGGTTTTCCAATTGTAGTAGGCCCCGCGCGGCGAAACCAGCATCGGGTCGCACCGCATAGGCAGCGGCTTGAGGTTCTGCGTCTTGATGATGGCCTTGGCGGAAGCGGCCTGGGAGACGATGGCCTGAGTAAGTTGGCCAGGAAACTCCCCGGCCAGGTCCACGGCCAGGTTGTAGCGGATGCACTTCAGGTACGCGGGCGGGAATTGCAGTTTGGTGGTTGCGTCGGTGAACTGGGAGAGCAGGACGCCGTTGTAGATAGCGACCTGTACGCCGCTCGCATTCGGCACCGGCCAGAAAGTGAGGGTGCGCCACGGGAAGCCGTCATCGTCCCAAACGCCTTGCGGCATCGAGGACTGGATGCTCTTGACCGGAATCTCCTGCCAGTCGGACTCCGTGTACACCCAAAGGGGAAGCTCCAATGGCTGCGAGGTTCCCGAGTTGATGATGATGCCGTAGTAGTCAATGCTGGCCGGGCGCGAGATGTTGAAGTCCGGCGCTCCCGTGCCCATCTGGTACGCCTGCTGCCCGATGGTAAGGCCAAACACCTGCCTCTGCTGGGCGTAGATCATGAGGCGCTCGGCCTGCCAAACGTCCAGCATCTCATTCAGCACCATCAGCGCATCGCTCTGCTCTTGCGCCGTTGGCGTCTCGCCCACGGCAATGGCGTTGATGAGGCGCAGTGAGCTTGCGATGATGTCGTTGGCCGACATTGCAAGCCCCGGAGCGGGCTGGGGCGGCGGCGCTGGAGGGACGGCTCCCATTATTTAGGCCGCTGGAAGATGGGCTGCCCCGGCGGCGGCCCGGCGGGGCGAATTGGAGGCGCGGCGGCCGGAGGGGCCGGCGCTTTCTTGGGTTCTGACACCGCGACATAGCGCCCGGCCTCTCCGCCTTCGCCGGGGATGAACCTGTGGGGACCGCGCAGGACGGCCGCAAGCTTGGCGGACACGCCGACCGGGCCGGGAGCCGGCGGAGTCGGGCCAGTCGCCACGTACTCCTTCTTCTCCGCGTCCCAGCGATGCGGGCCTTTAACGATCTGCTGTTGGGCAAGTTGGTTTGGAGTCATGGGAAAGTCCTGGGCGGCAGCACGGGCCGCCGCCCAGCAGTGGCACTACTGGACCTGACAGTAGGAGCCCTTGTAGACGGTGATGGTTCCGGTCGCAACCCCGGCTAGCTTCACCTGCACGGTGCCCGCGTTGGCTCCATTGACGAGGCCGAGCGAAAGCTGGTCGGTGAAGTAGGTGCTGGCCGTCACGGTCCCCGCGTTTGATAGCGCCGTGGCGAAGGCCGCCCCGGATGCGGTTGTGAAAGTAGAGGCCGTGACGGGCGACCAAAGGCCGGTCGCCACCCCCGTGGGGGTCGAGGGGCCGCTGAACGTGTAGGAAGGGGCGTCCGCCGTGGCCGAGGACTGCCAGAGCAGATGGCAGCTCATGGTGTAGTTGCGATTGGGCTGCGCGTAGAAGCTCAGGCCCGTGACGTTGGTGGCCCCGGTGGTGGCGTTGGTGTAGTTCGCCGTCAGATAGACGGTGAATGGAGAATTGACATTGGGAGCGCCGTCAATGCTCTCGGGAATCCACGTCCCTGAGATGGCGTTCCCCGCCGGCGTGAATGCCGTCTGGCACTGCCACTGCTTGCCGGAGACCATGTTGATCCAGGGCAGCACGTTCTGCGATGCCGTAGTGCAGTTCGCCTGGGCGGGCGGATTGCTCACTTCCAGACCGCCGGCGCCGGAGAAGCCGCCAAACTGGGGCGAGACGTTCTGAATGTAGACCACGGCATTGGCCCCGTGGGCTTCAACCTGCGTCCCATACTGGCCGCGCAGGACCGAATAGATCGTGGTCTGCCCCTGGACTAGGGTCAGGATGCCGATCGCTTCGGTGTCCACGTAGGCGATGGTCACGGGCGCGCCATTGACGGCAGTCGTAACGCCGGTGGCGGAGGCGAGGTTGAGTTGGTTGCTGGTCTCCGAGAGGGAGGCCGCCAGGGTGGTTTGGGCGAGAGTGGACTGCGCCTTTGACGGCGAAGCCAGCGAGAGGGCAATGAGCGCGGAGAAAACGATCCCAGCGCCCCAATGAGCAAGCCGATTCGTGATTTTCACAGATTCTCCTTTTCTTGGGGTTGCGGGCGACTCACGCCGCCCGCGTGATTGGGGTCGTTAGCTGGCGATGCGGCAGGCCAGTTCCGGGTAGATGGTGGAGACGCCGTACAGGAAGTCCTCCCGCAGCGGGAAGCGGTCGGTGTTGATGTCGTAGGCCCGAACCAGCCGGATGCTGATGCCGAGCTGATCGTCGGAGATGCGGTCGGCCATGTCCACCCCGTTGGGCATCGGTAGGTCGGCGCACGCCAGCGAAAAGGCGTTCTTGTGGAACATGAGGCCGCGCGGGCTCGGGCCAGTGGAGGCCGCGCCGCTCAGCGTCACCGCGCCGCTCGTGGTCGGCACGGCGGAAGCGGTCTGGAAAGGCCCGGCGGTGATGATGCCGAACCCGGAGGGTCCGCTGATCGGGATGGTGGCGTTGCCGCTGCCATCGGAAGTGACATCGGCCGTCACGACCCACTGCGCGAGCTGCGCTCCTGACGGGCCGGAGAAGGTCTGGCGGCTCTGCGGGTTGACGCCAAAACAGCCGGCGAAGGTCACCACGTCGCCCAGGTTCAAAACCTTCGTGCTTGCGGTCCAGCCGGTCGTGGCGATGTTGCTGCCAGACTGGTTGGCGCTCACGATAGGGGTGCCACCCAGGGCGCCCGTGGTGAAGCTCGGCACGTTCTGGTCCATGGACCATTTGCACCCGATGGCCAACCCCATGTTGCCGGAGTCGTACTGCTCGGAGATGCGCTCGCTGGACTGGAAGAGTCCCTTGAGGGCGTCCACGATGGTCGCCTGCATCTGGGGGCCGATGATGAGCGCCCGCTGCCCGTTGGGGGCAGCCTGGTTGCTCAGTGCCACGCCGCCGTTCAGGTAGGCCAGCAGCGTGTTGGGGACCGTTCCGGGCGTCCCGACCTCGCTGAAGACGTTGACGAACTGCTGGAGCACGTCATAGTCAACCTGGTTGGCCAGGGAGGCGGTGGCGGGCTCGACGAAGCGCTCGCTGAAGTCGTCAATGTCCAGGGCCAGGTCGGCCGAGGAAAAGACGAAAGAACGCTGCGCCTGCGTCGTCAGGGTCAGGGGGACGCTGGTTTCGGTCACGTCCTGGAGCTGCAAGCCCTGCCCATCGGTGCGGATGAAGCGGGGCGGTTTTCGGATGTTGAGTACGTTGCCGATCTTGGCCCCGGCCACGGCATAGGACTTGTCGTACTCGCGGTTGATCTGTTTGGTGGTGACGAGATTGTTTTCGAGGACGGCAAGCGCCTTCCGCGTAATCATCCCGATGGTCAGCAGCGTATTCGCCATGAGGCGTCAACCCCTTCTGCCCCTCCTATTTTTCGCCAGCAGCGGTGCGGCGCAGGAACTCCCGGTAGGGAGCTTTGTCGAGGGGCGTAGGCTGCGCCGAGCCGCGCGCTCCCACCGGGTTGATGGGGGTCGGGGCGGTCGTTGCAGCAGATTTTGGTTTTGCGGTGGAAGCCCCGCCACGGGAAGCGGGGAGCTTGACCGAGATTCGGCCAATTTCCACCGCCGCCGCCGGCAGGGACATCTCGCAGAGTTGCCGCGCTACTTCGGGGTGCTTTCCGAGGTAGTAGACGATCTCGGGGCCGTTGCCGGATTCGATGATGGCGGGCTGGAGTCCATCTGGAATTTGAACGTTTCCGCTCGCAATGGACTCCACAACATCTTCGAAGTCGGCATGGGCCGCCCTAGTCGCCTCAAGCTGCTTGTTGTACTCCGAGAGGGCGCTGGTCGCGTGATCCTTCTCGGTCGCCTCCGCCTTCGCCTTCGCGTCGGCGGCAATCTTTTGATCCATCTTCCAGTCGGTCAGCGCCTCCACGTAATCTTCGTAGGTGGAAAAGCGAGGATCGTCCGGCAGTGGCTTGCCCGCCGGTCCCTGCTTGGCCGCCGGCGCGTCGGCCGGCCGCGACTTGAGGCCGTTCAGCTCGGCCTGGAGGCGCTCAACCGTCTCTTGCAGTTCGCTGGACCGCCGCGTGAGCTTGTCCACGCGCTTTTGCCAGTTGCCGCGGGGTTGCGGAGGGTTGGGAGTTTCCTCTTCCGGGTCCGCCTCCTTGCCGTCTGCCTCCGCAGCCGCTTCCTGCGCCGCTTCCGGATCGAATGGCTTCTGCCAAGCGTCGGACATCGCGTGATCCAACGCGGCCTGGGTTTCAGTGGTGCTGGTTAGCGTGATTTCACCTGGCATGGCATCTCCATGGATCCCTGCGCGGCGCACAATGCCCACCGCTGGGCGGATTTACTGCTGTTGCTGAGGCTGCTGTGGCGCAGATGCTCCGTCCCCGGCTCCGGGAGCCACCGGAGGCGGCGCGACAGCCGCCGTGGCCGCCTCGTGCGCAGCCTGGTGCATTTCGGTCCAAACGCCGCTGGTGAACTCGGCCCGCGCCTTCATGTCCTGCACCTTGGCTCCGATCTCGGCCACCGTCACCTGCGCTTGCGCCTGAATCTTGGCAATCTCGATCTTGGCCTGCTGCGCCACCTGGTCGTTCTGAATGGTCTGGGTAGCCTGCTGGAGCTGCTGGACCAGCAT
>Ga0307374_10013379_pt1 | contig 11361 bp, 14 predicted proteins | sample OX3MG_FD_202532 | JGI IMG/M metagenome (GOLD analysis project Ga0307374, IMG submission 202532) | Soil microbial communities from Risofladan, Vaasa, Finland - OX-3 | ecosystem: Environmental > Terrestrial > Soil > Coastal area > Acid sulfate soil | place: Finland: Risofladan, Vaasa | collected... | reverse complement strand
CCCGGTCCAAGTGCGCGTTGATTTCGCCCGGCGAAATGGAAAAATGTTTGATCTGCTCGATGAAAACGGCTTCGAGGTCATCCTTCGGGATTTTGTTCCGGCACGTCTGGCACGTGTACTTGGGGCTGGCCGATAGGACGTACATCTTCGGCCCACACGCGCAGTACGTGAGGCCCGCAAAAAGATGGACGGTGCGCAGCGTGGTGCGCTTCCCCTGCTCGCGCTGGGCGTCGAGGAAAGCGTTGCATTCGCTCCACAGTTCTTCGGGAACGATCGCCTCCACGTCCTGAAGTACCCAGTCGCTCTCGGGCTTGAATTCCCAGGCCTTGCTGTTGTCGCTTGTCCTCGTGTAGTTCGTCCGGCGTGTCCCCTTGGCGATAGGGTCACGCAGCAGCCGGTCCACGGTCGTGTCCGAGAACTTCGAACCGTTGCGTGTTCGGTAGCCTTTCTCGTTGAGGATATGTGCGACGGTCTTCTTCCGCTTGTGCTCCCGGAAGAGCTCGTACAGGAGCCTGCGAACCGGGGCTTCCCCCTCATCGGGAATGAGCTTTTTGTCCACGTACTGATAGCCGAAGGGCGCTTGACCACCGAGCGGCTTACCCATCTTTGCGCGTATGGGGACGGACGCCGCAACGCGCTCGGCGATCTCTTCGCGCTCCCACTGCGCCATTGCCGCGATCATGGTATAGAAGAGGCGGCCGGCCGGCGTAGACGTGTCGATCGATTCTGCGAGTGAAATGAGGTCAGCATTGTGCTCACGGAAGAACTCGGCAAATTCGAGCAGCTCTTTCGTGTTTCGTGCGAGCCGTGCAAGCTTCGAGAAAATGAGTCCGGTGATATGGCCTGAGCGAATATCCTCAAGCATACGCTTTGCTTCCGGGTGTTCAGTAACGGTCTTACCGGAGACGGCGTCCAAGCGGTATACCTCGACCACCGTCCAGCCCTTCAGTTCGGCGTAGGCGCGGGCGCGACGCTCGTGGTGTTCAGGACTTTCGCCTCGCACTTGATCTTCAGTCGAAACACGAATCCAGATGCCGACGCGCTTTGCCGCTTCACCTTGGGCCATAGCCACCTCCGTTATGAAACCTGTGTACGTAAGTATATCAAACTACAGGCTCCTGTAGGAATAGCTTTATCGCGCATGCTATTCTCCCATCGCAATGGGAACGATCAAGAAGACCACCTTTGACTTCGACGTTAGGGTGGCGCGGCGACTTGCGGAATTAAAGCAAGAGGTTCAGTTCGATGAGGGGCTTGCGCCATCAAAGGCGACCGGCGTCGCTATCGTATCGGCGCTGATCCTACACGCGAGCGCAAGGCAGATTGCAAAGCTCTTGAAAGCCAGTCGGGATGAATGACGCCGCCTTCACGCCATCCCTGTCAGCGGCGCAGGGCTTTCGAAATAGCGGCCGACTTCCTGCGCTATTTTGGGCCGCCCATTCCTGCGCGCCTTTTACTGCCATATCTTCGTTCGCGATGCTCTCCGTCAACGATAGCCACGGCCCCCATAGAGCATCGTCCCTGCTGCAGTCTACGCCGGTCCCCTTCTCGGCGAGCTCGGTACGTGCAATACTTGTCTTGGTTATCGTAGGTCCCTCCAGTCGATGTCTTCTTGCAAAACAACGCTTGCCGAAAGCCACGGTGGCCGCTCTCTATCCTACGAGATCGACCCCGCGCATATACGACTACCTGGGACACGATCCTAAGCCTCAAACCCTTCCGCACAATGCCGCGCATAATACGGCTACCGCACAGCAATGGAGATTTTCGTCAATGAGCAGCAGACTCGACGGCCGAGACCCTAAAGACGGAGAGATCAACTTCAAACCCGGCGATACTGCAGTCGGAACGCTACGTAGAGTATACGGCGACGACTTCGCACTTGGCTATCCGAGCGATACGCGCCTTAGAACAGTACTCAACGATGCTGGCGTAAATACGCTCGTCCAATACTTTAAAAACCGAGACTAGCACTCAAGTGCCCAAACCTTGAACCAGTGCTTCATCGAGAACGAGGCTACAATGGGAGAGCCGCATGACGATAGTCTGCATGGAGGTTTCCCATTGCGCCTTAAATGTCTTCAAAAGCGTTTTCGTGGGGAGTCCACAACAACTTGGATTCGGCTAAAACAACAGGCTATTTGAAATGTTCATTTTGTTCTATATGTTGCGCTAACTTCACCGCCTTAAATCGAGGATGATCGCCACAGCCTTTGCAAGGTGGAAATCTCTTACCAAACACCACGGTAACTTCATGTTCAGCGGAATGCTTTGGATCATGAATTACTCGATAGATCCCCGACCTTTCGACCTCATCGCCGGGTTTGTATATTTTGGCTAAAACCTCGTCGTCGTTAGCCATCTCAATGATCTCCTTTCGACGCCGTCGCGGGTAAGGGGCCCCGCGGAAGCAAAGTTTGACTACATTAGTGCATTAGTGCCGATTTCGAGACAAGCCTTGATCCCAAAGACTCATTAGATGCGGATGGTGTCGGGAGCGGCTGCTCCTGACATCGGTATTTTTCGCATTCTGGCCCTTCCATGTTAGCGGCGCAGGGCTTTCGAAATAGCCGCCGACTTCCCGCGCTATTTTGGTCCGCCCATTCCTGCGCGCCTTCTACTGGCCTATCTGCGCGATGCTCTCCGTCAGCGATAGGCGCGGCCTCGGCGGGGGCCTTGTGTCATGTCTCGCCTTAGCTCCCCGAGGGCACTAGCGAAAATATGGATGCATGGTTATACGAGAGTGATCGCAGCGTGCTCTACAGCGACGAGGGCCCGCCGTTCGGCCATCAAGGAGTGGGACCGTGGGATGAAGAGGCGCCGCGGCTTCGAGCGTGGCTGGTGCGAAAGAACTAGTTCGTCGCCCACAATGTTACAATAGCTCGGTATGAAACGATTTTTAGAGTGGATAGGACTCAAGGAGCGGCTGCACGATATCGCGAGCAAGCCGCCCTTGGTGTCGCAGGGCGACATTTGGTGGGCGAGCGTCGGCGAGAATGTCGGTTCGGAGGTAAACGGCAAGAGCAACCTTTTCTCGCGGCCCGTTATCATTTTCAAGAAGTTGGCACACGGCTTTTATTTTGTTATCCAGACTACCACCCAAATCCACGAAGGTACGTGGTACGTGAAGTTCCGCCAACGGGAACGCGATATGGTCGCGTGCCTCCACCAAGCGCGGGCGATTGATTACCGCCGTCTCTCTTCGAGGCTCGGCACTCTGGACGATGAGGACTACTCCCGCATCAAGAGCGGGTTCAGTTCCCTCTACATACAATAAAAATATTCCCCGCCATTGCTGGCGGGGCCGCGGGATAATCCCGAATGTGCCTACAGTATACCCCCATGCACGGTGAAAAGCAAATGCGCGGTACACCGTCCAAGGGCGTATGGGTTATGTAGCGAGGGCATTGAAGTTCCGCGCATCTTCAACGCCGGAACCCTCTCCCGCTCTTTTCTCCCCGTTGCCGTAGCTCAGCACATGGCCTGCTGGACCCGTTCCTTCGTACCTTCCATTTTCCTGATGCCCTGAAAACCCGTCGCGTGCTATAGAATAAGGGCCCCGTGAATTAAATCCACGGAGCCCGTCACTAGATAATGAACTTATGCTTGACATCGGCTTGAGCGACCCGCACCAGCTTATACCCCACTCCGCCGACGGTGCAGAGCAAACTTGCCGCCTCGCCGAGCTTCAACCGCAGGCGACGAATATGCACATCGACAGTACGGTTAGAGTTCACACTCTGTGGATCGGGCCACGCAAGTTCGAGCAGATGGTCCCTACTGAGCACGCGGCCTACGTTTTGCGCGAGCGCCTTTAGCAACGCAAACTCGCGCGGTTTGAGGGTAATACTCACGTCATGAACGACAGCCTCGTAACTGTCGAGGTCAACGCGTAGAGGGCCAGTGACGATTCGGCTGTTTACCTCACGTTGCGGGGGTGCGATTAAACTCAAGCGATTAAGTTCGCAGGCCAGAGCTTTCGCGAGACACGCTACTTGATCTCTGCTCAAGCCCAGAACGCCACGTCGCTCTCCAGGGTCGACAGCGCCGAAGCCTTGATGCTTACGGCGGGCCCAGTCCTTGATCGAAATCACGCGTCCTTGCATCACGCCACGTTCTCGCTCGGATCAGCGAGCGCGAACTCCTCACCGCATTCCGCACACACGCCGCGTGTTGGCTCGTCCTCAATCGGCTCGACGTTCTCGTGCAGGCAGACCTGGCTCTCCTCCTCGTCGATCACTGTCGGTGTGACGTTCTTCGGACCTTGCGGATCGTCAACGATCGCGTAGCCACCGAGGATGGATTCGTCCAATCCCTTGCGACCGATCGTTCCTCCGAACCCCACATATTCGCGTTCTTCAACGGGAGCGAAGAGTTCCAGTGCCCGTTCGGTTGCGAGATGCGCGCTGAGAGTTCCGATGATGTCGCCAATCTGCTTGGCATATTTGGAAACCGTCGGTTCGCTATTCGAGCCATACTTGTGCTGCCGAGCAGCGATAGCTGCAAAGCGAACCTGAAGGTTCTGCAGATCGCGCAGTAGCGTGTTGTCGATCCGGTCGGCGCGGCCGAACTCACCTTCAAACTGACGGATGCGTTCTTCATGCTGTGCGCGTGCTTCGTGGAAGAGCTCCTGCGCGCGCTCTTTGAGTAAACGATTTGCATCAGCGCGGGTGATTGCCGGAAGGGCCGGCGCGGTCGGCGCGATGGCCGTTCCCTTTTGCGATACGCTGCGACGCGAGGGCGACTTACGGGTGCTTGACATGTTGTTCTCCTTGCCACGACAGGAACACCGGGAATTCGGTGCTCCTCAGTAGCAAGGAGCGTCTCGTCATAGCGACATGTCGTCCGCGTAGGGACTCCGAATACCGCGAGCGTAGTACGCAAGCCCGAGCGCCGCGGCGTCAAATAAGCTCTGCCGCGGATCCTCGCTCATCCAGACTTTTCGTCGGCGCGGTACGCGGTGCGCGAAAGCCGGAATCTGAGTCGCGATCGCTTTGGCAATCTCATATTTCGTGGTGGCACCGACCGACGCGAAGCATGCCTTGATTTCTTTCTTCGAACAGCGGTAGAGATCGACGTACTCCACTTGCGCGAAATGGACAAGCATCCGGTAGAGGCGACGGATACGCGCGGTGCGGCGCGCCCCCTTCAGCGCGGTGTCCTCGATGACGAGGACCTCGGGGCGATAGCGGTCGACGAGTTTCTTTATCTCGGCGAGCGCTCTCGCGTTCTTCTCCTTCTGCTTTATTTCTTTCACGCCCCAGTCAAACGGATTGTCCGGGCCCTCGAAGAGCACGAACGCGAATCCACGGCTGAAGGGGTAGATAGAAAGCACCATATTGTACGGGTTTTCATGGGTCATACGTTGCTTCAAAGCGTGTTAGGTCTGGTAATCGCACGAGCGAATGACGATGAAAGAAGCTCGCGCTTGCGCAGATCGACGGGGATCGTGTCGCTCAGCGTCCCGTCCAACCGGTGAATCTCCCGCATGACCCGCTCCTCAACCACGTCGTATACCTGAGGAAACATCGCTGATCCGGATACACCGAATATCACTTCGCAGGCAAGCACAGTATCAGTCGTGGGATCACGTCTGCCGTTTTCGATCCGCGACACATGCGATGCACTCAGGAACCCCATCAGCCCCGCGAGTTCTTGCTGCGTCAACCCCCATAGACGTCGATGGGTGCGCAGGTAGCACAACTTTGGTTTCTTTCTACGCGCCATTCATTTTTTATTTTTCTGTCATTACGTGTACAGAAAAACTGCATTCCATTTTCTCTTCTTCGTGCGAGTCGCAATAGTGGGGACAACGTGCCACACAGTCATGTTTGGGAGACAAGGGGACGAGGGGACATCGATTCACATTATGGCGTGATGCAGATCGTGGTGGAGAAACGACATTAGAAAATGGTAGGGAGGTGACTCTTGATTCGGTTACGGCCGTCCCCTCGTCCCCACGTCTACCCGGTATACTTTCGATCTAAGCCTGGAAAGCTAATTGACATTTAATGATTAAAAGCGAAGTAGAGAACGCGCATCGTATCAATTCGGCGATAGTGCGGCTGGTTGTGCCCCAACCAACGCGAATATTCACTCGCCTCGCTAGTCGCGGATTTGCTTGCAAAGCTCCGCGATCTATTCGGGAACCAACTCCATTTGGTAGCAATCAGTAGTGTGAAATGGGTGTGTGGTATCAGGATGGCATATACGAACTGGACGCGTCTTGCGTGGAACGATCGCATCGATCGCATCGAGGACACAGTGTGCTTCTTTGAGAAGATTTTCTATATCAATTCGATTCGGCTCGAACAACGAATGTATGGTGTCGTTACGATATTTTTGTTTTTCAAAAAAGGCTGTAAGTTTTCCGATCAGTGCTTCAGACTGTGCGGTGTCGTTTGCGATCACACGGATAGAAAGACGCTTGAATTCCTTAACGAAGCTATCTCGAAAAATGGCGTGAAGGGGTTTCGAAAATAAAGGAACCTGCTCGCCAAGGGCATCGCTAAGATAGTCGAATATCGGGCGTAGAAAGATAGCTCCAACATATCCCTCGACGGAGCGCCGTACTTGGAAATAGGCCCCGGCGACATCATCGCATGCTAAACATGCGTCCGCCCGAGTCAGTGCGGCGCGGGCACTAGAACGAGTAGCAGCCCGTTGTTCGCTCGCCGCATTGCAGATAAGTTCTCGCGCCTTTTTTGGAAGCAGCGCATCCCAGTTGTCGGCGAAGAATTCTTTGCCCGTCTGTTCGTTTTGCTCCTCCACGAGTGCGTCAAACGCCCAATCTTCGGGATCGCTCATGCAGTGTCAGCTCCCCTCAAAAGCAAACTAGTGGATATTCCGTATCGCCGAGTTTTTCATGCCACACTTGTGGACTTTCGGCCTTGCAGGTGTAGTCGCCAAAATGCTGCGCTTCTGTTTGCAATGCGTGGGCCCTCGCCACTCAGTACCATTTTCGTCGGCGATCAGCGATTGGGCCCCATGAAACACAAGCGTCTGCCGGAACCATCGCACTAGCGCGCGAGGTCGTCACTTCTTCAGTGGTCCCTTCGGCTCTACCCCATCCAATGCTCGCGTCGCTGCATCGATCGCCTTCCCCGAGCGCTCGTGCTCAGTCTTCGCTTCCTTGAGGCTCGCAAGCGCTTTCGCTCGGGCAGCGACGGAGATGGCCGACGCTGGTGACGCGCGTCCCTCCATGCGCGCTACAAGATCATCGAGCGAGATACCGATTCCGTGTGCGAGACGCATAACGGTGCGGAAACTGGGATCGGGACGGACCCCACCCTCCACCTTGGAGATTTGGCCGTTTGACATGCCGGTCGCGCGCTCCAGATCGCGCGTCGATAGGCCAGCTTCGAGTCTGGCGGCGCGCAGTGCGGTCCCCAATGTAATACCTTTTGCCACGCAATACGCTTCGGGTCGAGGGGCGAATCCACGGCCTGCCACTTGACTCGCTGAACGCATGGCAAACGGAAGGCCTCTCGGTAGCTCACCAAGAAGAGAGGGCGGAAGATCACATCGCTCGACGCTACGGAGGACATCTGTTCAATGGTTCCTTCACCGAAACGATTCACGGGCCACGCTCTCGCCGTGGTTGTATGTGCCCTCACCATCGCCGGGTGCGGCGGCGGCGGAACGACGCCTTCAGGCGGCGGTGGATCACCAACGCCGAGCCCCACACCGACATCGAGTCCCACAATTGCGCCCGGAGCGATCACGGAGTATCCCGTCCCAACGGCCAGCGCAGGACCATCCGGCATTGCCGCGGGTCCGGATGGCAACCTCTGGTTCACCGAAATTGTCGCCGACAAGATCGGGAGAATTACCCCAACAGGAACCACCACCGAGTACCCACTACCAACGGCCAACGCGCGGCCGTACAATATCGCGGCAGGCCCGGACGGTAACCTCTGGTTTACCGAAAGCGCGGGAAACAACATCGGGCGGATTACCCCAACAGGAACCGTCACCGAGTTTCCGATCCCAACGCCCAACTCGGGACCGTCTGGCATCACCGCGGGTCCGGATGGCAACCTCTGGTTTACCGAATCCGCAGTACCCGCCAACAAGATTGGACGGATTACTCCGACCGGCACCATTACTGAATTTAGCGTTCCGACGTTTGGCGCGGAGCCGACCGGCATCGCTGCGGGCCCGGGCGGCAACCTCTGGTTCATCGAAACAGCCGCCTTCCAGATCGGGAGCATTACCACGACCGGCACGATCACTGAGTTTAGCGTTCCTGGCTCGGGGCTGATGAACATCGCCGCTGGCCCCGACGGGAATCTCTGGTATACCGAGACTACCTCCGCCGCCAACAAAGTCGGACGGATGACCCCGACCGGCACCGTCACCGAGTTTAGTGTTCCAACGGCGAGCGCGGAGCCACTTGGCATCGTCGCCGGCCCGGACGGCAACCTCTGGTTCACGGAATTCTCGGGAAACAACATTGGGCGGATTACCCCAACGGGGACCATTACCGAGTTTCCCGTCCCGACGGCGAGCGCGCAACCGGTCAACATCGTCGCTGGCCCGGACGGCAACCTCTGGTTCACCGAAACCACCGGCAACAAGATCGGGAAGATCATTCCCTGAATAATCCACGGCCCTAACGGGCGAGCCTCGAAGCGAAATAAGCCCGCATTCACCATATGAACGCGTAAAGTTGCTGCACGTTTGTGGCGATTTCGCTATACTTAGCAAGTGATTTGCGCTGATGATGTAACACCAAAGTGACGAACCCGACGGGTGAAGCTCAGGGCGGCATTCTCAGGCCCGATTTCGACCGCCGTATCAGGCTTGAGTTTCGCGGATCAGTCGTCACGTCGGATGCGGGTCTGCTTGCATATCGCGAACTCGATGATGCGCTTGGATTGAGTTCAACTGCGGGTGATCTGCTAGCCGATGCGCGCACCGGAAAAAACGGTCGGCACGCCCTCGTCGACATGTTTCGCCAATCCGTCTTCGGTAGACTTGCGGGATACGAAGACGTGAACGACGCCTTGCGCTTACGGCACGACCCCGCCATGCGCTGGATCATCGGTGGTAAAGCAGCGAAAGGTTCGGGCGCGTCGCCGAGTCAGATGGGGCGGTTCGAAACGACCTCGCTGGCAAGGTCTGAAAACCTCGCAACGCTCACCGATCTTTCGGGTCAATGGATCGACCGGGTTGCAAAGCACCGTTCACGCGAACGTGTCGTGCTCGATATGGATTCAAGCGTCAGTCCAACGCATGGCGATCAAGAAAAGAGTCTGTGGAACGGACATTTCGGTTGCACCTGTTACCATCCACTCTTCGTGTTCAGCCAATTCGGGGATATGGAACGATGCGCGCTCAGACCCGGCAACGTGCACAGCGCCGATGGGTGGGAAGCGGTTCTCAAACCGGTCGTCGCACGTTACCGAGGAACCGCGACAAGCATCGCCTTTCGAGGCGACGCTGCCTTCGCTCAGCCGAACATGTACGAGTACCTCGAATCAGAGGGCATCGAGTACGCGATCCGGCTTCCTTCGAATCAGATCCTCCAGGCGCAAATCGATCATTTGCTCAAGCGGCCGGTCGGGCGACCGCCGCATCATGTTCAGCGACTCTACAAGAGCTTTCACTACGAGGCAGCGAGTTGGTCCCATTCTCGGCGAGTCGTCGCCAAAGTAGAATGGCATCTCGGAGAGTTGTTCCCACGCGTCGGCTTTATCGTCACCAACTTGCGTTACTCATCGAAGAGTATCTTCGGCTTTTATAACAAGCGCGGAACGTGCGAGCAATGGATCAAAGAAGGCAAAAGCGCGATCAAGTGGACGCGCCTTTCGTGTAGTTCGTTCAACGCCAACGCTGTTCGCCTGCAGCTTCATGCGCTCGCCTACAATCTCGGGAACTTTCTGCGGACGCTCGCGATACCCGAAGCGATTGAAAAGTGGTCGCTCACGAGCCTGCGCGAGAAGCTAATCAAGATCGGTGCAAAGGTCGTCAGCCACGGCCGCTACGTCGCGTTCCAGATGGCCGAGGTTGCGATCCCACGAGCGTTGTTCGCGCAGGTCATGCAGCGCATTACCGCGTTGCGATCGCCTCCAATGGCAACGGCAACATGAGTACCCCGACGATTGTGCACGCCGGGAGAACGACGGGAGAGCTGCGCCCTTCTGTGCGCCCAATCGGCTTTTTCGGAGTTCGGTCGCGCGTGAGCCCGTCTCTCGCGTCCTCAACGAGGCCCAAACTCCGAATCACATCGCCGGGCGGCGCTCCACAAGCAGGGCAAGCGGCATTCTGGAGTAAAAAGGCTTGTCCATATGGGGAATACCCGTTAAGGATACAATATGACGGTTTCCGATCTGTCCGCGCTTGATTCGCAAGACACCGCATACGTCAAGGGCCGATTTATGCCATTGGGTCTGCTCGCGCGCGCAAATGGATGGGACGTCGACGCGCTTCGCCTGGAGATGGCGGGAGGCCGGGTTCCCAAGGTTTCGTACATCTTGCCCGACGGGACAGAAATGATTCCGACCGATTACTTCGCACTCGTCGGCGACGGTTCCGAACTTGATACGTTGCGCGATCGGTTCATTCGGCGGTATGAAGTCGCCGTTGCTCGACTTGGGTTGTCGTCGGCGGACGAGAGCGCCGCGACCTGGGAGAGCTATCTGAGCGGCGGTTTCGCTGCCTGCCTTAAGAGCGTCACGCCGGAAAGCATAGCCCTCAAAGGTGCCCTCGTCGACGCGATCACCGCGCTCGTCTCGGATCCGAAAGTCGACGACGCGGCCTGGAGTGCCGCATTGTGCGCCGCCGTGTCGCAGCTCGACGATCTCGAGATGCCGTTCGCCCGCTGGGACGACATCCGTTTTGGTTCGCGCTCGTCTCGCGCCCGATTAATCGATGATGTGCGCGCGCAATATCCCGGCGTTTTCGCGGACTGAATCTGCGCCACGCCAGTCATTTCGTACCAAGGCATGCCCTGAGTTCGGCTCCAGAGATTTTATCGCTCGGCCTTGAAGAACCCTCAACGCCGAAAAACTCGACGCATTCGTCGGATTCACAACAGAATGGCCGCATTCTCTAAAAAAACTCAATCGGTCGAATTATTGACATGGCAGTAGTCAGCGTTCTAGACTCAGTTTTAAAACCTGGTGGCAATGTTACGAGATCGTGCCGATTTCCGGGGGGCGCCGCAAAGTAGCGTAGCGTTGCAATGGTTATATCATGCGGCTTTCTTCGTTGCAAGAGGTTCGTTGATCAGCGCATGATGGACGCTTTCGAGAAGCGCGTATCCGTTAAAACGACGCCAGTGCGGCTTGCGGCATTGTTACTTCTTTCGGTCTTTGCGACTGCGATGCAACTGCAAGCAGGGCTTAATTTCATATG
>Ga0307374_10013377_pt1 | contig 11361 bp, 8 predicted proteins | sample OX3MG_FD_202532 | JGI IMG/M metagenome (GOLD analysis project Ga0307374, IMG submission 202532) | Soil microbial communities from Risofladan, Vaasa, Finland - OX-3 | ecosystem: Environmental > Terrestrial > Soil > Coastal area > Acid sulfate soil | place: Finland: Risofladan, Vaasa | collected... | reverse complement strand
AGTGAAAACCGCGGGATTGATGAAGCGCGCGCTCGAACAGGCCGGGAATCTCGGCGCACCGGTCATAGACCATTGTGAGGATTTGAGCGTCACCGCGGGCGGCGTAATCAACGCAGGCGAGGTCGCGAGGCGCCTGGGCGTGAAAGGCGTTCCAAATGCCTCGGAGGACGTGTGCGTGGCGCGCGACCTGGTATTGGCAGGGGCGACTGGTGCGCACGTGCATCTGGCGCATCTGTCGACGGCCTGCGCCGTGGAGATGGTTCGCGCCGCCAAGCGCCACGGCATCCGCGTGACTTGCGAAGTGACGCCACACCATTTCACGCTCACCGAAGAGGAAGTGTCGCGGCAGGGTGCGAACGCCAAGATGAATCCTCCCTTGCGTAGCGCGCGAGACCGTGATGCAGTCCTCGAAGGTCTCGCGGACGGTACGATCGACGTGATCGCCACGGACCATGCTCCCCACGCGGCGGCGCTCAAAGCCCGACCGATTGAGGAAGCAGCTTTCGGCGTGACCGGTCTTGAGACGGCCCTCGGCCTCGGGATCGCGCAACTGGTCGAGCCGGGGCGGATTTCCCTGCCGCGCCTGGTGGAATTGTTTACCTCGCGGCCCGCCCGCATCATCGGGCAACCGCACGGCCGCCTGCGCGTGGGCGATGCTGCCGACATTACTGTGTTCGATCCTCAACGCGAGTGGACTTATCGAGTTGCCGAGGGAAGGTCCAAGAGCCGCAACTCTCCGTTTGACGGATGGAAGTTGCGCGGGGCCGTGGCGGCCACCATTGTGGGCGGGAAAATCGTCTACCGCAGACCGGCCGAACGGCTGTAGCGGAGGCGTCCCCGCCGCTGGACCGTCGTCCGGATGCCGCCGCAGATTATGAACGCGGCCGGCTCCCCGGCTTGACGGCAGGAATACCGGACTTGCAGAGGGGACACGCAGCAGGATCATAATTCTGAACGCTCAGCGTTACCAGCGCCGCGCGCGGCAGACCCAGGTCCACAGCGCCGCCGCTGCGATCGATCAGAGAGCCAGCGCCGGTCACAACCCCGCCCGCTTGCTCCACGCATTTGATGGTTTCGCGTGTCGAGCCGCCGGTGGTCATCACATCTTCCACTACCACGGCTCGTTCACCGGGCGAGAGCGTAAAGTCGCGGCGCAGCGTCATGAGCCCGTCCTGCCGCTCGGTGAATAACGCGCGCGCGCCCAGCGCGCGCCCCACTTCGTGCGCCACCAAAATGCCGCCAAGCGCCGGGGCCACCACCACCGAAGCCTCAAGCCGCCGCAGCTTTTCCGCCAGCGCCGCCCCAAGCTGTTCAGCAACGCGCGGGTGCTGCAGCACGAGAGCGCACTGGATGTAACGGTCGCTATGCAGGCCGGAGGTGAGGATGAAGTGGCCCTCGAGCACAGCGCCGTGTTCGCGAAAGATTTGCAGGAACTGTTCTTCAGACATGGTGAACTCTTTCCACTCCGGGAACGATGATCGCCTCTTGAATTTCCGCCGCAACCGCGTCCGCCGCCGCCGCCGGGTCAGCAGCGCCGGTGATGGGACGGCCCACCACCAAATAGTCCGCTCCGGCTCGAATTGCATCCGCGGGAGTTGAAACGCGAGCCTGATCCTGCGCTGCTGAGGTGGCCGGCCGGATGCCGGGCGTGACGATGATGAATTTTTGACCACATGCCGCCCGGATGGCCGCCGCTTCCTTTGCCGAGGCCACAACCCCGTCCATGCCTGCCCTCTGCGCAAGCTGCGCCAGGCGAATGACCGCCTCCTCGGGGGTTCCGGCGAGGCCGATTTCCTGAAGGTCTTCCGGCGCCAAACTGGTGAGCGCCGTGACCGCCAGAATCAAAGGACGGCTCGCGCCGGAGCTGACGCTTTCCGCGCCCTCGCGCGCCGCGGCCATCATCTTGCGTCCGCCGGAGGCGTGGACGTTGATCATGCGAACTCCCAGTTGCGCCGCTTCGCGCGCTGCGGCCCGCACCGTGTTTGGAATGTCGTGAAACTTCAGGTCTAGGAACACTCCTTCGCCGCGCGATGCCAGCCCGCGCGGAAGCGCTGGACCTTCGGCGCCAAAAAGCTCCATGCCCACTTTGAACATTCCCACGTGGCCGTGCAGCTTTCCAGCCATGCGCGAGGCTGCGTCAGCGCTGGGAAGATCGAGGGCGACGATCAAGCGCTCACGTGCCGCAGAAGCTGAAGCGTTTTCCATGGTTGCCATTTTATGGGAAGCTCGCGGAAAGTTAAACCAAAAGTTCGCACGCTTCCCAGTGATCTGTGATCGCTTTGGAAACGCATTGCGCTTTCCTGACGTGCCAGACCGAAAGGAGTCTGCGTGAAAACTGCAGATGGTGAGTTGTAGCGGCGCTCTATGAGCGCCGAGTTTGAAAAACAAAGACCGGCGGTCACAGACCGCCGCTACAGTAGTTTTCACCTAGGCTCTCAAAAGGCCGAAAGCGGTTGCGCGAAACGGGCGAAGCCGCTATTCTGGCGATTAACCGAATGCCAGCACCTTGCCGCAAATGCGGCGCGACCAAAACCGAACCTATCCGCCGCGGATTGACTTATCAGTTGTCCCGCGCCCTCGGCTATCGCTTGCGAAAGTGCGCGCGATGCCGGCGCTGGCGGCTGCTGCCGGAAAGTGTGTTTAAGCGGCCGGGCAGCGTGCCGCTGCCTAGTTACGCGACGGCGGCGCGCCCCGGCCAAGATCAACCGGCCGCGCCCTGGGCTGCAAGCGATTTCGATCCGGACGGATTCGACGGCTGCCCGCGCTGCGGCGGGCGCAACTTTGACCAGACGCCGCGCAATGGGTTGGAGCGCATCCTCGGGCGCGCGCCGATGGCGCGCTGCCGGGATTGCAAGCGCCGGTTCACCTACCCTAAACCGTAAAAAGCTTGTGAGACGGGTAGATCCCTCCATCTGGCCTCCGTCCGCTGCCGGAGCCACGACCCAGAGCGAGCGCGCGCCCAGCCGCAAACCTATGCCTACTGAATCCACTCCGTCCGTCCGCCGCCTTATCGTTCAATCCGCAGGCATTGTAATGGCCAGCGTGTTGCTCAGCCGGGTGCTGGGATTTCTGCGCGACTGGACGGTGGCTCACCAGATCGGTTCGAACGCCGTCACCGACGCCTACTACGCGGCCTTCACACTGCCCGATTTCCTGAACTACCTCGTCGCCGGCGGCTCCTTGAGCCTCACCTTCATTCCGATTCTGACGCGCTGCATGGCCGAGCAGCGCGAGGAGGAAGGATGGCGCGTCTTTTCCACCGTCATCACCGTTATGGATATTCTGGTGGCCGCCGGGATTGTACTCGGAGAGATTTTCGCGCCCGCGCTCGTGCGCGTGATCGCGCCCGGTTTTCGCGGCGCGGAACAGGACAGAGTAATATCTCTCACGCGGCTGATGCTCCCGGCGCAGTTCTGCTTTTATCAGGGCGGCATCCTGAGCGCCGTGCAGTACGCCAAGGGGCAATTCGTGCTGCCGTCGCTTGCGCCGATCGTTTACAACGTCGGAATCATCCTGGGCGGGGTGTTGCTTTCCGCGCGGTTCGGGATCACCGGCTTTGCGATCGGCGTGCTCGCAGGGGCTTTCGCCGGCAACTTCTTGCTGCAAGTCTACGGCGCGCGCCGCGCCGGAGCGCGTTTCCATCCCTGCCTCGATCTGAGAAATCCAGACTTCAAACTGTTCGTCAAGTTGACGCTTCCGATTATGCTGGCGTTTTCCATCATCTACACCGATGACTGGATCATCCGCTGGTTCGGCTCCTACCTTGCGCCGGCTTCCATCACCTGGCTCAGTTACGGCAAGACGTTGATGCGGGTGCCGCTGGGGATTCTGGGGCAGGCGGTGGGCGTGGCCTCCTTCCCGTTCCTCGCGCAGCTTTATTCTGAGGGCAAATTCGAGGAGCTCAGCCGCACGCTGACCGCCACGCTGAAGGGCGTGATCCTGCTGCTGGTTCCCATCTCGCTCCTGACCATCGCGCAGCGCGAGCCGCTTGTCACCCTTGTGTTTTTGCACACCCGCATGAAAGCTCCGGACCTCGCCGCCACCGCCGCGACGCTCGGAATGTTTTCCATCGGAATGTTCGCCTGGGGCGCCCAGAACATCCTGGCGCGCGGATTTTATTCGATGCGGGATACGCTCACTCCCGCGCTCACCGGCACGCTGATGACTTTCCTCAACCTGCCGGTTTACTGGTTTCTTTCGCATCACCTCGCGCACGTGGGCCTGGCGCTGGCAAGCTCGGTTGGAGTGATTGTGTATGCCACGATCCTTTTCTTCCTGCTCAACCGGCGCATTCGCAATCTGCGAGCCGGCGAGGTGCTGGGGTTCTTCGCCCGGGTGTGCGTGACGGCGGTGGTGGCCGCCCTGGCGTGCCATCAAGTGATGCATTGGCTTGAAGCGCGCGTCAACTGGCGGAGCAGTCACGGGGCGCTGCTGGTGCTCGCGGGGGCGAGCGCGGCAGGATTCATCGCGGCCGTGGCCATGGCGAAGGTTCTCCGCATCCGCGAGCTCGATCCGTATCTTGCGCGGCTTGGCTTGCGGTGACACGGCGCCGCCCTTGATTTCGCGCGCCTTCAAGAGAGCAAGAAGCGCAGCAAGTTCAACCATAACCTTACGCAAAGGCGCGAAGCCGCCAAGAAGGACCCCTTGCGGAACTGCGCTACTTCCCCACGCAAAATGTCGAAAATATCTTTCCCAGCACATCATCCACCGTGGTCGCGCCGGTGAGGGCGTCAAGCGCGTGTAAAGCGTCGTAAAGGTCCAACAGAAGCATTTCGTGAGGGACGCGGCGGCCCGCGGCTTCGCGGGCTTTGGCGAGAGAGCACACCGCCGCCTCAATCGCTTGCTGGTGGCGGAGGTTGGTGATAAATTCGCCTTCCGGAGCAAGCTCACGCACCGGCGCGGCCAGAGCGAGAATTTTTTCCCTAAGCTCAGGTACGCCGCCGCCCGTGAGCGCGGACACCCACGCCGTCTCGACCGCTGTGGCGGGAGCCGCCTGCGCGGTGGAGCGCACTGGCGCGGCGCCGCGTGCTGCGAACCCATCGCTGCTCCCCGCCAAGCTGCGCTCTTCGGCATGGGCTGACACCTTCTGCTCAAGCTCCTCGGGCGCGAGTCGCGGTGGCAGGTCCGCCTTGTTGCACGCCACTAACGTTGGACCAAGCGGATGAATCTTCGCAAATAGGCGGCTGTCTTCTTCCGTCCAGCCTTCCGAAGCGTCGATGACAAGCACTCTGAGATCGGAATCAGCCACCGCTTGCAGGGATTTTTCCACCCCGATCTTTTCGACCCGGTCCGAAGTCTCGCGGATGCCTGCCGTATCCACCAGCCGCAGCGGAACGCCGCCCAGGCTGGCCGTTTCACTGACCAGGTCGCGAGTAGTTCCGGGGACTTCCGTCACGATGGCCCGGTCTTCGTTCAGCAGCCGGTTGAAGAGGCTGGATTTCCCCACGTTCGGGCGTCCGGCGAGGGCCAAACTGAGACCTTCGCGAACGATGCGACCGAATTCATAGGTTTTCGCGAGGGCAGCGAGGCTAGCCTGCACGCTTTCGATCCGCGCGGCAATTTCTTCCCACGCTGAAACGGGCACGTCGTCTTCGGCGAAGTCGATTCCTGCTTCAAGGCGGGCGATCAGATCGACCAACTTTTCCTTCGAAGGACGCACCCGCGCCGCCACCGAGCCCTCCATCTGCTGTGCCGCGACGCGCGCCTGAAAGAGGGTGCGAGAGTCAATCAGATCGCGCACGGCCTCCGCCTGGGTCAGGTCCAGCCGTCCGTTCAAGAAAGCTCGCAACGTGAACTCGCCCGGCTCGGCGGCGCGCGCGCCCCGCGCAACGCAGCATTCCACCAAGTAATTCAGAATCACCGGCGCGCCGTGGCATGAGATTTCCACCACATCTTCACCCGTGTAAGAGCGCGGCTTGCGGAAGCGGGTGACCAGCACCTGATCCAGAACCCGGCCGGTTTGCGTGTCCAAAAGCTCGCCGAGCGTGGCGCGGCGGTCTTCAGGCGCGGGCTGAGGGAGACGGACGAGGGTTGCAGCCAGTTCAAGCGCCCGGCTGCCCGAGAGCCGCACCACGCCAATGCCGCCGCGCCCTGGAGGCGTGGCGATGGCGACGATAGTTTCGTCGTCGAACGTGGACGGCCAGTTAAACATCGAATGCAGCGCGCCCTCGGAGCGCGATCAGCGCCGGCGTCCGGGGGGAGGGGAAGGGGGCAGAATCACAACGTGGCGCGCTGAGCCGAATCCCTGGCTCTCCGTGCGCACGTCCGGCCGGTCTTTTAACGCCAGGTGCACCGCCCGGCGGTCTGCCGGGTTCATCGGATTCAGGGCGAACGGCTCGCCGGAATCCAAGGCCCGCCCGGCGGCCAGTTGCGCCATCAGCTTCAATTCTTCAGCCCGCATTTTGCGGGCGCCCCGGCAGTCAAAGCTGATTTTGGTGAAAAGTTCATCCTCCACGCGAGCGGCTTTCGCAGCAATGTGGGCGAAGGCGTCGAGAAGCTCGGCGTGCGCTGCGAGCAGCAAATCCGCGTCAGGACCAGAAAAATCCACGATCCATTCGGGGGCGTCCGGATCACCGGTCGAAGGCTTGCGAACCACGACGCTCAACGCAAATCCGCCCGCTTGGATGATTTTGCCGAGCAGAATCTCAATCGAGCGCAAGGCGCTCTCAGGAGTCCGGGCGCTGGGCGGAACGGGTTGGGCGATTTGTCCGGTCATCGTTTGCAGGATCGAATTTCTTTGAACATCGAGGCCGAGTCCAGCCCGATCAACCCTTCACCGCGACCGGCTTGCGCGCGCCGGGCGACTGGGTGCGCCCTGAAGCCGCGGCGGCTGGCCCTGACGGCTGCGGCGGGGACATCCGGTTGATGATCACCTGCTGCGCGATGGCGACCACGTTGTAGGTGAGGTAATAGAGCACAACTCCGGAGGCGAGCCGGAAAAAGATGATGCCCACCATCAGCGGCATAAACATCATCATGCGTTGCTGCGCAGGGTCTGCGGTGGGCATGGGCGTCATTCTCTGCATGATGAAGGACGCGACGATCATGATCGAGGGCAGAATGTAAAGGTGATCGGGGGCAGCAAGGTCTTTGACCCAAAGTATCCAGGGAGCGTGCCTGATGGCGATGCTGGACTCCAGCACCTCGTAAAATCCGTAAATGATGGGAAGCTGCGCCACCATCGGCAGGCAGCCGCCGAGCGGATTTACCCCGTGATCCTGGTACAGCTTCATGATTTCCTGATTCATGCGCTGCCGGCGCGGATCATTCATCTTGTATTGCTTATAGCGGTTCTGAATCTCCTTCATCATCGGCGCGATCTTCTGCATGGCCTGAGCCGAGCGGAGGCTCTTTAGCTTGAGCGGAAAGAAAGCCGTATTGATGAGCACCGTCAGAAGGACGATCGCCCAGCCCCAGTTGTGCACCCAATGGTGGTTGAGCCATCGCATCCCCAGGAACAGCGGTTTTGCGAAGAAGCTGAACCAGCCGAAGTTCACCAGTCCGCCCAGCGCCGGATTTTCCGCGTCCAGCACGTCCATATCCTTGGGCGCGACGAAAAGGCTAAAGGCCAGCGGTTCCGGCAGCGGCGTTCCCAGGACGGCCACGAGCGGTTGGGGCGGCTGTTTTTCTTTCCAGCCCGGCGGGTTCCAGGCGCGGCGCGCAAAGCGGAAAATTGCCTGCGGCGAAGCGGGCAAGAAAATGCCGGCGAAGTAGAGATCCTCAAGGCCGGCGAATTGGAGCGGTCCCGGAATCATCGTCTCGTTCTTGACCTTCTTCTCCGCCACGGTCTTGATGCCGCCGCCTTGATCGTAAAACGCCTGGCTGGTGTTGTCCTTCACGGCTTGAGGCAAGGCCTGATCGCCGAAGCCGCCAGGCCACTGGACCGAGACGGGAAGATAGCGCCGGCCGTCGAAGACGCTGACGGCTACTTTCACCGCGTAGCCGGGACCGAATGACAACTGCTTGCGGACTTGGATCGCGCCGTCACTGTATGTGAAGGTAATGGTTTGCGGCACCTGAAGGGAGACAGCGAAAGGGCTGGCAACAAACACCGCGGAGTTCAGCTTGGAGGCAAGGTTTGCATCGGCAAGCTCAAGGCTGAGAGGGTACCCAACCGTGGCGCAGGCGTTGCCGTTTACCACGTCCAGCGGCTTGTCATTTGCGTCCTGATACTTCTTCAAAACCCAGCTTTTAACGACCGCGCCCAAGGTGGAAAACGTGACGCGGTACAGCTTGCTGTCAATGACGATTTCTTCGGGAAGCTGGCCCTGAACCACTGGGAGGGCGACCCGCTGCGGGGCTTGTGTGGCCGCCGGAGCAGCCGATTTTATGCTCACAGGAGCAGGCTTGTTTGCTCCAGGCGGAGACGGAGGCGGCGCGGGCATGAAGAACATCCGCCACACGATCAGGAAGGCGAACGACAGGCCGAACGCCACCAGGAGACGCTTTTCGTTATCCATTTCCATTTAAGCTACCACGCCGAGCGCCCTCACCCACCGCTTCGCGGTTCCCCCTCTCCCGCCACGGCGGGAGAGGGCAAAGAGTTGAGGGGTTGGATTGCGGCTGTAACCAAACTATCTCGCTATGTTTCCCTTTGTGGAGCATGCCCGTCAGGGACAGGATCGTAACCGTTTCCGCCCCATGGATGGCAGCGGGCCAGCCGCCGCAGAGAAAGCCAGATTCCACGCGCCAATCCCCGCCTTTCGATTGCCTCCGCAGCATAAGCCGAACACGTTGGATAAAACCGGCAGGAAGGAGCAAGCGCGGGTGAGACGAAGACCCGGTAGCCGCGAATCAAACCGAGCGCAAGGCCTTTCATGGCTTGCGAGGCAAGGATGAAGAGCCGGGAGCGCGCGGAAACAGGCCCAAGATTTCTCGCGTCAGGTCCCTCATGGGGAGCTTCGCAACAATGGGCCGGGGATTCAAGACCACGTCCCAGCCGGGCGGGATAACGTTCTGGTTCAGCCGGAAAACTTCGCGCAGGCGCCTGCGAATGCGGTTGCGAATCACCGCCTTGCCAATTGCCCTCGGCGTGGTAATCCCCAAGCGCGTCCGTGGCAAGCCGTTCGAGCGGTAAAAAATGGTGCATACACGCGCACTTCCACGCCGCCCTTCCTCATAAACCTTTCGAAACTCGATCCGGCGCAAAAGGCGCGCCGCCTTCGGAAAGGATCGTGAGGGCTGGCCTCCGTTCATGGAGTCAGGCGATGGCGGCCCTTCTGCCGCCGCCGCTTCAAGGTGTTGCGGCCACCGGGAGTTCTCATGCGGGCTCGAAATCCGTGCGTCTTGGCCCTCCGCCGCCGGTTGGGTTGGAATGTTCGCTTCAAAGGGAACCACACCTCTCAGTGAAAATATGCTGCGTCAGGCTAACTTCTAAGATACCGTGCGTTTCCGTTCCTCGTCAAGGCGGCGTAATCCCCGGTAGTGACTCAGGTTGTCGTAGTGCCGACCTTCAGGTCGGCATTTGAAGGCTTTGCCGGGCTGAAGCCCGGCGCTACAAAACCAAAATGAGTCACTACCCGATCCCCGGCTCCCGGCGTAGTGTTGTAGCGCAGGGTCCGGTTTTTGACCCTGCGGCGTGTTGAGGTTTTGCTGTCTCCAGAACGAACAACCGCAGCGTTAACCGGCGAACGCTGCGCTACAATGCTCTGTCGTGAGCGCCCGCGGTCAGGCGCCCTGCGGATTATCCAGCCAATAGATGGTGAGGCCGGAAAGAAGTTTGGGATAGAAATCCGTGGACTTCTGCGGCATCACCTGGCCGGCGAAGGCGACGTCGCGCACGGACTCGATGGGCGTGGGATTCATCAGGAAGCACAGTTGCGCCTTGCCTGAATTTACCGTCTCAACCGCCTCGTGGAGTTCCCGCACGTAGTGCAGGTTCTTTTCCTCACGGACGGCTTCTGCGCTGATGCCGAGCGCCCGATCGAGGAGCAGCCGGTGCAGGATGATGACATCGAGGCGGCGCTGAGCTTCAGAAAGCTCCGGCAGCGCAGCCGCGAGGTCAAAGTCTGGCTTCAGGCTTAACAGGGCGAGCTTGCCGTCGCCGGCATAAGCGGCAATCGCGTGCCGGTTCCGGCCTACCGCTGCGAGCTTTTGTTCCAGGGCTGCGGCGCCTTTCGAGGACGCCGGAGATTCGTGCAGTGCTTCCCAGTCAAAGGCCTTTTTGGACTCGGCGGCGAATGCGCCCCAGTCGAAGCCGGGAAGGCTGTGCACGACGCGATGGGTGGGGAGAATGGTGAGGCCGGGGGTTTCCATGCGGACGAAGGTGGCCATCACGTAATCGGCCCGCTCGTCTGCGGCTCCCTCCGCTCGCCGCAGGTCGCGGTAGGCAAACGCGGTTTCATAGCGATGATGGCCGTCAGCGATGATGAGTTTTTTGTCGCGCATTCCTTCGATCACCCGATTGACGGTCGCGCCATCGCCAACCCGCCACACGGCGTGCCGGGTGCCGTATTCATCCTTCAATTGCTCCCACGGGGCGCTGCTGGTTGACCCGGCGAGCGCCGCTTCGATTTCGCCATGCGGGTCGCTATAGAGGAAAAAAATCTGGCCGAAGTGGGCCTTGGTGCGCTTCAGCAGCTCCATGCGGTCAGCCTTGGGGCCGGAGAGCGTCTCTTCATGGCGATGGACGACACGCGCAGAATAGGGTTCGAGGCGGCACAGCGCGATAAAACCGCGCCGCTCTTTCAGGGCGCTCGCGTGGCCGGGAATGCCGTACTCCTGAAAGTAGGGGTAGAGGGCAGGCTCGCTTTCTGCCACCAGGACGTTGTCCTTGATCCAGCTTTGGAAGTCGCGCGTGGCGCGCGCGTAAACGTTATCCTGCGCATTATCGCCCGGGGTTTCGCGCCCGCGGATGATGCGCGCAAGATTGTAAGAGCTCAGATCGTAGTAGCGCGACTGCATCGCGGGAGAAATCTTGTCGTAAGGCTGGGTGATGACGGTGGAAAGATCGCTGACCTTCGCGGGATTGTAATGCAAGGTACGAAACGGACGAATTTCCGCCATGGGCTTTCTTAATTCCTCTCTGAATGAAATAAGTTATCAACGTACCATATCGCGCCGTTGCGGGTCGACAGAGCGGAACGGCTGGTAATGGTGCAGTTTGATTTTTGTAGCGCCGCGCTTCAGAGTCTGTATGAAAACTGCCGTATTTGAGTTGGTGCGGCGCTTCGGAGTCGGCCCCGACGCTGTCGGGGAGCGCCGAAGCTATGGAAAAATAAAGACCGGCGGTCACAGACCGAGCTTGTCCAAATTACGGTCTGCCTTTGGCGAAGTGTTCTGCGGCTCCGCCGCTTGCTGTGCGGAAAGGCTTCGCCTTTCCGGCACCCGGCAATCCTCCCAACCCGGTTTTCCTTTGGCGCG
>Ga0307374_10013376_pt1 | contig 11361 bp, 6 predicted proteins | sample OX3MG_FD_202532 | JGI IMG/M metagenome (GOLD analysis project Ga0307374, IMG submission 202532) | Soil microbial communities from Risofladan, Vaasa, Finland - OX-3 | ecosystem: Environmental > Terrestrial > Soil > Coastal area > Acid sulfate soil | place: Finland: Risofladan, Vaasa | collected... | reverse complement strand
CACCGCCCGCACCGACGGTCCGTAACAGGCCGGCGCGATGGCCTGCGGCGGGGCACACGCCTTGGTCTCGCAGCCGCACCGGCAGCGAAGACGCAGCATCTGGTGCTCGGTCACATGGGCCCGGGTGCGGGGGACCTCGAACACCTGGCGTCTCTCGATGTCGATGACCTGGGCGTCGGTGAGATCGCCCTCGCAGGCCGGGCAGCGAGTGGGGCGATGGGCGACGATCTCGTCGGGGTGGGAGACCTGGGCCAGGTGGTGGCCGGGGTCACCGGGCTGCTTGCCCGGTCGACGCTTGGCCTGGCGGCGCTCGGCCCGGTTTCCCGCCGGCGGCTTGCTCAGCCCTTCGGCGGAGGGAGGCATCGAGGAGTTGCGTGGGTTACGACCAAGACGCTCTTCGAGATCGGTGATCTTCTTCTGAAGCTCTGTGATCGTCTTGCGCAGCTCGGCGTTCTCGTCGCGCAGCAGAGCATTTTGTGCCTCGAGTCCGGCGACATCGCGCTCTGCCACGTACAACAGTGCAACAGATGCGGGCGCAAATCGCGAGCATTGCGTGGGCACAAACGCGCTGGTCGCGCGAATGTTTTTGAAAAATTCCCTGCCGGATCGCCGAATCAGTCAACCAGGGAGGACTTGAAGACCTGAACAGATACAACAATCTCACGAACATTGGCGCTGCTCGTCTTCGAGGGCCTTTAGCACGTAGAAGGCCTCGGTGAGGAGCTTGCGTGACACCCGCACCAGGGCGATACCCGTCCCCCGACGTTGCTTGGTGGCGAGGTAGTCGGAGTGGTAGGGCTCCTTGCGGATGGCTACTTGTGCGGCCTCCGCGAGCACGTGGCGCACGGCGGACGGACCGGCCCTCGTGATGTGGCCGTGGTGAACAGTCCGGTCGGAGTTGCGCATGGAGGGGATGATCCCGGCCCACGAACAGAGTTTCCGGGCGGTGGCGAAGCGGGAGATGTCCCCGATCTCAGAGACAAGCGTCATGGCGCTCAGAAACCCGATGCCGTGGATAGCGGTGAGAGCATCGATACGCTTGTCGGGCTTGGCCTGGCGACGGATCTCAGCCTCGAGCAGCGAGATCCGTGATTGGAGGACATCAATGAGCGCCTGGCAGTCGGTCACCACCCAGCGGTGCATGGGCGAGAGGTCCAAGGCGTCGAGCCAAGTGGCACCCTCTTTGGTCCACAGGCCGTGGCTCGGAGATGGCACGCCCTCATCGGCGATCTGAGCCCGGATCCGGATCTTGGCCGTGGTGCGGATGCGCACGAGCCTCGCCCGTTCACGCAGCAGCAGGCGCTGCTCACGTACCTCCTCCGGCGCCAGCCAAGCCTCGGCCAGATAACCAGTGCGCAGCAGATTGGCCAGTGTCCGGGCGTCGACCCGGTCGTTCTTCAGCTTGGCGTCGGCGATGGCCCGACATCCGGACGGGTGGGCCAGGTGGGCCTCGAAGCCGAGGTCGCCCAGCAGCTCGGCGATCCATCCGGTGCCGTAGGCGGCCTCGAAGGCGACGGGCGTGCCCCGTCGGAGCCCGGCCAACTCCTTTCGGAGTGCCTGGCGGTCGTTGGTGACGTTTCTGTTGCGGACCTCGTTTTCTTTGCTGTCCAAGACGCAGACCTGGGTGCGGTTGCGGTGCACGTCCATTCCGACGAACATGGCGATGGGCCTCCTTCCCGAGCTCGTCAACGGTCCTCGAGAGGACCTTGAGCGGACCGTCAGGTTCCAGCTCGTAAGGAGTCTTACTCCAGTGAGCACGGAGGGAGGCCCGTACTCACAGCGTCAACTATGCGTGCTCGAAACCGCTGCCCTCTTGGCGCGGACGCCGCTGGGGCAAGCTCTACGACGCCTGGCCGGTCGGCTCCAATCACATTCCGAAGCAAGTCTTTGGTGGTGTTATCACCACGACCCCTCCTGAAGGAGGCAGGGCGTAGAGCAGCCCACCAATGGCAACCGGGTCAGAGACGGTAGCCGACTCGCTGGCTCGCACGACGCTTGTGCTTGGGTTAGCGCAGGTGATCTCATTGGAGCTCGTTAGCCAAAGGACGCCCTCGCTCACGCCGGAGCCGACGCCCATGATCTGATCGAAGGTGTCGAAGGGACCATTCGGGTTGTTCGGGGGGGCAATCTTGCTCAGATCCTTGCTCGACAGCTCCAGTGCCGGTCCCGCCATTCCAGTGCGATAGGACACCCACACGCCCCCGTTCGTGGCCGCCACGGTGCCAGCACCGACGGCAGCTTGTTGATCCGAACGATTTAGTTGCCGACCGGTGCGGGCGTCGTATTCAGTGACAATGGAGCCCCCATCATCGGAAGTCAGTCCGATGGTGTAGAGCAGCGTCCCATCCGGGGCGGTTGACATAGAGCCGATCTGGTTCCCTGCGTCGAACTCGGTCTCGATGACGCCAGTTGAAGGGTTTAGGGCCCAAATGTCCTCTCCCGCGGCTACCCACAGTGGACCTCCCACGGTGGCCGTGAGAACGGGGCTATACAGGGAAGGATGGAGCGTGTCTGTGACGGGAAGACGGCGCTCGGAATGAACGGCCAAGGTGGTGGGGTCGAGCTGCTCGACCAATGCCTCAGCGCCATCGCCGACCACGACCCATACCCAGCCGCCCGTGTCGGTGAGACCCGAGCTGCTCGCAACCCCCGTTATGGACGTTCCACTAGTCACTTGCCTCGACGCGAGGTCATAGCGGACTGGGGTGACTTTGACAGGGGCTGCCGAGGCTGGACTTGTGACCACCAACCAATTGAGGGTCTGGCTTGTGGGAGCGACGCCCTGCACGGTTCCGGTGCTCGTGATGGTCCGCAGTGGCCAGTGAACCGACGACGGACTGGAAGTTGAAGTGGTACCCGGCGGCAGCGTGGTCTTCGGAGTCGTCGATGTCGTCCGCGCACCTTGTCTGCTTGCGCAATCACTAAGGGGGATCGTCACCACCGCGACGGCAACCGCCACACTCACCGACCACCTAGCGCGTCGCCGAGGAGTTCGGTCAATCATGGCCCCAACCTGGTGACCTGTCATCCCACCTCCTTTCTAAATCTGCTCCGTGGAAATAGGGGTAGGCGGCCCAAGTGTTTCACCGCTCCACCGAACGCTGCATTACGCGGACCACGTCCTACAACACGCTTCACACCCGGGTTTGGTTGTCCATTCTTCTCGGGCGGTTATGCGCACCCCGTAAGTGTCAATAGAAGGGCGCCGACATAGCCGTTCCTTCTCGCAGCCGCTCTTGGCCCTCTCGCCACCTCCTCGAATTGGCCACATTGTCTTCCTGAGCAGGGGAAATAAGCCAACTGCAGAGATGAAGAGGGCTAACGGCCACGACCCTTACGGCTGATGCGGTGGTGGGACGCTATTCAATGAGATGAAACGTCGTCCGGGTTGACAACGTCCACCTCAGCGGAAGCCAACGTCGTCGTCGCGTCACAGGTCGTGAGCGGCGGCGGCAACCACGGTGGGACGGTCGGCGCCAATCTGGGAACGCTGCTGAGCACCACCGTGGAGGACGTGCACGGCAACGCCGTCCTCGTGGCCGGAACCACCCTGACGCTCACCGCGGCGGGCAGTGGCGCCAGCGGGATATTCGCCAACGGCCCGCACGCCACCATGAGCACGACAGACTCCAACGGAGCGGCGACCACTACGGAGCGGACCGTTCCCGGCTCAAGGAACTGGTGCGCCACTCGAACCTCGTCGTCGTAGTCGGTACATGCGGAGCCGTCCGAAGTCCTTGGCGGCCGGCATGTGCCCGACATAGTCACAGCCCACATCTGAGGTCCCACACAGCTCGAGCGCGGAGGCAAAGGCCTCAGTCACGTAGACGGCGCCGGGGGGCGTCACCGGCTCAATCCGGGCGGTGCGGCTGACGTGGGAACCCATAAACGCGTCGGCTCCCAACACGGGGTCCCGGATCGGGAACACAGGTCCAATGTGTCCTGACAGACGAAACGCGAGGTGCGGCGGCAGTCCCACCGCCTCGAGATCCAACGCCCCGATGGCGTCTTGCAGATCCAAAGCACAGCGCGCCGCGGCGGGTGCGCCCGACAGGACGGCAAACAGGGCATCACCCCATGTGTTGCGGTACTCGACCTCCGTGCCGTGATCACCGAGCACGCGGGCGAACGCTCCGAGAATTATCTCGGCGAACGTCGGGAGCTGGTCGTCGGTCAGCTTCGAAAACCCTCTGATGTCGCCGATCAACATGGCGCGGATCACGCGGTGAGGGTGTGGCCGACCCCGCTCCAGCTGGGACCCGATTCTGGTGACGTCAGCGCTGGTGTGCACAGCACTGCGGGCAGGGATCGGCTCTCCCGGCGCGACGATGACCACGTCGTGCCCCGTCCTTCTCCACCGGGCCACGTCTGCGGCCGTTCCTGCCACGCCCTGGGGTTCCTCGCCATCCCACAGTGCCAACTGGTGGACATCGGAGTCGAGGTGTCTGGCGCGCACGAGGGCTAGTCCCATAGCGAACTCCGTGCAGTAGCCGTACAGCACATCATCATCGAGGTACGCGTCGACGGTCGCGTAGTCGACGCTGGTGGCTGCCTCCAGACAACGTTCGAACCTCTCGACCCAACCCTCGCCGGCAGGGGCCACCGAGGTGGCGACAAACTCTTCGAGGGCGAAGGGTAATACGACGTGGAGTTCGCATTCACACGCCAACAGAGCTTCAGCCCACAGGATATCACCCCCGCTCGCCAGCGAACCGTATGCGTACCCCACAGGCCGTCGGTCGACGGCATCGGCAATGCGAGATGTCACATCGTCTTCTTGCTCACTGGAGAGACGACCATTCTTTCCCGGTGCAGCCATCCGGTGCCCGCAAAAGTGCGCCACCGCAGGTCCCGCCAACGCGGAGAGTATCGCAGGGTCGATGCCGGAGACAGTGCAAATCAGCCGCAGCTGACGGCGGGTTGTCGACAGCGCTCCATAGTCCCCTGAGTGCAGGACGGCGGCTCGTTGGAGCGATTCCCGGGCACCGTCCTCGTCGCCGAGAAGGAGGCGGGCTTCGGCCTCGGTGGCGATGGCAAAGTACGACTCGTCTCTCGACGCCGCCAACAGGTCGAGGGCGTCGCGCGCCAGTGCTCGAGCGCTGGACTCGTCGCCGGCCACGAGAGCCAGTGTGGCGGCATTGATGGCAGGAAAGTACCCGTGTGTCCGATCCCGGATGACCCGATACGAGCTGGCGGCGCGTGCCGCCAGTTGTCTTCGTTCGGCACCCGTTGCGGCCAAAGCCTCGTCCTTCTTGATGCGTGCTTCGAGAGCGGCGACATCCTCCGTATCGACGGAGGACAGGTCGAACTGGATGAAGCGCCGCCCCGCCTGAAAAGTCGAGCCGGTGCGGGCGAGAGATAGGACGGCGTGGTACTGCAGGGCCACGTCAGCGGGGTATTCCTCGAGTCCGCGCTCGGCCAGGTCGAAAGCCGAGAGCAACTCACCGCGCCGCTCGGCCGCGCGCACGGCATCAAGCCATGCTTCGGACGTCCGAGACAGCTCGCCGCTCGGCTGCGCATCTCCCGGTCGCACCATGATTCAATCGTAGAGTGACCACATACCCAAGGCGATCGACCACAACGGCCCTCGATCAATGGCCCACGGGCCTGTCACCCGGCTTGTGAAGCCGCTTCGGCGCGCTCGAGGGAGGTGAGAGGCGAGACCACCGACGACCGGGACGCCTTCAAGAGGCCGTTGGGATCCTGGCACTGCGGACAGACCGCCCACACGCGGACCTGGTTGTCGTTGTTGGATTCGGCCACGAATGCACCGTCGGGACTCACCGAGGGAGCGCCAGGGAACGACAGGTCGTGGTCGACCTGCAACAGTTGACCGGTGGCCGAGTTCCAAACCCGCATCGTATCGTCGGTGCTGGTGGTGATGATGTACTGGCCGCGTGAGCTGTAGACGATACCGTTGACGCCGCGCGTGTGGCCGACCAGTTCCGAGACAGGCTTGTCGGTAACCACGTTCAGAATGGTGACAACGTCGTCCCACGACCCGAGGGCCAGAGTGTGGCCGGCCGGGTCGAACGCGGCCGAGGACAGCTGTCCGTGCTGGTTGAACGATTCGAAGGGTCGGGCGGTGGCGACCCGTCCCACCTGTACCTCGCCACAGAACGAGTAGACGGCCACCAGGCGGTCGTCGGTGCTGACCGCGGGAGGATTGCCCGAGCCGTTGCAGGAATCGGACCAACCGGCCCCGACGACACTGCGACCGGTGGCCAGGGTCGCGACATGGAGATGTCCATTGGCGTCGATGACCAGGAGAAGACGATTGTCTTGGCTGAAGCTCACCCCCGCCACCGTCGTCGCCGGCAGGGTAAGGACCGTCCGCCCCGTTGCCGTGTCTTGCACCTTGACGGTCGACTGTGAGGTTGATTCGCTCCATGTGGCGACCAGCGTCCCGTCCCCACTGAGCACCGCCCCTGCCGCCTGCTGGTCGGTGTTGAGCACGGGCGGGTGGGGGAGCGCTTTGCCGGAGGGTAGTGACCAGGCCTGGAGCACGATGTTGTTCCCCGACCGGGCGAGCGCCACCACCTTGTCCGCCTGCCAGCCGATCTCGTTGCCGCACCCGCATAGTTGCGCGTTCAACGTGGCCAGCCAAGGTCCATTCGCCCGATAGATCCGGGCCGTCCCGTCGTTGGCGGCGGTGACGAGATCGGTGCCGTTCGGGTTGAAGGAGATGGTGTTGAGATCCGCCGTCTGGCCCGCCAGGGAGACCAGCTCCTCGTCCGGTATGACCGACCACACGCCACCAGTGCCGTCGTAGTTCCCGACGGCGACCCTCTGCCCGTCGGGGCTCATCGAGACGTCGCCGACGGCGGTGCCCGTCACCGCCGTCAGCGCGTCGAACATGGTCCAGGTCTTGGTGTTCCACAGGTCGATTTCGGCGCTGACGTCCCCGGGGCCGGTCACATTCTCTCCGACGACGAGAAAGCTCCCCTCGAGCGCGACCGGGTTCACCTCGTTCGCAGCGGGGGTTTGGCCGGGGGGAGACAGCCTCTTCACGATCCGCCCACTGGCCACGTCGACGACCTCGGCGGGGCCCTGGGTACCCACCACGAGGGAGAGCCCGTCTGGGGTAAAGGCGAGGGTGTGGTCCGCGGCGGGCTCGACGAGAGAGAGAAGCACCTTGCCCGTTGCCATGTCCCACACCGTCGTCCCCAGGAAGGTCGTGGCGGCGAGCTCCGAGCCGGTGGCGTTGAAGGCGAGTGCGTTGGGGGCGCGGGGGCTCTGGGCCTTGAGCCCGGGAGGCCCCGGCGCGTTGGGCCCGCCGGGGGCGAGCCCCCTGGGCCCGGGGGGGACCACGAGCCGGGACCGGACGGCGCCGGTGGACGGATCGAGGAGGTCGACCCCCGTGCTCGCACCCACCGCCAGCACCCGGTCGGTGGGGTCATAGGCGGCCGCGGCTGTCGGTCCCGAGACGTGGCGGCGGTAGACGACGTGCCCCGACGCGGCGTCGAGCACGACTACGTCGTCGTTGCAGGCCACCTCCGCCACCTGACGACCGGTCGGGCTGTAGGCGACCGAGGGGCCACCGTTGGGCGCGCAGGGCCCGACCGATTCGGTGGGCAGGGCCACCCGGACGGGGGAGGCGTCCATAGCCTGGCGCAACGCCGCCACGGCCTGGGGGGTGGGACGCTGCTGTACGGCCTGGCGAGCCAGTAGCACCGAGACTTCGGGATCGGCCGTGAGCTCGTTCTGGCTCTCGGCCGCCAGCGCCTGGGCCCGGGCGGTGTTGCCCACCGAGACCGCCTGGTTCCGCGACACGAGCGCGATCACGCCGAGCACGATGGCCAGTGCCGTCACAGCCACGCTGGCCCCGAGGAGGGTGCGTCCCCGCCGGGCCGCGGCCCTGCGGCTGGCCAGGACGTACTCGCTCTGGAGGGTGGTGGGGGTCGGATCGGCGTCGACAGGGGTCCGGGCCAGCCAATTCTCGGCCGCCTTCAGCTCGCTGCCGCGTAGCAGGAAGCTCCGGTCACGTCCTTCGCTGTCCCACTCGATGCACTTGACCAGCCAACGGGTGTGCTCCTTGCGGTGTTCGAGGTCGGTGTCGAGGGCTTGCACCACTCGGTCGGCCGCCGCGTCGAATTCCCCGTCCTCGGTGAAGGGGATCCAGTTCCGCTCGCGGATCTGTGTCGGGATCTCCGAGTCCTCGACGGGCTGGCGCAGCACCGGGACGATGCGCTTGCCGAGCTCGCCGGCGTAGGTCACCTCCTGCTCGCAGTAGGCCGACGACACCGCCTCGGGGGTGATGACGAACAGAAAGGCATCCGAGGTCTCGATGGCCGTCCGGATCGCCTGGGGGAAGACCTCGGCGTCGGCGATGGAGTCGGTGTCGATCCACACCTGCTTGCCTCGGACGTCGAGGGCGGCACTCAGCCGGTCCACGAATTCGCTGTCTCGGCGAGAGTACGACAGGAACACGTCCGCCATCGAATACCCCCTGCCTATCCGGTCTCCGTCACCGGGCCAGAAACCTACCTATCGTGCAGGGCGCTGTCGGTTGACCACTGATCGTCGACGGCCCAGGGTTTCACATCCCGGGCGCGGACACGGCCACCGGCATCCGCTTCGAACACCGAGCACGAGGGCGTCGGCGCGGAGGGGATGCTCCTGGCCCTCGGGATTCTCGCCGCTCCACCGACCGGCCCGGGCGTCACGCCACCGAGACCCTCGTCCGATGGGAACTGACACAGCCAGACATCCACATTTCTGCTCCGGGACGGGTTATCGACTGACGGCGCGTGCCCGAGCTGGCCGGATCGGCAACCGACACCGGCCAGTTCTGGGGCAGTCTCACAGGCGGGGACCCGTCGGACCCGTGATCCCGTGGGAAGCGCTACGAAGGGGGAGCGTTCCTCAGTCGGGCAGGCACTTCGCGTCTTTCCAGCTCTCCTTGCCGACTTTGGTCTTGCCGTGACGCCTGTGGCCACCGGCGACGGCGTCGGTGTCCGACGTCTCGAGATCCAGGTCTTCGTCGAGGGCGGGAACCGTCTTCGTGGCTGCATCCTTCGGTGAGCTTCCCATGTCGTTTCTCCTTTGATTCTTGCGGATCAACTCCAACATGGACAACTGTACCGAGCGGCCCCATCGGCTGTCTGTCGTCCAGACGACACAACGGAAGACACCACTGTGAGCTGGCACTATGGGGCGGAAACGATGGGAACGGGACAGGCTGCAGCGCTTTCGGTCGGAGCCTTCTCGATCACATGCGGCGCCTTACGCTCCCGACCTGTCGAGGAATTGCTGCCGAAAGAGATGCGCATAAAGCCCGGCGGCGTTGAGAAGGGCGTCATGGGTCCCCGTTTCGACGACGCGACCGCCGTCGAGGACGACGATGAGATCGACGTCCCGAATGCTCGTGAGCCGGTGCGTGACGATGAAGACTGTCCGCCCCCGGGCCAGCTGGTCAAGGTTCTGTTTGATCGTCTGCTCGGATTCCGCATCCAGAGCGCTTGTCGCCTCGTCGAAGAAGACAACCGGTGGACTCCGGTAAAGAGCACGAGCGATGGCGATGCGCTGGGCTTGGCCTCCAGAGAGCTTGAGGCCACCGTCACCGATCCGGGTGTCGTATCCGAGAGGGAGCCGGCTGACGAAACCGTCGACGTCGGCAATTTGAGCCGTCCTGCGCAATGCATCGTTGTCAACGGGATGAGATCCGAAGGCTATGTTCTCCGCCACCGTGGCGTCGAAGACATAGGGTGTCTGAAGAACGAACCCGATCCGGGCCCGTAACTCCCGATGGCGAACGTCGGCGATGTCCACCCCGTCGTAGGAGATGCTCCCGCTGGTGGGATCGAGGAGGCCGGCGAGCAGGCGAAGAAGCGTGGACTTTCCGGATCCCGATCGCCCGACGAGGGCCACGGTCGTCCCCGGGGGGACATCCAGATTGATCCCGGACAAGATGGCCTGGTCGTGGGCTCGGTAGCGGAACTCCACGTCGTTCACGACGATATGACCCTGGAGCGAGGTGACGGGACGGAGTCCGTCACGTCGGTCGCCCTGTTCCGGTTCGTGGGCCAAGACATCGTGGATCCGGGCGAGGAGGACCGATGACATCTGAACCTGGTCCCAGAAATACATGAGGGCGAGAAGAGGCGCCGTGGCCGTCAGGACGAGGGCCATGAACGCAACGTACTGACTCAACGAGATCGAATGGGCGTGCACGGCCAGAGCGCCGAGATAGACAAAAGTCGCATACGTGGCCAGGGTCAGCGCGGCAACCATGGCCTCATAGCGGCCGAGCGCCTGATAGGCCGGGGTGACCCGCCGGGTCACGTCGGAGAACGTGTCGCGCAACTTGGACCGGAGCCCGGTCTCCGCTCCCAGGGTCTTGACGGTCTCCACTCCCTTCAGCAGGTCGATCTGACGCGACTGGTAGTACCCATGGGCCTCCTCCATCGCTGCGAATATTGGTCGGAGACGCCGTCGGGAATACCGCATCATCCCGGCGTAGAGGGGGATCGTGGCGATGAAGGCGAGGGCCAGCGGCACCGAGTACGTGATCATCAAGGTGATGGCAACGACGAGGAGAAGGACGGCGGTTGCCGCCTGGATGCCCTCTTGGACGATGAGCCGACGGACCTCCGCCATTCCGGCGACCCGTCGTTCCAGGTCCCCGGTGCGTCGACGAGCGAAATACGACATGGGCAGGTCCAGAAGTCGGGCCGTGAGAAAGTCCAGGGTCGAGGTGTCGAAACTCACGGCGACGCCAACGAGGATCCGGCGTTGTAGATAGAGGCACAGACCGCTGGCGGCGACGATCCCGAGCAGCAACAGTCCGTAGAGGTTTATCCTGCTCACCCCCGTCCGGCCGGTCAACACCGCCACCATGTGCTGAACCGTGACGGGAACGGCGACCTCGCATCCGGCCACGAGCAGAGCGAGGATGAACGCCACGGCCAGAGTCCCACGATGCTCCGTGACGAAGGGCATCAACCATCGCAACGACGCTTCATCGACCGGTGCCTCGTCTAGAGCGGCAGTAGGTCTCACTGAGGCGGCGAAGCCGGTCCAATCGTGATCGAACTCGCCACGGGGGACGATACGAAGCCCGACCGCGGGATCGGCAATGCGGGCGCGATCCTTGCCCAAGTCGTAGAGAACGACCCAGTGGTCGCCGCGCCAGTGCACGATCGCCGGAAGGGCGAGCTCGTCGAGGCGGTCCCGCGACACACGCCGGGCCTCGACATCGAGCCCCACGGCCCGTCCGGCCGAGACAATTCCAGTGAGGGTCGTTCCCTCCGTCCCCGTCTCGGCGACGTCACGGAGGAACGTCACGGAGACGTCTCGACCGAAATGCCGCGTCACCATGGCGAGACAGGCAACCCCGCAATCGGCGGCATCGAACTGGGC
>Ga0307374_10013374_pt1 | contig 11362 bp, 10 predicted proteins | sample OX3MG_FD_202532 | JGI IMG/M metagenome (GOLD analysis project Ga0307374, IMG submission 202532) | Soil microbial communities from Risofladan, Vaasa, Finland - OX-3 | ecosystem: Environmental > Terrestrial > Soil > Coastal area > Acid sulfate soil | place: Finland: Risofladan, Vaasa | collected... | reverse complement strand
GCGCGCTGCCAGCACCCCAAGACAGCTCGAAATCACGGTCAGGCTGCGTCTTGCTACGCGCAGCCGCGCGAGCTGCTACCCCCCTAGCTTGAGAACGCTGGAAACGCGCTCAGCGCGTCAAGCCGCTGCTCGATACTCCCAGCTCAGCGTCTCTGAAGCGCAAAGCTCAGATCCCCGTGGGGACGCCATCCATACCTCGCTCGCGGAGAGCCCTAGCTCCCGAGCGGCTTTCCGCATGTTGAACCGGGCCCCGGCACCGAGCGGGAGCCGGTAAATCACCCGGCCTTCGCCTGTCGCCGGGTCGAACTCGATCCGCTCCACTCTACGATCTGGGCGAGCGCGGCGCGCTGCTCGTCAATCGTGGTTCCGTCGCTGCCCACGACGCCAGTCACGGGGCCGTCTGATTTCGCACAGGCTTCGAGACTTCACCCGCGTCAACACGAGACGAAAATGCGGGTCAATGCGTTTCGGAATTCAACAGGCGGATCCAAGCTATGGCCTGTGAGGAACGATGGCGGCGTGCACGTTCCATCCCTACCAGCGATGGTCGCTAGACGATTCCTTGCGCTTGGAAATGGGCGATCTCGCCCGCGGAAAGGCCTAGAAACCTTTCCAGCACGGCCGCGGTCTGCGCGCCCGGCACCGGTGCAGGTCGATCGTGCGATGCAGCAGAACGGCTGAACTTGAGTGGTATGTCCGCCGCCGCGACGCCTGTGCCGCTCCCGTCAGGGCGGCGCAACTCTTGCACCATGCCCCGCATCTTCAGCTGTGCGCACGCAATTGCTTCCTGCGGCGTCCGCACGGCAGCGCAAGGCACGTCTGCGCGGCGCAGACGGTCGATCACCTCTCGCACGGTGAGATGCGCGGTCCATTCGCTGACAATACGATCGACATCCTCGTTGTGCGCGATGCGCCACTCGACCCGGCTGAACCCCGCGTGGGCGCGCAGGTCATTGCGGTCGATGGCTTCGAGCAACGCATTCCACTCGTCTTGCGTGGCCGCGCCGACCGTCACCCAGCCGTCGCGCGCGCGAAAGGCGTTGAACGGCGAGAAGCGCATGATGCGGTTGCCCTGGCGCGCAGCCAGCCCGAGCTTCTCGTAGCAGTCGAGTGGCTCGTCCATCATCATCGAGAACAGGCAATCCAGCATTGACACGTCGATCGCTTGCCCGAACCCAGTCCGGTCCCGGGCGTGGAGCGCCGCCACGATGCCAAGCGCGGCGTACGAGCCGGCGATCATGTCGGAAAGCGCGCCGCCGGTCTTCATCGGTAGCCCCTCGGGGGCGCCGGTGATGCTCATAAGCCCGGCCGCGGCCTGCGCCATCAGGTCGTACGCCTTCAAGTCCTTATCAGGCCCTGTGGCGCCGTAGCCGGAGAGCGCGCAATAGACGAGGCGCGGGTTGCGCGCTGCGAGCACTTCGTAACCGATGCCGAGACGTTCGGCCACCCCTGGTCGGAAGTTCTCCACCACGACGTCCGCGCGTTCGGCAAGGCGCACGAAGAGTTCGCATCCGCGCGGGTCCTTGAGATTGAGCATGGCGGACTGCTTGCCGCGCGCGCGCTTGAGATAGGCGATGCCGTAGTCGCCGGGCGAGGCGCGCTCAAGGGAGGCGCCCGCGGGACCCGCGAAAGGGGGTGCGAGCGCCGCCGGGTCGCCCCGCGCTGGCTCGTCGATCTTGATCACCTCCGCACCCAGGCCCGCAAGCAGCAGGGTGCAGTGGGGGCCCGAGAGGAAGCGCGTAAGGTCGAGGACCATGAGGCCCTCGAGCACGCCGCTCATAAGGGATCGGGCTGGGTGCCCTGCAACACGCCGATCACCTGGGCGAGCGCCTGTGCCGCGCGGCCGCGGATCTCCTCATCCGACAGCGACGAGAGCGGGTGCTCGATCACCACCGGTACGATGCCGGTCATCCCGAGCGCCTCACGCTGCACGCGCGCTTCGTGCAGGAACACCGTCGTCACGATCACCGCGGTCGGTACGCCCAGCGACTCCAGACTGATGCCGTCATGCATACAGCACGACGTGCACGAGCCTCAGTCGCCGATGGCGGTGACGACGATGTCGTTCTCAGCGCGGATTTGCTCGATAAGCTCGGGGGCGGCGAACCGCGAAAAGCTCTCCTTGCGGTAATAGTGGACCTCGGCGAGCGGGTGTCCGGTCTGCAGCTGATCCCGCAGTTCGCGAAGGAGCTTGTTGGCATTCCATTTGGTGTTGTCGAGAATGCCCAGGCGCAGTCCGTCGAGCGCCTTGATGCGCGCCGCGGTGGCCTTCTTCTCAGCCCCGACCACGCCGCGCGGGTCATATACAGGTTGCATTAGGACGCCTCCTTTGTCAGAGATAGCAGGTACCGTCGACACAGCGCGGGCCGCCCTGCAACGGCCTGGCGTTGCCTTCGATCTCGCGCAGCACGGGCGAGGTCATGTGGCCCCAACCAGGGATGAAGGCGGAAAAGCGCCCGGCCTCGCCGCCGATGACGAATAGGTGGATGTTCTCCGCGCTCGGCACGATCGGAATGTGCGAGTCAAGCTCCCTCTTGTACCACACCGGGAGGCTGCGGTTGTAGACCTTGCCGTAGCGGTGGTTGAAGGCGAGTTGACCGAACTTGTTGCCCGAGTTCGTCCACAGGTAGTTCTTTACGTCGTGGCGCTTCCAGCCATGCTTCGCGATCGTTGCCGCGTGCTCGGGCCCGAGCACCACCGCGCAATGGCCGCTCGACACCGCATTGTTGTGCGCGAACGTGCTCATCGCCGAGCAGATAGAATCGAGGATGCCCTGCGGGTCGTTGGCAACATGGTTGGTAACGCTGTGCGGCGGCTCCGCGGCCATCAGGAACACGGTGGAATCCTCGGCCTTGAAACCCTTCTCGACATGGTAGGGGGCAAGGAGTCCCAACGCCTCGTTCTCGGCGACCGCGTAGGTGTACTTGCCGGGATGGCCCAGGGTACTTTTGTCCAGATCGCCAGGCCAGCCGCCGCCCACGTTGAGAAGGATGAGCCGGATCGCACGGCCGATAGTGGCGTTGGCGCGGTTGCCCGAGCCGAACGCATTGCACCCGGCGTTCATTCCGATCTTGCGCGCGATTGGCCCGTTTACCACGAGCAGCGGCGAAGCCATGTGCGTAGTGGCCTGCACTCCGTTCAGGTTGAATGCGGTTTCGCACAGCGCCAGTATCGCTGCGCGTACGACTGGGGCGTATTCCGGCTTGCAGCCCGCCAGCACCATGTTTATCGCCAGCACTTCGCGCGTGAGTCCGCCCCAGCGCGGCGGAACGCGCGCCTCGAGCTTTCCGGGATCGCCGCCGAGCGCCTCAAGCATCGCCGCCAGCTTGGCGGGCGTAGGCGGCACTACTGGCAGGCCGTCGGAGAAGCCCTGCTCGTAGTACCACTCGACTAGGTCGGTGCCTTCTGGCACCGGGCCGGCTGGCGTAGAAGCGGGGGCGAGTTGAGCGGACATGACGAATCCTCGTTCGGTTCGATGGTAGGCGGGCTGGCCATTCCTGGGAAATACGAGTTGGCGCTACCGGTATAACCACTAGGTATGGCTGGCCGCCCCGCGCCAGGCGCCGCGCTCGATGAGGTCGTGTGCGACCTGCCGCACGGTGTGCGACACCAGCGCCACCGTGTGCGCCGGTGTTTCGCCGCGGACGTTGCATAGATTCAGCGCGCGGGTGAGCGCCGGGCGTACGATCCGCCTGACGCTGAGGCCACTTCCGGGCCTCTCCGGGTACAGCGCTGAACGCGACACGATCGTGGCGCCCAGCCCAGCCGCGACCATCGCGGCGCTCGACCAGGGCACATCCACCTCGGCCGCGAGCCCCAGTTCGAGGCCCGCCTTGATAAAGGCCCTTTCGACGACTTGGCGGGTCGAATTGAAGGGCCCTGGCAGAATGAGGCGCTGGCGGGCCGCTTCCGCGAGCGTAGCGCTTGCCTTACTGCCAGGCGCGCGCGTGACAAGGTACAGCTCCTCCGTCAGGAGTCGCTGCTCCTCGATTTGCGGCGAGGGTCGCGCGCGTTCGTAGAGCAGGCCCAGGTCGAGCCGGCCTCCGGCGAGCAGACCTTCGAGCTGACCACTACCTTGCTGCGTGATGGCCAGCCGAATGCCAGGTAGACGCTCGCCCACCGCCTTGACTAGGGCGGGCGCTAAGATATTGGAGGCGCTAAACGGCATGCCAATCGCGACCACGCCAGTGGGGCTGGCCTCGGCTGAGCGGACCTCGTCCGGGATGCGCGCCATCTGCCGCAGCACCGACTGCGCCTGCCGGTAGAAGGTGTGCCCGGCCTCGGTCGCGGTAACGCCGCGCGGGCTGCGGACGAGCAGCGCGGTCCTCAGCTCACCCTCCAACGCCGCCATCTGCTTGGAGAGCGCGGGCTGAGCGACATAGAGGTCGGCTGCCGCCTTGGAGAGGCTTCCCAAGTCGACGATACGCACAAAGTAGCGCAGCTGGCGCAGTTCCATGATATTCCATCCCAGTATGGCCCCAGAGCCTGAACGTATTTCTAAGAATACCTCAGCGTGGGTACGATGATTGCCATGCCGCTCGCCACTATCCCCTCGGTCGACCGGATCCTACGGGACCCACGCCTCGCTGTGCCCATCGCCACCTGTGCGCGCGAAGTGGTTGTGGCCGAACTGCGCGCGCTGCTTGCGGAGCACCGGGCGGCGCTGAAGGCGGGCGCCGCGGGCGCGTTGTCCTATGACGGCGTCGTGCATGCGCTGCTATGCCGGCTCGAGGCGGCTGCGCGGCCTACGCTACGCCGCGTGTTCAACCTCACCGGCACAGTGCTGCACACCAACCTCGGGCGCGCGCTCCTGCCGCGCGAGGCGATCGAGGCCTGTGGCGCGGCTCTCGCCGAGCCCTTGAACCTCGAATACGACCTCGAGGCGGGCGAACGTGGGGAGCGCGACTCACACCTCGAGATGCTCGTTTGCCGCATTACGGGCGCAGAGGCGGCCACCGCCGTAAACAACAATGCGGCCGCTGTGCTGCTCGCGCTCAATGCGCTCGCCGCAGGGCGCGAAGTGCCGGTGTCGCGCGGCGAGCTCGTGGAGATCGGTGGCTCGTTCCGCCTCCCGGAAATCATCGAGGCGGCGGGCTGCCGCCTGCGCGAGGTGGGGACCACGAACCGCACGCACCTCGTCGACTACCAGAGGGTAATCGGCCCTGATACGGCGGCCATATTGAAGGTTCACCCGAGCAACTATGCGCTGGTGGGCTTCACCGCCGCCCCGCCGCAAGCCGAGCTGGCGCGCCTTGCGCACGCCCACGGTTTACCGTTCATCGTCGACCTGGGCAGCGGCGCCCTCGCACAGCTCGAGCGCTGGGGTCTGCCCGCCGAGCCGACGCCCATGCGCGCGCTTGCGGCGGGGGCCGACCTCGTCACGTTCAGCGGTGACAAGCTGCTCGGCGGTCCGCAGGCAGGGCTGGTCGTCGGCCGGCGCGAGCTCGTGGAAAGGCTACGCAACAACCCGATGAAGCGCGCATTGCGACTGGACAAGGGCCGCATCGCCTCATTGCAGGCAGTACTGCGCTTGTACCTGGATCCGGAGCGCTTACGCGAGCGACTGCCCACGCTTCGGGTCCTGACGCGGCCCGCCGCAGACATCGCGGCCCTTGCCGAGCGTGTCCTGCCGCGGGTGCAGCGCTTCTGCGGTGCGCAGGCCGAAGTGACGGTCGAGGGCTGCGCGAGCCAGGTCGGCAGCGGGTCGTTGCCGGTAGACCGCCTGCCGAGCGCAGCGCTGCGCATTGCCTCCGCGACGGTGAAGCCCGCGCGCATTGCACAATCGCTCCGCTCCCTGCCGATTCCTGTGATCGGGCGCATTCACAACGACGCGCTGTGGCTCGACCTGCGCTGCCTGGAGGAGGAGGCGGCCTTTCTTAATCAGCTCGAAGGCCGCACGCTGTGATCGTCGCCACGGCCGGCCACGTGGACCACGGCAAGACCGCCCTCGTGCGCGCGCTCACCGGCGTCGACACTGATCGGCTGCCGGAGGAAAAGCGCCGCGGCATGTCCATCGACCTCGGCTTCGCCTATCTGCCCCTCGCCGGCGGCGCGCCAATTGCGTTCATCGACGTACCGGGGCACGAGCGCTTCGTGCGCAACATGACTGCAGGCGTGCAGGGTATTGACCTCGCGCTGCTGGTGGTTGCTGCCGACGACGGACCCATGCCGCAGACGCGCGAGCACGTGGCCATCCTCGAGCATCTCGGTGCGCCGCGGCTGCTCGCCGTGCTAAGCAAGGTCGACCGCACGGCGCCCGAGCGCGCGGCGCAGGCAGAGGTCGAATTGCGTGCTCTACTCGCCCGGGGCCGATTCGAGGGATCCGAGGTTCTGCAGGTGTCCGCGGTCACCGGCCACGGGCTCGATGGGCTGCGTAATAGGCTCACCGCCATCGCCGGCAGCGTGCCGCCGCACGCCACGGCGCCACGTTTCCGGATGAACGTGGATCGCGCCTTCGTGATCGACGGCATTGGTCTCGTCGCCACGGGCACCGTCCTGTCGGGCGCAGTCACGCTGGGGGACGAGGTGCAGGTGCTGCCCGCGGCACGCCGCGCGCGCGTGCGCAGTTTGCGCGCGAACGGTTGCGAAGCGGCTCGCACAACCGCTGGACAGCGCTGCGCGCTAGCCCTGCACGGCGTCGCGCGCGGCCAGCTGCAGCGCGGTGATGTGCTTGCGGATTCGGCACCTGCGCCCGTGTCGCGGCACGTCGACATCGAGGTGGCGTGGCTCCAGGCGCCACTCGTCCGGGCCGTCACGCTCGGCGTGCACTTGGGTACCGCGATGCTGCAGGCGAGGCTCTCGCCATTCGGGCGCTTTGCGCGGCTTGCTTTTCCGCGCGCGGTTTCGGCGTGGCACGGCGACCGTCTGCTGCTGCGCGATCCGGGCTCCTGGCGACTCGTCGGCGCGGGTGTGGTGGTCGATCCGCTGCCACCCGAACGAGGCGCTTCGCGGCCCGAGCGCGTCGCCACGCTTGGGCTGTTCGTGGGCCGATCCGCCGAACAGGCCCTCGACGCTCTGTTGACCAAGGGAATAGTGAACGTTGAGTGGTTTGAAAGGACGTTCCACGTTCCTCCCCTTCGTGCGGAGGGACTCGTCGCCTTCGCCGTGCGCGGGGTGCGCCACATGATGCGGCGAGAACGGTGGGAGGCGCATTGCGAGGCGCTTGTGAGTTCCGTCGCTGCCTGGCACGCGGCGTATCCTGATGCGATCGGCCCGCGGCCAGCAGACGTCGGTGCTCCGCTCGCGGCGGTAATCGAGTCCCTGGTCGGCGCCGGACAACTCGCGCGCGAAGGCCCGAGCCTGCGCCTGCCCAGTCACGTCCCGGCACTCTCGGCGCAGGATGAGGTCCTTTGGCAAAGGTGCGCGCTGCTCCTCGGGGGCGAGGGCGGCAGGCCCCCTCGAGTACACGAGTTGGCGGAGCGTGTCGCGATGGAGCCCAAGATGGTGGCCGAATTCCTGCATCGGGTGGCGCGCGCGGGGCGTGTGCATCGCGTGGCCCCGAACCGCTTCTTCTTGCCGGAGATGGTCGACCGATTAGTGGATCTGGCGGTGACGCTGGACCGCGAGTCGAAAAAACGCGGATTCACGGCGGCGCAGTTTCGCGACCGCAGCGGCCTCGGCCGCAATCTGACGATTGCGATGCTCGAGTACCTCGACGAGGCCGGCTACACGCGGCGAGCGGGCGACCTACGCTTCGCACGCAAGCTTTCCGAGGAAGAGCAACGTCCCCGGTGGGACGCACGGACTTCAAATCCGGGGAGAGGCGTCTGACGTCTCTGGTAGGTTCGACTCCTACCTCTTCCGCCATTTGCAGAGCTCCGCCATCGTCTCCGCCTCTCCAGCAGCGATGGATAAGACATACGGAGAATTTGGAATGTGCCCGCATACAGAATCAGTACGCGGTGCGGAATTCGGCGATACGACGTGGATGTCTTGCGCAGCGATCACTATTTGGTGATTTTCAAGGGCGCCGGGCTACTGTCGCTCACTACTGCTGGTGGAGCGCTCGACCGACTTTGACAGCACTTTAATCCGCCAATCAAACGCACGTGCGTTCGCACTTTAAGGCGACGCGGTGTCCGATGAAGCCGTCGGCCTGACAAGTAATCGGGTCCGGTCAGCTACTCCCTTTTGACGTGTGCTGCCGTCACGGTTCCCGTGAGTCGCCGGAACGAGTCGCATTTGCGCCTGGAATCCATCGTTTCCCCTTCAAGGGAGAATCTTGAATCGCTCAGCTCAAAACGGTTGAAGCGGCTTGAGGCTGAGCGTAGGCTCGTTTTGTATGACCCCTGGATTAAGAATGCGGTAGTGGCTGCATACGAAACGCCGGCCTGCGCGTATTGCCCGAACACGGTTCGCGCATGTCGCCAAGGGGAGAGCGATGAGCGAGGCCCCGGATTTTGCCCATCCAAGGTCGACCCCGAGGGTATCGCTGATGCGCAGGATTATCGACGCAATCCCTTCATCGAGCGCATCGCGCGAGTTTCGGCGGCTGTGGAAAGCGAAGGTTATTGCAAGTGGACGCGGGTCGAGGAGATCTGTCACTTTGCCAAGCGCATGGGGTTTCGCCACGTCGGCATCGCCACCTGCATTAGCTTCGTCGATCTGTCGCGCGTGTTTAGCGCCATTCTCGAGAGCCACGGGCTGGAAGTCGCCTCGGTCGCCTGCAAGAACGGCGGTGTGCCGAAGGAGGAAATCGGGCTCAAGGACGAAGATAAGATCCGTCCAGGAACGTTCGAGGCAATCTGCAATCCCATATCGCAGGCCGAACTACTTAACCGTGCCGGTTGTGAGCTGAACGTAATCGTCGGCCTGTGCGTGGGGCACGACAGTCTGTTCATCCGCTACTCGCGGGGACTGGTTACCACGCTGGTCACGAAGGACCGTGTGCTTGCGCACAACCCGGTCGGTGCGCTGCAGCTCGCCGACACCTACTATAGCCGCGTGTGGGGTCCGAGCAAGCCGGACAAGCTGCCAACCAAGCCCGTCGAGGGACGTAGGCGAGCCTAGGTCGGCAGCGCAGCGCTTTCGGGGTCGATCCGGGTGATGGCGCGTTCGGCCAGCGCCGCGATGTCCTGCGGTGCGCGACCGAGCGAGGCGAGGATCTCGGCGCTTACATGGACCGCTATACGTAAGAGCGAGCTTTTCCATCGCCTGCGGTCGCAAGTTGTAGGCGAAGATGTCTGCAGTGGCGATGAGCTCCCGCAATAACGCCAGGCCTTCGGAAGTGCGCAGGTCAAGCACCAGGCTGCGCTTGTTGCGGTTGGCCTGCAGGAAGATCGAACCCATACCGGTTGGCGGGCCGGACCGATTCCGCGTACGGGATCTCCCGCGGGCGATTCAACTTTGATGACGTCAGCGCCGTAATCGCCAAGAATCTGCGTCGCGAAAGGGCCCATCAGGACCGTCGTGAGATCTACGAACCGCACACCGCGTAAAGGTTGTTGGCTCACCTCCCTCAGTCTCCCAGCGGCGAGGTCAGTCGGGGAGCAGCATGCCTTCGCTGATCGCGTTCACATCGGCTAGTAACAGTTCCCAGGGTTGCCGTTCTGCCCGCCCTGCCGTGCGGCGTGCGAGTTCGGCCTGGTGATGCTCGCGGATTTCCTTCGGAATCGGCACGCCCCCGACTTGCGCGAGCCGAACAGCGCCGCGCCAATCTCGCGCCGGCAGCGCTTGGTTGGCGTTCGAACGATGCGGCGAGAAGGGCACGTCAATGACGCCGGCTTCGATCGCCCGAATTGCCGCCAGAGCGGCGTCTCCCTCGCCGAGCTCGAGCGCGCGGTCTACGATGGCTCGCGTCTCGGCTTCCAGGATCGCTTGCTCGGCGGCAATCTCTGGGATGGGGGCGAGCTTTTGGTCAGCGAGCATTCTGAGCACCATCTTCGAGGCACTCACGCCGTGCATGTTCGCCTCTGGTGTTGGGATGCCTGCCGCTTCGTGGGGCGACTTCGAGATCATGTAAGTAACGCCGCCCAGGTAACCGGCGAGCGCGGCCATGCAGATGACACCGAACGCCTGTCCTTCGTCGCTGGGAAACCCACCCATCCACTGCGACATCACCGTGCTCAGTTCTACGTCAGTGAAGCCGAAGGTGTGGAGATAATGACGGCCGAGGGCCGGATAGGCGCGCAGCGCGGCGGCATCCTGGACAAGATGGCATTGCTGGCCGAATCCGAGGGAGATGTCGCGCACACCTTGCGCGGCGGCGATCAGGGAATCCAGGAGCGCGCAGGCCATCGACGTCGCATGCGGGACCAAGGTCGAGATCGGCAAGTAGTGCTCGACGCTCAAGGTGACGCCCCGCTCATGGTAGGCGCCCATCATGCGATACGAGTATTGCCAGGCTTCGATCGCATTCGCCAGAGGATAATCCTTGGCATACCCCAACGAGAAGACAATCGGGCCTGCCGTGCACGAGCTATAGCCGCCCGCGTACATGATTTCGTGAGTAAGGCGGCAGTCGGGCGCCGCGGTGCGAGCGAACAGGGGTGCATCCACCGCCTCGACGAGGCGACGGCAAGTTCGCACACCATAGTTGACGGCGGGAAAGCCGTTGAGCAGTGAGCGGCCCGCTTCCCGGCTTTGCGCGAGGCCGCGCGCGGCATCCTCGTAGCGGCATTCTCGAGTGTACGAGTCCACAGTCGTAGGGAGGAGATCTGCGCCTGCGACTCGTAGCCGTTGGAGAAGCGCAATTTGCTGCTCGACGTCGGCGACGCCGGCGCGCGGTTGCACCAGCGTCGTGCCTTGGGCGCGCGCCTGTCGAAGTCTCCAAGCGGTGTTCTTAGCTGGCGCCATCTCGCGGTGGTAGGCGGCAGCTTCGTCAAGATCGACTTCACTACCGGTGGGCCATGCTGCCAGCACGCTCCGCCGCACTTCCTGGAAGCGATCCTCGTCCCACCGCGTCATGCTCGGGAGGGTGTTACTTTGCACGCGGGTCATGTTCTTGCCCTCCCTTTGTCTACGAGATCGGCCGTCAGGTCCTCGACCACGCGATGCGGGGTCGTGGCAGGTGGATAGGCACGGTCGTAACCCATCGCCACGAACTTGTGCGCGATCGGCTCCCAGTCCTGCTTGCCGACGACCAAATTGCCGCCCACGTAGAGAACGATGTTCTCGAGCCCGGCCTCGGTGCATTGGGCGCGCAGGCCTTTGCAGTCGAGCTCGCCGTGGCCACACAGCGATGAGACAAGAATTGCGTCGGCTGCCGTCTCCACGGCCGCCTTCACGAATTCTGTCTGCGACACCAAGATTCCCAGATTGTAACTGCTCACCCCCTAGACGCTTCCGCGCCGAGGAGCGATGCGCTTGACATCGTAGCGACGTGACGCTACGCTGCGATCCGGTCTTTGCAAGAGGGCGGATC
>Ga0307374_10013373_pt1 | contig 11362 bp, 11 predicted proteins | sample OX3MG_FD_202532 | JGI IMG/M metagenome (GOLD analysis project Ga0307374, IMG submission 202532) | Soil microbial communities from Risofladan, Vaasa, Finland - OX-3 | ecosystem: Environmental > Terrestrial > Soil > Coastal area > Acid sulfate soil | place: Finland: Risofladan, Vaasa | collected... | reverse complement strand
CTGTCCTCGCGAAAGTCAGCGCTGGCGATGTTCTCGACGCTCGTCTGCGTTTTGAGCAGCGCCTTTCTCGCAACGATAGAGCCGCTGTTGATTGTCCAGACGCGTGCGGAGTAGGTGTTTTGCGAAAACACAATGCTCGCGTAGCACACGCCCTTAAACGTCTCCTTCAGAAACCGGAAGAACGTTCTTTCGTCTCCATCGTCCGTCGCTGAGAACGAGACATGTCCCTGAGAAAACGGATGCGTATGCACATCGATAATGGTATCAACATCGTACCTGTTGGTCAGCTCAATCAGGGCCTGGTGGATGAACTCTTTTTTGATGCGTAAAAACGCAACGCTCTGGTGGTCGTAATCCGATTGCGCGGGGAAAAGCAGGTCGATGACCTTGATAATCGTATAGCCATTGATCTTCTGTGTCTTTCCCAGCAGCACCGCGAAGTGTTCTCTTGAAAGGTCTTCGAGAAGCCTTGCCCTCAAACATGCCAGATCGCCATGTTTAAACTTGATGATATATCTAATATGTGTATTCATTCGTCTGTCCCCGACAACACTTCACTGATCAGCGTAAAGTACGTCCAGAGGTTATCGCCTTTCCTCCAATCACCGAGGTACTGCACCAGAGCGGGCTGCCAACTTCCAGCGTGAATATAGACGCAATACCACTTCCATCCCTGCGTTAGCGGATCGCTGCACGCTTCGTGATAGGCAGATTGGTACAGGTGTCCATTGACGGAGAGTGGTATCTCTTCCTTGAGATAGAAACCGACGGGTGGCAACTCCGGATACTCGGTCGGAAAGATAATCATCAGGTCGGTTGTTCTGGCTATACTATGCCAGATGGGAGGCAAGACGTATTGATTGGCAATCATCCAATCTGCATGTTCTTCGTCGAACGACACGCCTTTCTTAAACAACTTCTCTGCTATATCGTAGACTTGCTCAGTGATGATCTGCCTGGAAAGAAATGTTCGATCTCCCCCATAGGTGACCATGCCCTTTGTCCTATCTGGGATGGTGGTGATCTTGACCGGCCTGCCACGACTATCAAACAATTCCGCCGGTCTGTAGGTATAGCCTGGCTGAATCGGCCTGAAAGCCGCCCCTTGTTGAATGACTGGCCGCCGACCGGTGCCAGGATTCACCTGTTGGATCAGATCCTGACCAGTAATGCCAGCCGGTGGAACTTGAATTCTTCTGCCGTTAATGATTGCCATGAGTACATCCTCTTTCTAGCTAATTGATGGTAGGCTCACAAATCCAGTTCATCGATGATGTCTGGTGCAGGCACACGTGCCTTGTTATCAGCTTGATCCACAGGCAATTTCGCATCATTCTCATGCAGCTCGTTTTCCTGTGGCTGGATCAGGTCCCGGGCTTGTTCTGCTGCTACGCTCTCCTCACTCTGTTCACCATTTTGTGATTGGATGAGGTCGTCGAACTGTTCTGCTATGCTCTCTTTATCCTGCTCACCATTTTGAGCGGCAAGATAGCTTATGTAGTACTCAGCCAGGTCTATAAAACCCGAAGACTTGCGCATCATGTCTGTCGCGGCTGTCTCTTCAAAAGCTGCTACCTCGACACGCACGCCGGATTTCCTGACTTCCTGGATGAGTGGGACAAAATCAGAGTCGCCGGATGCTAGCACAATGATGTCAGGCTTCACCTGGTACACCACTTTTAAGATATCCATGGTGATTTCAACGTCGAAATTGCATTTGTACGTTCCGCCGGCGATAGTTCCCACCTTAGTGTTCACAATATATCCAGCACGCCAGAGGTCCTCTATTACTCCGTCCAACCTGTGTTCGTTCCTCGGATTGATGGGGACGTAGCAACGCGCATCGATGAGAAAGCGCTCCTCACCCATATAGTGGAGCAAGTTGTGATAGTCCAAACGATACCTTTTGTCCCTGGCAGCTCTATTGATGTTCGCATAATCCAGGAAGAAGACGACTTTTTCTTTTTCCATACTGCTCTCTCCTATTCAGGATGTGATTCCCTTTGTCCATTCGGTAAAGGAACTGGATTGACTGTACTGAACTAAGAAGAACCTGGCTACTAAATTTTCTCCACGTGCGGCCAAAGTATATCGCGCATGAAGCTTACAACTTTGCAACTTTGCAACGCCTCTATACGAAGAACTTTATACAAGTGCGATATAATTCGTCGATAAGAGCTTCGCCAGTTTGGCTTCTTTCTAAAGCAAAGCAGGAGTGATAGGAAGAAAGGTCAGGTCTATGGCTAAAGGTTGGCGGAAGGATGATTATAATCGGCAGTTATTCGGGCAAAGAATACGAGAATACCGGTTGGCTTTACAATGGTCTCTTGGCCATCTTGCTCAACTCAGTGGCATTAATAAGGGGACGCTGCAGCATGTTGAAAAGGGGGAAGCTCATTTGCCAAACGCTAAACGACAAATAGTAATAGATGCACTCACGGAGTCACTGCAACAAATTGGGCAACCGGCAAACCGTCGAGAATTCTTAAAATTAGCCGGTCTTACCACAGCCTCCACAGTTCTAAGCGCCACATCATTTACTGCTCAACTTCACCTACCAGAAATTCCAGAAGTGAGCAGCCAGGAGAAGTTGTTGCAAGATAGACCACATGAAGAGTGTGCCGAGATGCTAAACCAGCAGCAAGAATGGCAGCAGGCAGCGACGTTTTGGCTCCTTGCTGCTCAAGAAGCCAGGCATCGTGGCGATTGGGCCAAATGGAGTCGATGTTTATTAAGTGCAGGACTGATGGCACTCAACTGCAGTCAATTTGAGATTGCTGAAAGAAGATTCAAAGAGGTTATCGACAAATCTCAGGATGAAGTGAGTACGCTAGCTGTAGCGGAAGCTCACATTCGACTTGGCTGGCTCTACTACGAGCAAGATAAATTTAGCCAGGCCAGGCAAATGCTCCTAAAGAGCCGAAAACTCCTGCAAAATCCTGGGAGCAAAATCCCTCGATCACTTCATCTTCCCCAACACGGCTGCACCCTTGTATGTGAAGGCAATGAGGTAATAATGGCTCTAGAAAGTACGAGATTACATTGGTTAGGACGGACATATGTTGATTGGGGCATTGAGCAAGATAATCAGGCACTCGTTAAAGAAGGTTTATCACGGTTGCAGCAAGCCGGGAACTACGATAGTAGGCTTGGTCTATATACGAATGTAGGATTTGCGCTGCTCCGTCAAATCCCCGCCCTTCTTCATGAAGGGGAGGTGGATACGTCTGAAATTTATCTGGCACGAAGTGAAGAACTGCTCGGCACACGAGGAACGGTAACAGGCCACATCTATCTTCATAAGGGACTGCTCATTCTCGAAGAGCACCCTGGAAGGGCAAAAGACTTCTTAGGAAGCGCTCGTGAGGGTTTTGTCGAACCAACCTTCTACTCAAAAGGGTTATCGGAGGTATTAAAAGAATTGAGCGGAGCCTACTTGATGAGTAACAAGAAAATGGAAGATCAGATGGCATTTCACTGTGCTCTGGTCGCAACTATCCTACACCCGTATGGCCGGAACTTAGAAATACTTCAGCTGGCTGCTCATAAAGTGTATTGGCGTCTGGGCGAAAACTTGACAGCGTTCAATAAGTTCTGGCAGGCATTAGAGGAGAAACTTTGGAGTATGGAGTCCGAACCTTTCTCAGACTTGAGGTACTTGATGAAGTCTTCTCAAGAGAATGGAATACGTTCTGTAGAGACGGCTGTTGCGGAGGCGAAGAAGACTATACAAAACGAGCTATTTAGAAAGTGAGGCCAGACTGAAGAGGTGAGCTTCTCACATGTTGCCGCGCAGACTGGCCCGCTAGATGTGCTTCACACCACAAACAACAGCTCCTCCACTGGTGGCGGCCCACCCACCGTTTCTACCCGCTTCACGCAGTTCGCGCACATTGGATAAAACCGCACGCTGTCCCGCTGCTCCACCAGGTGTTGCGCCAGTTTGGAGCGTAACAACACCAGCTGCTTCCTGGTTAAGAAGCACTCGAACAGCGAGTACTGCGTCCATTTCCCGAAACCCATCAGTATCTGGTGGACTTTCGTGCGCCTGCGATCATCGGGAATGTCGTAAGCAATGACGTAGCAGGTGGTCTGGTTGTTCTCCTGCCTGCGTTGTTTCCAGGCAGCTTTTGTCCTGTTGCTCATAAGTTGTCACCTCACCAGGAATGGAGGATACTCGTCGATCTCTCCTGTCAGGTACTTCGCGAGGAGCCGCACCTGCAGTTCAATGCAACGCTTGTAGCTCACCTTATAGCCGAAAATGGGATGTGTAATCTCTTCGTTCAGTCGCTCTTCGAACTTCGTAAAGAAGACCTTGCGACTATCCTGCCGCAAGCGAAAGGCTTCAAGCTCTACGACAAAGTCCGTGAACGTCAACATGCGGTTATTGAGTAAGGTCAGGACAACCGAGTCCACGATAATGGGCCGGAATTCCTCCATGATATCAAGCGCCAGGGCCGGTCTGCCATAGAAGGAACTGTGCAGGTAACCGACAAAATGATCGAAGCCGACCAGTTGTACCGCGCTGGCAACCTTGTTAGCGAGCAGCGAGTAGCCGAAGCTGAGGAGCGAATTCACCGGGTCGGTCGGAGGACGCTTCACGCGGCCAGGGAAAGGCCACTGCTCCTGGTCAGACAGAAATTTGCCGAAACTGCTGAAGTATGCCGCGCTGCCCGCGCCCTCCATACCCAGGATCGTCTCCAACGGCGTTCCCTCGACACGGTTATCCCCGCTGGCGATCTGCTGCACAACTCCAGGCTTGTCCACCGGCAATGTTGCCAGGTGTGAAAGCAGGTGGCCGATCTGCTCAATCGCCATGCTCATCTCGGGATTGTCGCGCTGCCGTTGATAGCGTTGGAGCAGGGTGCGCTGGTTCGACAACTTGCCAATAACAAATCTCCGGGCCAGCTCACAGCGTTTCGCCATATCGTGGTGCGCCCGGTATTGTGCCAGGCGCAGCAGTGAGTTTTTCGAAAACGGCGGCGACAGACGCCCCTTGAACTGCCCGTAATGCCCCAGGAAGGTGATCTCGATGTTGCGTTCCAGCAGCATGTGCAGCGCCGAGGCCGTCAGCGTTACCTCGCCCAGCGCCGCCACCTCGTCGATCTTGATCAGTGGAATGTGCTCCTTGCGCGCCGCGGCCAGCACGACGCCTCCCTTGCCCCGCTGCTCCGGAATCTCCACCAGCAGGGAATCTTCACCCTCGCGGCGCACCAGCGAGCGTTCCTCAGTGAGATACAATGTGGACATATGGCTCCCCTTTCAGGGCGACCGCAAGGGTACGCCCCTACCATACACGACGTGAATCATGCAGAACAAACATTCGTTTATTGTAGGGGCGTACCCTTGCGGTCGCCCTGGTTTAATCGCCAATCTTCCTATCTCGCAAGAATCCAACCTCGTCCGGCAGACACACCGGCAGCAGGCTGCACGCGGGGCAGCGCACAACATCTTCTCCGCTCAATGGCGGTGGCGGCGTCTCCAGCATAGCCACCTGAAAGGCGCGCTCAATGGCGGCCAGCGTGCGCTCGCGCAGCTCATCGCTGAACTGAATCTGCACACGCCTGCGCGAAGCGATATAAAAGATGTAGCCATAGGGGATATGCGATTCACCAGCCAGTCTCTCCTCCAGGCAGAGCGCCTGGGCGCAAAGCTGCACGGCATCATTGAGCCACCCGCCATGTTTGCCCTGCGCGCCATGCTTGTACTCGACAGGGATGAGCGCGCCACCTACGTCCTCAATAACATCTGTGAAGCCCGAGATGCGCAGTCTTTCGCTGAAGAGGTAGAGGTGGGTTGTTTGCATCTCCCCCTCGCCCATCGTGCGCGTCGTCGCCTGGTGGACGCGCGCGTGCGCCAGTGTCCCCTCCATCACGTATTCATTGACGAGCGTCACGCCCTGCACGAACTGGTAATAGAAACGCCGGGGACAATACACCAGCGCGTTCAACGCCGATATGGGAATAGAATCGGGCACAGGGTGATCGGACATAGAGCATCCTCCTTCTCTACTCCACCATGCGCAATTTGCAGGGCGTCGGATCAATATTGAGTAGCAGTGGTCGCGCGAAGCTGCTCATGGCGACCACTGCCTGGCCCGGAGCCAGGTTGGGCAGCCGATTCCAGAGCGAGTCATCCACGCCGCCCAGCGAGCGTTTCAGCCGGGTGATGACGTTGGCGTCGCCGATCTTGTGCAGGATGTAGTTATTGACCAGCCCCAACACCTCGTCGGGCAGGTGCTGCGGCAATTGCGTGACGAAGGTCATGCCCAGCCAGCGTTTGCGCCCGCGCCGGGCGATGCGCGCTACCTGCTGGTAGAGCACCGGCATCTGCCGGACTCGTTCCGCCGAGAGGAACTCGTGCGCCTCCTCGATGATAATCATGGTGCGGCGCTGGGGCGTACCCCTCTTTGTCGCCTCGCCGTAGTTTTCATCCTGCGCCTCCATCAACCCGCGCAGGAACTCGGCGATTACCAGGTTATTAACCTGTGGCGAGTCGGTATCGCTCAGGTCGATGATGCTGACCGTGCCAGGCCGCGTCAGGTCTTTATAGATCAGAGGGACAGCCGCAGGATGATCGAAAATCTTCCAACGAATGAGCTGTCCTAATCTGCCCTGAACGACACGCCAGCTATTGGGATGCGTTATCTGATCGATACCTTCCTTCTTGAAGGTTGCCACGACTTCAGGCCTTCTTTTCTGAAAAAGGGGAGTATAGAAATGGTAATCCGGCCCGGCCAGGTCATCGACCTTCTTTTCGTTCCCTGCCAATTCGGCGCACGCCTTTACTACGTCGTACACGTGTTGCACGAGCATCCTTGGATAGCCAGTTTCCAGCTCGTCCAGTTCAAACATCTGCCGCTTCTCTTCGTCGTTGGCGGGATAGATTTTCAGGTCAAGTAAAATGCGCTTTGTAATGTCATACGCCTTCTGAAAGCGCTGCTGCTGCGCGTCGTTCAGGTCCAGCATGCCCATCACCAGGTAAGGCGAAAGCTGGGAGAATTGCAGCGAGAATGCATGGGTGCGACCCCTATCGGGGCAGGTCGTTTCGCGCTCCACCAGGTGATATACCGATACTTCATCGACGCCGCGCGCCGACTTGCCGCGCTTGTCCAGCGTCGTCAGCATGGTACGATCGTTCGTCGGCTGGTAGATTTCGGTGTACTCGCCCTCGGTATCGATGACGATGGTGGCAAGTCCCGCCTGCTGGAAGCCGCTGATGAGCAAGGAGACCGTCGTTGATTTGCCGCCGCCTGTAGTTCCCAGGATGCCGATGTGTCGCGGCAACACAGATTTTTTGTCGGACGGGATGCGCGCTTCGATCTTCTCGTAGCCGACCGGCACGCCCAGGGGAATATCACCGTCCAGGCGCAGCGTTTGTGCCGTTTCATCTATATCCAGCACGAAAACGGGGCTGTTGGGCAGCGGGCGCAGGCGCGGCGGGATGAGAGTGCCCTCGACCTCCTCGCCGAGCAGCTCCACCTGCACGCGGCCATGATAGCGCGGGATAAAGATGCCGCCGCGTACCGCCGTCGTAATCATGATGGGCGCGTCACCGCGCAGTCCATCCGGCTCAGCAAAGGGACCTTTGACGACGATGCCGAGATAGCGCCTGTCGTCGCTGACGCTGCGAATACGCACCAGCGCCTGCGACGGCGCGGCGTGGATGGTATCCTTCGGCAGCAGCACTGTCACCGTGTTGTCTTCGCTATTCGGCAAATCGAACATTGTGCGACCGACCGCGTTTACATATTCGGGCGGCTCGCTCCACGCGCCGCCAGCCTCGGCGCTATCGCGCGCCAGTTGCTCCATCACGTCGTCAGGGAGCGGCAGGCTCACCTGCAAATCCTCAGGGGTGACATGCACATCCTGCTTCATATGCTCAACCATCGTCGTTCTTCTCCTTTCATTATGGCCTGGTTTCTCGCTCGCCGAGGTAGCGGTAGGGTACACCGGCCTCGGTATACGCCTGCTCGATGTAGTCGCGGAAGGCGCTCGACCCGAAGGCGCTGCGGCAGACGGTATCGGCAAGATCGATCAGCATGGGGAAGCCGCGATGCTCCTGCAAAACGCTGTCCGCCATCGCTATCATGGCCGCCTGGCACGCGGTATCGCGGTGCGCGTAGAACAGGCGCGCGGGCGCGTGGGACGAGGCGCGATAAAGACCAATCACGATCTGCGGCCCCAACTCTTCCACGAACGCCTGCACTTCGCTCTTCAAACCTTTTCCGTCCTTGCCGGGCGGCAGATGGCCCGCGGCGATGTCGCGCATGGACTGTAACGGCGAGCCGACCAGGGCAAATTCGAGTGGGTGCAGCGCGTCACCCAGCGTCAGCCACAGGCGATCACTGGGCGCGCTGGTCACGAAAACCCAGCGCGTGCGCTCCATCAGCAGCTCGCGCCACATCTTCATGCTGTAGCGCAGCAGCGGCATATCGCCTCCGATCACCAGCCCGCCGCCTGTCAGCAGCTCGTAGGGAACGGGATGCCCGTGTCCCATGCGCCAGATTGCCTCGGATTTGCGCAGCAGAATGGCGCGCTCGGCGTATTCCATGATGCCGCGCCGCGTAAAGTCGCTGAGTTTGTCGCGCGCGTCGGGCGCGTCGGTACTGCCGCGCACGCGCCGCCGCTCGAGCAGCGCCATGGCCTCCTCAATCGGGTCTAGCCCGCTCACGCGCAGGTCGCGCCGGAACAGACGATGCACCCACGTCCCCTGGTTGCCCTGGTACGAAACCAACGACACCCCAATCTGCGCAATCGTAATCGGCAGCGTGTCATGCACCAGGTTGGTGCCGTCGCACGCCTCGACGCCTCCATTAAAGAGCAAACCGCGATGAATCTGTTCAAGCTGCGCTACCTGCACTTTGTAGCATCCCGCCTGCGGAGGAGCCTGGGGATGCTGGAACACTACGGGAAAGAGTTCAGCGCGAATGCGCTCGCGTATACGTCCCTCCTGCTCGACAGCCTGCGCCACCTCCCTTTCGAGCGAGGTATACATAGCGGCGAGATCGTCGCCCAGCAGCCACGTCTCGATATTCAGAGGATTCTCGACAGACTCCCCGAAGGCGGCCCGAAACTGGTCGTCTTCCATTTCGAGAATATCGTCTATGCCCGACCCAGGCGGCGCATCATTTTCAGGAGGTTGTTGGCTTGCCATCGTCTCTTACATCTGGCTCCTGCGCTCACATCGCTTGCGCTACGTGTTCCCTCTACTATCTATTCCTGGCATACGAGAAACATTGGACAATGAGAGCCAGTCACGAAAGGTAGGCTCTCCAAGCTGAGCAAGAATAAACCGCGCATAAGGGGCGGCAATTGCTCCAGGTAATGCATAGTGCTGAGCAATGAACCGCGTCGCATATGCCAGCCGCGCCTCGTAGCCTCTGGGGGCTGTAGTCTGCCGCATAAGCGCTTGCAGAGATTGAGCGGGCGCGAGCAGTTCCAGCGCCAGCCGGTCAGCCCGGTTCTCGATATCGATGACAAGGTTGGTGGGCAGGCCGTTTTCTGGCCGCTCCATGACATGGCTCAGTCTGCCCAGATGGACGCCGCTCATGACGGCGTGCAGGCGCTGATCTATGCTCGGTGCGCGTTCGCCGTCCAGGATGGGCAAGATTGATGGGCCGAGCGCGTTGAGCGCGCGCTGGCGAGGAAGCTGGTAATCGAGCAGGAAATGCGCCAGTTCGTGCGCCAGCGTGAAGCGCCGCTCGTCGTCGTCATCGCTGGCGTCGACAAAGATCGTACCCTTGCCTCGATCAGCCAACAGGCATCCATGCAGGCGGCGATCGCGCCCGCGCAGGCGATGAGCCACGCCCGTGCGCCGCGTCCAGTCCAGCACATGGTTGACCCGCAAAGCCGGAACGGGATAGACCTCCAACGGCAGCGCTAGAGTGATGGCTGCCCTGATATCGCGGGGCAGTTCGCCAGTCTCTGCCGGTACTCCTGGCTCTTCTGGCTCTCCGGCCAGCGCCCAGAACTCGCGGGCAGTATGCTCGATGAGATAAGGATTAGCGGGTATCATCTTCTTGCTCGTCATCGGTGGTATCCGGCGCTTGAGGCTCCTCAAGCTTGCTCTCAGACTCGTCGTGGTCGCGGGCCGCCAGCAACGTTGGCCGCGTCGTACCCTGCCGGTGGCTGAGCGTCTCGCGCGACTCGGCAGCGCGAATCACCATCGCCAGTTGCAGCATATCGGCATGAATGTAGGCGGCGATGCGCTCGACATCCTGGCGGAAATGGGGCGCGGGGCGCGGCCGCTCGCAGAGCGCAAGCCGGCTGAGCGATTCAGGTTCGCACCCCAGCATCGCTGCCAGTTGCTCGTCTCCCAGCCCTTCCTGCTCCTGGTAGAGATGCAGCGGGCCGGCCAGCAGAAGGGGGCGTTCCCGTGCCAGCAGCGCCAGGCGATTCAGCGAAGGTTGGTAGTGGTTCATAATGCATCTCCTCCTGTGTGGGCGCGGGTATGGGCGCGGGCAAGCCACTGCGCCAGGTGACGGCGCAGTCGCCGGGCGACGCGATACTGCGCCAGCTTCGCCAGCCTGACCTGTTCGTCGCGGGGCAGGTCGCCAGGCTGTAACAGTCGAATATAGGGTTCCGAGGCGTGTTCATGATTGACGATCAGCTCGACGATGCCGCGATCCACGGGATCGGGAAATGTCTCGTCGATGACGGCCCATAGCTCATCGACGGCGAGTTGCTCGTCTATGCTCTTCAGGCCCTCGATATCCTCGATCAGCTCATCGAACTGGAATGCCGGGTCGAACAGCGAGACCTGGTGCGCCTGCACGCGCTGCTCTTTGGCCGAGGCGTTCTGGAGATCACGGTAGGCCGACATGACGAGGTATTTCTGGAGACTCAGCCGCGCGGGATCATAGCGGTCTGGCTGTTCGTGATAATCCAGTAATGCCTGTCCGACGGCCTCTTCCACCAGCATGGGGTCAGCCCGGTAGCCAGCACGTGTGCGCACATCCTGCAACAGCCCGGAGTACAGCCACTCGGCCAGTTCCGCGAAGGCGATGGGGTCGTCTCGCGCGCAGAGGCGCTGGTGAAATTGATATTCTTGTAACGTTGCTTGCATAGGTGTTGCGATTCCTCTCACTCATTTGATCATCGCTCTACACTATGTTCCCACTCAGCATATCACATTTGACAACGTGTTTTTTGAAAGATCAGCACATGCTCCTCCGGATATACCTGCGTATCACTCCGCGCGCTCGACGAGAAACGCCCGGTCTTCCTATCACGGGTGCTAACCAGGATACGCACAGGCACCTGCCGCACAATCTTTCGCTCTAACTCAAAGCCGAGGCTGCATGCCATCTCACACAGCGCGGCGGATGTGGGAATGGTGATGCCGCGCCGGTACGAGTCGC